>Ga0268263_1001188_pt1 | contig 25329 bp, 22 predicted proteins | sample Biomet5_FD_190358 | JGI IMG/M metagenome (GOLD analysis project Ga0268263, IMG submission 190358) | Microbial communities from bioreactor (seeded with sewage sludge) at LBNL, California, USA - Biofuel metagenome 5 (SPAdes) (version 4) | ecosystem: Engineered > Bioreactor > Anaerobic >... | reverse complement strand
GTTGCATAGCTTTTCTTTACTTGGTTAAGTTTTACGCGTACATCTTCCCCCGGTAATGCTCCCACAGCAAAGACAGCGAAGCCATCTACCTTACCAACACCTTCACCGCTGCTTCCTAAGCTTGTTACCGTCAAATCTATGATTTGTTTTGCTGAAAGTTCTTTTGTCATTGTACACTCCTATATTTTTTCTGTGTTCTGCCTTCTATTATAACTTAATTTTTCTAATAAAAAAAGAAAAGGTGCGATTGCCTCGCACCTTTTAAAAAGTTTAACTTATTTTTTCTACGCCGGTTATGGTACTGCCATCAGCATTTAACAGTCTGGCTTCATTACGGCCATAAGAACTTACTGTAGCTTTGGCTACGGAATCATTTACTGAATAGGTATTTCCATTAGCGTATTTAATATAGCTCACGGTACCTATGGAGTAATAAACTCCTGTTATAGTCTTTTCTGTAGCTCCGGTTGTATAGTAGACCTTAAAATCAGAAATTCCACTATTAAAAAAGATTGTAAGGGCATCGGTTATTGAACTGTTATTTACATAGGCGATTAAATTACTCATTTCTTGGTCTTCATTCAACACATTTTTATTTCTATTCAAAGTCAACAAATATTCTCCAAATCCCGAATATATATCTAGCAGCGAGTCTAGTGTAGCCTGCGCCTGACTTTTATCAAAAGTATAACTTGTACTGCTTTGGGTTTCTTCTAGGAGAGATCCATGTTCAGAGCATATAATGTCTAAAGGGTCTTGGGTGTACGTATATGTTCCCCCCGACGGGCATAGAGTTGTTGCCCCATTATAGTATGTTGCCAAGTACCACTTCACATAATTTTCCAAAGAAGATGCTTCAGCATCTCCTCGTGCCTCAGCCATAGTATATTGCCGAAGTATAGTCATCCGATTAGCAATGCAGGCTTTTTTTTGTGTATCAGCAAGAGTTTCGCCAAAAAGGGCCATAGCCACACTAGCCAAAATACCTAAGATGGCAATAACTATGACAAGCTCAATTAAAGTGAACCCTTTGCTATGACTATTCATTGTCTTTTCAGCAACCTTCCCTTCGTTATCGTAAAGCTGATATTCATAATAATACTCTATATTCTTTTCTATTGCAAATATTGTTGTTCATTTAGTAAATAAAAAAGGCGAGCATCCTAAGATGCACACCTTTGATGTGATTTTATGTAAATCAACTATTTTATAATTAGAAGTTCTCAGCTTTAATTTGGAAATAAGCTTTAGCATGATCACAAACAGGGCATTTTTCCGGTGCTGATTCAGCAAAAACTATATGTCCACAATTGGAGCAAACCCAAACCTGTTTTTCTGGGCGCTTAAAGCAAGCATCGCCTTCAACGTTAGCCAGTAATTTAAGATATCTATCTTCATGAGTTTTCTCGATTTTAGCAACAGCAGCAAATAATGCTGACAACCTTGTGAAACCTTCTTCTTTAGCCGTTTTAGAAAATCCTGCGTACATATCGGTCCACTCGTAGTGTTCACCGGCTGCAGCATCTTTCAAATTTGCAATGGTATCAGGAATTGCATCGCCATGCAAAGCCTTGAACCAGAGTTCAGCATGCTCTTTTTCATTGCCTGCAGTTTCAAGAAAAATATTGGAAATCTGTACATAACCTTCTTTTTTAGCTTTACTTGCATAATAAGTATACTTGTTCCTTGCCTGTGATTCACCGGCAAATGCAGTTTGAAGATTCGCTTCTGTTTTACTACCTTTTAAACTTGTCATGTTGTATCTCCTCCAAATAATAAATTTATAAAACCGTCAAAGTGACAGTTCCTAGCTGGATTAATGACCTTGCTTTTGAAGCTTAGCTTGGCATTTTGGACACAAACCTCTAAAAACAATATCGTGATTGTCCATTTTGTAATTTGTTGCCTTTGAAATCTTGAGATCTATATCCTCTAGATATTCAGTGTCAACATCAGAAAAAGCTCCACAATCCGTACACTCTATATGATAATGCCTTGTTAAAATGTGGTCAAAGCGATCAGCTCCACTAGGAACCGCAACTTTATTAAGCAAGCCTGTTTCTACTAAAGAATTCAAATTACGGTATACAGTTCCCTTACTGATATCCGGATATTCAGTTACGATGCAATTATAAACTTCCTCGGCAGTAGGATGATTTTCCAATGTGCGCACAGCAGCTATAACCAATTGGCGTTGAATTGTGTTTCTTTTTCCCATTGCGTTCGCCTCTTTCGGATAATTATTCTTAGTTAGAATTATACATCATATTTTTATTTAGTCAAGTAGTATATAGCAAAATCTACTACTATCTGACTCTTAGTATAACATATTATTAGCCGTACGGCGAAATAATTACTAATAAGAATTGAAATATCTTTTTTTCTGACGTATAATTACCGATAGAAATTCATAAGTTTCGTAGCAAAGAGCAAAGAAGCTCCGATAGCATGCCAAGGCATGTCTCGGAGCTTTTTATGTTTTTTCACTTGTTCTCAGGGTCCATGAATATTCTTATTGGCAAATTAGAAGCGCCCGGTGGCGAGAAGAATATTTTGCCTGCCGATTTACCCTTGACCCTACCAAAGATCATACTTTCTTTTGGCATCTTGTCGCCAAAATACAAGCGGTCGCTTGGAATGTTTATCCTAGTTGTTTTATCTTCCGTTTGCAGCAAACAAGCACCAGCGAAGGTTCCTCCCCAAGGATTAAAACGAAAAATTGTTTCTCCAGACCCTTTGGTTTTATAAGATAAATCATAGACAACGCCATAATTACCATAATTCACGACCTGTTTACCCGTGGTAGCATCTACTCCTGTAGCATAAGGACTCTTTTTATTGTCTGCCAATGTTATCCCCCATATATCTTTTCGCCCGCTGTCAAAAACATCGGCAAAGGTTATATGATAATCAGCGTTTTTAAATGTGCCTCTTAGCACATACTTTGCATTGTCAGGAGGTAATACATCATAAGCATCTACAGCCGCATTGAAATCTGCACCAACAGGAATCATCATGAAGGAAATTTCTACCGGATGGTTAAATTGGAAATCTACGATCCCCGTAATTATTTCCTGAGGTTTAAATTCCACACCTTTTTTGTTAGTAAGGAACTCATGTTTTCCCCCTAGCTCAATTGCAAACTCATTCTCTTCACTGCCGCTGAAGTAATCTATTTGCGCCTGTTTGCCTGCATCCAGCCAATTAATATTAGGTTTTGATATGCCCCTGTTTCCTACTTTGACCTCAACTGGTCGGATGCCCCTATTTCGTAAAACTACTGCTAATCTTTTATTGCTATCTGTATCATTAACATGGTGGAAGAAAATGCGCACCTTGCCGTTTACTGTGTCGCGGTACATAATACCGCATTTTTTTACCATCTCCGGGCTATCAGAAAACAACAATACAGGTCCATCTTTCGTAACGTTTATCTTTGGTTCTTTATACGCAGGAATTTGTTTTTGCCAATTGCTTAAATTGTCAGCCCCAAAAACCGGGTTCGGCAACAAACAGCTAGCTAGCAAAGCTGTGCTGAAAATTCCTCTAAAAATTTTTTTCAAAACATCTACTCTCCTTTTTTCTATCTTTACCATTCTAGCAACATTTGCAAGCTCTGTCAAAAGAAAGGAAGTAAAATTATGAAAACAAATGATTCAAAACCCGCATCAAACCAAGAAAGTATTCTAAAAAGATATGGTTTTTTTATCGCTTTACTCGTTCTTGCTATAATCATATTGCTCCCAACGCCGGCAGGATTATCCATACAGGGCCAACGCATGCTTGGAATCATGGCTTTTTCAGTAATCGTTTGGGCAACTACTGCAATCAGCTACCCGGTTAGTGCCGGGGTTATTATCAGCCTCATGGCCGTTTTAATTGGTTTTTCACCAGACCCGGCTACCGGAAAAATGGTTGGTACTAATTCGGCATTAGCAATGGCTCTAAAGGGTTTTTCTGCAACGGCCTTTAGTTTAGTAGCTGCGGCTATGTTTTTGGCAACTGCTATGACTAAAACCGGCTTAGACAAACGTATTGCCCTAAATATTCTTTCCAAAATAGGTACCAAACCAAACCGTGTGCTAATCGGCGTTATTTTATGCGGGTTTGTACTTAGTTTCTTCGTCCCTTCTACTACAGCCCGTGTTGCCTGCCTAGTCCCCATTGTTATGGGTATGATTAAAGCTTTCAATGTTCCCCTTAGAAGTCGTTTTGCCGGTATGTTGCTCATTACAGTAGCCCAGGTAGATAGTGTCTGGAACGTAGGTATTAAAACCGCTGCCGCACAAAATATGGTGGCTGTTAATTTTATTCGCACTCAACTTGGCGTAGAAATATCTTGGCTTGATTGGTTTATTGCAGCAGCTCCCTTTGCTCTTATTATGTCCTTTATCCTCTACAAATTAATGCTTTATTTAATGCCTCCTGAAATTGACGATATCGTTGGAGGTCAAGAAACGGTTAATAATTTACTGCAAGAAATGGGTAAAATCACAAAAGATGAAATTAAACTGCTAATTATTTCTATTTGTCTGCTATTTTTATGGACCACTGAGAAAAAACTTCATGTTTTAGATACTTCCACAACCACTATGTTCGCTGTTACCTTATTGCTTTTGCCTAAAATCGGTGTCATGAATTGGAAAGAAACTGTTAACAAAATCAATTGGGGCACAATATTGCTATTCGGCGTAGGCATTTCTTTAGGTTCAGCTCTTTTATCTACAAAAGCTGCAACCTGGTTGGCCAATGTTATTGTTACAACCTTTGGTTTAGCAAATTCTACTACAATAATAGTTCTAGCCGTTATGTCTCTTTTCCTTATCTTCATCCACATGGGTTTTGCTAGTGCTACAGGCCTCGCTTCCGCTATAATTCCAATTATAATCTCTGTCCTGCAACAGCTTAAAACCCCAGGAGTTAATATTGTCGGAATGACCATGATTCTACAATATGTAGTAAGTTTTGGTTTTATTCTTCCGGTTAATGCTCCGCAAAACATGATAGCTTATAGTACCGATACTTTTGAAGTACATGACTTCGTAAGAACTGGCATCCCGCTAACTATCATAGCGTTTACACTTATTATGGTATTGGGTGCGACTTATTGGAAATGGCTTGGTTTAGTATAAATAACACAACGCTATAAAAAATGACTCCACATATTTGTGGAGTCGCTTTTTTATTTTTGGCTAGCGGCATAATCCTCTAAAAACTTTTTAAGTCCCGCATCAGTTAATTGATGTAAAAACATTTGTCTAAGCACTTTAGTTGGAATAGTGGCAATATCGGCACCGGCAAGCATTACATCATTAACATGATCGATGCCGCGGATACTGGCAGCAATTATTTCCGTAGGCAAAGAATATTGTCTGAATACCTTGACCATATCTTCTACCAATTTCACGCCATTTTCCCCAATATCGTCTAACCTGCCAATAAAAGGGCTAACGTAGTCTGCACCGGCTCTAGCAGCTAACAAGGCCTGTGAAAGGCTAAACACTAGAGTAACATTAGTACGAATACCCTCTGCACTTAGAAGCTTTACAGCCTTTAGTCCCTCTGCGATACATGGTATCTTTACAATGACATTTGAAGATATTTTAGATAGTTCTCTAGCTTCAGCGACCATGCCAGAACATTCTACACTAATAACTTCGGCACTAACAGGTCCTTCCACTAATTTAGCTATTTCCGGAATAACCTCAGCCTGGGTACGTCCGGTTTTAGCAATCAAACTAGGATTAGTAGTTACGCCATAAACAATTCCTAAATCCGCAAATTCTTTAATCTCTGCAACGTCAGCTGTATCCATAAAAATTTTCATATTCTACTCCCCTTATTTTATATTTTTGCCACTATCATCTATTGTGCCAATAGCCTTCTGCCTATCAAAATCCAAAATATAAAATTTACTCCTTAATATTTACTTTTTCATCCATGACATTATTAAAAAATTCTAGTGGTACAAATGTTTTTCCATCTACAATCCTTGGTACATTTTCCAACACTATGCGTTCTGTATTTTTCCAATAAACCTTACTACCTATTTGCAGGGTTACTTTTGTTGACTCCTTTTGCAAATCAATACTTTTAGTGAAAGCATTCCAAGTCAATTTATACCCCAAGGCATCTGTTACACTACGCAAGGGTAAATAGGCCAAGCCGTTAATATTGTATATCTTAGTAGGTTGTGTTTTCACCAGTTCTTTATTGTTCACCAAAATTGTACCAGACATGTCAGTGACGACAACAGCTTCAGCAATATCTCTATTTAACAATATGGCATATGAAGCGTTGAAAGCTGTTGGGAAAGAACCTGTAGTCAAATTATACCACCCCAAAACTTCATCTCCGGGACGAATACTCTTGTAATTTTTCATTGCTTTTTCACTAATATTCATGCTCTTATTGTCATAATAAACCTTTACGAAATCACCATTATCTTCGATTTTTGAGACTCTCATATACTCTATACTGGAATCTCCCTGACCCAGAACTAGCAAAATTGCCTTTGCCTGTGGTGGAATGCTTTTAGTCATGTCAGCCCCATAAAAGGCATATGCATACTCACCAACTTTTATCTTACTGCTATCTACTTTTTGCATGGTTGCATTATCTACAAAATATACCTTACCAAGCAAAGTAAGCTCCACATTACTAATATTTCCTGTTCCTTGCACAACTAATTTATTTTCTCCTGCTGTAACTATAGTACCATTGGTATTCAAAACACGAGAATTCTCTGCTGAAACAGGACTCATAGCCACAACCATAAAACAGCAAATTAATAATAATTTTTTCCACATATTAACATCTCCTGTTTTCTCTATCTTATTTTCTATTCTACAAAAGTTTATACTTCCCTTCTTTTTCGTTATGTGCTAGAGTTAAAATAGTACATATGAAAGGGTGATTAATTTGAAAAAGAATTTTATCGTTTTTATTTTCTCCATATTTTTACTTTGCAGTACTAGCGTGGTTTCTGCCGCTTCCTTTGGCAATTTTAATGCCTCGGATATGAATGGAAACATGGTATCACAAGATATATTTAGCAAAGCTGATTTAACCATGGTTAATATTTGGGGAACTTTCTGTGGTCCCTGTATTAGAGAGATGCCTATTTTAGCAGAACTTTCCCAAGAATATGCCGACAAGGGCGTACAAATCATAGGTATTGTCATTGATGCTGCCGACAATAACGGCAATGTTCAACAAGAACAAATGACGGCCGCCAATAAGATTTTAGCTAATGCCAACGTGAACTATGTAAATCTTGTCCCTTCCTATGGAATGCTTAGCAATCAATTGCGAGTGGTTATGGCAATACCTACCACCACTTTTGTTAATAAACAAGGTGAAATCGTGGGCTCTGCTATAGTTGGCAGCAAAGATAAAGAAAGCTGGATAAAAATCATAGACGCCTTGAGATAATTGCCTTATTTAAGTAACAATAAACAATTTTAAGGTAAGACACACCAAGATTAAGAACTGTTCTAATCTTGGCGTGTCTTATTTTTTTACTTATAAAGCCGGATCTTTTATGCCATTTGCTTTAAAAGCATTTGCACGATCAATACAAGTGCCGCAATTACCACAAGGCGTTTCTCCACCCTCGTAACAGCTCCAAGTATATTTGTATGGGGCATTAAGTTCCAGACCGGTTTTAACAACTTCAGCCTTATTCATATATAGCAATGGTGCCTTAAGTACACACAAACCACCGGTACCTTGCTTCACTGCTTCGCTCATGCTGGCAAAAAATTCCACTGTACAGTCAGGATATGCTCTACCTGCCCTGTCATCTGCATGTGCTCCATAATATACCTCTCCTGCTCCCAAAGAAAGAGCTATAGCGCTGGCAATAGAGAGCATAACGCCATTTCTAAAGGGAACATAGGTTTCCACAGTCCCTTCTCCACCTAACTCTTCTAGCTGCTGAGCATAGCTTTCATGTTTAATTTTTTTGTCACTTGTTGCTAATAATGAACAATTACTATACTTAAAAGCGCTGGAAATATCGTGTTCATAGTATTTTACCTTATAATAACTCGCTATTTTTTGCGCGCAAAGGCATTCTTTCTCATGTTTTTGCCCATAATGCATATTTAAGGCTATAACGTTATCAGCCCCAAATTCTTTTACCGCCATAGCTAAACAGGTCGTACTATCTATTCCACCACTTAATAAAACTGCTGCCTTCATGCTATCGCTCCAATCTCTTTTGTGCCTAATATTTATTAAAAGTTCCTATACTGCTCATTATAACACTAATACAGCCAATAGAAAACGCCCACTGCAGCTGCGTGAGCGTTTTTATTGTTTGCCTATATTTACTTTTTGGGGCCATAACATCAATTACTGTTAGGGCAAATTTACTGCATTTAACCATATCATCAATATAAATGTATTCGTTTTTAGTATGATTTTTGAAATAACCGGGGCAACACCAATGGCTTTAATTCCATGTTCATTAAAGTGGGTGCCCTCCATACCGCCATCACCTCTGGCAAGAATACCTTCCGCCTTGAAAGATTGTGCCCTGCCTCCAGCTGCTAGAATTTTTTTGAATTATAGCGGAATTCTTCCCATTAAAGCGGCAACGAATAAAATCACTAAAGATACTATCCAAGCCCAAATAAAGGTATGTTTCTGATGTTCGCCTAAATCAATCCCAGCCAAGCCTACCAAGAGGAAAGTGGCAGGGGTTAAAGGCGACAGAGGAAAACCAAGAGTCATTTGACCGCAAATAGCCGCTCTGGCCATGTCAACAGCTTGTAGACCAACGCCTTCAGCCGCCTGAGACAAAACAGGTAATACGGCAAAATAGAAGCTATCAGGATCAAACAGCAAGCTAAGAGGCATGGATAAAACACCAACCAAGCCCGCAAAATGCGGCGCTAAAGAATTAGGGATAATAGCTACCAAACCTTGAGCCATAGCCTTTAACAAACCAGACCCCTTCATAATACCAGTAAAAATACCAGCCGCAAAAAGCACGCTAGCCATCATCAAAGCGCTTTTGGCGTGAGCGTCAACTCTTTCGCCCTGCATCTTAATACTAGGATAATTCACCAGAAGAGCCAAAACCAAAGCAATCATGAAGCAACCAGCCGGCGGCAAAATACCGGAAACCAAAGCAGCCACAGTTACAATAATCAAAAGTAAATTAAACCAGAAATATTGTGGCCTGCGCAGCACAGCTTCTTCAGGTGACAATGCCTGAATTTCAATGTTTACTGCCTGTAGGGTAACACCTAGTCTTTTCTTTTCCTTTAATCCAAACATAACACAAATGGCAAGACCGGCAAGTAAACCGCAAAGCTGAGGGATAACCATTGGAGCATATAACTCCATAAGGGGAACTTCTAAAGCCGTAGCCGCCCTCATAGTAGGTCCACCCCAAGGTACCATGTTCATTGTACCTGCTGCTAAAGCTACTATTGTAGCCAGTATTCTATTATCCATTTTCATTTTTTGGTAAATAGGCAGCATAGCAGGAACTGTGATCAAAAAAGTTGTAGCTCCCGAACCATCCAAATGCGTCAAGATAGTAATGATAAAAGTCCCGATGCAAACCTTCACAGGATCTGCACCCATAATTTTAATAATCTTATTAACGATTCTTTCAAAGGCTCCCACATCACCCATGATAGTAAAGAACAAAACTGCAAAAATAAACATAGCACCGGTAGCAGCAACACTGGAAATGCCGCTGCTCATAAACTTGCCTAGTTGTCCACCCTTGCCAATAACCAGACAGGCAATAACAGGAACCGTAATCAAAGCTGCCATGGTAGACATTTTTTTACTCATGATCAAAGCCAGAACTGCCACAATTGTTATCAAGCCAACGATTGCTAACATACAACATCCTCCTATTCAAAGTAACTTCAAATAATAGATTGTCCCACATCAATGAGCTTTTAAAACAGCCCTGTTATTTCTTTTCTACTTCTTTCATGAAATAGCCTATATCATCAGCACTCATATGTAATTGTTGCTCTAAAATCTCCTTGGTATCCTTGCCTAGCGTAGGAGCTTTTGTATAAGTCACATGTTCAGCCTCAGTAAATTTAATAGGATTACCGGTAATCTTCATCTTCCCTTCCATAGGATGATCGATTTCTACAATCATTTCACGTGCTTTAGCAATATGCTCGTCATTAACTACATCAGGAATTGTATTTATAGGTGCACAGGGTATATTATTGGCCCTAAAGAATTTAATAACATCTTTGCCCTTACGGGTCTTAGTCCATCCCGTAACTAATTCATTTAAAACTTTGTTATTTTTCACTCTGTCCCTGTTGAGCTTAAAGCGTTCATCCGCAAACCAATCAGGATGTTCCGTAGCTTTACAGAAATGCTCCCACAAATTATCGTTACCTACTCCAATAACTATCCAGCCATCTGATACTTCAAAAGAATCGTAAGGATAAATAAATTCATAGCGATTACCGGCACGTTGTGGTACGCGGCCTTCTACCATATAGATCTCATTGATAGTTTCCATTGCACTAACAGAACAGTCAACCAGCCCAATATCAATCCGTTCACCATGACCACTCTTCTCCCTACCGTGCAAAGCTGCCAAAATACCAATGCAGCAGTTTAAACCACCCAAAACATCACCAATAGCCGTACCTGTTCTAGTAGGAGCAGAATCAGGCCAACCTGTTACGCTCATCATCCCGCTCACCGCTTGAGCAATAACATCATAACCTGGCAACATACGGTCAGGACCTGTTTGACCAAATCCTGAAATAGAAGCCATGATAATTTTTGGATTTATTTTTTTCAACTCATCATAGCCAAAACCCATCTTATCGATAGTGCCTGGTTTAAAGTTTTCTACGAAAACATCAGCATTCTTAACCATTTCCAACAAAATATTCTGGGCTTTCTTGTCACGCAAATTTAAAACCATGCTCTTTTTATTACGGTTTAAATTAGCATAATAAGCACTGATGCCATTTAAAAACGGTGGGTAAGCACGACTATCGTCCCCATGTACAGGAGTCTCAATCTTAATGACCTCTGCCCCCATATCAGCAAGCAGCATTGTACAATAAGGCCCTGACAGAACTCTAGTCAAGTCCAGAATTCTAATACCTTCCAAAGGTTTTGTCATAATCTTCTCACTCCTCATCAGGAATTTCAACTTCAAATCTTAAAAGGGCAGCTTCTAAGCATTTACCAAGAGAGTCAAGGCGCAAGGAACGGGTAGCACCGCCATCTAAGGCGTGATGCATTACGAAGTTAAAACCATCTAATTGAGGCAGGTCATAACGAATTACATCTCCATACACAATATCTTCAAAATGTCTTCTTACGGCTTCAGTAGTCAATTGTTCTTCCATTACCTTGTAATATTTTGGTTCACGTGCGTAAATACAAATATTAGAAGTATCGCTTTTATCTCCACAGCGGCCGTGAGCAATTTTTCTTAGTTGTACTTTCATTTTATTTTCCTCCTGTTATTAGGCCTTAGCCAAATTTTCCGTTTCTTATTTAACATCCTCAACATAGGCGGTAAACTTTACAGCATCTCGGGGAATCAAGGTTGGCCATAAAGCAAACACTTCGCTTGGTTTGATACGTCCTCCAAAGAAACAACCTTGCGCAGGTCCATTCAAATTACTTACCGGTGCAATTTCCGGTGTAAGCTTTAATGCTTCTGCCTTAGTTTCCGTCATAATGGCATAGCGCAGGCAAACCTCATTCAACTCTTCATGCATTTCCGCTGCTAAAGGCCCATGCAAAGAGTTGAGTCCTAAATAATCAATATGAGTCCTAATGGCCTTCAAGTTCTTCATAGCCATCCTCTTATCAAGAATGTCCGCAGCCATCTTAGCTTTCTCCAAGGCATCCGGCCAACTGTAAGGGAGATATGCCACACTGCGATATCCTTCCAAATATCCTACGCACATTTTTAAGCTATCAGGACGCGGATGACCTGTCACACCTTTTACCAACACATGGTCTTTTTCAATACCTTCCAAAGTAATTTTACTAAAATCTGCTACAACATCAGGAGTAATATAGGCAGCAGGATCGTGAATTTCATACATTAACTGCTCTTTAATAGATTGTGTTGTTACCAACCCACCGGTATTTTTAGTTTTAGTCATAATAAGTTCCCCTGGTTTGCTAACTTCAGCAATAGGATAACCTAGAAATTCCGGGCGAGGCACATTACGCCAATCATAGTCATAGTTACCACCGGTAGCTTGAGCACCACATTCGCACAGATGTCCTGCCAAAATACCGGTAGCCTTCGCATCCCAATCATCAGCCTTCCAGCCGAATTCATGAATAAGAGGAGCCTCGAACATAGCTGTATCCGTAGAGCGGCCTAAGATAATAATATCAGCGCCACCTTCCAAGCATTCCAAAATAGGTTCTACCCCAAAATAAACATTAGCATTAACCATATTAGGAAGGATGCGGTCAATGTCTTCACCCGTATCCATGTGCTGCATAGTAATACCCTGTTCACGAAGCTTAGGAAGAATCTCTCTTACATCATCGCCCAATACATAACCGATTTTAAAGTTCAAGCCACTTTCTTTTATGGCTTGTTTTACAAGCTCTACCGCTTGTTTAACATTCATGCCGCCGGCATTGGTAATAACCTTTGTCCCCTTTTCCTTCAAATCAGGAAGAATTTGTTTGATAACTGTGATGAAATCTCTTGCGTAGCCGGCTTCAGGTCTCCTTTCCTGTTGTCTGCGCATAATAGATAGAGTAAGCTCGGCCAAATAGTCACAGGCAATATAATCAACCTTGTCCTGTTTTGCCATCACTATAGGCGCATCATTTAAATCGCCCCAGAAACCCTGTCCACCACCAATTCTGATTGTTTTCATGCTTTTTTCCTTCTTTCCTAAGATTTTTCTTGCTAGGTTTTATCTAGTACCACGTTCTACTATAACATTATACTATGTCGGAAAATTTTGTCAATATTAATGGAATATATCACCACATTGTGGTTTTGGTAGACAATTTTTGCATTTTCAACTGTAATTTATATAAAAATTTTATTGTATTCGGAACTGCTGATGCGACTGTTGAAAAGTACTCGTGCTCTCTACCAGTGGATACCCTAAACCACGGCAGGACAGGCCACAACAGAAAAAAGCACAAACTAATGAAACATAAATAAGCAAAAAAATATGGACAAATTTAAACAAACAAGGTATCATATAAAAACGAGGATACTGTTACATTACGTAATTTTTCCCCGTTTTTTTATATTTAAATGTTAATGTTTCGTTAAATTAATAACAATATGGTTTTTGAGGTCAGAAAGGAGTGTTTTTCTTGACCACTATTAAACAAATATCCGAGCTTGCCGGTTTTTCAACAAGTACAGTGTCTATTGTCCTTAGAGGAGCAGCAAAAGAACGTAGTATTCCTCCTGATACTTGCAGAAAGATCAGAGAAGCTGCTGCCAAACTTAATTACCAACCAAACATAGAAGCCCGTTCACTCCGTGATCAATCCAATACCGGTGCCATAACAATTGCTTTTTACTGGGCTCAGGACTTCCGTGCTTCCATGATGATACGTTTTATGGCCGGACTAAACAACCGCCTAGCTGAACTAGGCGAAGCCGTTAAACTCATTGTGGTTCCTTATAATCCCGGTGAGTTAGAAAATGATACCAGATTAAGCAAACAAAGTTATTATCATGCTGCCATTATTTGCAATGCTGATAATAAAGACATGGCATTTTTAAATAGCAATAAGCTTTCCATCCCCCTGGTGCTTTATAATCGGCGTAGTCCTTTATATGATCACGTATATATTGAAAACGAAAAATTGGGTAGATTGGCAGCTGGAGTTTTTGCCAAACACGGGAAAAAACATCCTGCCATACTTAATGCTCCGATTGCCTTTATGGGTATGAAGTTGCGTTGTGACGGTTTTATTGCAGCCTGGGAAAAACTTGGTATTAGCGTCAGCAATCAATTTACTAATAATAACAATTGTCAATCCGGCTATGATGGCATGAAAAAATTACTTAAAGCCAAAACTCGTCCTGATTGTTTGTTCTGCGCTTCTGACATGGTAGCAATCGGTGCCCTGCGTTGCCTGCACCAAAATAATGTGAAAGTTCCTGAAGATATGGAAATTATCTCTGTAGGTAATGGTGATATTCAGCTGGACGAATACGCTTGGCCAAGTATTGCCACTGTGCTTATTCCCATGGAAGAAATGGCAGGAAAATGTATATCCTTGCTTTTAGAAAGAATTAAAAAACCGTACGCCCCTTTGCGGGCAGAAAAAAATAAGATTAAATTTATTCCCAGAGAAAGTTGTGGCAAATGATACCTACCGGTTTAATCGGTAGTCAATCATCTAGCAGCAAAGGCGCTTTACGAATAAGACCTTTTCTTGGTTCTTATTTGTTTGCTGCAAATGTTTAAGTAACTCAATAATAAAGTATTCCTTCGTGAGGATTGTCTTTATAGGCAATCCTCATTTTCTATGCCAGGAACAATATTCTACTGCTTTAAATATAAAATGCTTAACTATGCCTCCAGCTTTGGTCTTCAATCGAAATAGACTTTTTTCGCAAAAAAATAAGAGCACCCAAAAGGGTGCTCTAGATTTTGTGGTGCCGAAGGCCGGACTCGAACCGGCACGCTTGTAGGCGCTTGATTTTGAGTCAAGTGCGTCTGCCAATTCCGCCACTTCGGCATGATGGGAATTGTTCGTGCGAACAATAGATATGATACCATTCATAGGTAATATTGTCAAGATATTTCAGGTATCTTTAGACATTTTATAGTGATAATCTTTTTTCCAAAAATCTAGCCAATAAAATCCCTAAAAAAGCAGTTACTAACTGTGGCCAACTCATGGCAATTAAGATAAATTTTGCCATGGGTGTATTTACAGCAAAAATCTTAAATATCATTACCGCGCCCAAATACATTGCCGAGGTCTTTGCTATGGGTGCAATTAGCAAAACCGGTTTAACCCACCACTTATTACACAAAATGACCAAAATAAAGTTACCTATAAATACAATAGGAATCAAAAATACTAGAGGCAGCTGCCCCTGCAGAAACGCTATAATGGGCAAGGCAAGACACATTGCTACAGCCGTAAATAAGCCTGTAAAGCGTGCCGCTAGGACAAGCGTAGCATTTACTACTGTACCAATAAGCAAAGTCGTAATAAGCGTTGGCAACGGCAATATTAGGCGCAATTGCTGCACTACTACAGCCAATGCTAAAAGCAGCGCGCCTCTTACTAACATTCTCACTCTATTTTCCATGTTTTACCTATTTCTTAGGACATTCTTTGGCAATAAAATTTTTGAAAGCAGCTTGTATTTTTTTTGTTACAGCGCCAACTTGTTTAGTAGCTACAAATTTACGATCAATTTTGGTAACGGGAACCACTTCATAGTGCGGTCCCACCAAAAAGACTTCTTCAGCCCCCAAAGCAAAATCCACTGTACAAGCTTTTTCTAATACTTGCATTCCCATATCAGGAACTAAGCGTTCTTTTACTAACCTGCCGGCAATAGTATTATGAATTAGGTTATTAGCAGGATGAGTCCAAATAATCTCATCCTTAACAACCATTAGATTTCCTTCTACAGCTTCTGTAATCTTAGTATCACGCACAAAAAGCGTTTCAAAAGCTTTGCCTACGATGGCTTTTTGCTTAGCAAGAACTTCCGGCAGTCGGTTCAAAGAGTTAATGTCACAACGTTGCCAGCGCTGGTCAGTTGCAGTTATAACGTTTACGCCCTTTTCCTGTACCTCTTGTAAGCAAGTTCTATCTTTTTCCACGGCAAACATGGTCAACTGTGGCATCATCATATCAGGGAAAGCCAGGCCACCATTACCATGGCCACGAGTAACCTGAGTATAAATCTCACCGTTTTCTAAACCCGTAGCAGCAATTAAACCTTCATGAAACTCCACCAATTCCTCTACTGTATAAACTCCGGGGATTTTAATACTCATTACAGAAGCAAAGAGCGACTCCATGTGTGGCAATAAGGCAAAGCAGCGTCTATTGTAAACCGGTACCAATTCAAAGACACCATCCCCAAACTGCTGCCCTCTATCGCCAAAGGCAATAACTGCCTTGCTTCTTTCCAGTATTTCCCCATTGACTAATATTAAATCTTTTATCATATTTCATCCTCCAAAAATATTCCTAGGGGCTTTCCAATATATCCTCCCTGAGAGTATAATATACGTAGTTTGTTATACTTTACTATTATAGCTTAAAACCAGCTTTTTGTTAATCAAAAGCTACAAGGAGGAGATTTTATGACTAATGAAGTTATTAAATTAGCGGTGGATTATGCCAAAGATAATAATATTAAACATATTGTTATCGCGTCTATTACCGGCAATTCTGTGCCGGCTTTAGTTGAAAGTTTTGACGGAGATGTTATTTGCGTCACCCATGTTAATGGTTACAAAGTTCCCGGTGAAAACGAATTTCCTGCTGACTTGCGTCAAGAATTGACTTCTAAGGGCGTAAAATTTTTAACTACTACGCATGTACTCTCAGGTGCTGAACGTGGCATCAGCAGCGTTTTTAAAGGTATGTACCCCGTTGAAATAATTGCCCAAACCCTACGGATGTTAGGTGCCGGTACAAAAGTCGGCGTGGAGTGTGCAATTATGGCTTTAGATGCAGGATTAGTACCCTTTAACACGAAGATACTTTCTCTTGGTGGAACAGGACGCGGCTTAGATACGGCTATCGTTGTTACCCCGGGGCATGCCCAAAAAGTATTTAGTACTAGGATTCATAAAATCTTAATAAAACCGGAGCTATGATATTTTGAAAGAACGCAATGTGATTTTTGACAATTTACGCGGCATATGCATGCTAGGCGTTATAGCAATACATACCGGGTCCTACGTTATGGATTCGGCCACTGCCAGTGAACATATTTTTATGCTCTTGGAGGTTTTAAGCCGCTACAGCGTACCGGCTTTTTTCTTCATATCCGGCTATGGTCTTTTTTACACTTATGCTTTAGACAAACCTTTTGCTTATTGGCCATTCATCAAAAAACGTTTAACCAGTATAGGTATTCCCTATATTATCTGGTCGCTGCTTTATTCTGCCGTTTATGGCTTCGCCTACCACGATCCACAAAACTGGAGTTTAGGCGAATTGGTATTTAAACTGTTTTTTGGTACCGCTGTCTACCATATTTATTTTCTTGTTATTCTCATGTGGTTTTATATTCTTTTCCCTCTGTGGCGCAAGTTAATGCTGCTCATGGAAAAGTGTAATTTAAAATTATCTATTCCCCTCTTGTTTCTGGCCCAGCTATACTTATACAAATTAAGTGCCCACTTCTGGGGTTATCCTGATTGGATAGTGCAAAATGACCTTATTTATAATTTATTTCAATACAGATTAAATTATTTCCCCTTCTTTTATCTTTTTATTTTTATGTTGGGTGGAGTAATTGCTCTCCACTACAAAACATTTATTTCGCTCATTCGTAACCATTTCACCTTGATTACCGGTGTGTTTCTACTAAGTGCCAGTGTTAATGCCGCCGTATTTTATCGTCATTTTTACAAATGGAACATGGACTTAGAAGACATTGTTAACACCTTGCAACAACTTAGCCTATATGGTCTCACCTATACTGTGGCTGCTTTATTTTTCTTTTGTGCTCTTCTGGAAAAATACAAAAATAAGGAATTGTCTTGGCTGCAAAAGCTTTCTGAGCGTTCATTTTTAATTTATTTGGTTCACCCTTTCATTATGGATCAACTCTATAATCTGCTTAAATTCACAGGAGTACCTTTTACGCTAGTCCCTATGCAAATATTTTACCTAGCAATCGTTGTTATCTCATATTTTATAGCAGTGGGAATCCATAAGACTGTTAAAACAATAAGAAAGTAAGAACAAAAATGCGCCAAAGGTTAGAAAATAACCTTTGGCGTATTTTTGTTCTTACTTTTAAAAGCTATGGCACATGCATGCATTTTACTTTATATTAATACGTCCGTCGTAAATACTACCGCTGCTTACATCCAAGGTAACTTCTTGTCCGTCAGTTAGCTTTTCCATAGCCCCCGTGGCCCCTACAATAACAGGAACGCCACAGTTAATACCAATAATTGCAGCTGAAGAAGTAAAACCCCCTTCTTCAGCAATAATTCCCAATGCTTTGGAGGCATAAGGTGCTATTTCATTTTCTACGGAAGATACAAGCATTATATCTCCCGGTTTGAATTTAACCAAGTCTTCTACTCCGTTAACCTTACAAACTATACCTGTTACAGCATTTTTACCAATGCCAACACCATGCACAACTTTAGTTCCCAAATTAATCACCTTGATTAGGTTTGTGCTACCAATTTTTCCTACATTCATACCTGCGGTAACCACAACCGAATCTCCTTTCATTAGCATTTTTTTCTCTTGAGCTATTCCTAGAGATAATTCGATAAGTTCATCGGTACCATGTGCTTGGACACCTAGCAAAGGCTTGACACCCCAATACATTTGCATCCGTCTAATACTGGCCTCAACCGGTGATACCGCAATAACAGTTGCCTGAGGGCGGTATTTAGCAATCATGCGAGCCGTATACCCGGACTCCGTAATGGTAAGTATAGCATCTGCCTCCAGTTCTTGCGCAACTTGTACAGTTGCGTGACTAATAGCATCAGTCATATTTACTTGCGCACCAATACCTTTATTTCGGAAAATCTTAACATAGTCTAAAGCTTCTTCCGTACGTATTGCTATTTTCGCCATAGTCTGTACGGCTTCCAAAGGATACTCTCCGGAGGCGGTCTCACCGCTAAGCATAATAACATCGGTACCGTCAAAAATAGAATTTGCTACATCACTAGCTTCTGCACGAGTAGCACGGTAGTTGCTAATCATACTTTCTAACATTTGAGTAGCTGTAATAACAGGTTTACCGACTTTATTGCATTTGGTAATAATAGCCTTTTGCACCAAAGGCACCTCTTCGTAGGGAATTTCTACGCCTAAATCTCCCCTAGCTACCATAATCCCATCTGCCACTTGCAAAATCTCGTCAATATTATTAACACCGTCTCTACTTTCAATCTTGGCAATAATTCCCATAGTAGAGCCCTTTGCTTCTAATAGCTTGCGAATTTGTATAATGTCTTCCTGGGTCTGCACGAAAGAAGCTGCAATATAGTCCATATCATGGTCAATGGCAAAATTAATATCAGCTTCATCCTGAGAAGATATAAAGGGTAATTTCAGTTTTATGCCTGGCACTGCCACACGTTTACGGGAACTAATCTCGCCGCCATGTATTATTTTCGTATGGATTTTAGTAGGCTCCAGCTTAGTAACTTCTAAGGTGAGTTTTCCATCATTTAACAGCACTTGATCTCCCACAGAAAGTTCTGCCGGCAAGCCATCATAATTAACAGAGGAAATCTTTTCATCCCCCTCTATATCTTCGGTAGTTAAGCAAAAATCGCTGCCATCAGTTAACTCAACTTTACCGGTTTTGAAAATACCTAAACGCATTTCCGGACCTTTAGTATCAGCAATAATAGCAACCGGTTTTCCTACTTTTTTTGCGGCCTGGCGGACCATAGCAATCCTTTTTGCCTGTTCACTATGATCACCGTGAGAAAAATTAAAACGTGCCATGTCCATACCGGCTTTGAGCATTTCTGAAAGCAAGCCTTCTTTGTCTGTTGTGGGGCCCATAGTACAGATTATCTTAGTTTTTTTCATGACAATCAGCTCCTTAAAATTCTAAAAAGCTGGGCAAAAATGCCCAGCTCTCTAGATATTAGTCATATTATTATAAATAATTTCATAAGCTTCTTCCGCTTCAGAAAAAGGCACACAAAGTTCACTTGTGCTGTTCTTAGCTCCGGAATTGACTTCTTTTACTTCTACCAGAAACCCATTTTGTTCCAGCAATAATTTTGCTCTTTTCATGGATTCTTTATTTTGCGCAATGTAAACTACTTTCCACATTTCTTTGTTTACCCCCGCCTGATTTATGACTCCTTTATAGCACGAATTTTGTCAATAAGCTTAGGCAAAATTACCAAAGCATCGCCTACTATACCATAGTGAGCAACTCTAAAAATAGGAGCATTTTCATCTTTATTAATAGCTACAATGATATCAGATTTACTCATACCTGCTAAATGCTGCACAGAACCTGAAATACCAAAAGCAAAATAAATTTTAGGTGTAACCGTCTTACCGGACTGTCCAACTTGATGAGGATGATCAATCCACCCTTCATCTACTACAGCACGTGAACCACCAACTGCGCCGCCTAAAACATGTGCCAATTCTTCTAACATCTTAAAGTTATCTTGACAACCCATGCCGCGCCCGCCGGAACAAATCATTTCCGCCTCATCAATTTTCATGGCTCCTGTGTCAATTACAGGTTGGTTACTAATTAATTGCGTCCTTACGGTTATTTTATTTTTAACCGCATAATTGATTACTTCACCGGTGCGATTTGCATCAGGCACTGCCGCCTTAAATACTTTAGGACGAACTGTTCCCATTTGCGGGCAACGTTCTTCGCACAAAATAGTCGCTAAAATATTCCCACCCAAAGCAGGACGGGTCCAATGCACTATTTTCCCCTCAATGTCCAAAGCTGTACAATCTGCACATAATCCGGTATTCATTCTTGCGGCAATACGCGGCGCTAAATCCCTGCCATCGGCAGTAGCACCTACTAATATAGAACTTGGTTGATATTCTTTTATTAATTCACAAAAAGCATTGGTATAAGCATCTGTATTGTATTGTGCATATTCCTCGCCTGTTACCACATATACTACATCAGCACCTGCGGCAATTAATTTTTGCGGAATAGCGTCAGCTGCTTTTGTCAAAAGGACAGCAGCACAACGTTGGCCTGATTTTTTTGCCAAAATAGCAGTTTCTGCTAATAGTTCATAAACAACTGTTAGCGGCTCACCATTTTCTGTTTCTACAAAAACCCATAAATCTTTTTCTTTGCCTGTAGCCATGCCTAACACGCCAGCCTTATCAGTATCCGACGCTGCTCCATCCCCAAGGCTAATAACGCTTACGGGACATTCACTAATACATGCTCCACAATTAATACAATCCTCTGCTTTAACATCTGCCTTACCATCAGCCATATACAGTGCGCCTACCGGACAAATGCTTAAACAAGTCTCACAACCAATACAATTATCTTTATCAATAGTTACTGACATTTACTCACACCTCATCTGGCAATTATCTTTGCCTCTAATAGTTTTTCGACCAATTTGTCAACTGCCACTTGTGGATCTTCCTCATTAAAAATTTCACTTCTAATTTCAGGAACCGGTGGCGTGAATACTGTTATTACCTTGGTGGGTGACCCGTTTAATCCAATAATATTGACGTCTAAATTCATATCTGCCGCAGACCAGACCGGTATTTCCATTTTTCTTGCCTTCATTTTGCCTTTAATACTGGCAAAACGCGGTTCTTTTTCACTGCGTGCTACGGTTATTAGTGCAGGCAAAGGAATGGCTATGGTCTGTGCGGTTGTTTCGTTGTCTCTATTAACCAAAACTTTTGCACCGTCAACAACTATCTTGGTAGCTCCTGTTACTTGAGGTAAATGTAAATGCTCTGCCATTTCAGGGCCTACTTGTGCTGTATCACCATCAATAGCTTGCTTACCGCAAAGAATCAAATCAAAATCTCCCACGTGTTTAACAGCAGCGACCATTGCATGACTAGTAGCTAAAGTATCAGAACCGGCAAAAGCTCTGTCGCTAATTAGTGCAACTTCATCTGCACCCATAGAAATAGCGTCTTTTAAAATCTCTTTGGCTTGAGGCGGCCCCATAGTCAGAACCGTAACTTTAGCCCCCATAGAATCTTTTAACTCTAAAGCTGCCTCCAAAGCGTATTTATCATAAGGGTTCATTATACTTTGGACCCCGTCTCTAATCAAAGTATTAGTTACCGGATCAATACGTATTTCTGCTGTATCCGGAACTTGTTTTACACATACAATTATGTTCATAAATATCCTCCTTATTGTTCCCTCTAAATTAAAAACCCTTCCGGTTGCAAAAACGCAATTACCTCACCGCAATAGGAGAGATCAATCAGAAGAATATACAGTATATTTTATCATTCAACCGATACAAGTGCAAGTATTTGCCAATTTTGAACTATCTAAGAGTGTTTTCCCCCAAAAGAGCCTTTATTGCTGCTACAAACCCCGGCGACTTAGCATGAACCCAAAAACAAGAATCGGTCTTTACAATTTTTCTCGAGCCTAGAAGATGTAGATAAACAGGATTCTGTCCCCTAAATTGCGAGAAAATCTTTGCCATTTCTTTTTGTATCTCTGGGGTTTCCTTATCTGCGGCAACGAAAATGCGTACATCCTCAGCGGCTTTTTCCAGTTTCATAATAGTGTTAGCAAAAATACGTGGTTCTTCTTCATCTAACTTCAAAATGCCCTGTACTTTCACAATATTTTCTTGGAAGATATTATTAGCATTAGCTACATAGCTGCGCGGAAAGGCAATACAAGTTAAGGCTCCGGAAAAATCCTCTAAAGTAAAGGTAGCCATATTATCGCCTGCTTTTGTGGCACGTATCTTATTTTCAGCTATAATACCGCCTACTGTGACTCGTTGTTCTTCACTAAACCCACCTTGGTCCAAATCTTTTATAGGTGTTAATTTATTTAATGCGCTACGGAATTCATCCAGAGGATGTCCTGTTACATAAAACCCAATAAGTTCTTTTTCCAAACGCAATATTTCATCTTTAGGTAATTCTGCTACATTCGGCAACTCAATAGAATTTATCTCTTCAAATTCTTCGTCACCAAAAAGGCCCAATTGACCGCTTATGCGATCTTTTTGTCTGCTGGCAGCTAGCTCCAAGGCTCTTTCCATAACAGCCAAAAGTTGTGAACGTTTTGCGCCAAAGCTATCCATAGAACCACTTTTAATAAGATTTTCCACTACCCTCTTATTTACTTTACTAGAATCAATTCTCTGAGTGAAATCCAGAAAATCTTTATATGGTCCGTTTTTTGTCCGTTCTTCTAATATGCTATTAACTGCACTATCCCCTACGCTCTTAATTCCGGCCATACCAAACCTAATAGCCTTACCATCAACGGCAAAATTAGATTCGCTGGCATTAACGTCAGGTGGCAAAACTTGAATTTCCATACCGCGACAAATATTTATATACCAACTAACTTTATCTGCATTACCAATAATACTATTTAAAAAAGCCGCCATATATTCCACAGGATAATTAGCCTTTAAATAGGCTGTCTGATACGCTACAAGTGCGTAGGCAGCAGAATGAGATTTATTAAAGCCATAGCCGGCAAAATGTTGTAACAAAGCAAATACTTCTTCAGCCAAACTTCTGTCGATATTATGGTTAGCTTTTGCCCCGGCAATAAATTTTTCTCTCATACTATCTAGTTCTTTTGCTTTTTTCTTACCCATGGCCCTACGCAAAATATCTGCTTCACCTAACGAAAACCCACCTAGGACAGAAGTAATCTGCATAACTTGTTCTTGGTACAAAATAACACCATAAGTATCGGCTATTACCGGTTCTAGTAACGGATGCAGCGCCTTAGCTGTGCGTTGTCCGTGCCGGCCTTTAATAAAGTCAGTGGCCATACCGCTGCCCAAAGGTCCGGGGCGGTACAATGCTACCAAAGGTATTAAATCCACAAATCCCTCCGGAGCTAAATCACGCATTAATTGTGTCATTCCATCTGATTCCATCTGAAAAACTGCCGCCGTATCTCCACGGCAAAGCATAGCACAAGTGGCTTTATCCTCTAAGTTTAAGTGGTCAATATCTACATCAATTTTGCGATTTTTTTTGAGCATTTTAACTGCATCATCAATCACAGTCAAGGTCCTAAGACCCAATAAGTCCATCTTTAACAAACCCAATGATTCCGCTCTATCTTTGTCATATTGGGTACAAACATATTCATGCTCATCATCGGAACTAGAAGTGATTTGCAGGGGAACGTAATTTGTTAATTCCTCTGGCGTAATAACAACACCGGCAGCATGGGTAGAAGTGTGCCTAGGCATACCTTCTACTTTTTGTGCAAAGTCTAGCATTTTAGCTACGGTCTCATCCTCTGCACAAAGTGCTCTTAGCTCTTTGCTATTCTTTAAGGCCTCTTTCAAAGTTGTTCCCGGTACATTGGGAATCATTTTATTTACTTGATTAACAGTAAATAAAGGTACGTCTAATGCACGTCCTACATCTTTTACGGCCGCTTTAGCCGCCAGAGTTCCAAAAGTAATAATTTGCGCTACATGACTTTCGCCGTATTTTTTAGCCAAGTAGTCCACAACTAAATGTCTTTTTACATAGCAAATATCTGTATCAATATCAGGCATACTAACACGTTCAGGATTTAAAAACCGTTCGAAGATTAAATTATATTTCAAAGGATCAATATTGGTTATTCCTGTTAAATAAGCTACTATACTTCCTGCCGCTGATCCACGGCCCGGTCCTACAGGAATATCATTATTACGACAATAATTAATAAAGTCCCACACAATAAGAAAATATCCGGGATACCCCATTTGCTTAATAATATCCAGCTCATATTCTAAGCGTTCCAAAGCTGTTTTATCATCAGAAGCATAACGAGATTTGAAGCCGGCTTCACAGAGCGTGCGCAAGTAACCCATATCCGTAGTACCTTCGGGTAGGGGGAATTTAGGCAGCAACAAGTGGCCAAACTCTAGCTCTAGGTTGCAACGTTCAGCAATTTTGAGGGTATTATCCAAAGCCTCTTGGTCATCGGGAAAACGTTCCTCCATTTCTTTTCTGGTCTTCAAATAATACATATCATTATTAAAACGCATACGTTTAGGATCAATATAGCGTGCGTTGGTCTGAATACATAACAAAATATCCTGACCACCGGCATCATCTCGCCGTACATAATGCAAGTCATTTGTCGCTACCAAACCTATATGATGTTTTGCCGCTAGTTTACGCAGTTGTTCTGACACAATGCGCTCTTCCGGTAAATCATGATTTTGTATTTCCAGAAAATAATGGTCTCTATCAAAAATATCTAAGTACTCCAGCATGACCCGTTCTGCGGTTTCCAATTCTCCCCTTATAATATGGCGAGGAACTTCTCCTGCTACACAAGCACTTAAGCAAATTAATCCCTTGCTATATTGTCGCAAAACTTCCTTATCAATACGAGGTTTATAATATACGCCTTCAAGCTGCCCTATAGAAACCAATTTCATTAAATTTCTATAGCCTTCATAATTTTCC
>Ga0268263_1001182_pt1 | contig 25510 bp, 23 predicted proteins | sample Biomet5_FD_190358 | JGI IMG/M metagenome (GOLD analysis project Ga0268263, IMG submission 190358) | Microbial communities from bioreactor (seeded with sewage sludge) at LBNL, California, USA - Biofuel metagenome 5 (SPAdes) (version 4) | ecosystem: Engineered > Bioreactor > Anaerobic >... | reverse complement strand
CCGTTTTGTTGACTTGTCCAAACTCAAAGTATAGTTTGTCCAAAATACTTGCATAACATGTCCAGGATTTTTCCTTGAAATGTTTAAATTCTTGATTCTCGTGTCCCAAATATGTTGACTAGTGCAAACCAACAAAAAAAAACTTTTTTTTTAAAAACACAGGTTGCAGGGCGCCATTGGTGCCTGTGGGGATGCGGAGGTTTTCAGTCAGGGGGGTCACTTCAGGGCATAGGTGAGGAGGTCCATCGTCTTCTTGTGCGATCCGTTCTGCCTGACCGCCACGATAAGGTGTCCCTTTTTCTTGTCACTGCCATCGGACGGCAGTTTCCCGAATACCAGGAATGGCTTCTGTCCCGCCTTCCTGACCAACAGGAAGGAAAGGGCGATGTCCTGTTCTTCCGGGATGAAGCTGACCGGGGACGGATCGGGGAGGGGTTTGTTCTTGAAGTAGGAAGCTTGGGCGTAATAATGGAACTCGACCTGCGCGCGTCCGGTGCATGCGGCCCAGAGAGGCTTGCATCCTTTGACTTTCGCCCATGACTGCCGGTTCGAGAGGTAGACGGAGAAAGGCTTGTCCCGGAGCAAGTCCCAGAATCCGTCTCTTCCGAGGCGGCTTTCGAATCCGCTGCCGGTCGTGCGATAGCCTTCCTGCGCAATGATGATGTTGTCGCACACCCCGGACAGTTCGTGACGGCATCTCAAGGCGATCGTTTCCCTTTCGCTTCGCTTACCTTCTTCGGCTTCGGCGGAGGGCAACAGGGGGAGAAGCATGCGGAACGAATAGGCTTCGTCGTCCGTATGCATGCTGTTGCGCATTTCCCGTTCGAAGAACGTGAAGTCTCCCATCATCAGGGCTTTTTCCCTCGCACGGGTGATGGCCACGTTCACCAAACGGTCGAGGGATCCATGGTGGACGCCCTTCTTGTTCAACAGAAAGGGATTGATGCCCTTTCCGGATGACTCCGTATCCGTCAGGTCGACGATGATGATGTCACGTTCATCTCCCTGAAACTTGTTGATGGTGGCGACGGTGATGCGGCATGCTTCTTCGGGAGCCGCATCGTGCAGGATGGATTCCATCAGCATGGCCTGCGACCGGTACGGTGTGACGATCCCGATGGAGATGTCGTTTTCCATCTTCTTCGTGATGCCGTCCAATACGAGCCGCAGCTTCCATGCTTTCCTTGGCGTGAGGCTCTTCAGCAGCACCTCTTGAGCAAAGTCAAGGAGCCGGCGGGCATCCGGATGGGGCGAGCATGCGTCAAGGAGGATTTTCCTGCCGTCGTCATCCAGCGGTTTCTTCCCCCATGCGGCCGCAACGGTGGCGATGATCCTCCACAGGTCGTCCTTGCCGATCGCCTTCGGCTTTGAGGGGCGCCGCGCATACCGGATTGCACTCAGGACTGCGAGCGCGGCGCTTCCATAGTTGTAGTGGACCCTTCTTTTGCGGGAGTCCAGCCTGACGATGGCCGACTCAAGGTTGAGCGGGCCGTAATCAAACACTTCCAATGGGGAGGGGAACAGGTTGCGCGGCTGTTTCTTCCGTTCCCTGCTTCCCCCATGCACCGCTCTGTTTCCGTGATCCTTCCTGTAATATGACTTGGAGACGAACGTGTCGATCTCTTTGGGAATCCTTTCCTGCTTCCTCATGATGATGGATGGGCTGAAGGTCGTGTTCCTCTTCACCCATGTGATGTGGAGCATCGAGAACACATCCTTTTCGTTGTCTTCACTGTTGTTTTCCCAGGGGATTGAGGGGAGTTGTTTGTTGTCACCGATCAGGATCAGGCGTTTTTTGCAGATGGATGAGGCGAGAATGACTTCAGCCATGTGGGCTGTCGACGCTTCCTCTACGATGACATAGTCCCAGAGGGCATGTTTGCCTCCATTGCGGATCCTCCCGAGGGCGGCCGGCAAGGACGAGAAGGTGCATCCCGTGACGGGATGCATGAAGAAAGGAGTATGCTTCAGACCAGGGAAGAAGCGGACGCTTCCGGGTATGTCCCATTTGGTTGATTTCCCTTCCTGTCCTGCCGAGAGGATCCTCATGATGGGCACATCCTTCGCATCAAACAGCTCGTGGAGGCGTCGCATGGGTTCTTCACCCTGCAATGCTTCGGCTATCCTGCCCATTCCCGCATCCACTACGAGGAAGCTGGAGATGGAGGAGAGGGCGCGGTTGACGGCGATGTTGGTGTTCGACACGACGAGGAAGGTCGCGTCCCGATCCTTCATCAGCTTCTTTTTGACGAGGCGGGCCATCTCGGTGGTCTTCCCCGTCCCGGGACGGCCGATGATGTAGCCGATTTTCTTGCAGCCATGATGGCTCCGATGCCCGTCGATGGCATCCAGCAGGTCGGATGTGACAGGATGGTCGTCACAGCGCTCCTCTCCGAGCGTGGCAATGATTTCCCTCAGGCGGGACTCCATTGGTTTGTCGTTTTCCCCTTCAGGAGGGGAGAAGTCATGCATCTGCGGATGCCGCTCGATTAACTTTTCCGTGTTCATCCGTATCAACTTCATTCCCTGATTATACCGCATCAATCATCATCGTGGTGGTATTGTTTCAGGCGCCACCTAAAAAGGGAAAATCCGCTGGCTTGCCGCCCTTTCTTGTGCGGGTCATCACAACTTGTCTTTTGTGTCGCTGTGAAGCCTCTTTGCGGGCAGGAATGGTGCGTGCCTCCTTTCCCGCATCTGGGGTGAAGAGCAATGCGAAGGGTTCGGATCTGAGATTCCACAGGGATGCATGTCCAAAGAAAGGAGCCTCCTTTGGTTGTTCCGGAACTCGTCATGCAAGCCTCGGATCGGACGTATGAAGTGTGGCGTCGGGTCCCCTCAATAAAATGTCTTTTGCCGTGATGGGGTGGCAAACGGGGCTTGCCAAGGATTCTTTGGCCGTACGTGAAGGCGGGCATCTCGTACGGCGGTATGGGCTGGTGGGCAGGTGGCCCAGGAGGGCGGGTCTTTGGGACGGAAGCGACACGCTGTTTTCCCGCAAGCCAAGCCTATGCTTGTTGCAGTGCGCCCTCGTTTTTCACGTGAATTGTGCACTGGACCCTTTGTCAAGACAGGTAGTTTGAAAAATAAGGAATATCCCTCAAGCCACCACTTCCTCATCCTTTCCGTCCTCCCTCTCGGGAAAACATCCTATTCTGTAGACCTCATCAGGGGTTCTGTAGGCGAGCGACTGATGGGGCCTTTCCGCATGGTAGTCATGGATGAAGATTGAGAGTTCGTCCCTCAGTTCTTCAGCATTCTGGAAGTTGTGGAGGAAGACGCACTCGTGCTTTATGGTTTTCCATGACCGTTCTTGGAATGCATTGTCGGCCCGCGATCCAACGCCGTCGTTGCTGATCCGTATATCTCGTACTTCTGTATAGCCTCGTGGAGGAGAAGCCGGTCTCCATGGCGATTTCCGCCACCGTCTTCTTCTCTTGAAGCGCGTCGATCGCCATTTCCTTCTTGAACGTCTCGCTGCAGGTCTTCCTGTTCCTTCCCATTCTGCTTATCTCTTCTTTGAGGGTGGCAGATATTCCTTGTTTTTTCTTCCTCCTGTCTCACTTCATGGGCTCAGTATAGTTCTCACCCTTGGTTATGACTTTGGCTTGGGTAGCCATGACGACCTCCTTTTCAAAACGCTATTGTCTCAAATCTGATTGTTTGCATTGACTTTCACTGCATTTTGCATTACTTTTACATTACAGGAGCTTCAAATGATTACCAACCAATCAAATGTGAGTTTTCGCATCGATACTGACTTGAAGAACGAAGCAGAAAACCTATTCAACCAACTGGGGCTGAGCATGACTGCAGCATACAACGTCTTTCTAAGGCAGGCTGTCAGAGAAAAAAGAATCCCTTTTGATGTCTCGTTGATTCCGAATGAAAAGACAGCCTTGGCAATGCGTGAAGCCGAGAGAATCGCAAAAGATCCCAAAGCCAAAAGCTTTGATTCTTTCTCAGAACTGTTGAACGACATCAAATGAAATACGGAATCAAAAGGACCAAGGCCTTCGACAAGGATATCAGACTTGCCAGAAAACGTGGAAAAGACTTGTCAAAGTTGAATACCGTGGTTGATTTATTAGCATCAGGGCAACGATTACCTGAAAGATACCATGAGCACGCATTGACAGGAGAATGGAGAGGCCATATGGAATGTCATGTAGAACCCGACTGGCTTCTACTTTACTATTTCTTAGATGATACCCTTGTCCTCACCTTGGTAAGAAACGGCACTCATTCCGATTTGTTCAAGTAACAATACCGTCAATCTTGACGGGGATTTGTAAAGGTTTTGGTTTTCTCTTTAGGAAACAATCATTGGTATTTTAACAATAAGTTCCCTAAATTCATTTCACTCCTCCTCGATTCCAAGTTCGATTATCTTTTTCCTTTGGCAGAAATCTTCTTCACCTTGTCCGCCAGATGCTTCCTGTAGTTCAGCTGGATGAGCTTGATAATCTGCATACTCATGTACGGTTGCTCCATGACAGAGTCGGGGGAGGGCTTCTGAACCGAAAAGGGAAGGACAGGACACCCAGCGCAAATACGATCAAGGCCTATGTCGATGCGCTTTGGGGAAGCTACTTCTTCTATGAGATCAAACGATTTGACATAAAGGGAAACAAATACCTCCGCACTCTGGGTAATCCTACATCGTAGACATTGGACTTCTCAATTATCTCCTTGGTTTTCGCAACAGGGACGGCGGACATGTGTTGGAGAACATTGTCTGTCTCGAGCTCATCAGATGAGGATATGATGTCTCCATCGGCAAGATGGGAAATTTGGAGATTGACTTCATTGTGATTAAGGACGATGAAAAAAAGTACATCCAGGTGACGATGTCCATGCTCAGCGAAGATGTGAGAGATTGTAAGTTGGCGCCACTGATGCGGGTTAAGGATAATTATGAGAAAATCATTCTCTCTCTAAAGCCGGGGCTGGATGATTCCTATGAGGGTATCAAGTCTCTGAATGTAGTCGATAGGCTGCTGGACGAAGAATAGATTCCGGAGACAGATTTATTCATTCCGGGTTTGACCATCAGAGCCAAATTGCCGTGGGAATCAGCTGTTTTGCGTTGGGGCCTCATGGGAATAGGGTTTTTCGCGACTTCATATGAAAGAGAGTTTTGGCTTGATTCAGGCATTGGTGATACAATATGACGGAAACCTAGTAATACTCCGGATGGTATAGAACATGCAAGATGCCCATATCAAGTGGGATTCCCTGCTCAGTATAGGAACTCTTGCTGGAATACCTATTTGGTTGACACGGCGATTGTTCAAATGCCGTATTCGCCAAATATACATCGTGGTGCGGCATTTGCCATTCCTTCTGTTTCGCACCTACCTGTCGTTTGTTCCGATTTTTTGGGGGAAGTCGCTATAAGCCGACTGGATTCAAGCAATGCAGAGAAAAGCTTTTGATGTTTTTATCCGCAATAATCTGCAATTTGCTTCAGGCCTGTTCTGAAGCTCTCAATAACCATGGAAGTCATCCAGAAACGACGTGATGGGCGATTTTTCTGTCTCCTCTCTTTCCTCGTAGATGGTGACATCGTTGTTCTGACAGGTACCATTATCCTTGTGGAAGAAAGAATTGTTAAGTGGCTTGCGGATGTCGCTCATGATATGGTTTCCCACCAACTTCATCAGGTCGAATAGCGTTCCTCTTTTTTTATTCACCTTTACGCTTGCCCTTGAATTTCCTCGCCGCTTTCATCATCTTCCTCAATATCTTCATCTGGGGTGTATTCCTGAATCGGCTGGGTCAGAGACAGCGACTGTTGGTATTCTTCAGCCAACATGGTTTTATTGAATTCCGCTGATGGGTATATCTCATTGACCAGTTGCTCAACTTCATCAATATCCACATGAAAGAATTCCTTCTTGAGATTCACTTTGTTCACTCTTTTCTCCGTCAAACGCTGATGCAACGCATTTTCCAAACCAACAGCATCATCAGAAAAAATGAAACTATGTACATCAAATGGGAAGGGGACGCTGGCAGACCCTAATTCATCGACCCGTTCTTGAGGATCAAGACGTCTGGTCATGCCGATCTTGAACACATTGTCCCCAAAGGATCCAAGATTACTGATGATATATACGTTCCCCGCCTTTCCTTTCTGCAGTTTTACAATTTCCTCTCTCTTCCCCTCAATTTGGGACAAAAGCTGATTGACTTTCTCGAGATCGGAAGAGCATGCCGCTTTTTCCGTCGCATCCGAAACCTCCGCCAATTTCTTGTTCAATCGTTCCATCTCTTGGTGATATTTCTCTGCTTCTTGCTTCATCAATTCTTCCTGTTCTTTCAATTTCCGTTGTTCTTCCGCTTCTTCACGCATTTGTTCGCGCAGGAGAAGTTGTTCTTGGCGTATTTGTTCTTTTTTGATGTAGTATTGGTATTCAATGTCTACGGCATTCATGTACAATTCTTTGATTTGTAGTATGAATCGTGTGATGGTAGAGATAATACTCTGGTTTCCTTCCGTTGCGATCGCAAGATATTTGTCTGTCAACACAGTGATAGCTTGTCTTCCTTCCTCTCGCTTGCTGTACTTCAATTTGATGAGGACGTTCTGCAATTCCGATGCCAAGGATAGGACCACTAATTGATAAATCGTCTTGTTTGCCTTAGTGGTATATCGGTCTTGATATTCGAGGCAAAGCGCATCGATTTCCTTTTTGTTTTTCACAAATTGGGAACGCAACTCTTGATAATTCATGCAGTTCAACGCCAAGGTCACTGATGGTGCCAATGCATCAAGATCTCGTTTCTGTTCATTTGTCAGTTGGGGGAAATACTGGAGAGGCATATCAATGCCCTGATACTGTTTCCAAGATGATTCCATAGCATCATAGAGGAAGCGGTATTGCTGAAGTCTTGTTTTATTGCTCTGTTTTTTTCTCTCAAATTCGTTTTGTTGATTTGCCAGGTCGGTTTTGATGGCATCATATGCTTTCTTGGCTTGTTCTTGCTGCCCCTGCAAGACGGAAATACTTTCAGCAAGGTTGTGGTTGGTTGCTTGCCGCATATGAATCGTTTCATTCAACAAGGCCAATTCGTGTTGGGCGCTTTCAATATCCGCAAAGTGGAAATCTTGGTATTTCCGTTCCAAGAGTCCAAGTTTTTTCTTTCTTTTTGCTGATATCCTTATCGCGAGGAACAGGGATATCAATAAAAAAATGCAGACAATGATGTAGGGCACGGACATTGCGGTTTTCTCCTTTTCGTCGGTTGTTTTCAGTTCGGGACTTTGGAATTCAGGCACTTGGATGTCTGCGATTCCTCCAGATAAAGCATCGCAAGCATCTGCATGCTTTTCCACCGTATCTTCTTGTTTTGTCTCTTGCGGGATGGTTGTTCCTTCAGTCAACAGCGTGGTGATGCTTTCTGAAGTGGGTATCACAGATTTCCCTTCAGTTGGCTTGTCACTGGACTGCATGTCGGCAAACTTTTCCTCTGTGGCATGTTGATATGGTTCCGATTCCTCAGCCAAGTCGAGAATTCGGGTTGGAGAGGGAACGGGAGAAATTGTCCCGGGTATTTCTTTTCCATCCACAGGAGGCGACGTTTTTGTGCTTTGCAGGCTTTCGCGAAGGTCATTTTCTTTTTTTATTGGTTCGGTAAGTACTTGGTTATTGGTTTTCTCTGGCGAAAAAACATGGTTTTTGACAGACGAACAAGAAAACTCTGTGACAAGCAGAGTGATGATCATGCATATGATGGCGCCTTTTCCCGCTCGTTGATTCATTGCTTTCTGTCTATCATACACCAAAAAGAATCAGAAAAACATTCAATAATGCAAACGGAATGTGAAGATTTTGATCTTCAGGAGCGGTGTTCCTCGTATATTTTTCATGAAACGGCAAATGGGTTGTTTCTTCGTCTTGCACAGGAATTGTCCGGACTGGCTTGACAGAGTGATTTGTCTTATATAACCTGTAATACAAGTAATACAAGAAGGACCGTAATGAACATTGAGAGCACGCAGTCGCTGCCGGATGAAGTCTATGCACATCTTTTGGACAAGATACAGGATTGCACATGGAAAGCAGGGGATAAAATCCCTTCGGAAAGCCAGATTTGCAAGTCTTTTCAAGTCAGCAGGATAACTGCCCGAGGCGCGTTGCAGAAACTGCAGGCGCAGAATCTCATTGTCACCAAACCTGGAAAGGGTTCGTTCGTCACATCAGGCCAAGTGTCCGAGAACCTGGTTTCCTTGGCGGTCATGCGGATGGACCTGAGTGAGAATGACTACAAGTATGTGACGGAATTGAGGAAAGCGCTGGAATTTACCAGCATCGACCTGCTCGCCTCACAAGGAAACGAAGAAGATTTCGCACGCATCAAGGATGCATTGGCCCGCATGAAGGCTGCCGGCAGTGATGTCGGCAGGTATGTCGAGGCTGATTACGAGTTCCATGAGGCGATCATCAAGGGATCGCACAATCCGCTGTTCGCAAGCGTGTACGGCGGTTGCCGCAAGGAAGTCGAGAAATACTTCCACGAGATGGCGGAGGTGTCCGATGGGGATTTCTCACGGGCCTTGTTCAATCATACGGCGATATGCAATGCGATCGTGTCACGCAACCCCGCGAAGGCGAAGGAGATTATTGAAGGTACGTTTGAATTCAACCTGATTCGCTTCAAATCAAAGTTCAAAAAAGAGGTTCCTGATGAGAATAACTGATCTTTGTGTGTATAAATTGAGCCTTCCGACCGATACGTGGATGATCATCGGGTTGGAGACATCCGAAGGTGTAGTGGGATGGGGGGATGTAACCGGTAGTTGCGATGAGCCTGGCCTTTTGGCTGTCTTGGAGGAAATGAAGGATTACATGGTTGGAAAAGATGCCTTGCTTATCAATGAATGTACCTCTCCATTACGCAAATGGTCATATCCTCATCTAGATACCATCAGAGCACAGGCTACGGCATTGAGCGGAATAGACCAAGCGTTGTGGGATGCGATGGCGAAACACTACAAACTTCCGTTGTACAAGCTGTATGGAGCAGACGGCAGAACGCGCATCCCCTTGTACGCAAACCTCAACAAGGCGCTGAGGAACAACCGCAGCATGGAGAAGATGGCCGAGCATGCCAAGTCTGCGCGTGCTCTGGGTTTTCGGATGGTCAAGGTTACTCCGTTCGATGAAATCACCCCGATGCAGACGGAAGAGGACATGGATAGGGCCTTTGAAAGGATTGAAGCGGTCACATCGGTTGTTCCTGTCAAGGATATTGCCATTGATTGCCACCAGCGGTTTGTCCGGGTGACATTAGCCCGTATGGTCGATCGGTTGTTGGATAATGTAGGGATGCCGTATTGGATTGAAGATCCTGTCGCTGCCAGCGATATCGAGGTCGTCCGTATCATGACGGAATCGCATCCTGATATCCGATGGGCCACAGGGGAAGAAGCGCTGACCATGAGAGGCTTGCTCCGAATGGGTCAGGATGGTTGTTATGATGTGTTGATTCCCGATGTGAAGTATGTCGGTGGTCCTTCAGTTTTGAAGAGTGCCATTCCTGCACTTGAAGCCATGGGCCGACAGGTGTCGCTTCATAATCCGAATGGCATCATCGCCACGGCCCACAGCGCACATTTGATGGCATTATGCGAGCATCCCACGCCTATGGAGTTTCCGTTTGCAGCCGTTCCTGACAGGGATTTGTTGTCAGGGGGCGGAGAGGTCATCAAAGATGGTTGGTACCAGTTCACCGGTGAAAGTGGCATAGGGGTTTCTTTGGCTGAAGATGTGATGAAGGAATATGCATGCCGGTTCGTGAATGGAAAATGGGTCTCATTCGCATGAGGAGGTGCGCCATGACGAAAGTGTTCCGTAATGTCGAATTCTGGGTGGGTGCTGTGATGATCGGTTTGAGCTTGTTTGTCTTCTGGCAGATGACGCGCATCAAGGTTATGGACAGCAGGCTTTTCCCTGGGATCACTGGTTTCATTATGGGTGTGTCCGGTGCGTTGCAGGTCGCACATGCTATCCAAGGCAAAAGTACAGCTTTGTTCGGACAGACGAAAATACGTCCCTTTGAGTGGTTGCTGTTCGTCATTTTGGTCTGCATGCAGCCTCTCTATGAGACCCTTGGGTTTTACGCTACGTTGTTTGTCTTGGCATTTTGTTCTTCGGTGATGGTCTTCAAACCAAAGGCAGGGAAGGATTGGAGGATGATCGTCATCTATGACATTTCCCTTATGGCGGTCACGTATGCGTGTTTCGGCCTGTTCTTAGGGTTGGTGACACCGGAAGGTTTGTTTCTGTAAGCATTTCCCTCGAAGAGAGGGTAAGGAGAAAGATAATGAAAAGGATCATGGGGTTTTGTGCTGTGGTTCTGCTACTGTGCGGGGCGATTTTCGCACAGGGGTCGGCAGAAAAGAATGAGCTTGTTGCTTCGTATCCTTCGACAAAGGTGAGTTTCATCATCCCGTATTCGGCTGGTGGCGGAACGGATTCCTTGATGCGGGTCCTTACGACCGCCATGGAGAAGAAGTGGGGCCAAAGTGTGATTGTCTCCAACAAAGGCGGCGGGCTCGGGCAAGTCGGGCTCACGGAGTTGTCCCAAGCGAAAGCCGACGGATATACGATCGGGGCGCTTTCTAACCTCGACCACATCTTGGTGTTGCTCACCGGAGAGAATGTGTCGTATGCATACGATTCGTTTGAGTATCTGGGAGCCATCAACACAACTGCGAACGTTTTGATGTCCAATGACAAGACAAAGTTCAAGTCGTTGGATGACATGATCGTCTATGCTAAGGCGAATCCCGGCAAACTGACGGTCGCCATCAGCGGAAAGACCCATATCGCGGAAGTCGGGTTGCTGGAGAAGGCCGCAGGCATCAAGGTCACTTGCGTCATGCAGACAAGCGGCGGCGAGAGTCTGAAGGCAATCCTTGGTGGACATACCGATCTGGCGGTCATGGACAAGAAATTTGTCTCTCAGGTAGCAGGGCAGGGAGTGACGACTCTTGCGACCTTTGCCGGGGATCGCATCGGGGTCATCAAGGACATCCCCACGATGAAAGAGCTTGGCTTTGACGTGGCGACGGAGACATATCGTGTGGTCGTGGCGCCCAAAGGTACACCGAAGGCCGCTTGCGATGCCATCACTGCCACCATGAAAGAGGTTTCCGGCACAGATGAGTTCAAGGCCACCATGGAGAAGATGGGTGAGGTCTACCGTTTCCTGGACCAGAAGCAGGTGAAACAGAAACTTGACGGGGAATATGAGGCGATGAAAAAGCTGGTCGCCGACAACCCCACCATGTTCAACTAAACGGAAAGAGGCGGCACTATGGATCTGATACTGCAAGCATTGGGTGTGGTGTTTTCACCATTCGGTTTGTTCATGAACATCCTCGGCGTGCTTCTGGGCATTGTGTTTGGGGCATTGCCGGGATTGAATGGCGTGGTGGGAGTCGCATTGTTGCTGCCTCTTACGTATAACCTGAGGCCTGAATTCGGGTTGATTATGTTGTCCGGGCTGTACATGGGGGCGACCTATGGTGGTTCGATATCCGCAATTCTGCTGAATTGCCCAGGGACGGGGGAGGCCGCATGTACGGCTTTGAACGGAAACCCGATGGCGATGCAAGGAAGGGCCAAGGAAGCATTGACCTATTCCATCCTTGCCAGTTCGTTCGGCGGTTTGTTCGGTGTCATCGCCATGATGCTGTTCACCCCGGCTTTGTCAAGGATGGCATTGCGCTTCGGACCAGCCGAGTTGTTCCTTGTCTGTCTCGCAGGTTTGGCGGTTGTGGGGAGCCTGATGGGCAAAAGCATCGCCAAAGGGTTCTTCTCGGCGGCGTTCGGCTTGTTGCTGTCCATTGTCGGTATGGACAACATGAGTTGCAACTACCGCTTTTCGTTTGGGAATTTGAACCTGCAGTCGGGACTGGGATTGATACCGATCAGCGTAGGGTTGTTCGCCATTGCGGAGATGTTTGCCTTGATGACAAAGACCGGTGATGCCGAGTTGATCACCGAGAAACTCCATGCGTTTGATCTGAAGGCGACAATCAGGGAGACGTTCCGAAGAATCGGAATTCTGGTCAAGTCCGCGGTCATCGGGACGATCATCGGGGTGCTTCCCGGAACCGGCGGAGCGATTGCTGCGTTCATCGCCTACGGTGAGGCGCGGCAGTCGAGCAAGGAGAAAGACATGTTCGGCAAGGGTGCCATCGATGGGATACTGGCTCCGGAGTGCGCAAACAACGCAGCCGTGGGCGGATCGTTCGTCCCTTTGCTCAGTTTGGGCATTCCGGGTTCCGCGACGTCCGCGATCATTTTCGGGGCGCTGACAGTACATGGACTCATCCCGGGACCGAAACTCTTCAGCGAACATGCCGACATCGTGTATTCGTTGATGATCGGGTTGGCAGTGAGCGTCGTGCTCATGTTGCTGCTTGGGTTGTTCGGCATCAATCTGTTCACCAAAATACTGAAGATCAAGACAAAGTACATCATACCTGCTGTCTTGGTGTTCTCGATCGTCGGGGCGTTCAGTGCGCGGAACAGCGTGTTCGACATCCTTGTCGCTGTCGTCTTCGGGTTGGTCGGCTTGCTCTTCAAGCGCCACCAGATACCCATCGCGCCCACGGTGCTCGGGTTCATCCTCGGCGGGCTTGCCGAGCAGAACCTCAGGCAGGCGATGGTGATCGCCAAGGCGAAGTCCATTCCGCTGTTTAATTACATCGTGCTCCGCCCCATATCCGGGGTGATCATCGTCCTCATCGCCCTGTTGATCTACGGGAACATCAAGATCGCGTTGCGTGACAAGGGGGAGTGAGCGGAAAGGACGACGATGCAGGACGAAGTGATGCCAGGTGTTTCTGTGAATCATCGGCTATCTTCTGCAAAAGAGGTCGCAAATCATCTCCGGTTCGTTCCGTCAAGGATGCGAGGGCCTTTGGATAGGTGGCAAGCAATTCTTCGATGATCATATCCATGAGTTTCTTGGGGGACGCATCCTCAAAGCCCTGCTTTGATATCCTGCCCTGTTTCCTATTTCGCCCCAGCCGCATGGCCATGTCCTGGTCAAAACGTTGGCCAATTGATGAGGATGTGATGTCGTAGAAAGGGGCGAGGGGACGTGTGGAGAGTTGTGGATCATAGAGGAAAGAGAAATTCTTGCCATGGGCGTCGCAGTTGCCAATGATGAAGTTGGAGGTTGCCATCTTGAGGAATAGCTTGAGGTCGTCGAGCGTCGTATGGCTGAAGTCGGTTATGAGGTCGATGCACTCCTTCATCCCCGGATTCCTCATGTTTGTCTTCGCTCATGATGCCCAAGGCTTGGCAGAAATCCTCTTGATGAAGTCGTATGAGTTTTCCGTCATCCATGGCCTTGTCATGGCGCTTGATCAGAAGCATCTTGGTCCCGTTGGATGCCCTGATCCCCATCTCGGGGGACAGGGAGGGAGCACAGCGAGGCCAGCTTGGTGCAGAGGTACTCATTGTCGACAAATCCATCGGAAGCCTTGATGATGTAGTTTGTGGGCAAGACCTTTCCCCTTGTGCGAGGACTTGACCAATTACACCCAGGTCTTTTTGGGTAGTGATTCGGTCCATGATGGTGCTATGGCATACCGAACGGTAATAATGAGGATGAAATGCTGGATTATTGCCGAAAGGGAATAATGGTGGAGCAACGATGGCAAGTTGAGGATGGGGCTTGAATCAAGCCTCGGAAAAGCATGGTTGCAATGCGGCAGGATCCACTTCTTGGTGGATGATGGCATTGTCCTGCAAAGCACAGAGCAATTCATTGACATGACTGAAGGATCGGACATTGGGACGTGTAAGATACTTCTTCGGCCATGCTATCGACGTATTGTCAATGGCGCTTTGGGGAATGAACATCAAATGCTTTTGCTTGATGGCAAAGTCGGCCTGTTTCAATGCGCCACTGGTTTCTCCTGCCTCAACGATTACGGTCGCCTGAGAAATGCCGCTCATCGTTCCGTCGCGAAGAGGAAAGAACCATCGTTCTGTCTGTTCATTTGGAGCGAACTGGGAAAGCAAGAGGCCTTCGTTGGCTATCTTTTTTTGGAACCGTGTTCGTCAACAAAGTGTGTCATGAATCCTTCATCTCCGACATAAAGTATCCCAGTTGCTGGGGTTGTTTGTTTATCTTGCAGAGGTTGCCTCTGATAATGACAAAATTTTCTAATAGATTGGATAGTCCTTCTTATCTACGGTGAAGTAAGAACGAATGGAATGTAGAGAATAGCTTTATCGGCACAATGATTCCGCATGAGAGATTCGTTAGTGTTTAATTAATCATTACCATCCCAGAATTGTTATACACAAGACAAGAGGGATATGAGTCTCTGCTCTTTGTTTCTTCGATGTGATAGTATCGTTAAATAAAAGGGTGTAAAACAGATTCTACTTTGTGTAGCAAATACAAGTTTCAGAGGAGGAGACATGACTAAATCACGGTTGATTGGTCCATATCCGGTAATCGGCATCAGGCCGGTCATCGATGCTAGAGAGGGTTCACTGGATGTTAGGGCATCCTTGGAGGGACTGACGATGCGTATGGCACATGAAGCGAAAGAGCTCCTAGAAAAGGAGGTCCACTACAGTGACGGGGAGCCAGTGCAGGTGGTCATTGCCGACACAACGATTGGACGTGTGGCAGAGAGTGCTGCATGTGCGGCGAAGTTCAAAAGGCTGGGAGTGGATGTCACCTTGTCCGTTTCGCCGTGCTGGTGTTATGGTTCGGAGACGATGGACACCGATCCGATGACCATTAAAGGAGTATGGGGGTTAAATGCTACCGAGCGTCCGGGGGCTGTGTACCTTGCTTGTGTCCTTGCTGATTACGCTCGCAAGGGTCTACCAGCATTCGGTATCTATGGCGATTATATGCAGAATTTTGAAGACGAAACGATTCCCGGTGATGTTCAGGAGAAAATCATACGCTTTGCTAAGGCCGCAGTGGCCGCTACGACGATGCGCGGCAGGAGTTACTTGCAGATTGGCTCCCAGTGTATGGGCATCTCTGGTTCGATGATTGACCCGGATTTCTTTGAGGAATACCTTGGCATGCGTGTCGAGTCCGTTGACGAGGTGGAAGTGAGCCGCCGTATTGAGAAGGGTATCTACGACAAGACTGAATTCAACAAGGCGAAGGAGTGGGTGGAGCGTTTCTGTCCGACCGGCTTTGACAAAAACCCCAATGGGGCGAAGAAGAGCAAGCAGGAACTGAACAAAGACTGGGATTTCACCATCAAGTGTGCTCTCATCATCAAGGATTTGATGAATGGGAATCCAGTTTTGAAGGATATGGGGTGGAATGAGGAGGCTTTGGGACACAATGCCCTTGCGGCGGGCTTCCAAGGGCAGAGGCAGTGGACTGACATGTTTCCTGACACAGACTTCCCCGAGGCGATTCTCAACACCGGTTTCGACTGGAATGGAGGGCGGGAACCATACGTGTTGGCAACAGAGAACGATACGCTCAACGGTGCGACAATGTTGCTCCTGAAACTGCTGACCGGCAGAGCTCAGATGTTCGCCGATGTGCGGACATGCTGGACTGATGAAAGCATTCGTAGGCAGTATGGCTATGAGCTGTCCGGGCATGCGGGAGAGTCAAAGGGCTTCATCCATTTGATTAACAGCGGGGCATGTTGTCTTGAGGCGAGCGGAGAGATGAAGGACAAGGATGGAAAGGCAGAGATCAAGCCATTCTGGGAGGCAACGGAAGCCGACCGAGAGGCGTGTCTAAAGGCAACCACATGGAACACGTCTGACCTAGGATACTTCCGTGGCGGCGGGTTCTCGTCCCGGTTCATGACGAAGAGCGAGATGCCTGCAACGATGGCGCGTATCAATATCGTCAAAGGTATCGGGCCGGTGTTGCAACTCGTTGAGGGATGGACTGTGTCATTACCGGAAGCGGTTGCCGACGCCATATGGAAGCGAACCGACTACACTTGGCCGTGCACATGGTTTGCTCCAAGGGTGACAGGCAAGTGTCCATTCACGTGTGCCTACGATGTGATGAACAACTGGGGCGCTAACCACGGAGCCATTTCGTATGGGCATGTCGGTGCCGACCTCATCACTCTTGCCTCCATGTTGCGAATCCCTGTGTGCATGCACAATGTTTCCAATGACAAGGTGTTCCGCCCGAGTTGCTGGAATGCCTTTGGCATGGACAGGGAAGGTCAGGACTACCGCGCTTGCAAGGCATTTGGGCCAATGTACCGTTGATTTTTTGGGGGGGATATTGTGGGAGTTGTTTTCATCAAAAGCGATATCCCTCTCTTAGCACCTGATATCTTAAATTAATGAAATAAAGTCAAAAACTTAGTAATAATGGTTGTAATTGACATCCAAAACGTTTTGGATATACACTAATGAGTAGTATTCAATTTTGAGATTTACTTTATTTATAAAATTATATGGTGGAAAAATGAGTTTAACTACAAGTATGGAAGGATTGTTTAATCTTTCTTCAGCAATATCTAGGGCTATTACAGCTGAAAATCCTTTAGGCGAAAAAGGTGAAGGTGGGAAGTGCAGGCTCGAGGATGGTGTTTGTGGCAAACAGGCGCGAGATTTGGGGATTGGATGGAAAGTAAATCCATATGTTATTCTTCCAGGACAATCAAGAACACGCATTGCTGATGTTAAAGGGCCTGGTATCATACAACATATATGGATGACACCAGTTGGAAAATGGAGAGAATTGATTTTACGTTTCTATTGGGATGATCAAGAACAACCTTCAGTTGAATGTCCTATAGGTGATTTTTTTGCCTGTGGATGGGGGCAGTATGCGCCAGTTTCATCCTTAGCTGTTTGTGTTAACCCGGGTTCTGCTTTTAATTGCTATTGGCAAATGCCATTTAAGAAGCACTGTATTATCGAGATAGAAAACTTATCAGATGAAGAAAGTATTTTTTTCTATCAGATTGATTATTGTTTGACTAAAGTAGGAAATGAAATAGGTTATTTTCATGCCCAATTTAGAAGAGTGAATCCTCTTCCATATAAGGAAGTATATACTTTACTTGATAATGTAAAAGGCCAAGGCCAGTATGTAGGGACATATATGTGCTGGGGAAGTAATAATTGTGGATGGTGGGGGGAGGGTGAATTCAAATTTTTTATTGACGGAGATTCTGATTACCCAACCATTTGTGGAACAGGTACTGAAGATTATTTCTGTGGTTCGTATAATTTTGAGAAGATTTCGTATGAAAGGAAATCGGTAGAAATGGAAAAGATAAAAGAAAGGAGATATCAGGTTTTTTCTAGTCCCTATTCAGGGCTATCTCAAGTAATTGTTCCTGATGGTTGTTATAATTCCCAACAAAGATTTGGGCTTTATAGATGGCATATAGTTGATCCAATCAGATTTATAAATGATATCAAGATTACCGTACAAGCATTAGGTTGGAGAAGTAATCAAAGGTATCTTCCTCTTCAGGATGATATATCGTCTGTTGCTTTCTGGTATCAGACTTTACCTACAGTCCCATTCTCACCATTGCCATCAAAAGATTATCTGGAAATAATTTAAGATAACTTCAATTAGAATTCTTGAGTTTTTTTGTATGTGTCAATCAAGTATTGAGTGATATTGTTTCTTGATTAAGCGGTTTGATATGAAACAAGCGGTAACTTTGAAAGATATAGCTATAAAAGTACATAGATCCATTACCACAGTTTCTAGGGCTTTGCAAGGTTATTCGGATGTGAGCCTTGAGACAATCGACATAGTCCGAAAGACAGCGGATGAAATGCAGTATGTACCAAACGTTTTTGCTCAACGATTGCAGAAACAATCAACCGATACGATTGGTTTTATCGCACCTGATTCCTCTGATGGATATGCTGAACCTTTTTTTTGTGAATTCTTAGCGGGGATTGGAGAAGCTGCTTCTGCTAATAATTTTGATTTGCTTGTTGCTTTTTGCCAAGAAACAAATCAAATACCAATCTACAAAAAAATGATTGATGAAGGTAAGGTTGATGGTTTTATACTCAACAGAACATTTATCAACGATCAACGGGTTGTGTATTTGCAAAAAAGACACTTTCCTTTTGCTGTGTTTGGGCAGGTTGAGAATGCAAGTAACTATTCATTTATTGATGAAGATGGAACTTTGGCAATGAGTCTCATTGTAAATCATTTAGTAGAACGTGGGCACAAACGAATAGCTTGCTTATGTCCTCCATTGACATTTATGTTTTCTTCTATACGATTAAATAGCCTGCAAACAGAATTGGGAAAACATGGGTTGCCTTTACAAAAACAATATATTTGTACACATTGCTTCAATCAAAAAGACGGTTATACCCAAACTATGAAACTATTGTCATTGAATAAACCACCGACAGCGATTGTGTGTTTTACTGATTCTATTGCTTTTGGGGCAATTGAAGCAACCAAAAGTAGAGGGATAACCGTTGGAAAGGATTTTGCGATAACTGGATTTGATGATATTCCTTTGTCCGAATTCTTTACACCTTCATTAACAACCATTAGGCAACCAATTCGAAAGATAGGTTACGAAGCAACAGAAATACTCCTTTCGCATTTAAGGGATATTAAAAAAGGTGAGAAAATCAGTCCACTTCAAATACTTCTAGAACCGACTTTAATTCTTAGGGAATCTTCATAATTGAAAAGGATATTTACTTATGATAAAAATGTTCGCTAATTATGGTTGTGAGAAAATGTTCTATGATTTGAGGATGGGGCCACAAGTCATTAAACGGGACGATACTCTTTTTATTGTATATCAAGCAAATAAAGAAGGTATATGTGCCAACCCTTATATAATTTGTTATAATATTAAGGACAAGAAATGGTCAGGGCAAATGCAAGTTGGGCAGTCTGTTGGGACTGAGTTTGATCATCATCGGTGTCCCGTCATTTGGATTGATGACGACAATTATATTCATGTATTATTTGATTGCCATGGACAACAGGGGCAACATAGAGTTTCCAAGAGAAAACTGGATATAAGTGAATGGGGGGAAGGACCTGTTGTTGCCCCTTCAATTAGTTACCCTCATGTTTTTAGAATGCCAGGGAATAAAGTGTGCATATATTATCGAGCACTAGGGCATATGGGTTTCTGGGCTTACGTCTTGTCTTTCGATGGAGGTTATAACTGGTCAAAACCTGTTAAGGTTGTTGATTTTGATCAGAATCCAACAGATGATGCCGATACATGGGCGGGATCATACCATTCAGCGCAATTGGATACTGATGGGCATACATTGCATGTGGGGTTTACATATTTTGATGAAAGAGGTATTTGGAAATTCATTCATCCACGTTATCATAGAAAGCCCAGTGTAAACACCCGTTATAATCTATATTATCTTTCTGTTGATTTACAAACAGGGATTGTATCAAATATAAATGGTGACATTATCAAGACTCCTATAAATCATAAAGAAGCAGATATATGTAAAATTTGGGATTCAGGAGATTGCCTCACGATGATGCCTTCAATTGCGATTGGTAAAACTGTGTCAGATGTTGCTTTTCTTGTGCCGGTTACAGGAGAAACAGAGTGGGATTGCCAATTCCTTTATATTTTTAAGCAACAGGGAAAATGGATATGTAATAATGTTGCTAAGACAAACACAACATGGTCAGGTAGCAGAATCTACAAAGATAAAGATGGTGATATCATTGCTTATCTTATCGCAGGGAAAAAGGATGGCAGTATTTATACATATGGGGCTGGAAATTTGGAGAAATGGATATCCAATGACAATGGGAACAGCTGGAACAAAGCTAATGATTTTGTACCAGTGGATGATTATTTATATAATAATCCAGTATTTGCGGAAGATGCAAATCATAGTGGAATCATTTACCCTCAATTTGTCGCTTTTTATGGCTGGAAAGGACCATATAGCATGCAACCGGTCATTGATAGGGAAACTGATATTCCTATTATCAACCGTGGCATGGCTTTTCTCCTTGATAAAGATAAATATATTTAATAAAACTTTCTCAATCGTCCGTACTATAGGAAATACAGCCTGAGTGCTGTTATTCAGCAGGTGCGGGTCAGTTTTCTGTTCGTAGCACAGTTTTTCATTAGCACTCGTTCTCGTTCAGCCCTACCAAATAGGGTGTTTCTTGTCACTACTTTGCCAAATTCCTCAGATAATTGTTGATGTATAGTACGCATAATGGTATAATAGGTACTATATATAGAAGGCGATTAGATGGCGGTGCCAGAAGAGATAAGAAAGGTCAAAAGACCTGTCAACACCATAGTCGAGGACAACCGCAACAGCGGCTCCGGCAAATACTCCGTCAGGGAAAGAGTCTGTGTCGAATACGTCAAAGGCGGAAATCCAAGGCCTAAGAACGGCAAAGTTGTAGGGCACATCATCAATGGTGTCTATGTTCCCATTGTCGATGGTGTGCAGAAGGATGAAACAGACATGTTCTCATTTGGAGCCAGTGCTTTCGTCAAGTCTGTCTCCGAAGACATCTTTCTGGATTTGCTGAGTGTGTATTCCATTTCAGAGGCTACAGGCATCATCACCCTTGCCTCTCTCAAGGTGATCAAGCCCGGCATCAGCGCCTCCCGAATGAGAAGCGAGTACGAAAGGCAGTTCATCTTTTCCTATTACCCCAATGCCGCCCTTTCAGAGAACACCATAGGTGAGCTCTACAAGAAGATAGGCATGAGCGGGAAAAGAAGGGCGGACTTCTATTCGAGAAGACTGGAGAAAGTGGAGGAGGACCATCATCTTATAGTCGATGGAATGCTGAAACAGGATAACAGCAGCGTCAATGATCTTTCTGCCTTTTCCAGAAAAGCCAGAGTCAGAGGGACAAAGGATGTTTCATTGCTGTACCTCTATGACTTGGAGAAGATGGAACCAGTCTGTGCTGAAGTATTCCCGGGCAACAGCATTGATGCTTCTTCCTATGAAGCCTTCATCAAGGACAACAACATAGAGAAAGGTATTCTCATTACGGATAAGGGATTTCCTGTCAGCATGATAGCCAAGGGACTTAAGGAAAGGCCTGGGCTTCACTTCCTTACCCCTATCAAAAGGAATGATTTGAGGATTAAGGACAACAACATGTTCCAGTGGACAGGAATCCTTAAAGGCGTAGACAAGCAGGTGCTCTTCTCCAAGAAGCAGATCAAGGGCGGACGCTTCCTTTATGCTTTCTGTGACAAGAGTAAAGCCAACAAGGAAGAGTACACATACCTTAAGAAGGCAGAAGGCGTCAAAGCGGACCCGTTCTCGCCCGACGACTACTTCGGCGCGAAGGACTCCTTCGGGACCATCGTGTTCGAGTCCGACCAGGATCTGGATCCGAAGATTGTCTACCGCTCTTATGCGGACCGCTGGCAGCTTGAGCTGGTGTTCGACAGATACAAGAATGACGAGTGCCTGGACAAGACAGGAGTCCATGGGGATTACTCGGTCTGCGGAGCGGAATTCGTAAACTTCATCTCGACCCTGATCACCATGAGGCTGCTGAGGAAGGCGGCTGACGCCTCATTGCTGGACAACAGCACATTCGGGGACCTGATGGATGATTTGAGCTCCGCATGGCGCAAGGTGGATGACTCCGAGACCGTCAGGAGTGATGACGGCCAGTGGGTCCATACCAGGAACTATGTCAAGGACGAGCTTGAGGCCCTTGGCCTTTCCGTTCCGGTTCCGAAGCCGGAACCAAAGAAACGTGGCAGAAAGAAGAAAGATAAACCTCTGGTGGATAAACCGAAAAGACCAAGAGGCAGACCTAGAAAGAACCCTCTGCCGTAGTTTCTATAGTACGGCAGATTGAGAAAGTATTAATTTAATTATCTTGATGATAAACTTGAATTGTTATGTTTAAAGCCTCACATAAGCTTTAAGGATTCCAATTCTTTTGTTGATGCTTGGTCCATGGGGAGTTATAGTATAGTCGTATACTGAAGCAGGGACAATAAATGTTTCTGCATAATGTATTACATAGGAATTGAAAATGTGGTTAGGGCTTTCGATGATTGCTTCTTCGCCTTCAATAAGGTTCAATACATTTACTTCTCCATTTGTGGATAATTTCATTGATGTTGAAGCCCAAAATCTATGTGTTTCAATGAATTCCAGTTTATGTAACCCTGTCCTTTCTTCCAAAACACCATTTTCATTACTTACAGTTTCGATTTGATTTACCAAGTTGTGTTTAACCCAATCGGTATCCCGTTCATATTGTATATTTTTCAGTCCATGAGCAATGTGAAGGGGGCGAGGTTTTCCATCCAATCCGACACGGCCCCAGTCCCAAAGTTTAAAAGTGAAAATATACGGTGTGGCGCTAACCTCCAATATCATGCAATTCTTCCCAGCACAATGGATGGTACCGGCAGGTATGAGAAAATGATCATGCCTATGTACCTGAAAAGTGTTGATGAATTTATTAGGATTAAAGATTCCTGTTATTTGTGCCTGTATTAGTTCTTGCCTGAGTTTTTCCGGCTTAACATCCTTCTTGCATCCTAGATAAACCACAGGAGGGTATTTTCTTTCTTGTTTCACATCAAGAATATAGTAACTCTCATCTTGAGCATAATGCATTCCAAATGTGTCTTGGATGTATTCGGTAATAGGATTGCCTAGAACGCTTCGACTGCACGCGAAAAACGCTAACGGCTGCATGATTAATCTCGGAACACCTGCATGACAAAATCGCTATGACTGCATGACTCTGGTATCATCAAATGCCGGAGGTGTAATTATGCAAGATTACAACACTATCATCGGAACAATAGAGTTCCGAGTACAAGGGCTGCCGTACAGCATCATTGAGCAGCGATTCAAGATTGGCTCCGGAACAGCGCAGAGAATCATGAAGCTATACAGCAGTTTTGGCTTCACGGCTGATGAATTGAAGGCCAAGGGCCCGACCGCCGTAGAGGATCTGTTCTATCCAAAGGACCAGATGAGACGAAAGGATGCCCCTATGCCCGATTTTGAGGAATGCCACAGGCGCATGAGCATCGCAGGCAGCAGGACGAATCTGACATTCCTGTGGATTGACTACAAAAAGGAGCATCCCGATGGGTATCAGCTGACGCAGTTCACTGAGTACTACAACAGATATGTCAAGGAAAACTACGGCGATGACGATGTCACAATGGCTGTCGAAAGGGTTCCAGGCGAGAAGATGTATATCGACTGGGTTGGAGACCAGCCCGAGCTGCTTGTTGACTCAATGACTGGTGAGATTCGCAAAATTCATGTGTTCACGACCACATTGGGGTATTCCAGCCTTGTCTTTGCGGAATGCTTCACTGATGAGAAACTGGACAAGTTCATCAAGGGTGTGGCCGATGCCATCGAATACTATGGTGGCGTCACCACTTATTTCATTCCAGACAATCTCCGGGCCGCAATCACAAGGCACGACAGGGACATCCTCTCCATCAACGCCCTTTTCAAGGACCTGGAGAGCTTCTATGGGACCATCGTCCTTCCTCCTCCAGCCCTCAAACCCAGGGGGAAGGCTTCCGTCGAGGCGCATGTCTCCTACCTGGAGACCCATCTGGTGGAGAAGCTCAAGGAGAGCACATACCATTCGATTGACGAGATCAACCGCGCTGCCATGATCATAATCGATGAGCTGAACGGGAGGACGCACAAGAGAAAGGCCTCGAGGCGTGAGCTTTTCGAGAGATTCGACAAGCCCAGCCTCAAGCCCCTGGGTGGGTCCCGATTCTCACCGTGTAATTACAAGGTTGTCACCAGCATCCCGGACAATTACCACATCGAGTACGATGACCACTACTATTCCGTATCGTACACTCTTCACGGCAAGCCTGCAATTCTCAAGGCGACTTTCGACCGCATCATCATCTGTGACGAGTACAACCGCGTTCTCACTGAGCACAGACGGGCGTATGCGACTTTTCCAAGGTACATAACCAAGGATGAGCACATGCCCAAGGAGCACCTCTACTACAAGACGGTCAACAGCCGAAACGGAAGCTTCTACCGTTCCTGGGCAATGAAATTCGGCGAGAACATGAATACGTTCATCGACCTGCTGCTCTGAAGCCGTGACCATGAGGAGCAGGCCTATAACAGCTGCATGGGCATTCTCCAGACATGCGAGAAGCAGTCCCGCATCCTTGTGGACGAGGCGGCCTCGCTGTGCCTCAGATGCAACACCGTCTACTACACAGGCTTCATGAGGGCTCTCCAGAAGGTCGGGAATGAGGATTCCGTCTCATCAAATGACGATTCCGACGAGGTGGTCAACATCAAGCACAGCAACCTTCGTGGCAAGGAAAGCTATAGGTAGGTGCAGGCATGGATATTGATTACTCCAAGATGACCATAAGGCAGATAGAGATCTGCAACAGGCTCCGCAAGCTCAGGCTCTCGGCGATGGCCAACGAGCTGGCCATGCAGTTTTCCAATCCGAATACCGAGCTTACACCATTCATTGACCGCATTGATGCCATTGTGGGCTCCGAAACCCAACTCCGAGCTGACAACAAGTTCCAGAAGCTCCTGCGCAATGCGACGCTCAAGTATCCAAGTGCCTCTTTCGATGAGCGGCTTAGGCGTCCAGACAGGATGATCGGCCTTCAGTTCATAGACCGTCTCTGTGAATGTTCGTGGGTGAGGGATGCGAAAATCCTCTCCATAACCGGCGCCACCGGCACCGGCAAGTCGCACATCGCCTGCGCGCTTGGCATCTGCGCCATGCAGAAAGGCTACACTGTAAAGTACTTCTTCACATCTACCCTCATAAATGAGCTGATGAAGGCATCGGCAACAAACACGATTGTGGAATACCTCAACTGGGTTTGTGCCTTTGACCTGTTGATCATCGATGATTTCGGCTATTCCGATGAGGGGCAGACCAAGAAGAAACCACTGAACTACCATCGCCTGTTCCAGATTCTGAATACAACTGAGAAGCATAAGGCTACCATCATAGCCGCCCAGATACCTAGGCCGGATTGGTATGACCTTTTCAGAAATGATACTTATGCTGATGCTTGCATGGATAGGATTGTCAAGGGCAACCTGCTACTCGAGCTCACAGGCGCTAGCCAGCGCGGTTAGCATCTTGTGCAGTTTATGCCGGTACGGTCATGCCGCGCAAGCGGTATGGCCGTGCAATTGAAGCGGTCCAAGCAACGTTGTGAACACCCTAAAGCGGTAAGCCTTAGGATTTCTCGATATTGGGTCATTTCGACCTCCTCAGAATGGATTTGCACCAAGGTGCATACATCCATTCTAAGGCTGGTGATTCCCATCCCGGAATTATGATTTCCGTCTATCGGTAGAGTGATTTCCTATGACCGGACTGGTGCTGTAAACATGCCCGGAATACTCATGAAACACCAGATTTGCTGTACAGCCTGTCCTCAATGAATTCATTTGTGACTTCCTCTGAGAGTGGCCAGGATAAATCCCCACATTCATTGAAACGCCTAAGGAACTCGTAGACAGATGTTTTACCA
>Ga0268263_1001180_pt1 | contig 25546 bp, 23 predicted proteins | sample Biomet5_FD_190358 | JGI IMG/M metagenome (GOLD analysis project Ga0268263, IMG submission 190358) | Microbial communities from bioreactor (seeded with sewage sludge) at LBNL, California, USA - Biofuel metagenome 5 (SPAdes) (version 4) | ecosystem: Engineered > Bioreactor > Anaerobic >... | reverse complement strand
ACGAACACCTCGACGGCCTGGTGATCCCGGGCTATGTGGACGTCCATTCGCACGGTGGCGGCGGCGCCTCGTTCATCACGACCGACCCCGACGAGGTGCGGACGGCGCTGGCGGCGCATCGGCGTCACGGCGTCACCACCATGATCACCTCGCTGGTCACCGGCGCCACCCCGGATTTGGTGAACCAGATCCACTGCCTGGCCGAGCTGTACCGCGGTGGCGAGATCGCCGGCATCCATCTGGAGGGCCCATGGCTGGCCCCGGAGTTCCACGGGGCGCACCCGATCCCGCTGCTCACTGACCCGCTCCCCGACCGGGTCGCTGAACTGCTCGATGCCGGCGCGGGAGCGGTGAAGATGGTCACCATCGCCCCCGAGCGCGAGGGAGCGCTGGCCTCGATCGCGCTGCTCGCCGAGCGGGGCGTGGTCGCCGCGATCGGCCACACCAATGCGGCTTTCGATCAGGCCCGGGCCGGCGTTGCTGCGGGCGCGACCGGATCGACGCACCTGTTCAATGCAATGGCACCGCTGCGGCATCGTGAACCCGGGCCGATCCTGGCGATCTTGGAGGATTCCCGGGTCTGGTTGGAGCTGATCGCCGACGGCGTCCACATGCGTCCGGAACTGGTCGCCTTCATCGCCTCGATCAAGCCTGGACGGGTGGTCTTCATCACCGATGCGATGGCTGCGGCCGCCGCCCCGGACGGCGACTACCTGCTCGGCGAGTTGCCGGTCGAGGTGCGCGACGGCGTCGCCCTGGTCGCCGGGACGAGCACGATCGCCGGCTCCACGCTCACCCTGGATCGGGCCGTCCGGGTCGCCGTCGGCGCCGGTGTGCCGCTGCCGGTGGCCGTCCACGCCGCCACCCAGCAGGCCGCCGACTACCTGTCGCTGAGCGACGTCGGCCGACTGGCGCCGGGCAAGCAGGCCGACCTGGTCGTCCTGGACGACGAGCTGTACGTGAACCGAGTGCTGTTCCGCGGCCACTGGCTCGAGGCCTAGCTCGCCGGTAACAGTCGCAAAGTGCACATTCCTCCGCTCAGACGGCGAAGGTTCGTCCACTTTGCGACTGTTGAATCGGGATGGGGCCACCGTGCGTGACTCCGCCCACAGCGGACGCTCTCAGCGCAGAGCCGTGCCCTTGGTCGCCGCATGCATGGCGGCCGACAGCGGATCGTCGTAGGTGATGAAGCCCCTTGGCTCCGGCTTTGAGCACGATCGATACCGACTCCTGATCGCTCTGAGCCGGGGCTCACTCGTCCGGCGAGGCGTCACTGGGCACCGTGAGGATCGGCTCATTCCACGGTGAACCAGTTGATGATCGTGGATCGGCTTGCGCACTTCGCAGGACTTCACGGTCCACAGTGCAACCCCCTCGGACGGGATCGCCTCCACCCAGCTCCTTGCGCAGCCGGCTGGAGGTATTGATCAGGAACACCCGCTCGGCCTTGCCTGCGGGGCACCCCCAGCCAATGCCAAGCTCCGGCGTTGTGATCAGACTGTAACTAGAAAGAGTGTTTCCAGTTACATAATTTCCAGTAATGTCTTCCCATGCGCTGCCAATGGCGACAGCGCCCCGCCTAGCCCAGGAGCCGAACCGATGAAGCGCAAGGCAGTAGTAGCAATCGCAGCCGGGGCCTTTGCCCTGGCCACCCTCTTCAGTGCGTGCAGCGCGCCACCGCAGCCGTCCGCATCGTCCGGTTCGTCCGCGTCCTCCGCGGTGACCGCTCGGACGATGCGCGTCTGGGCGGGCAGCACCACCCCGATCACCGTGGACTTCAACCCGTTCCACGTCGACACCGCGCTCTACGGCACCTATGGCGAGCTGTACGAGCCGCTGTTCTTCTTCAACCAACTCTCCGCCGACGCGCCCAAGCCGATGCTCGGTGAGAGCTACGAGTACAGCGCTGACGGCAAGACCATCACCATCAAGCTGAAGTCCGGTGTGAAGTGGAGCGACGGCCAGCCACTGACCGCCGACGACGTCGTCTTCACCATGACCTACGGCCCGAACAAGACCAAGAAGCTGCTCTCGGCGACCGCACCGGACGCCACCACTGTGGTGCTGAAGTACAGCGCACCGCAGTTCACCTCCGCCTCCCAGCTGCTCGGCGCGACGATGATCGTGCCCAAGCACGTCTGGTCGAGCATCAGCAATCCGGCCAAGGAGACCAACTCCAAGCCCGTGGGCTCCGGCGCCTACGTCGTCAAGACCACCTCGGACGCGTCCTACACCTTCGCGGCCAACCCGAACTACCGCGACGGCGCCCCGCCGATCCCGGAGGTGCAGTTCCTCGGTCTGGACTCCAACCAGTCCGGCCAGGACATGCTGTCCACCGGCCAGATCGACTGGACCGGCATGTTCGTCGCCAACCCTGATGCGGTCACCGGCAACGGCGCGATCGCCACCATGAACCAGCAGCAGGACCCGACGGTGATCACCACCTGCGCCGACGCCAACCTGGGCTGCAAAGGCGCCCAGACCGATCCGGCCGTCCGGCAGGCCCTGAATCTGGCCATCGACCGCAGCGCGATCGCCGAGAAGGCCTTCGCCGGCCTGGTCGGCCCGTCCAACCCGGCCTTCGTGCTGCTGCCCCGCGATCAGCAGTGGCTGACCGACCAGGGCCTGTCCTCCAGCCCGCAGAGCCCGCAGATCGAGCAGGCCCAGCAGATCCTCGAGGCGGCCGGCTATACCAAGGACGCCGCCGGCTTCTACGGCAAGGATGGCAAGGAGATCAACCTCGACCTGTTCTCCCCCGATGGCTGGACCGACTACAACGATGCGGCCAAGCTGGTCGCCGAGTCGGCCGGCAAGGCGGGCATCAAGATCACTGCTCGGACGGTCTCCGAAGCCGAGTACTGGACCCCGGTCACCAATGGCGACTTCCAGCTGGCCATGTACGGCCTGACCCAGTCGGTGGTGGCCGATCCGTTCTCGAACTACGACCAGTACTTCAACGGCCAGTCCACCGCCAAGGTCGGGGACGCTCCGACCCGCGGCCAGAACTACGCCCGCTACAGCAACTCGACAGTGGATGCGGCCATCGAGGCGGCTGCGGCGACGAACGATGCGGCCACCAAGAAGACCGAGTACGCCACGATCCAGACCCAGATTGCCAAGGACCTGCCCTACATTCCGGTGGTGCTGAACGCCTCCCAGGCCTTCTACAACACCAAGGACTTCACCGGCTGGCCCACCAACGACAACCTGTACGCCGACCCGCTGCCGTACCTGTCGGTGGCACCGGCGATCGTCCTGCTCAACCTCAAGCCCGCTTCCTGAGCGCGGACGCAGACGGAGTCGACTGATGCGGTTCTACCTGCGACGGATCACCTTCTACATCATCACGCTGTGGGCAGCGATCTCGCTGAACTTCCTGCTGCCCAGGATGATGCCCGGTGATCCCGCCGCGATCATGATCGGGAAACTGCGCCGCGCCAGCGGCGGCCGGGAGCTATCCGAGGAGACCATCAAGGGCATCTATGCCCTGCTGGGTGCCGACAAGAACACCTCACTGTGGGATCAGTACCTCTCCTATTGGGCGCGGCTGCTCCACGGCGATCTGGGCATCTCCTCGACCCGGTATCCGTACCCGGTCGCCACTCTGATCGGTAACGCCCTGCCCTGGACGCTGCTGATGGTGGGAGCCGCAACAGTCATCTCCTTCGCCTTGGGAATCGGAATCGGTGCGTTCGTCGGGTGGCGGCGCGGCACCTGGGTCGACCAGCTCGTCCCGGCCACCGCGCTGCTGCAGTCGATTCCCTACTTCTGGCTGGCCCTGGTGCTGGTCGCCGTCTTCTCGGTTCGGCTCGGCTGGCTGCCGATCGTCGGGGCCTACGACCCGTTCGCCTATCCGTCCGGGCCGCAATGGAGTTGGGCATTCCTGGTCAGCGCGCTGTACCACGCCCTGCTTCCGGCCCTGACGATCGTCATCTCTTCGGTGGGTGGCTGGCTGCTCGGGATGCGCAACATGATGGTCTCCACGATGAGCGAGGACTACGTGCTCACCGCTGAGGCCAAGGGGCTGAAGCCGAGCCGGATTCGAGATCGCTACGCGGCTCGTAACGCGGCGATCCCCAGCCTGGCCGGGTTCAGCATCGCGTTGGGCTTCGTGGTGGCCGGCTCGATCGTCACCGAACAGGTGTTCAGCTACCCGGGGATCGGGAAGCTGATGATCCAGTCGGTGCAGGGATTGGACTACACGCTCATGCAGGGCGTCTTCCTGGTGATCACGCTGGCCGTGCTCGCCGCCAACTTCTTGATGGACCTCTTCTACGGCCTGATCGATCCGAGGGTGCGCACCAATGGCTGACCGTCTCGCCGGAATCCGGCATCTTCTGCCGCGTTGGTCGGCCAAGCTCGGCACCGGTCTGGTGCTGGTCGGGTTGATCGCCGTGTTCGGAGTGATCGCGCCGCTGTTCGCCGCCGATCCGCGCGACTCCGGCAACAAGAGCCTGCTGCCGCCCTCGGGCAGCCACCTGCTCGGTACCACCAAGCTCGGCTATGACGTCTTCTCCCAGCTCGCCACCGGCACCCGCGGGTCGCTCTATGTCGGCCTGGTCGGTGGCCTGTCGGCCATGCTGCTGGCGATCGTCTTCGGGATTCTGGCCGGATACTTCGGGGGTTGGCTGGACGAGATCCTGATGCTGATCACCAACATCATGCTGGTCATTCCCGGGCTGCCGCTGGTGATGGTGATCGCCGCCTACGTCCAGAATGTCGACGGGCTGGGCGACTTCGCCCGAAGTTCGACGATGGTCGCACTCATCCTGGGCATCACCGGCTGGGCCGGCTCGGCGATCGTGCTGCGTGCCCAGGCCAGATCCTTGCGGACAAGGGAGTATGTGGCCGCCGCCCGGGTTGCCGGCGAGAAGGGCCTGCGGATCATCTTCGTCGAGATCCTGCCGAACCTGGTCCCGCTGATCGCCGCGCAGCTGATCTTCGGAGTGATGGCCGCCGTGCTGGGTGAGGCCGGCTTGAGCTACCTCGGCCTCGGCCCCACCAACTCGATCACCTTGGGCACCATGCTCAACGACGCCCAGACCGGACAGGCTGTCGGGTCGCAGGCGTGGTGGTGGTTCGTCCCGCCGGGTGCGGTGATCGCCCTGCTCGGCACCGGATTGGCGCTGATCAACTTCGCCATCGACGAGATCGTCAACCCCAAGCTGCGCCTGGCCCCACAGGCCGCGCGCCGGCAGCGCCGGGCCACCAAGGCCGGACGGGGCGTGGCCGGTGGAGGTGCGTTCGCATGACCGGCACGCCCGTCCTGACCGCGACCGATGTCTCGATCACCTACGCCGTCGAACCGCCGGTGGAGGCCGTCCGCAATGTCAGCCTGACGCTGCACCGCGGCGAGATCCTCGGCCTGGCCGGCGAATCCGGCTGCGGCAAGACCACCTTCGCCTATGGGGTGAATCGGCTGCTGAAGGCACCGGCGGTGATGACCTCTGGCGAGGTGATCTTCCACGACGCCGACGGCACCGACATCGACGTGACCGGGCTCAGCGGGGAGCAGTTGCGCCGCTTCCGCTGGGATAAGGTCTCGATGGTCTTCCAGGGCTCGATGAACTCGCTGAACCCGGTGATGAACGTCCGCAAGCAGTTGGACGACGTGTTCACCACGCACCGTCCGGGAATGGGACGCCGGGAGCGCGAGCAGCGCAGCGGCGACCTGCTGAAGCTGGTCGGGGTGGACCCCGGACGGCTGGCCGCGTTCCCGCACGAACTGTCCGGTGGCATGCGGCAGCGGGTGATGATCGCCATGGCCCTGGCCCTTGATCCGCAGGTGATGATCATGGATGAGCCGACCACGGCCCTGGACGTCCTGGTGCAGCGCGGGATCATCCGGGAGCTGATGCGCCTGCGCGAGCGGCTCGGCTTCGCGGTGATCTTCATCACCCACGACCTGCCGCTGCTGATCGAGATCAGCGACCGGATCGCCATCATGCGCGAGGGCCGGATCATCGAGCAGGGCACCGCCGAGAACATCTACCGGCACCCGACCGAGACCTATACCCAGCAGTTGCTGTCCAGCTTCCCCAGCCTGACCGGGGCCCGCGGCGGCTTCGTCCGTGGAGGTGCCAAGTGAGCAACAGCCTCGAGGTACGTCACCTCTGCAAGGACTTCCGGCTGCGTCGCGGGTGGCACTTCGACACCCTGCATGCGGTGGCCGACGCCAACTTCATCCTCGAACCCGGACGCACTGTCGCCCTGGTCGGCGAGAGCGGCTCGGGCAAGTCCACCATCGCCCGGATTATCGCCAAGCTGGAGACCCCGTCCAGCGGCCAGGTGCTGCTGGACGGTGCCGAGACCAACTTCTCCGGCGCCAAGCTGGCCGGCTACCGCCGACAGGTACAGATGGTGTTCCAGGATCCGTTCGCCTCACTGAACCCTTTCCACAGCATCGCCCATCACATCGAGCGGCCGCTGCGGATCCACCATCCCGAACTCAGCACTGCCGAGGTGCGCCGGCGGGCCGCCGAACTGCTGGAGAAGGTGCAGCTGGGGGCGACCTATCTGGAGCGCCGGCCGCATGAGCTGTCCGGCGGGCAGCGGCAGCGGGTGGCGATCGCCCGGGCACTGGCACCCGGCGCCCGGTTCATCATCGCCGACGAGCCGGTCTCGATGCTGGACGTGTCGATCCGGGTGGGCGTGCTGAACCTGCTCGCCGACCTGCAGCGCTCGGAAGGGCTCGGAGTGCTGTACATCACCCACGATCTGGCCACGGCCCGGCATTTCTCCGACGAGATTCTGGTGATGCATCGCGGCGTGATTGTCGAGCGGGGAGCCGCCGATGACGTCATTCTGAATCCACAACACGAGTACACCAAGGCTCTGCGCGAAGCCGCCGCAGACCCCGACCGGCTCGGACGCCTCCGCGACGAGGTACGGGCCGAGCAGCCAGGAGGCACCAATGAAGACTGACCCGGGCACCCAATCCTGGCTTCGCGCCCACAATGATCGCGCCGCCCTGCGGCTGCTGCTCGACCACGGCCCGCTGAGCCGCGCCCAGCTCGGTGAGCTCTCGGGAATGTCCAAGCCGACCGCCCGGCAGATGGTGGCCCGGCTGGAGCGGATCGGCCTGATCGCCCCGGTCGGTCAGGTGACCGGCCAGCGTGGACCGAATGCGGTGGCTTACGGCGTCCGCGCCGACACGATCACCGGGGTCGCCATCAGCATGCTGGCCGACAGCATTCAGGCCGTCGGCGTCGACCCGACCGGCACCGAGCACGAGATCGTCGAGATCCCGACCGCCGGACGACACCGCTCCCCCGCCGCCGACGTCACGGCCGCCGTCGCCGCGGCCTGTGCAGCGGCCGGGCTGCGTCCGGACAGCGTGAGCGTGGTGGCCGTCGGCGTCCAGGCCGCCGTGGACGAGGTCGCCGACTCCCTGTCGCTGACCGACACCCTGCCCGGCTGGCCGGCCCAGGGGGCCCGGGCCGAGCTGGAGGCGGCCACCGACCTGACGGTGATCCTCGAGAACGACGTGAACCTGGCCACCATGGCCGAGCGAGTGATGGGAGTCGCAAAGGACGCCACGGAGTTCGCCTACCTGTGGGTCGGCCACGGCATCGGCCTGGGCATCGACCTGGGCGGTGTCGTCCATCGCGGAGCCACCGGTGGTGCCGGCGAGATCGGCTACTTGGAAACCCCACGTTCGGCCGAACGGCTCGACCCGGACGCCGACGACTTCACCGACCTGCTCGGCAGTCCGAGCATGCTCACCATGCTCGGTCGCGAGCAGGACAGCCTGGAGCGCGCGCTGCCGCTGCTGGCCGGACGTCCGGAACTGGTCGTCGCACTGGCCGATCGGATCGCGTTGGCCTTGCAGCCGACCTGCGCCGTGCTGGATCCGGGCCTGATCGTGCTCGGCGGGCCGACCTGCCTGGCCGCAGGCCCGTCCCTGGCCGCCCTGGTGGCCGAGCGGATGGCCGAAACCTACCCCGGACTACGGGTGGAACTGAGCGGAGTCGGTGACCAGCCGGTGCTGCTCGGCGCCCGCCGGCTACTCGTGGCCACCTTGCGCGAACAGCTTGAGGCACGAATCAGCCAGTCGATTGAGATGGAAACCGAAGGAGAATCATGAAGCTCGCCATTGTCGGCGGCGGCTCTACCTACACCCCCGAACTGATCGACGGCTTTGCCCGGTATCACTCCGTGTTGCCGCTGACCGAGATCCACCTGGTGGATCCGGATCAGCATCGGCTCGGCCTGGTCGCCGGAATGGGCCGCCGGATGCTGGCTCGGGCCGGCTGCCCGATCAAGATCGTGGCGACCTCCGACCTGGTCGCCGGGGTGGACGGTGCGGACGTCGTCTTGATCCAGCTGCGGGTCGGCGGGCAGGACGCTCGCCAACAGGATGAGACCTGGCCGCATGAGGTGCACTGCATCGGTCAGGAGACCACCGGACCCGGCGGCTTCGCGAAAGCGCTGCGCACCGTCCCGGTGATGCTCGGGATCGCCGAGACGATCCGGACGCACGCCAAGCCGGACGCCTGGATCATCGACTTCACCAACCCGGTCGGCATCGTCACCCGGGCACTGCTCCAGGCCGGTCACCGCGCCGTCGGACTGTGCAATGTGGCCATCGGCTTCCAGCGTCGGTTCGCCGGGCTGCTCGGCGTCGGGCACGAGGACGTCCAGCTCGGCCACGTCGGGCTGAACCACCTGACCTGGGAGCGCAGCATCACGGTGGACGGGGTGGATCGACTGCCCGAACTGCTGGCCGGACGACTGGGCGAACTGGCCGAAGAGGTCGAGGCGGCTCCGGACGTCCTGGCCCAGCTGGGCATGGTGCCGTCCTACTACCTGCACTACTACTACGACCACGACCAGGTGCTCAACGAACAGCTGCACGAGCCGACCCGGGCCGAAACCGTCCGGGAGGTCGAGCACGAGTTGCTCGGGCTGTACGCCGATCCGAGCGTGGACACCAAGCCGGAGGCGCTCGAGCGTCGCGGCGGCGCCTTCTACTCCGAGTCCGCGGTCGAGCTGATGGCGTCCATGCAGGGCGCCGACACCCCACCACGAGTTGTGAACATGCGCAACGACGGCCTGCTGCCGTTCCTGCCCGACGACCATGTGGTCGAGGTGCCGGCCCGGTTCGTCGATGGACGCTTCGTGGCCGAGCCGGTCGCACCGCTGCCCGATGACATCTCCGGTCTGATCGGGGCCGTGGCGGCCTATGAGCGGCTGGCCCTGGATGCGGCCGTCCATGGCGGCCGGGATCGGGTCGTCCGGGCGCTGCGGGCTCACCCGCTGGTGCTCCAGCATGAGCGCGCCGACAAGCTGGCCGACCTGCTGCTGGCCGCCAACCGAGGGTTCGTGCCGTGGGCCTGAGTCCGGTGGTGATCGCCGTCGACGGCGGCGGCACCAAGACCGACGTGGTCGCGCTACGTTCCGACGGCGACGTCGTCGGACGGGTCCGCGGCGGCGGGTCGAACCCGCAGGTGATCGGGCTGACCAACTCGGTGGCACTGTTGGACGATCTGGTCCACCAGGCCGCCGGTCAGGCCCCCGTGCAGGCTGCCGGACTGTACCTGTCCGGACTGGATCTGCCCCGGGAACTGGCTGCGATGCGCACCGCGATCACCCGCTGCCCGTGGGCTGCCGATGCCGTGATCGACAACGACCTGTTCGCCCTGCTGCGCACCGGCACCGCAGAGCCCAATGCGGTGGCGGTGATCTGCGGCACCGGGATCAACGCGGTCGGGGTGCGGGCCGACGGGGCCACGGTGCGCTTCCCGGCACTCGGTCACATCTCCGGTGACTGGGGCGGCGGCTCGGGCTTGGGCGGCGAAGTGCTGTGGCACGTCGCCCGCGCCAACGACGGACGTGGTCCGCAGACGGCACTGACCGAAGTGGCGCTCAGCCGGCTGAAAGTCTCCTCGGTGGAGGCGCTGATCGAGCAGCTCCACTTCGGCGAGAGGGACTACGAGGAGCTCAACACTCTGGCGCCGGAAGTCTTCGCGCTGGGCGACACCGACGAGGTGGCGGCCGGACTGGTCGATCGCCAGGCGGCCGAGGTCGTGGCCATGGCGGTCTCGTGCCTGCGCCGCCTGGACCTGCTCGGCGACCCGGTTCCGGTCGTTCTCGGCGGCGGGATTCTGGCGGCCGGCTATCCGCGGCTGATGGCCGGGGTCACTGCCGGGCTGGCGGCGTCCGCTCCGTCGGCACGGGCCGTGGTGGTACCGAGCCTGCCGGTGATCGGAGCGGCATTGCTCACCCTGACCCGGGTCCAGGCCACGGAGGCCGCCCTGGCCGCCGCGCAACTTGCCTTGTCACAGCCATAACGGACAGCTGGGCACCGCCCGGCAGGAGAGAAGCAGAATGAAGAGTGAGGCCACCGCACTGGCTGCTGTTCTTGCCTCAGTGTTGACGCTGGCCGCGTGCACCGCCGGCCCAGGAGCCTCGGCACCACCGGCGAGCGGCGGCTCGTCCAGCCCGTCCGCATCCACTCCGGCGGCCACGACCGCCGCCGCGACCCCGTCCGCAGCGCCCGGCCTGGACGATCCGGCGAAGAAGGAGATCGCCATGGAGCTGGTCTCCAGCGCCGAGAACTCCACCTTGGACTGGAAGGCGCAGTACGCCTACCTCGAGGACATCAAGGACGGCCGCGGCTACACCGGCGGGATCATCGGCTTCTGCTCCGGGACCGGCGACATGCTCGAACTGGTGCAGGCCTACCAGGCCGCCGCAGGACCGGACGATGCGACGGCCGCGAGCCTGGCGAAATACCTGCCGGCTCTGGAGAAGGTAAACGGCTCGGCCTCCCACGCCGGCCTGGGTGCCGGCTTCGAGAAGGCCTGGACGGCGGCTGCCGCCGACCCGGTGTTCCAGCAGGCCCAGGACGCCGAGCGGGATCGGGTCTACTTCGATCCGGCCGTGGCCCAGGCCAAGGCGGACGGGCTGGGCACGCTGGGTCAGTTCGTCTACTACGACGCCATGGTCATGCACGGCCCCGGCGACGACCCGGCCAGCTTCGGCGGCATCAGGTCTGCCGCGATGAAGAAGGCGCTACCGCCGAGCCAGGGCGGGGACGAGAGGAAGTACCTGCTGGCTTTCTTCACCGCCCGGATCGCGGTGATGAAGGCCGAGGAGGCGCACGCCGACACGTCCCGGATCGACGACGCCCAACGGGTGTTTCTGGCCGCCGGCAACCTGAACCTCGACCCGCCGCTGGTCTGGAAGACCTACGGCGACACCTATCACATCCCCTGAGCGGATACCCCGCGGATACCCCTCCGCAGACGCCCGCGAATCTGACTCTTGCCCGCGAATATTCGCGGGCGTCTGTCAGATTCGCGGGCGCGAACAGGCCGACAGGTCGTCAAAGCCGACGATCCGGTTCGCCAATGCACCACTCACGAGGAGCAACACATGAAACACCGCAGTATCGCGCCGCTCGCCGGCGTCGTCCTGGCCGTCGGCCTGCTGCTGAGCAGCAGCTGTACGGCACCATCGCCCTCGGCTACTACGCCGGGGATGCGCCCGTCGTCTACAACTCGGTGACCTCGTTCACCTCGTCGATCAATGCCGTCTCGGCGGCCCGGCTCGAGATCAACACAGCCGCTGAGGTGACCGGGACCCTGCCGAACTCCGAACTGCTCCCCTTCGACTACGTCGCGATCGGCAAGGTCGCCGACCTGCTCCAGCTGATGACCTATGACCAGAACGGTCCCGACTGGAGCGATCCCGGCCCTGTCGCCGGCGCCGGTTCCTGAGCCTCGCTCGCGACTCTGAGCCCCTGCACACCGTCCCCGACGGCTCACCGCCGCCGGTGACAGTCGGGGCTGGGACGGCTCAGCGCAGGTAGAGCGCGCGGGCCGGGCAGAGCTTGACGGCCAGTCTGGCCTCGTCGGGATCGGCCTGATCGTCGCCGACGATCGGGTAGCCCCACTCGTCCAAGCGGATCGAGGCGGGCAGAGTCTGGGCACAGATCCCATGTCCGGTGCAGCGCACCCGATCGACGGCGATCTTGGCGATGTCCAGTGAGCTAGCCACGAGAGGCTCCTTCCAGGTAGCGGCGGCCGACCAGCCGTCCGGTCAGTTCGGGTTCGAGGACGCGTAGCGCCGAGGTGGCGAACCGGGCCACTCCCATCGGATGCGCGCAGGCGCCGCGACCGTTGAGCAGGGCCACACGTTCGCTGAGTCGCCGGGCCGATATGCCGCTCGGCAGGTCGACGTACCGACGCCAGTCCTCGGCCAGCGCCGGCAGACCGAACATGCACGGCCCGCACTGCCCGGCCGACTCGGCCGCACCGTAGTTGAGCATCCGGTTCACGGTGTCCACCGGGTTTTCGGCCGGGTTCCAGATGGTGATGATGCCCGGGCCGATCGCGCCGCCGTAGACCTTCATCCCGGGGGTGTCCCAGATCGCATAGCGGGCCTCGGCCGCGGTCATCATGATGCCGCCCAGGCCGCCGATCCCGAGATAGCGGACGTCCGCAGTCATCCCTCCGGCAAGGGCGATCACCTCGGCCAGCGGCGTCCCCGCCTCCGACTCGTAGACGCCCGGATGGGCCACGTAGCCGCCGATCGCCACCAGCCTGGGCCCGGGCTCAGCCTGCGTCCCGAACGAGCGGAACCAGTCGGCACCACGCTGGTTGATCTGGCTGACCCGCCACAGCGTCTCGGCGTTCAGCACCACCGTCGGCTTCACCCGGCGCCCCTGCGGGTCGCGTCCGCCATAGACGAACGGCGTCCGCTTGGTCATCGGACGGGCCGAGCCGCCGTGCGCCAGCGAGATCAGCGAGGTCTCCTCCGAGGAGACGTAGCGGTCCGGGGTCTCGAGCACCGGCAGTCCGGCGGCAGCCAGCCGCGCGGCGGTGGCCGAGCCGCGGTGTGCGGCGAACCGGGTGTGCGGGCTGATCCCGGCGACCAGCCGGACGCCATCGAGCAGCTCGTCGAGATGATGCTCGACGATCCACCCGTCCTTGGCCGCACCCATCTCGCCGTCGCAGACGTTCACGATCAGCCGGGCCCGCTTCTCGATAGCGGCTCGGATCTTGATCACGGTCGGGAAGGCGGCGCCACCACGTCCGGTCAGGCCGGCATCTTCCAGCAGTTGCGCAAGCTCGGTCATGACCACTCCTGTGCGTTGATCAGTTCTCGACGATCCCGGTCGGCGTGGGTGACGATCGTCCGCCACACCACCGCTGCCCCACCAAGCACGCCGCAGGCCAATGTGGTGAGCCGCAACCCGGGCTGATCTGCGGTGCCCATCATGAAGCCGTGGACGAGCGCGACCACCCACATGGCGTAGGACACCCAGTGAATGCCGCGCCAGAAGCGCTCGGGGATCCGGTGCCGCAGATAGCTGGTCACCATCACCACGATCAGCAGGTCGACGGCCAACGAGCCGAAGCCGATCAGCAGCGGCTGGTAGTCCGAGACGAACGGCACCACGACGGCCAGCCAGCCGATCGAGACGTAGCCGTCGATGATCGCAGTGACGATGTGGACGGCCAGGAAGGCCAGCATGCCGATCGACAGCCAGCGGTGCACCCCCATCACCACGGTCGCGGCGTGACCCTCCGGACGCCGCCGCCCGGCGGTGATCACGCCCAGGCAGAAGACGACGGTGAACAGCACAACGGTGACCACACCGGTTGCTCGCGACAGGTACCACAAGGCAGATCCATCAAGCATCAGGAGACCTCCTTCGAACGGGCGGGTTCGGGCCAGCCGGTGGTGCAGACCACCGAGCCGTCCGGACGTTCCAGGCGTGCGGCTACGCCGTTGTCACTCAGCCAGGCAACGGCGTCCTCGCCGCGCACGATGGCCGCGGTGGACGCCGTGTTCGCCTCCAGGGCGGTGACGGCCACACAGGTCACCTGGCTCCAGGCTGACACTGCGGTGCGGCCGGTCCGCGGATCAATGATGTGATGGACTTGCCCGGTCGTGGTGGCCCAGGTGCGCAACTGGGTGGACGAGGTGGCCACCGCCTGATTCGTGATTGAGATCGCCTGACGGATCGAGCCGTCCGCGGCCTCGACGCCGACCCGCCAGCCCCCGTCCGGGGTGCGCCCGGAGGTGGCCAGGTCGCCGCCGAGATTCACCAGGAAGCCGCCGGGCAGTTGCAGGGCGAGCAGCCGAGCGATCATGTCGGCGGCGTGGGCTTTCGCGGTCGCCCCGAAGTCGAGGACGACCCCAGCCGGAGTGGTGATCCGGTTTCCGGCGAGCTCGACGCTCTGCCACCCGGCGACCACCCCCGGGACGCTCTGGCGGAACTGCGCGCGGGCCTTGACCTGGTCCAGGTCAGCGTCGTAACCGGAGCTGATCAGCGCCGAGCCGACGGTGAAGTCGACCAGGCCGCCGCTGATCCGCGCCGCGAAGCGAGCGGCTTCCAGATAGTCGACCAGCATCGGCGAGCCGACGAGGGTGGCGGGTTCGGTGGCCGCGGCGACAGCCAGCCGGCTCACCTCGGAGTCGGGCCGAAACCGGGAGCAGGCCCGATCCAGAGCGTCCAGGTAGCCCCTGGCGATGCCGACGGCGTCCTCCAGAGCACCGGCGTCGGTGGCCAGGAGGCGATGGGTGGTGCCGATGGCGGCGAAACTCGCGGCGGACGGCTCGGCATCAGTCGGCCCCCAGACCGTCCCGGTGGTCTCCAGAGTCAGCATGATCAGGAGCCCTTGGTCTTGGTGTGGACCGGAGCGCTGGTCTTCTGCGGCGTCGGTGTCGAGGTGAAGGACGGACGCGGCTTGCTGGTCGCGCTCGGGGTGGTTCGGGCACCGGAGTCCTGTGCGCGTGGGCTGCCGGCCGAGGCGGGAGCTTCGGCCGGCGGATCGTCGAGCTGGTCGCTCGCACTCACCGAGTTCGCCGAGTCGTCCGCCGATCCCACCGCGGCACCGGCCAGGACCACGTAGAGTCCCGCGGTCGCCGCAGTTCCGGAGGCCAGCAGGGCGCTGAGCGTGAGTGCGGTCTTCCCTAGGGCCGTAGTGCGCATCGGTGATTCCTTGTCTTCGCGGCGATTCGGGCTGTGATACCCAGGTTCGCGGGGCTGTCTGTGCGAAGACTGTTGATCGCGCTATGCCAGGCTCAGGCCAACCTCAAGCCTTCGTAAAGTGGCCTGAGCCGCCCCGATCCTGGCCGTCGCCGCCCGGACGTCGCTCCATCGCGCTCTTCCCACACCAGTGATGTGCGGCCGCGCTGCCAAGGTCGGAGCACTAGGGTCTGGGTATGTCCGATCTGCGCATCGCATCGATGCGGGCCACGCACCGGTGAGCGAGCCGATCCCGGCCGGATCGTCGGACGATGCGGCGATCGCACGGGCCACCAACTACCTGAGCGCCGGACGGCCGGCCGAGGCGACGACCATCCTGGCCGGGCATCTCGCCACGAATCCGCAGGACGTTGCCGCGCTGATCCTGCTCGCCGCCGCACAGCGCGAACTGGGCCAGCTCGCGCTGGCCCTGGAGACAGCCAGGCAGGCATCGTCGCTGGCGCCCGACCAGGACGAGGCGTGGAGCTCGCTGGCGATCATTGAGCTCGAAGCCGGCGCCCTGCCCGGCGCGCTCGACGCGATCGACCGCGCACTGAACCTCAATCCGGACCAGTGGAGACATCACGCCGTCCGGGCCGCCACGCTCCGGCTTGCCGGCAACCCCGATCAGGTGCGGGAGGCAGTCGAGTCCGCCCAGACCGCGGTCCGGCTCGCCCCCGACCAGCCCGCCGGGCATATCGAACTTGGCTATGCCCTGTTGGCCAGCAAGAGGCGATCGCAGGCCAAAGCTGCGTTTGGCGAGGCGCTCCGGCTCGCACCGGCCGACGCCGAGGCCCAAGCGGGGATGGCCGCGGTGAAGTTCGCTCGGTGGGACTACCACGGGGCCTCACAGACCTTTGCTCAGGCTCTGCAGGAGAACCCGCTGGACGAGGTCGCTCAGCGCAATCTCGTTGCCGCCGTCGCCGAGATGGCCCGGGTGGCCGGGCTCATCGCGATTGTGGCCATCGTCGTGGCAACCCAGCTGGAGCGCCAGGCCGCATACCTGGTCGTCGACGGCCGAGACACCTGGACGTCACTGATCCCGGCCGTCATCATCCTGCTCGCCCTGCCGATCTACGCCGCTCAGGTGCTGCGCCTGTTTCGCAGCGGGAAGGCGCAGGTCCAGGTACTGCTGAGCTACCACCGACTGTTTGCGGTCTGGCTGGCCATCGTGCCGATCGGCCTGATCAGCCTGGCCGGCGTGTTCCTGCTGCTGCCACCGTCGAGCACCCGCACCTGGATCAGCATTCCGCTGCTGGTGATCACGATCTATCCCGGGCTGATCGGTGTGGATCGCTCCCGACGGATGCTCGCCAGGTGGGACGAGCGGATCCTTCGTCCCGACTCCGAGGGCCTGGACGATGAGACGCTCAGCCAGCGGGAGTTGATCAAGACCCAACGCACGATCGACCAACTCACGAGATCTCGAAAGCTGCTGCGTGCGACGGCCGGCCTCGTGGTGGTCTTCTTCACCGGCATGGAGCTGGTGCTGCGATCCCAGCTCAGTGACTACGCCACGCAGACTCCCGGGCAGGTCCTCCGGATCGGTGCCGCACTGCTCGCGCTGGCCGTTGCGGCGGCGGTCGTGGTCGAGATCCGGCTCCGCCGGCTGGCCCGGCGGGCTGCCCGCCTTCCGTGATCGGCGGCCCTTCTGGCAGAGCCAGGCGGGACCAGGTTCGCCAGGGCGTCCGCGAAATGGCCGCTGACGACGTCACCCCTAACCACACGGCTATCCGGAGTTCATCTTCCGGCCGCGAAAAGTCATCCCGAGGCACTAGGGTCTGACTATGTCCGACGAGGCGATTGCGGCGCTGAAGCGCGCCGTCGAGGCCATGCCCGACGACGTTGAGCTGCGGCTGCATCTGGCCCGCTTGCAGATTGCCGCCGGCAAAGGCCCGGACGCGCTGCAGACCCTCGGCCCGGCGCTGGCCGACCAGCCCACCAACGCGGCGACTCTCGAGCTGATGCGCCAGGCCCTCGACCTCAGCGCACCGGCGGCACCCGACACTCCCACGGCAGGCGAGGAGAGGCCGGCCCACCCGTCCCCGACCAGTGCGGCAGCCGAACCGTCGTCGCCCAGCTCCGCCGACGACTTCGACTGGGATGCCGCCGCAGAAGACCTGGGATCCTCCGTCGGCCCGGCCTTCGTGGATGCCGGTGACGACGCCGCGCCCACCCCGGTCTACAGCGCGGAGCGTCCCCAGCTCACCCTCGCCGACGTCGGCGGGATGGACGTCGTCAAGGACCGCCTCAACGCGTCCTTCATCGCACCACTGAACAACCCCGGGCTGCGCCAGCTGTACGGCAAGTCGCTGAAGGGCGGCCTGCTCATGTACGGCCCGCCGGGCTGCGGAAAGACCTTCCTGGCTCGGGCCGTGGCCGGCGAACTCGGTGCGGCATTCTTGTCGATCGGCGTCGCCGATGTCCTGGACAAGTGGCTGGGGGCCTCCGAGCGCAACATCCACGAGGCGTTCATGCAGGCTCGCCGGGATGCCCCGTGCGTGGTCTTCATCGACGAACTGGACACCCTCGGCCAGCGCCGCAACAGCACCAACCAGCTGATGACCGGTGTGGTGAACCAGCTGCTCACCGAGCTGGACGGCTTTGCCAACCAGAACGACGGCGTGTTCGTCCTGGCTGCCACCAACCAGCCCTGGCAGATCGACCCGGCGCTGCGCCGGGCCGGCCGCTTCGATCGGACGCTGTTGGTGCTGCCGCCGGACGATCCGGCTCGCCGCGCGATCTTCCAGCATCACCTCAAGGAACGCCCCGTCGAGAACATCGACCTCGGCGCGCTGGCCGCGGCCACCGACGGCTTCTCCGGTGCCGACATCGCGCTGGTCTGCGAGGCAGCAGCAGAAGAGGCGCTGCTGGACTCGGTCCGCAGCGGTGAGCCTCGAATGATCCAGATGACGGATCTGCGGGCAGCCCTGAGCCAGGCACGTCCAACGGTCGGCCAATGGCTCGACGTCGCCCGCAACGTGGTCATGTACGGCGAGGACGACGGGACGTTCAGGGAGCTTCGCGCCTACCTGAAGCGAGCCAAGCGGCTATGACTGAGCCCATCGCGTCCGGTGCCGCCGAGGACGACCCTCTCGGCCGGGCGACCAGCTACCTGGACGCCGGCCGTCCCGCGGAGGCGGCCGCCGTCTTGGTCCGCCATGTCGCGAACAACCCGCAGGACGTGCCCGCCCTGCTGCTGTTGTCCGGCGCCCAGCGTGAACTCGGCAAGTTCGCCGACTCCCTGGCCACCGCGAAGCAGGCGATCACGTTGGCTCCCGACGACGAGCACGCCTGGGCCACGTTGGCCTTGGCTCAGACCGAGGGCGGGCTGCTGCCGAGCGCGCTGAAGTCGATCGCCCGCGCCCTGGAGCTGGCCCCCAACGACTGGCGCTACCACGTCCTTCGAGCCGGCATTCTGCGGATGACCGATCGTCCCGACCAGTTGCCGGGCGCGGAGTCGGCCGCCCGGACTGCGATCCGGCTCGCCCCCGACCAGCCCGCCGGGCACATCGAGCTCGGCTATGCGCTGCTGGGGCAGAAGAAGCGCGCCGACGCCAAAACTGCGTTCACCGAGGCGCTTCGCCTCGACCCGACCAACACCGAGGCGCGCGCCGGGCTGGCCGGAGTGAAGGCTTCCCGCGGGAACTTCCTCGCCGCGTCCAGCACCTTCGCTCAGACACTGCGTGAGAACCCCGAGGACGAGCTCGCGCAACGCAATCTCGTCTTCACGGTGGTGGAAGCCGCCCGGGTCACCGGGCTGGTCGCCGTGGTGGCGATGGTGGTGGCTCTGCGGTTGGGACGGGCGGGCAGCCGCACCTCATTCAGCTCGGTGGACTGGACGTCCACGATTCCGGCCGGAATCGTGCTGATCGCCCTGATCATCTACGCCGTGATGGTGACCCGCCTGGTCCGAAGCGGCACCGCGCAGCTGCGTACGCTGGCTCGGCACAGTCGTCCGATGGTGATCTGGCTGGTGGTCTGCCCGCTCGGGCTGATCGCGATGGCAGTGCTGTTCCTGCTCCGGCCGCCGATCGAGACCATCACCTGGGTGGCGCTGCCGATCCTGGTGATCACCGTCGCCCCCGGATTGATCGGCGTCGATCGAGCCAAGCGTCTACTCGCGGCCTGGGATGACCGGATCTTCCGCCCTGGCGACGACGGTCTGGACGAGCAGAGCCAACGCGAGCGTCAGGTTTCCGCCGCCCAACACACGATCGCTGTCCTCACCAAGCGGCGGCGTTATCTCCGTGGCGCCATGGTCATCGTGCTGCTGATCTTCGGCGGCCTCGAACTGCTGGCCAGATCGAGCGGTGCCGGCTACGTCCAGAAGAGCCCGTGGCTGATGCTCGGGATCGGTGGCGTCTGGATCGTGATCCTGGTGATTCCGGCCATCGTGGTCGAGATCCGGCTGCACCGCCTGAACCGGCTCTCCCAGCGCTGACGCCGGGGCTAGGTGTACTGATCGGGGAGGTTGGTCAATCGGCTGATCGGGGGTTTGCCCCGCTGCGCCCCACTCTGCAGTTGTGGACGAGTGTGGGTGTGGTGCCGACGTAGTAGGTGTGGAGTTGGTCGACGGTGAGGTTGTAGGCGGTGAGGTTTCGTTGGCTGATGTGCACCTGGGCGATGCGGATCGGTTGGCCGGTGACGTCGAGGACTTCGCGGGGCCCGGCTTCACCGGTTTCTGGGTCGGCTGCCCAGACCAAGTCGCCGTAGTCGACGTCGACGATCGGTTTGAGTGTCCCGTCGGCCATGAGGACCGGGGTGTCCTCATCGAAGGAGTTGACCCGACACACAGCGTTGGCCATGTCGCCGACGTCTTCGAGCTTGCCCAGCTTGCCCAGTTTGCTGAGCTTCGAGGCGGCCTTCATGGCCCCTCCAGCGGGGATGGCCATCGAGGCTAGTTCGTCGGTGATCTTGCCTGCGCCGTAGGCGGCGCTGTCGGGGTCCAGGCCCATGGAGAGGGCGATGTTGCGGGTGGTCTGGTGGTATTGGTTCTCCGCGTCGTCAACGAAGTTGTTGACCTGATCACCCCAAGGAGTGACGCGGGCCAGGAGCCCGACACCACGCCCGACCATGAACACGTTGTCAGCGAAGCTGTCGACGAAGCCGTTGACTGCACCGCCGAGGAAGTTGGCGATCGGGTTGTTCGTCGGCCCGGACTGCGCCGTTCCGGTGGGTGCCGGGGAGGGGCTTTGGTGTTGCGGAGTGGGGCGATGGTAGCTGTAGGAGGTCGGGGTTGTGGGGGCCCGGTAGCTCTTCGCGGTCGACTTCAGGTTCCTGACCGAGGTGGTACGACCACCCCAGTCGGCGATCATCATCGTCATCATTTCCCCGGTCGGGTCGGAGAACGTGACCGGGGAGTTGTTCGAGTAGATGTAGGCGTTCCACGACAACGGATCGTCGAAGTTCTGAACCGGATCAACCGATACGAACCGGTTCAGGTCCGGGTCGTACTCACGAGCCCCGACATGAATCAGACCAGTAGCGTCCTTGGTGCCACCAACGAACGCCCGTTCCCCAGCCCAACCCGTGCCGCTCTGTTCCAACTCGGTATCCCCGAGGGTGAGCGTTGTCGTGGCGTTCTGCTTCCGCAGAATCCGGCTACCACCAGCGTCGTACACCATCTGAGCCGTCGTGGTTCCGTTGACGCTGACCTGGGCGAGCCGGCCCTCGCTGTTCCAGCCGAGTTGCTGGGTACCGCCGGCGCCGGGCCTGCTCGTGGTGTTCCCGGCCTCATCAAAGGCATAGCTGGCACTGGTTGTCGCGCCGCCCGTGTCGAGCGTGGCACCGGTGACGAAGTGGGGCTTGGGCTGGCCGTTCGCCGGGTAGGCGAACGTCGCGGTCGCCTGACTGGTTGCGGTCCGGCTGACCCGTTGTGTGGTGCGCCCGATGGTGTCGTGGGTCCAACTCGTCCAGTACGGTGCGGGCCCACCCAGCGCCGCCTGGCTACGGGTTGCGGCACAGTCACCACCGGCAGGCGTCCATGCCTGGGTGAGTTGCCGCTGGTAGTCATAGCTGAAGCACTGGATGTCGTCCGAGCCACCCGGCAGATCCGAAGCAATCCTGGTGATATTGCCGGCATTGTCGTAGGAGTAGCTGGCGATATCGGCCGCCCCGCTCACACCTTGCCGGTCAACCCGGATGGTGGTGAGCCGGTCGGTCGTCGCGTCGCGGACGTAGTTGAGGTAGGTGTTCTTGCCCGTCACCGACCCGAGGGTCATCATCGACACCCCGCCCAGGTCGCGGTAGCGGGTGCTGGACACGTAGGTGCTGGTGACTCCGCTGATGTTCCCGGTGAGGGTCTTGGCGTCGCCGCGGGCGGTGTAGCCGTAGCTGAGGGTTTCGGCGGCGAGCCCGCCCATCGCCGGGAGCTGGACTGTCTTGACCGACCCGTCGGGGTGGTAGCTGGTGGTCGTGGTGTAGGTACCGGCGAGCTGGCTGGAGACCAGCCCGTCCTGCAGGGACTGGACACCAAGGACATCGCCACCCGGCTGTTCCTGTCGACCTACACGGTGCAGGACCACCTCGAGGCCGTGTTCGAACAGGCTGGCGTGCGCAGCCGTCGCGAACTGGTCGCCCGGATCTACTTCGACCAGTACGTCCCGCGCACCGGGTCGCTGGTCGGCCCGTCCGACTGGTTCGTGGAGTAGCGGAGGCGGAAGCCCGAGGCCGTACGCACCCATCAGGGATCCGTAGACAAATCTGCTCCTCCCGATTGGGCCGGCGTCTGACTAACCTCGATGAATGGGACGCAGCCTCATCCTTGGCTTAGCCATGCTGCTGATCGCTGGCTGCTCGACGCATGGCGCCGGGCCGAGCCCGTCCGCGTCCACGGCGGGGACATGGGCTTCAGTCCCCACCGTGTCACCGTCCCCGACTGCCACGATCACGAAGACCGCACCGGACGGTCGTCCGTTCGTGATCGACGAGCTGGGCCGCTTCGACGAACCGTGGGCGATGACCTTCCTACCCAGCGGCCAGTTGCTGATCACCGAGCGCGGCGGAGCACTCAAGCTGCGCGAACCGGACGGGCGGGTCCGCGACGCCGGTGGGGTGCCGAAGGTCGTCCATGAGGGACAGGGCGGACTCGGCGATGTCATCATCTCCCCCGGCTTCGCCATGGATCGGCTCGTGTACCTCAGCTGGGTGGAGCGCGGCCAGGGCGGCACCGGGGCGGCGGTCGGACGAGCCGAGCTCGCCGGCACCGCGGACGCCCCGGCGCTCACCGGCTTGGCCGTGATCTGGCGCCAACAGCCCAAGACAAGTGGCTCGGGTCACTTCGGCCACCGGCTCGCCTTCAGCCCCGACGGGGCCTACCTGTTCGTCAGCTCGGGCGAGCGACAGAAGTTCGACCCGGCCCAGGATCTCGGCACCAATCTGGGCAAGATCGTCCGGCTCACCCCCGACGGCACCCCTGCCCCCGGCAACCCGTGGTCCGCCAGGGGAGGCGTCACCGCACAGCTATGGACGTATGGTCACCGCAACCCACTCGGACTGGCTTTCGACGCCACCGGGAACTTGTGGTCGACCGAGATGGGCCCGCGCGGCGGCGACGAACTCAACCTGATCGAGCCCGGTAGCAACTACGGCTGGCCGAAGACGTCCAACGGCTCCCACTACGACGGTCGCAACATTCCTGACCACCGCGCCGGGGACGGGTTCGCCGCACCGACCGTCTTCTGGAACCCCAGCGTCTCGCCGAGCAGCCTGATGATCTACTCCGGTTCGGCCTTCCCGCAGTGGCAGGGCGACGCCTTCATCGGCGCACTCTCCGGCCAGGCGCTGATCCGGGTCGACCTCGATGGCATCACCGCCAAGGTCGCCGACACCTGGCAGCTGGACGAGCGCATCCGCGAGGTCGAACAAGCCCCCGACGGCACCATCTGGCTCCTCGAGGACGCCCCGAGCGGACGGCTGCTGCGACTCGGCCCGCTCCACTGACCCTGCATCACCGATGCGTCCCAACCCATGACAGGACAGCCGATGTCGTAACTCATCGCCACCATGTCCATGTCACTGGATGTCCATACCGCAGTCCTGAATGACGGCGCCAGCGGCGTCATCGACTGGTACTTCAGCTCAGGTGCGGAGGAGATCCAGCTGGCTCGGGGCCCGTGCTAGAACCCGGCGCGCTTACGCGACGCCCCGCAAGACACAGAGGGTGCCCTCGGGTGCGGCGAACTTCGCGTCGACCTCCCACGTGCCCTTGCTACCCGGCTCGACAGTGACAGTCGTCGAGTCGGTATGCAGGACGGTGGCCGAGGCAGAAGTGAAGAAGATCGCGATCTTGTAGGTCTTCGAGGTCTTCTGCTTGTTGATGGCCGTCCCGTGTGCGGCCCATCCGGTCTTTGTCGCCGCACACTTGGTGATTGTCACGCTCTTGCGGAGATCTGCATCATTGGGCACAGCTGTCGGCACATTGGTCGCCGCCGTGACGCCCTGCGGCAGGGACGGCGCCGGCGTGCTGCTAGCGGCCGGTGACGCCGCCGATGGCTGGGTCGTAGGAGGCACTGTCGGCCCACTGACTGCACAGCCGCCAAGCAGGAGGCCTGCCGCAACGGCGACGCTGGTCAGGTGCATTCTCTTCATCTATATCTACCTCGGGTTGTGTGCCGGTGGCACCGCTTCACGGCGCGGCGCCACCGGCCCGTATCGTTCTAGCTTTCCTTTGAGGTCCGGCGACGAACCACGAGCAGCAGGCTGCCAAGTCCGATCAGTGCCGCAGCCAGACCGCCCACCTCCCAACCGACCGTCGCGCCGGTGAAGGCAAGCCCTCCGGGACCCTTGGGCGGTACAACCTTCACCACCGCCGTGGAGGGATCCGACGTGACCGGAGTCCCGTTGGGGGGCGTGACCGTCACTGTGGCCGTGTTGGTCAGCTTGTCCGCCTTGAGGTCAGCCGCAACACCGACGTAAGTGGCGTGGCAGACGGTTTGCTGCCCGGGGGCCAGGCCGTTCGGCAAGGCCGGGCATACCGGATCGGAGAGCGTGCCGCTGCCCGAGAAGTCGCCTTCGTTGATCGTCAGATCAGTGAGCGTCACGTTGCCTGTGTTGGTGACGACGAAGGTGTAAAGAACCTTCTGCCCGACGCGTGTGATCTTCTCCGTGTCGGCCGTCTTGACCAGGCTCACGCTCGGCAATGCCGGGCTAGGAATGACCACCTCTGAAGGTGGCGAGACCGGCGGCTCACCACCACCGGGAGGCGTACCGGTCGCCGTGGCCCTGTTGGTCACAGTCCCACGATCGACATCAGCCTGGGTCAGCGTGTAGGTCGTCGTGCAAACCAGCTGAGCGCCTGGCTCGAGCGCGCCCGCCGGGCAAGTCGGGGCCGGCAACTCTCCCGTCCCGGTGAACTCCCCCTCCCTCACCAACACGTCGTGAACCGTGACATTGCCGGTGTTGGTCACCACAAAGGTGTACGTCACCTTCGTGCCAACGATCAGCTCGCCGACGGACGGCGAGGCCGACTTCACCAGCGACAGCGACGAGACCGGCTCCACCGGGATCGTCACAGTCGACGGCTCAGAGACCACCGGCGTGTCCGAGCCCGGCGGGGTGCCGCCGGCTGTCGCCGTGTTACTGATGCTGGCCGCGCCGTCCATGTCGGCCTGCGTGACCACATAAGTCGCCGTGCACGTCACCGTTGCGCCAGGAGCCAGCGAGGCCGCCTCGGCCGGACACGACACCACCGGAGCAGTCCCCGAACCGGTAAACGCATCCTCCACAACGGTCACATCGGACAACGTCACATTCCCGGTGTTCGTCACCAAGAACGAATACGAGACACTCTGGCCCGCATGGGTAATGGCTGCAGTATCCGCTGTCTTCACCACTGTGATGGCCGGCGCTGAGGTCGCCGTCACGGTCGCACTCGACGGATCAGAGACCGGTGGAGTCACACCCGCGGGCGGTGTCGCGGTTGCGGTCGCAGTGTTCGTGATCGAACCCGCATCCACATCAGCCTGCGTCACCACATAGGTCGCCGAACAGGTTGTCGATGCGCCCGGAGCCAGAGGACCAGACGGGCAGGACACCACCGGAGCAGTCCCCGAACCCGAGAACGTACCCTCATCGATCGTCACATCAGTCAACGTCACGTTGCCGGTGTTCGTCACCAAGAACGAATACGACACCTCATCACCCGCAGCACCAACAGTGCCCGGAGTCGCGCTCTTGACCAGGGTGAGCGCCGGGCCAGCAGTCGCCGTCACCGAAGCACTCGACGGATCAGACACCGGAGCCGGAACGCCGATCGGCGGCGTCGCGGTTGCGGTCGCCGTGTTCGACACCGAACCCGCATCCACATCAGCCTGCGTCACCGAGTACGTCGCCGAACAAGTTGTCGAATCACCCGGAGCCAACGGCCCGGTCGGGCAGCTAGCCACCGGCGCCGTCCCGGTGCCGGAGAACGCCGTCTCGCTGATCGTCGGATCCGACACCGTCACATTGCCGGTGTTCGTCACCAAGAACGAGTAGGTCACCGTGTCACCAGCAGCACTGATCGTGGTCGGAGTCGCCGACTTCACCAGGGACAACGCCGGAGCGGAGTTCACCTCCACC
>Ga0268263_1001178_pt1 | contig 25597 bp, 29 predicted proteins | sample Biomet5_FD_190358 | JGI IMG/M metagenome (GOLD analysis project Ga0268263, IMG submission 190358) | Microbial communities from bioreactor (seeded with sewage sludge) at LBNL, California, USA - Biofuel metagenome 5 (SPAdes) (version 4) | ecosystem: Engineered > Bioreactor > Anaerobic >... | reverse complement strand
GGCGCCTACGATGTTGTGCAGCTCGTCGATAAACAGGAGGATGCCGCCCTCGGACTGCTTGATCTCCTCCAGCACGGCTTTCAGCCGCTCCTCAAACTCGCCCCGGTATTTCGCGCCCGCGATGAGCGCGCCCATGTCCAGCGAGAAGATGGTCTTTTCCTTCAGCCCCTCCGGCACGTCGCCCCGGACGATACGCTGGGCCAGGCCCTCCGCGATGGCGGTCTTGCCCACGCCCGGCTCGCCGATGAGCACGGGGTTGTTTTTGGTCTTGCGGGAGAGGATGCGGATGACGTTGCGGATCTCGTTATCCCGGCCGATGACGGGGTCCAGCTTATTGTCCCGGGCCCGCTGCACCAGATCGGTGCCGTATTTGGCCAGCGCGTCGTAGGTGGTCTCCGGGTTGTCCGAGGTCACCGGGCCGGTGCGGACCTTGGAAAGCTCGCCGGTAAAGGCGTTTTTGGTAATACCGTGGTCGGCGAAGATGCGCTTGATGGCCGGTGTCTCATTGGCGAACACGCCGATCATCAGGTGTTCCACGGAGAGGTATTCGTCCCCCATGCTCTTGGCCGCCTTTTCGGCGGACTTCAGCACGCGGTCGGCCTCCGGGGAGAGATAGGCCTGGGTGGCCGCCGTGCCGCCCACCTTGGGCAGGCCGGAAATGGCGGTGTCCAGCTCCGACAGCAGGGCGTTGCAGTCCACGCCCATCTTGCCCAGCAGCGACGGGATGAGCCCGCCGTCCTGATCCACCAGGGCGTAGAGCAGATGCTCCGGCGTGATATATTGGTTGTTGCCCTCCTCCGCCATGCTCTGGGCGGTTTGGACGGTCTCCAGTGTTTTTTGTGTAAAATTGTTGGCGTTCATTGTGATTTCACCTCGTATTCAGTTGTCTTTGTGCTCAGATGAGCACGGTCTCCTTTTCCAAAAGCTGATAATAGCGGCGCTCCACGTCCTGGGACGTGAACTTGCCCGTGAGAGAGCCCTTCATGCACTCGTCAAAGAGCTTGATGTAGTCCGAAAGCACCTCCGCCAGCTCCTCGGACGTGCAGTCCCGGCTGGGGATGGAGATGCTGCGGACAAATTTGCCGTCGTACAGGGCGTAATTCACCGGCTCGCCCTTCAGCAGCGGGGCCAGGTTCTTGTCCTCCACATACTTCCACAGGCGGAAGAACTCCGTCATGGCTGCAATCAGCGACGCCGACTGGGTGCGGAAGATCACCGACAGTTCGCCGATGGACCGCTCCCCCGTGCGGTAGAGCTCCACCTCGTATTTTACCGTGGGGCGGTATTTATATTCCAGACTGGACTTCAGCGACATGGTGAAGGTGTTGGGGGAAAAAAACGGCACCAGATCCCGGGAGGGCGTCATCAGTTCCTCGATGGCCGTAAAAATGTCGTTGATGCGGCGCTCCGGCGTGGTGAGATTCACATACTCCGCCAGAATCTGATTGATGAGATTGGAGCGGTTCGTGCCCATTCGGTGCGCCAGCAGATCCACCTCGCGCACCACCTCGTCCGACAGCATCAGACTGTACAGCGTTTTTTTCATTTTGACGATCACACTCCTGTCGATTTTCTGTTTTCCATCTTAGTACGCTGGATTAACTTTGTCAATAGTTTTATATAATTTTCATTACTATTTATTGTCAGCATAAAAAAGTTTCCGGCGGGCCGCAGTCCGCCGGAAAGGAAGTTATTGTCAGGTCATTTGGCCTGAATGTTGATATATTCGGGCCGGATCTTGGAATACAGGATTTTCTGGCTGCGGTAGATGCCGAAATAGCCGGAGAGCATATACGCGATGCCGCAGGCCACGGCAAAATACGTGAGCTCCACGGACCCGAAAAGCTCGATGGACAGGACGATGGATGCGATCGGGCAGTTCACCGCGCCGCAAAAAACCGCGACAAGCCCCACTGCCGCCGCAAATCCGGCCGGAATTCCGAGAATCGGTCCCACTACGCAGCCCAAAGTCGCGCCAACAAAGAATGTTGGCACCACTTCACCGCCGCGGAAACCGCAGCCCAGCGAGATGGCGGTAAACAGCAGCTTCCAAAGGAAAGCGTCGGGAGTTGCGATGCCTTTCTCAATGGCGTCTGTGATGGGGCCGACGCCCGCGCCGTTATAATCCGTCGTCCCTACGAGCCAGGTGAGCCCCAAAACGATAACGCCGCCTATCGCAGCCCGGAGAAATTTGTTTTTCAGATAGCGTTCGGCAAGAAAATCCATGCCGTGCATCACAAGGCAAAACACAGAGCTCATGATGGCGCAGAGTATGGCCATCACCGCCACGCGCCACAGCAGATCCGCGTTCAGCGGCAGGAAGGTCACGATAAAGCGGGTTGGCGCGATGCCAAACAGCCGGGACACGCCGTAGGCCGTGACCGCGGAGACGATGCAGGGCACAAGGCCGGAATAATAGAACACGCCCACGCTGATGACCTCCAGCGCGAAAAGCGCGGCGGTAAGGGGTGTGCCGAACAGGGCCGAAAAGACGGCGGACATTCCGCAGAGGGTCGCCAGCCGCATATCCTTTTCGTCAAGCCGGAAAAGCCATCCCACGCTGTCGCCGATGCCGCCGCCGATTTGCAGGGCCGCGCCCTCGCGCCCCGCCGAGCCGCCGCAGATGTGGGTGATGACGGTGCCAAGGAAAATGACGGGCACCAGTATCACCGGAACCTTTTCGCCCAAATGGACGGAGTCAATAAGGGTGTTGGTATTCACGTTTTCCATCTTTGTAAAGTGGTAGATGGCCGCGATCACGATACCGCCGGCCGGCAGCAGAAACAGCAGCCAGGGATTTGCCTCCCTGAGCGTGGTGGCGCGCGCGACACTGATGTTAAAAACGGAGCCCACCGCGCCGCCGACGGCGCCTGTCAGCCCCGCGATTACCAGCCATTTGAGGAAGGCGGCAAAGGACTTATAGACAATTTTTGCTTCTTTTTTGGCCGCTTCTGGCATTTTTGTCGTCCCCCAAGAGAAGATTTACAGTTTATATAGATTTTCAGTATATTACAGCCATCTGAAAATGTCCAGCCCCGCCCACAAAGCGCTTGATTTTTTTAAGGGGATTCTGTATAATAAGGTTTACTCTTGTGTCCCGTAAAATAAGGAAGCGTATCGAAGTGGTCATAACGGCCCTGACTCGAAATCAGGTAGCCCGCAAGGGCTCGTGGGTTCGAATCCCACCGCTTCCGCCAAAATCCCCTGGAAATGCCATATTTTCAGGGGATTTCTCTATCTCTCTATGGTGCCCTGTTTTATCGCTTCCCGTTTAAATGGTGCCCATGGTGCTCTGATTTAAGGTGCCCGACATCCAACACGGAAAAGCGCTCCATTCTGCTTATGCACGAATAATGTATGCGCCGGTGCCCAAATGGTGCCCACATTCTCTAAAATACTATAGTGAAAATCAGTTCTCCGACGTATGACCAGACCATTGTCACGGGTGCTGCCGTCGTATCCACCACGGGCGGCGAAGACGCAAAAACGGAAAAGATGACGCAGCCGAGGACGATGACCGCGCCTTTCAGACAAACGGCAGCATAGCTTTTCAGAAAACTTTTGCCGATGCTCTGGCTTGGTTCGCCCGCAAAAGAGGCCAGAGGAATCGGCGCGATGGCCGTATAGAGGTACAGCTTAAAAAAGCGTCCATCATCAGTTCCATCCCATAGGTGACGACCGCCTTCGCCAGAACAAATCGGATAAAAAGTTTGACGGCGTGCTCCGGCTTTTTTACTTCCGCAAAACTGCCGCAGGTCTTAACGACGCCTACGACAAAAAAGAGAACGAAGAGCGCAAGCCCGATTGCCTGCAGCGCTCCGTTTATGTCCTTGATGACCGTCTATATGGTGCCGCCCCGGAATTCCGTTGGGGATTTAGTAATAAGCCCCCATATTTCGGACAGTTTATTGTTCCATGTTTCAAGGGAGTATTGGAGGTTGCCGACGATCCAGTTGTCACTTTCCACAGTAAGATCACCTCCCAACGGTTATCACATTTCGAAGAGAACAAAACGCTGCCGTTTTTTGGGCAGCGTTTTATCTATTTGCTATTGACAAAAATGTAAAGTTAGCTATACTATAAACGTAAAGCAAACTTTACTTTATGAGGGGTTGAGTTATGAAAAATCGTATTCAGGAATTACGCAGGGAAAATCGAATTACGCAGGAGGAACTGGCATTGCGATGCAAAGTCACCCGGCAGACCATTATTTCATTAGAAAACGGAAAATATAATCCGTCCATATTTTTAGCCCAAAAAATTGCCATGGTCTTCGGGCTGACGATTGAACAGGTATTTATCTTTGAGGGGAAAGAACAATGAAATATGTAAAAAGACAGTTGATATTCTTTATCGGTTACTTGATTGTTGGTGTGCTGCTTGCTGTTGCGGCCTTGCTGTGGTCGCCGGTCAGTCAACGCGAAGGTAACCCAGGTTGATTCCGGTTCCTCCGCTTTGCATGCCGTTTGATGAATCATAAACAATAAAGCAAAGCCCATCACCGCCTGTACCTACCAAATCACTCATATTTGCCACAAAATATGTGCTGAACCCGTCGTCAAGCTGGATTGGGCTCCGGCGGACAACGGTTCCGGTCTGACTTCCGCTGCTGTCGGTCAACTGGAGATAATGGTTTGTATTAACCGTTGTATTCCCTGTTTTGCTCAGCAGGGTTGTTCCGCTGCTGTCCGAAACCAGATCCGAAAAATTACTTATTGTACCGTCAACGCAAATCGGAAGCGGTTTGGCTTCTGTCGCGGCCGCCGGCAGCGTCACCGCAGGCATCAGGGCGAGAACCATAACCGCCGATAAAATGGACGCCAGCGCCTTGTTTAAATTACTTTTCATTCGTAACCTCTCCCCTTTTGTTAATTCCGTTGGTATTTCCGTTAAGTGAATAGATTGTTTCCCGGAGCATCTCTCCGGTTGCCGGAAGAAGAAGATACGCCTCCGCTCCGTAACGGAACGCATCCACCGCGTATGCGTCGCTTTTCGCCATCCAGACGACGTGTATGTCGGTACCGCGTACTATGGCCGCTTGTGTGAGTTTCAGGCCCGGAACAGCGCAATTATCCACACGAATAAACACAATCGCACTTTCAGATTCCTCAAGAAATTTATGATATCCTCGGCTGTTCTGCCAAACATCAGGAACAATGGCATGCTGTTGTGCCAGAAATCCGCTGAGTAGCTTAACGTTTTCTCTGTCCGTGTCCGCGAGAAATATCCCGCACAAAGCGCCACCTCCCCCATTTTTTGTAAGAATATCTGAAGTGAATTAAAAAAGAATTAAAATTTTGGCATATTACGGGCTATTATGCCGATCATGAAAAAATATTGTCGTTCAGATTGTGTTCATGATACAATAATTAAAATGCTTCTGAGGGGAGGCGCCGATTTTGAAGATAAAGCACATATGGATTTTTGCCCTAGCACTGATCCTGCAGCTTTTAACTGGCTGCGTGCTTCAAAGTGCAGGCGCTGCGGCACCGACAGCAAAAAATGGATTGCTTGACCTCTCAGACCAGAATTTTTCAGAGCAGGGCAATATCTCACTGGATGGGGACTGGGCGTTTTACTGGAACTCGCTTATACTGCCGGGTAAATTTGACGGTAATACGCCGACAGGCTATTACGCTCTGCCGTCCGGCTGGATGAAATATAAAACGCTCTCTTTGCCCGTTCACGGCGTTGCCACATACCGGCTTTTGGTGAAAACAAACACCGAGGCGGGGCTATACAGCATCTTCGTTCCCAACGTTTACACAGATTACGCGTTCTGGGTAAACGGCGCGCTCCTGCATGCCTGCGGCAGCTTCGCGCAGGAGCGAAGCGTTTATCTGCATCCGCAGGCATATGACTTTTATTACTCCGGCTCGGAACTGGAAATCGTCCTGCAAGTAAAAAACGACGCCCTTATCTACGGAGGGGGCGTCGGTCAAAGCATCAGATTGGGAACCTCTGAGCAGATTCATAAAGAGTATCTGATGAGCGCCTCCGTCGATCTTTTATTAATTTCAATTTGTATGTTCGTAGGTTTGTTTATTCTTGTTCTGTACCACTACAAAAAGAACAACCGCGAGCTTGTCTGGCTCTCCGTTCTTTGCTTTTCGGTCTCCGTGCGAAATCTGCTTTCAAATACAACGCTGATGATGCAGGTTTTCCCGCATCTTCCGTTTTGGTTCGGATCTAGGCTCGTTATGCTGACGATCCCGTCTATCATCATATCCATGCTGTTTTATACGCGCCGGCTTTATAAAGTTGATACGCCGCAGGCTCCCTTTTATGTTCTGCTGTCCCTTAATGCTCTCTATGCGTTAATTGTCCTTGCATTTTCTTCAACTGTTTACACGGCGGTCTTCGTCCCTTACCTGCTGGCGGTCGGCGCGGCCTGTGCATTTGGATGTTACGTCGCTGTAAGGGCTCTAAAGCGCCGCGAAAATGAGCCCATGTTTTTCCTAGTTGGTATGTTTCTTTTAATTCTGGGTGCGTTTTTCGACGGTCTGACATATATGGGTCTTCTGCATATCCGGTATATGCTTTCGGATGCCCTGTTCGGCTTTATTGTGATTCAAGCCATACTGCTGGCAAAAAGGTATTCGGATGCGTTCCGGCGTACGGAGCTTTTATCCGCCGACCTGCAAGCGTCTCTGGATACGGTTATGAAAACGGAAACCGCTTATATGAGCGCGCAGATGAAGCCTCATTTTCTTTACAACGCGTTGTCCACAATAGCAGAATACTGTGAAACCGACCCCCGCGAAGCCGGTAAACTCATTATGTCCCTGTCCAAGTATCTCAGACAGACCCTGGATTACGACACTCTCAGCGGCATTGTGCCGCTAAAAAAGGAACTGGAACTGGTTAGGGCGTATGCCTCAATTGAGCGGGCCCGCTTCGAAAATATCGAAATCGTCTTTGATGTACCAGATCCGCCTCCTTCGGTACAAATACCTCCGCTGACCCTGCAGCCGCTTGTGGAAAACGCAATTAAGCATGGCCTTCGCAAAAAAAGGCAAGGCGGACGTGTTATCGTTTCAGTAAAACAGCAGGAAGACTGCATGGTATTCACCGTTGAAGACAACGGTGCCGGGATACCCGATGAAGCAGTAAAAAGGCTTGCCGTCTTGCCCAGCGGCAGCGTAAGTATCGGATTATACAATATTAATACGCGGCTGATCCGGCTCTACGGACAAGGATTAAAAATCAGAAGCGAAGCCGGAGCCGGGACGAGCGTCAGCTTTCAGATTCCTTACAGAGAGGAGATTTGATATGTTTCATGCGATTGTGGTCGACGATGAAAACACCGCGCTGAACCGATTTGAACGCATTGCTTCGAAAGATCAGAGGATCGTAATCGATGGGAAATTTCTGTATGCGGAGGACGCAGTTGTTTATATTAAAGAGCATCCTGTTGATATAGCGTTTTTGGACATAGAAATGCCGGAAATGAACGGTCTTGAGCTTGCCGAAAGGCTCATGGAAATCGATCCGTATATCAGGGTAATATTTGTTACAGCCTATAACCAGTACGCCCTTGACGCATTTCGGGCGCATGCCATTGGTTATCTGTTAAAACCTCTTGACGTCGCGGAATTTACGGAACAGGTGGATCTGCTGAGCCGCAGAAATCTGCATCGGCCGAAAAAAGGCCCAAATGGTCCTCTGTTTGTAAGATGCTTCGGTCGGTTTTCAGTCTTTTCTGATGACGAATACGCGTCTGCGATTCGATGGAAAACAACCAAATCTGAGGAGCTTTTCGCTCTGCTTATCCACTTTCAGGGCAGAGTTAAACCGAAAGAAAGCCTTATTGACACGCTCTGGCCGGAGCTTGAACCCGAAAAATCCGCCAATCTGTTTCGCGTCACCTGTACATATCTGCGGTCGGCTTTAGCTGAAAAAGGCTTTTCGGACATCCTGATACGGGAACCTGACGGCTATAAGATCAATGCCGAATCGATCGATTGCGACCTGTTCCATTTTAGTCTTTATAGTCGTTCGATAGCTTCACTTGAAGCAGAGAAGCTTAACGAACTTTCAAATCTATATTCCGGCGAATATCTTGAAGGCAAGCACTATGATTGGGCCATCGGTACGAGAACCCATCTTGAATCAGATTTCAAAAAAGTCCAGTACTGTCTTTCCGAGGCATATTGTTGCCATGGATTAATGGATAAAGCTCTTGAGGCGTTGGAAAGAGTCCTTGTGTATGATCCATTCGATGAAGAAGCCGTCATGCGAATCGTCGATATGAAACTCCGGGAAGGCGATCGCGCATCTGCAATAAAAACTTATAAACAATACGAGAAATTACTTATCGAGGAGCTTGGGATAGCGCCATCTAGAAAATTCCCATTGGATGACTTGTGACAACGTGAGTTCGTATACACGGCTTGGTAAAGAGATACGAGCGAAACTGTTTCATCAGGAGACTAGAATACCTTGAAACGTCAAAGCTTCCTAGGTAATTATCTTCCAAATAACTGACAAGATTTTTGATCTTTTAGGGATGAACATCCATTGAAATGATCTGATTTTTGATATCACAAATAAGCTAATGAGTGCTTCCCTTAATCAGCATTGCTTATAACAGATATCGCTGCATAGAAAGATGCTTCCATAAAGCCTAGTTGTGAAGTATCCGCTTGCTTTAGGCTTGAAAAATACGCTGTTTGTCCAATGCCGCGCGATCAGGTGTCATGTTCTCACCTCTCTTCGCGTCCGCAAAGGCGGGTGATGGCTTCCCCTTTTCGCGTGTTCATACCGGCGATTTTGAAATATGCCAAACGGGGCAGTAGATGTTTTAGAAATAAATCCGTGAAGAACGCAAAAATGCCCGGTTGCATAAGGCAACCGGGCATCAATGACTTTTCAAAGCCTATACAGTGATTTGTATGTTCATCTCCATGGTCAAAAATATCCCGCCGGCGGGTATAGTCTTTTTTTGACAACAGGGTATTAGGGGGATTAGAGTAAATAAAACCGGACACAGTGATGCCTCCTTGATACCACCGTGTCCTTAAAAAAGGGCGACTATATCATACCCTCCGTACTCCAAATTTTTCAAAGGAAACGACGGCTTTGATTGTTATTTCAAAACGTCGTCCTATGCTGCAACACTCTTTGGCCGCCGATACAACGGTTTTGTTGGTGTTATATAATATCAACAATCACAATACCCTTGCTCTCATAAAGAAAGAGCCGACAACCGTTTTATAACGCGTTATCGGCTCTGCGTCTTAGCGTCTGGCTCTTTGATAACTGACACATTCAGTTGTTTCACGTTAATTAGTGTTTCCTGCCTGCACTTGGGGCAGAATAATGGAAAATTTTCGAGCACCGTGTCGCCGCGTATTCTAATCCGGGTCTTGTTGCCGCAGACAGGGCATAATATCCATTCTGCTTTAACCATTAACCCGCATCAACTCCTTTGTGCTTAATTACAAGGTTATGAATAGATCGGTAGATTTTGCCGCGAATCACCTACCTTAAAAATGTCGTATCCAGCCAATCATAAATTGTATTTCGTGCCAACGTTAAATTGTCAATCTGGCAATACGCGCTGGCACCATCTTTCTTAGTAAAAACTTTCAGCTCTTTTTTGTTGAGGATATGTTCTTGAAAAAGTTGACCTGAACCCGAAAAACTTCGTCAATAGGAATGTTAGTCACGATACCCTTCCGAAGAAACAATAGTTGAAACAAAGATTTGGCATGACATCGAGAGATATAAAGACGGTATTATCGAACTGTCTGCATATCTTGATTCCCAAAGCTATAACACTGGATACTATGTTCTTTTCGATAACACACAGCGTGACAATGCTGTAATTATTGAAAATGGTGCTACGGTTTTTGATATTAAACACGACAAGCATTTAATTCATTGCTTTTTCATAAAGATTAAACCTATTGCGCCGTCAAAACGGAGACGTTCACAGGCTAATTGAGTGTGCTGCCCGTGATGCCCAAATGGTGCCCAACTCTCAAAAATCACTTGTATAACGCTTACGGCAACTTATAAGACGAAACGCCGAAAACCTTGAAAATGCAGGCTATTCGGCGTTGCCTTATAAAAAAATATAAAGCGAAAAATGGCGGTTTTAGGCCCGAAATGCCCCTCGAAATCAGGTAGCCCGCAAGGGCTCGTGGGTTCGAATCCCACCGCTTCCGCCAAAATTGTCTAAAAAGTCCGATTTTATCGGACTTTTTAGCGTTATTGTGCATATTCTTGGAGCCTATATGGCCAATACCATTTTTCGAACAGTCTGGTCTCACCCATTTTGCCGAAAAAACCGAAGTTCGTATTTGTCAGTGGCCTTCTCGTATGCGGCTTCATGAGAGAGCAAGCTCTGATCAGACTACACAAAGCGGATAACATCAATTTGCATTCATATGTTGATAGATCTTTTCATAATAGTCTGACACTGCTGCCTCTGCATAAGCGCGGCTGTCTTCTTCGCAATATTGGCAATAATATTTAATAAAATCTTCATTCTTTTCACCGGAACAGTAATCTTGAAACTCTTTGCGATAACATTCTATTCTTCGGAAAAGCATCAAATTTTGACTGCTTTCATCAGAATTATCATATAATTGGCAAAGTTCATGTTCATAGGCATGATATGCCTCGTGGGCAACGGTATCAAGTGCCTCATGCGCATCACAAGTTAAAAGGTAGTTGACATCTATCGTAATTACATTCGTCTGATCATCGTATTGTCCTAGAATCCCTTCGCCTAAATTATCCGCATGCACGGTCAATGCTTTGGGCAAGCCAAGATATCGTGTCTCAACATTGGCAACTGTTTGTAGAACGGTAAGTTTATCAGTTATTTTAAGAGTTTTCCATGTGGGCTCATCAAGTTTAACAAGTATATCAATGTTATTTTGTATTGACCATTTATCATTATCTTTGCTTATAGCGGGAGGAACATTTGAATTATATAATGAGTAGCCCCAAATTTTAACACCAGCTATTGGTATTATCAATGCCAGCATACAAAGAGTGAAAACCACATAAAAGCTATAAGTTCCTCTGCAAATCAGAAGCTTTTTTGTTTTTCTTTTTTTCGGAATCTGGCGGGACATGGTTCGTATTAAGACAAATAATGCGAAACAAATTGATATCGACGAAATGAATAAGATAGCTTTGGCAAAAAGGTTATAATACGATATAAGCGTGTATATTTCAAATGGCATCACGACGTTGGAAAAAATGCTGAGTTTGTTGCGTTCAAATGAATATGTAAAAACCATGCCCGTTATGGTACAAATGATTACGGTCGTCACAAAAAAAATATTACTATCCGAATATGCCCAAGCAGATACATTACGGAAGCACAAATTCCGATAGCAAATCAGAAACATGATAGACCAAAACAAATTTTTCCATATGTATGTGCCCTTCTCAATTTCGTTGTTCATTTGAGCCTCCTAACTGAATCAATTTTTCTAACCATTTTGAGGCGAAATGGCTGCCTGTACAGAATTTTCAAACTCATTGTTCTCATGAATTTATAAAAGGAAAATTTCACCATATTAAGCATGAAACTATTGCGTTAATCTCACGTCTTACTCTTCGCCAGTTTCGGAAATGCCTTGAACCGCAATTCCTCCAGCGGCAGAAATGGCGTCCAGCGCCTTTTCCGCATTCTCTTCGTCGCAGAATGTGAATGTGTGCGGAGTATTGTCGGTTGCGTCTTTGGCTTCCTTAAGAGGCATCTTCGTGTACTTGCTGATTGCTTTCACTACTGCAAGCTTGTGTCCTTCTATTACAGCGAGGAGGACAACGCTGTTTTTTTCATTAAGCTTTCCCGTTTCCTTTGCCTTTCCTTCGGCTTCTTCTGCCTCAAGTTGGGCAATTTTTGCATCGATCTTTGCTACCAGCGCGTCTATATCAAAGGAAGGCTCTTCGGATTTGTCGGAATTCTCAACTTCCGAACCACTCATCGAGCCACGACGCGTTTCGGGAATCGTCAATCTGTGGTGTTCTAAGCTGATTTCCTCGTCTTCTCCCATCAGTTCACGCATTTTCTTTTTTTTTAGCTCCTGAACATATCTCTTAATATCAAACACGGAAACCTGTGAGGTTGCTTTTCTAACAATGTGCTTCGGAGCTTTCCATTTGCTGCAATCAAACATCTCGGTGAAATCAGGGATCCAAGTTATAAACTTAGTATGCCCAGAGATCATAACAAGTGCTTGGCCGGTTTCCATAGAAGCAAGCTGTGATGGGGTAATCAAGCTCTCATGAGAAACATGGTTGTAATCGTCCACTTCGCGCTCTCCGCACTTATGAGACAGTTCGGTCAACGTTTCCCAATGGTTCGTCCTGAATGCGACTAATACATCAGCGTTAGAACGAATCGTACTGGCTTCACTCGGGCCATACAGTGTGTCCAATTGGGAAAGGCTCTGCAACACCAATTGGCAGCGGATATTGCGGGAACGACTGGCAGACATCCAGTGAGCAAGAGAGGAAATGGACTTACCAATATTGCCGAGTTCCTCCAGGCACACATTGAGCCGACAAGGCAGCTTGCCATTGTACTTGTCCTGAGCAAGTCGAACATAATGCTCCATAATCTGGCTGCACAGCACACCCGAAATTGAATCGAAGATAGGGCTCTCATCAGGAAGTATGATATAAATGGCGGTGGGGGTGACACTAATGCCGTCCATCATTTGAACGATAAGCGAAGCTTGTTCCGTCTTCTGCTCAAATTCAGCATTAAGGATATACTCCATCTTTGAGAACGTACTTTCCCCAATTTGATCAGCAACCGCTTTGTATTCCTCATTCTCCATGGAAAGAACCTGCTCGTAGTCCAATTTGAAATAGGGCAAACGTTTGTCTATCGCACAATTGAACAATGCAACAACACGCGCTTTATCATTCGGAAGGATAGGGCTCTCACTTATATAATTCCACAGGTCGGTATAGAAATCCTTTTCAGATGGGTGCTGATCCTGAAGTTCCATCATATATGCATCAACAACACTGCCGTAGTGAAGCATATATTTATGCTCTTCGTCATCAGAAATGGTTTGTGGAATCAAAAGTTCACCGTCAGTTGGCGTAGACTTATAGCCCACAAAAAACTCTTCCATCAATTGGGGCCGCTCGCCTGGAGAAGCACTTTTCATGAACTGAAAACAAACAGCTGCTAAATTAACATTAGCCTTTGCATGCGCGATGATGTAATTCATTTTCTCACTAGCGCTCGTCATATACGATACCTCCGATCATTTATTGGGCTTGTTGCCCATTCCCCATATACTACGACGGGCCAGAAAGAAACTCCAACCGTTAAAATTCATTTTTTAGAACAGGCTATCTGCAGTATACTTGACGATGTCTCCAAAATCAACTTTTAAAGTTACACCTATGCGTTCGAGCACTTGCAGTGTAACGTCCTGCTCTTTTCGCATACGCATTATCGTATTTGCGCGTTTTCCGCCTGTTTACGCAATTCCGCCACACTTGAAAGACTGCGCCAATAGCACCTATGAACTAACAGTTTACACATTACTACGTTTTACGTCAACGGATTTTCGCAATCGGACGCGAATATTAGCGCAAATGCTGCGATAATGGGAATAAGAGAAGCTGCTTAGATACGCGGCTCATCCTGCGCGGCCTGCGCCTTGCGCTTGCTGCCTTTCGCCGGAATATGCGGAGCATGCTGTTTTTGCTTTCACTTCCCTATCTCGTCATAAACGTTGAGAATTGCGGTATACATCCCGTCTCTTTCCTTCAGGCTGCCCGTAATCGGGTGATTATTCTACGCCATTTCTGCCCGCCCATCAAAAAGCGTCCGCTCAAGGTTGCGTGTGCATCCCTTGGGCGAACGCATTTTTCAGGTCATTTCCTCTGAAGAGTTTTCTATACCGAATTGCCGCACAAATTGCCGATCCCCGTCAGCTTTGGAACGCGGTGTACCGCAATCCACACCCGAAGAGCGAATTCTGCGGGACGAAATGGCTGTTCCCACAATACTTGTTACGGAAAACAAAATAGTCTAACTGATGATCAGTGCTCTATACCCTAATCGCTTTTCTCATCAGCGGATATTCTCAGCATCCGGTATCCTATCCCGGCATGTGTCTGGATCAGCTTTTGACCGAGGGGTGTTTCAACCTTTTTCCGCAGGGTTGCAATATAGACGCGAAGCGATGGAGTATCGTCCGGCAGCGTATTTTGCCACACTTCCTTGAGAAAGCTGTTATGGGTAAGTACTTTCCCTACATTGCGCGACATCAGACATAAAAGTTTATATTCCGTCGGTGAAAGATGTATTTCATTGCCGTTAACGTATGCGCATCCGGCAGCATAGTCGATCTTGAGCTCGCCGTTGATGAAGACCGTGCTGTCCGTATCCGTGTTCCTCATAAACTGAAGTCTCCTGAACGCTACCCGAAGGCGCGCAAGAAGTTCATCGACGCTGAAGGGCTTTGTCAGATAATCATCGGCGCCGGCGTCAAGCGCGGCAATTTTATCTGAATCTTCGCTTCTGGCACTGACAACTATAATCGGCATGTTAGACCAGGTACGCGTTTTTTTGATGATATCCACCCCATCCATATCCGGAAGGCCAAGATCAAGGATAACAAGATCCGGCTGATAGGACAAGGAGACCATAATTGCTTCGCTGCCATTTTCGGCGGTCTTATAACGATAATCATGTGTTTCCAGCGTAAGCGTAATCAGGTTGCGAACCGGTTTGTCGTCCTCAACCACAAGAACCAACGGATTGTTCATCAGGGCCTTCCTCCTCTTTTATGAGCGAAAAGGTAAAAATTGAGCCATGCGGAATGTTATCGGAAACCCAAATCTCTCCTCCATGCGCCGCGACGATAGCGCGGCAGAGCGCAAGGCCGAGCCCGAGCCCGCGCCGGGCGTCGCTTCTTGTTTTGCCGGAGGTGAAAAATAATTCAAAAAGCTTCGGCTTAGTATCGTCGGATATGCCCGGGCCGTCATCGGCCACCGATACCAGTACCTGCCTGTCCTTTTCTACCGCTGATATTACGATAGTGGATTCTTCCGGCGTGTACTTTGCCGCGTTGTCGATCAGGTTTACGAGCACCTGTACAATAAGCTGTGTGTCCACTTTGGCCATCAGCAGCTCATTGCTGATCGATACGCTGAGGTTATGGTGCTGAAGCTGACGCTTCGAGTGTGTCACGGCTTCCTCTATTACGTCTGAAATCAGTTCTGGTTTCAGGTTCAGCGTCAGCGTTTCATTGTCGATGCGCGTTATGGACAAGAGGTTTTCCACCAGACTTATCAGCCATATGGAATCATCATAGATATCGGTATAGAGCTTCTGTCTCTGTTCGCTGCTAAGCGGGGATCCGTTTTCCATCAGCAGCTCCGCATTCCCGGAAATGCTTGTCAGCGGGGTCCTGAGGTCATGCGATATGGCGCGGAGAAGGGTCGACCTCATCTTTTCGCGCTGCGCCTCAACCGCAAGCCTCATTTGGTTTTCCCGCAATTTCTGCTTTTCCATCGCGACACCGCATTCCCCCAGCAGGGCAAGCAGAAAGTCCCGCTCGGATGCGCCGATATGATCCCCGCGCTTTACGGCAACACCCGCCACCGCATGTACGCTGTCATTGCCCCGGACCGCAAGATACCAAAACCTTGCGTCGGGATCTGTTTTCGTGGTCGCCCCAGCCTGCTCGTTATTCACATAGACTCGTTCCGCTATGGGACGCTCGGCTTCGCAAATATCGTCGCCGATTTCATTGGCATCAAAGCCCCGCGGATAGAACATAATGGGCCTTTCAAGTTCTCCCTGGCTAACCGGATAAAGTATAATGGGCCGTCCCATTAATTTTAGTATCTGAGCTGCCGTCTCATTCAGAATCTCGTCCTTGCCTTCTGCATGCTGCAAGTTTCGGCTCGCTGTGAGCAGCACCTCGGTCCTATAGGCTTTGCGCGCGTTGGATTTTGCATCGCCCTTTGCCCGGATTGTCAGGGAGCTGGTCAGAAAAGCCGCCGTAAACATGACAAAAAAGGTCAGCGGATAACCCGTACCGTATGCTCTTAGGGTAAAACGCGGCTCAGTAAACAGAAAATTGAATAAAAGTACGCTGAGTATCGAGGCCGTAATGCCATAACCATAACCTTCTGTTAAAAAAGAGACAAGCAGTACCGATAAAATATATACCGTTATGATATTTGCCTCGGTGAAACCCAATCTTTTTAAGAACAGGCCCGTAAGAGTCGCCGCCAGAAGCAATCCGAGGGTAATAAACACCGAATGCCACGAAAATACCTCCGTCCGGTCATTTTCTTGGGTCAAGTAGGTCGGCGTATAGCATGGGATGATGAAGATTTCAAGTTCTGGAACGAGCTGCGACAAGCGCCGGGGGATGTCGTTTCTCGGGAACCACCATTTTTTCTTTTGATTGGACCGCCCAATTACAATTTTTGTCGCACCGCAGGCCTTGGCATATTCGGCGATTTGCACGGCAACATCGCTGCCGTATGAAGAGGAAACCTTGGCACCGCTTTTCTCGGCAAGTTTTTTGTTGGCATCCAATTGAACTTTGTCCTGCTCGCTTATTCTGTCGTATGCAGGGGTCTCGACATAAAAAGCCTTTAGTTCAGCGTTGAAAGCGCCCGCCATTTTTACCGCAGCATGGATGACGCTGCCGTTTGTCGGGGAAGGGGAAAGGCAGATAAGAACGCACTCCGGTTTAGACATATTCACCTCAATCTCCTCCCCTTTTTTCATCCGCAGATGCACATTGATAGTATACCATGAATTCTCCGAATTCATGGTATACTCCGTCATCGCCGCGCGATGATGCGCGTGATATAATAACCGCTCTGCGGTTATTATATCACAATCTCTTTTTCAATGCGAAAACAGTCCCCGTGAGCGCGCATAGGAACAGTACTCCAGCTAAGAACAGCAACCCGTTCGAAGGTTCGTCCTCCACGGTATGCCCCAGTTTAACAATGCAGATCGTATCTGCGTGGATATCCAAGTCGCCGCCGTGCTGCGCACAGGCCCGATGAAAGGTACCGGTGAGAGAAACCGTATCACCGACAACCCGGTACCTGCCCACGTATTCAATCTTTTTCGCTTCTGAGGCCGGAATATAGATACCGATCGCATTTGCCCCGTCCGATACGTTGATCCACGCATAATCCCCGCGATAGAGAACATCTCCGATGACCTCTCCGCTGTAGGACACGGTATCGCCGTCCAATTTGGAAGCGCTCTCAATCAGGGTTGTGCTTGTTACAGGTTGATTCTCAGCATTGGCCCCGATTGGCAGAAGAAAAGAAATCACTAAGAGCATCGGGGCTATTTTTATCAATTTCAATCGCATTTTCTGCCGACCTTTCTGACGACGTATGCCCCCAATGTCAATACCGACATGAATTCAAGCCGTCCAAGCCACATGATGATAATGTAAGTAAGCTTCAGATAGGCGGGCATCGCCGCCGATGTCACGCCGATGGATAGACCGACGTTTCCGGTGACTGATGCGCATTCAAAGGCGGCCATGCCGAACGGAAAGCCCGCAAACATACCCACAAGGGTGCCAAAGGCAAAAGTAACCACATAGGCCGTTACAATCAGGAACGCGCTTTTTATCATCGAATCGGTCAATACAATATCTTTGATATGGTGGATTTTTTGCTCGCTTATCCGCGATTCCGGGAGCAGCATACGCTTCACTTCCGCTTTAAAGGACACGAAAATGATGCCGACGCGCATGGCCTTAAACCCGCCCGCCGTGGAGCAGGCGCTTCCGCCAAGCAGCATTGCGATAATCATGGCAAACAGCGCGATGTCTCCCCATTCATGGTAGAACTGCTTGGCGTATATGGTCATAAAGCCCGTGGTGGTATGGCCGGAAACGAGCTGATAGAAGCCTTTGCGCAAGAGCACCATTACATTGGGATAGACGTTGTTTTTCATCAGGCCCAGCAGCGTGATCAGCGTCAGCATCGTCAAGGTGATGGAAAACGTTACGGTCTCAATGTTGCGGCGCAGCTCGCTGCGCTTTCCCGTCAGGACGGCGTAGTGCAGGGCGAAATTGAACGAACCGATAACAAAGAAAACTACGGTGATAAGCTCGACCAGTTCGCTGTGATAGTACAAAATACTTTGGCTCATCGGCGCGAAACCGCCGGTGCTCCATGCGGACATAAAAATCCACATGGCGTGCAGAAAAGCCCTGTCAGGCGCCAAACCCTCAAAAATGAAGGCAATGGTCATGACCACCGTCCCGATCGCAAGATAGATCAGGCTGATGAGCCAGATTTGTCTTGATGTACTGACTGCGTTGGGAAAAAGCTTCTCATCCTTTCCTTCGCCGACGTACATCTTGTAAGCGACGCTCTGATCCTTCATAAGAAAAGTCAAAGCCAGCACCACCATGCCCTGCCCTCCGACAAAGGTAAGCAGGTGCCTCCACATGTTAATGCCGTTGGACAGGTGATCCATATCCTGTACCAGGCAGAGCCCGGTGGTGGTGAGACCGCTCATCACATCGAAGCAGCAGTCCAGATACGACAGGTAATTTCCGGAGAGCTCGTATGGCAGCGCGCACAGCAGCGTGCCCAAAAGCCACGCGCCGGACGCCACCACCGTGCCCTCGCCGAAGCTCAGTCGGACGCTTTTATACCGGGACCCTCCAAAAATCATCCCGATCCCGGCGAGTACGGTAATGGATGCCGTCGCCAGAAAGATTACAAGCATCCTCCACTCTGAATAAAGCGCGGAAACCAAAGCAGGCAAAAGCTGCAGCGCCCCCAGCGCCGTTATGATGAGCCCGATGTAATAACACATCGGGTATATTTTATTGATCGGTTTTTCTATTGTCATGGCGTTTTTTTGCTCCTCATATAAAAATTGCCACGAGCAATCCTATCATCATCATACCCACCGCAAATAGTATTTCTGACAGTATTCCTGCCGCTATTCTCTTAATTCGCTTCATTTCAATTCCTTCTTCAGCCGTTTGCAGGTTGGCTCAGCGCGGCTGCAAGCTCCGCTTCGCCGCCCCAAACAACAACCATGTCGCCTGCTTCCAGACAGGTGGTGCCGCCGGGGATGATCGCCTGATCCGCGCGCAAAACGGCAATAATGATAAGTCCTTTGGGAAGACTCAGGTCTTTCAGGCATTTGTGTTCAAACGCCGAGCCCTGCCCAACGGTAAATTCACGCAGCCGCACGTCGCACGACCTGTCCTTAAGCAGCTTGTTCACATCCGCCCAGTCGAGTTCCTGATTAATGATCCCGGCAATACGTTCTGTGCTGCTGATAACGGAATCTACTCCGAGCTTTTCAAACACCCTGATGTTTTTAGGATTTTTAACTCTTGAAATCGTTTGCTTAACCCCGAAATAATCCTTTGCAAGCTGGCACGCGACGAGATTATTCTGGTCATGCCCGGTCACGGCCACAAGAACGTCGGTATCGAAGATCCCGGCCTCCCGCAGGCACTCGATATCGGTGCCATCGCCGCACGTTACCTCGATGTGCCTGGGGCCGAGGTCGGAAGTGATCTGTTCACAGCGTGAACGGTTTTCTTCGACGATCATAATCCGATGGTTTTCAACAGACAGCGACTTCGTCAGGTAATAGCCGACATTTCCGCCGCCGATAATCATAATTCTCATTTGCCCGCCTCCCCTTTCTTCAGCGCGGTAAAAAAGGACTCCACCGTAAGTGTGGCTGAGCAAACCGTCCGAAGCTTCATGGCCGTCATCGCGCGCTGCTTCTCCGAATCATCTACCTGCGCGATTACAAGCGGGATCTGATATAGCTGCTGCGCGATCTGCGCGACCATAATGTTTGTATTGTCGTCATTTGTAACCGCCGCCAGAGCATCCGCTTTCTCTATGCCCGCTTGTTTGAGAACGTCTTCATCGATTGGTATTCCGGTAATCGTCATACAGTTTGAGCCGCTGCCAAGCCGCGAAAAGTTATTGATGTCCCGATCTATTACAACGACGTCATTCCCTTCTTCCGAGAGCCTGTTTACAAGAGCGGCCCCAACCTTGCCGCATCCGGCTATGATTATGTACATAATTTTCTACCGCCCTTCCGTTCTTAATGAGATTGACAGTCGCTTGCGAAGTAGGCGCAGCGGTGCTGCATGGCAAAGCATCCGAAACACTCCAGATTCCATGATGGCGGCGCATATGTGGGATCAAGTGCGTATGCCGCGCGAAAGTGTTTCATGGCTTCAGCATGACGGTCCTCGCTTTCCAGCAAAAGTCCCATCAGGTTATGCGGGATTGCGTCATGCGGATGTTCAAACATCGAGGTGCAGATCAGCGCTTCACATTCCTTATATTTTTTATCAACGATAAGCTCTTTCGCCTGCTTTATTGTCGGCATAAAGTCGTCTTCCATAATGGAGCCTCCTTATTTCTTGATTGGCTGCATCATAATGCCGGCGCCGTAAGCGTGCCATTAGAAAAGCATGCGACAATGTTAAAATTTTGTTAGAAGAAGCCGGGGGTACCGCTTTCAGAATGCTGATTCCCCGTCCGTGAAATCAAAGCTCTGCGCAGCAAACCAGGCGGCGTTCAGGGCACGGAGCTGATCGCCTGATAACAGCGATTGGCGGATAGAAGAACTTGCCCCCAGAAAAAACGGACGCTTCAAGCGTCCGTTTTTTTGTTTGCATTTCCGAAAACCGCAGGGCCGTTTCCTATTGACAAAACTTGATTTGACGCATATACTGATAATATATCAAATAATCTTGATATGAGGTGATATTTTGGCAGCGGATTATGAAGAGCATGCGAAGGTATTCAGGGCATTGTGCGACGAGAAACGGCTGAGGATACTTGAGCTTCTGCGCGGTGGCGAAAAATGCGCCTGCGTTTTGCTGGAGCAGTTGGACCTGGGACAGTCGGGACTATCCTACCACATGAAGATTCTGGTTGAGTCGGGCGTTGTGGAGAGTCGGCAGGAAGGAAAATGGACACACTACAGAATCAGCGAAAAAGGCAGCGCCCATGCCGCGGAGCTGCTGAAGGAGCTGACAACGCCGAACGCGATCCCGGAAGAAAACCTTTGCTGCATAAAATAACAGCCCTCGTCCGGAGGGCTGTTATTCAGGGGAATGAATCAAAATTGTTTGATATGTAGATCTTATTATCAAAAAGTGAGGTTTCTGTTTATGGAAATATTGAAAGCGGTCTGGGACTTCTTCCAATATCAGATTCTCGGCATGAGATGGCTGGACGGGGTGATCGCGGGCGGCCTTTCCGCCATGGGACTTGACACGTCCACCCGTCTGATCGGAAGCCTTGAGTTCTTTCTATACGATGTGATCAAAATCACCGTACTGCTGTGCTTCCTGATTTTTCTCATCAGCTACATTCAGAGCTACTTCCCGCCGGAGCGCAGCAAGAAGATTCTCGGGCGGTTTCACGGGATTTGGGCAAACTGCATATCTGCGCTTCTGGGTACCGTGACGCCGTTTTGTTCCTGCTCTTCCATCCCGCTGTTTATCGGCTTCACCTCCGCCGGGCTCCCGGTCGGCGTGACGTTTTCGTTTCTGATTTCCTCCCCGATGGTGGACCTCGGGTCGCTGCTTCTGCTGATGAGCATTTTCGGCGCGAAGGTCGCCGTCCTCTATGTGGTGGTCGGTCTGATCGTCGCGGTCGTCGGCGGCACGATCATCGAGAAGCTGCACATGGAGAAATATGTCGAGAGCTTTATTCTCACGGCCGGCAGCGTGGATATCGAATCGCCGGACCTGACAAAAAAGGACCGGGCGGTCTACGCGAAGGAGCAGATGCTGTCCACCTTCAAAAAGGTGTTTCCGTATATCCTGATCGGCGTGGGCATCGGCGCCGTGATCCACAACTGGATTCCCGAAGCGTGGGTGGAGCTTGTACTCGGCAGCAACAACCCGTTCGGCGTGATCCTGGCGACGCTTGTCGGCGTCCCGATGTACGCCGATATCTTCGGCACCATTCCCATTGCGGAGGCGCTGCTGTCCAAGGGGGCGCAGCTCGGTACCATTCTGTCGTTCATGATGGCCGTCACCACGCTGTCGCTGCCGTCCATGATTATGCTCCGCAAGGCGGTCAAGCCGAAGCTGCTGGCGCTGTTTATCACCATCTGCACGGTCGGTATTATTCTTGTAGGCTACTTTTTCAACGCGATCCAGGGATTTATAATATAGGAGGAAACTATTATGGCAAAGGCCTGGTATCCAGTGATCGACTACGCCTCCTGCATCGAGTGCGGAATCTGCTCAAATTTTTGCCCGCATCAGGTCTATGACAGGGCGAAGTCTCCCACGCCGGTGGTAACGGACCCCGTAAGCTGTGTGGATCATTGCCACGGCTGTGGAAATAAATGTCCCGCCGGCGCGATTACCTATGTTGGCGACGACACCGGCTGGATGCCGCCGAACGGAAAAGTGCAGGAAGCGTCTGCGCCTTGCTGCGGAAACAAATAAAAAGCCAGAAGGAAATAAATAATGATTCTTTTCAATAGAAAAAAATGTATGCCGGGACCAGCTTTGAGTACGAAGGATGCTTTTTCTCTGATACGGAAAGACGAAGAATATGCCAGAGAGTGCAGCTTCAATTTTGAAAAGCTCCACTGCAGCGGATGCCCGAATTCATGCAGTATCTCCACCGTTAAGTGTACCAGAGGGAGAAAAATGAAAGCGGTATTCGAGAAACTGCTCGATCAGATTTCATCATTTCCTGCCCCATACTGCAATAATCAAATAAACAAGAAGTAAAGGAGAAATCACTATGTCACTGTTTGGAAAGAAAAGCAAAGATGAAGAAACAGCCTCCTGTTGCTGCGGCGGGGACTGCGATGCGGAAAGCATGGCAAAGGCCGAGAGCGCCAAAACCGGGGGCGCGAGCGTGAAAGTGCTTGGCAGCGGCTGCGCCAAGTGCAACGCGCTGGAGGCCGCGACAAAAGAGGCCCTTGGAAAGCTCGGCATGGATACGACGATCGACCACGTGACCGATTTCTCACAGATCGCCGCTTACGGCGTGATGTCTACCCCGGCCCTTGTCGTGGACGGCAAAGTGGTTTCCTATGGCAAGGTCTTAAAAACCGATGAAGTTGTAAAGCTTCTGCAAAAAATCAGATAGGATTCAGGGAGCGCTTGTAACCTCATGATTAAAGTCGCGTTTATCTGCGTCCATAACTCCTGCCGCAGCCAGATCGCCGAAGCGCTGGGAAAGCGCTTTGCCGCCGATGATTTTGAGAGCTATTCGGCGGGGACGGAACTGAAGGGCCGCATCGATCCGGACGCGGTTCGCCTGATGAAGCAGCTCTATGGAATCGACATGGAACAGAGCCAGCGCCCGAAGCTGCTTCAGGCGCTTCCGCCTGTTGATGTGGTGGTCACAATGGGCTGCAATGTGGAATGCCCCCGTCTTCCCTGCGGGCGCCGCGAAGACTGGGGGCTGCCTGACCCGACGGGAAAAAGCGACGAGGAGTTTCTTTCGGTGATCCGCGCGATTGAGGCCGGAATTACCGGGTTGGCGAAATCATTGGGATAACGGTTTATAAAGATACCGCCGCCTTTCACTTAAAGGAAGGCGGCGGTACGAATGTGCATGCAAATTTTTAAGGATTCCGCTCCGCGGCCATCGCGTCGGCTTTCGTCCGATGAACTGTCCCTTTTGGATGCTGGGGCGGGGCATAAATCGAATACAGCTTCAAAGGGACATTCCCTGTGTTGACCAGGTTGTGCCAGGTTCCTGCGGGAATAATGACCGCATAACCACGCCCGACTTTTCTTTGGAAATCAAGATTCTCCCGGTTAAGTCCCATCCTGACAATTCCCTGACCCTGTTCAATCCGTAAAAACTGGTCCAGATTCGGATGGTTTTCCAACCCGATATCCTCCCCTGCGTTGATGCTCATCAAGGTAAGCTGCAGATGATTCCCCGTCCACAGCGCGGTGCGAAAGGTATCGTTTTGCCTGGCGACCTGGCCGATATCGATGACGAACGGTTCCGGGCCATAATCCGGAAAAACCATATAGTTGTTCCTGTTGTCGGGGCAAGGGTATCTTCCATTCAATATACTCAGCTCCTTCTATTGCCGATATCTCATAGTATGATCCGGGAGCTTCGGGTGTGTTTACGGATGGATCAGGAACCAGCGCAGCTGCGCAATTCCGTCCGGATGCTTGGCTACGGCAATCGCGCCGACCTTTTTATCTCCGGCCTCCGCAAACCAGAGCCGGTCCCTTTGCGGGTCATAATCCTTTTAGAAGTCAAAAAGCGTTTTGCAGACAGAACCTTCAACATGGTTGTATCCGCAGGGAACAAAAAAAGTTTTGATTCGTCTTGTGAAGTGTTCAGCAGTTTTGGAAAACTTATTATATCGAAAAAAAATATGGAGGAGAGATAAAATGAAACGGATCAGGAACATAATAATACCGGTCCTAATCGCATCATTCGTATTGGCAATCGTGCCGACGGCGGCCGTCGCCGCCTCGGGTTCCGGCGACAGCGGCAGATGCATCTTTGTCACAGAGAACTATCAAGATATTCAGGGCAGTTGGTGTGAAAAATGGGCCGGTTTATACGGCTATAAAGAAATTTTTTCGAACGGCGACAGCCGCTTTCATCCGGATCAGGCAATCACGCGCATAGAGTTCGCCCGGCTGCTTCACCGGGCATTGAACATCAACATAAACTATACCGGCTTTGCCGCAACCGACATCGGCGAATATTATGGCGATGTAGCAAACGGCAGCGCAGGCGCCGGCGATCTGTACGATCTGGCGACCTGCGGCATTATCGATACAAAGGGCAGTTTTTGCCCCGCGAATCCATTGGATCGTGATGAGATGATTCATTTCGTCATGAACGCCTTTTATCATTTTACCGGCAACAGTTACGCCATGCCGGCTCTGGCCCTTCAGCCTTTCGCGGACGAATCCGAAATCAAAACAGCGTATCAGACAGACGTAAGCCGCTCCGTTATCCTTGGGCTTGTCGTCGGCACGGGTAATAATTATGTCCGCCCCAGGGATGCGGCAACCCGGGCGCAGGCCGTCACGATTGTGGGGCGGCTCGCGGGGCTGCTGCAGCAGTATAAATCCAATGTCGCCGTAAAAGCCTCGGCGCAGGAATCGGACGGTCAACTGCAAATGACGCTCTCTGTCCTGAACAACACCGGGAAGGCCATAACCATTCACCACAGCAACGGGCAGATATTCGATTTTGAAATTCTGGACAAAAACGGAAACAAGCTGTACCGCTGGTCTGACGGCAGAATGTTCTCCATGGTTGTCACAACAACCGAAATCAAGCCCAACGAGGAAATCGCCTTCTCAGACGTGCTCGACGCGAAGACATACGCTGCGATGAAAGACAAAATTGCCCGCATAAAGGCTTATATCGTCGGTACCTCCTCCGATTTTACAATCAATCCGGACGGCTATTGGGTGACGCTGCCGGCATAACCCGTCTTCCGGCGGGTCCATGCGCATTTTTGAGGGAAGCGGGGGGTAGGTGGGCAGCGGCGGCAGAACGGGTTCCCCGGGCGCGGCGGCCAGGGCATTGTAGTTGATGAGCACCTCCGAGCGTGACTTTATCACGGAACGGACGGGTTTGC
>Ga0268263_1001169_pt1 | contig 25883 bp, 32 predicted proteins | sample Biomet5_FD_190358 | JGI IMG/M metagenome (GOLD analysis project Ga0268263, IMG submission 190358) | Microbial communities from bioreactor (seeded with sewage sludge) at LBNL, California, USA - Biofuel metagenome 5 (SPAdes) (version 4) | ecosystem: Engineered > Bioreactor > Anaerobic >... | reverse complement strand
GTATAAGCTTTTGCTGGTGGAATATATCGATACGGAAGGGAACCCCATCGGTCCCAGGCAGATTGCTTTTGACGGTGCACACGCGGGGGTGGGCGATATTGTGCTCATTAACGTGGATGGCGGTGCTGCAAAAATGCTGCTTGAGGATGACGAGGTGATTGCGGATCTGACTATCTGCGGGGTGATTGATCACTTTTCGTTTGATGGCGAGATCGTGCACCTTTGAACGGGGGAGGATTATACATGGATCTTAACAGTATAGATGTAAAGGAAATCGTGGAGCGGGTTACCAAAGAAGTCTATGCACGAATCGGCACCGCCGGTTTGCAGAACCTGACGGCACCGGTTTCATACAGCATGACAGATATTGCGGCAGCGATTGAGCATTCGCTGCTAAACCCCGATATGACGCGTGAAAAGATGCTGCAGGGGTGCGCGGATGTAAAAAAGTACCGCCTTGGTAATATTTGCGTGACGCCGTTCTTCGCTGCGGAAGCGGCACAGGCGTTGGCCGGAACCGGTATTCCTGTCTGCGTGCCGGTTGGTTTTCCGCATGGGGCAGCTTCCACGGCAGCCAAAGTGACTGAAATTCGCGAGGCCATCATGAATGGCGCGGGTGAGTTGGATGTTTCACTCAACATCGTGGCGATAAAGTCGGGTGATATGGATGCGGCTAAAAAGGATTTGGACGCAATGATGAGCGCCGCAGGCGGACGTGTCAAGGTGAAGGCAATATATGAGCAGGGAGTCTACACCGAGAACGAGAAGGAAAAGGCGCTGCTGCTGGCCAAGCATTGCGGTGTCGACTATATCAAGATCAGCAATGCGCTGACAGGCAAAAAGGCCGTGGTTGAGGACGTAAAATATGTACGCTCTATCATAGGCAAGGGAATTGGCATCAAGATAGACGGCGGTGTGAAGGACGCGGCAACGGTAACCACACTGCTGGCAGCGGGTGCCAACCGTATCGGCGCCAGCGCAAGCGTACAGATTGTTACACAGGGATGAAAGAATATGTAAATATGGCAACTGAGCGCATGAGGCACTTGTGCGCTCTTTGTGTTATATTTATTGGATACTCAGATGGACAAAAGGAGGGCGGATATGGGCATAGAAACTGCATTAAGAGGTTCGTTGGACAGTCTGAACACAAAGCCGCTCTATGCTCAACTGGCCGCTCAGATAGAGAATATGATACAATCCGGTACGCTGAAATCGGGCGAACAGCTTCCCTCTGAGCCGGAGATGTGCGAGAAGCTCGGCATAAGCCGTTCCACAGTGCGGCTGGCTTTTGCGCGTCTTGAGGAAGAAGGGTATGTAATACGTCGCAGGGGCAAGGGGACCTTCGTCAGCAGCCCAAAGGTTCTGCGCCCACTATCACATTTATGCAGCTTTACGCAGCAAATGGCAGAGCTGAATATCCAAAGCACATCTATGATATTGGAATTCACCAGAATTGATGGGAACAATGAACACATTCCCGCCGAAATTTCGGGGGATGCGTATAAAGTCGTGCGGTTGAGGCTAACGGATGGCCGGCCTTTTATGATTGACACGGCCTATATACCGGTCTATCTGGCACCGATGCTAACCGGAGAGATGCTGGAAAAAAGATCTCTGTATGATGTGATCGAAGAAATGACGGGCTTTACGCCTTATCGGGCGCATGAGTCTTACGAAACGGTCAAATTGAGTTTCGAAGAAGCGCGCCTGCTGGACGCTGATTCCAGAGCGGCGTTTTTAGTCAAACGGATATCGAAAATGAAATCGGGCGAACTGTTTGAAGTCGCGTCCATGCTGATACGCGGCGACAGATGCCGCCTCATGGCAACGCTGGAACGGGATGCTGTTGCGTTTTCACGACAACTGCAACAATAGCCGTTATTCTGCCAGAATATCGTAGGTGGATTTGTATATTGCGGGGGCGACATCCTTCCATTTCCGGATAAACGCCTCGGCTGAATTCTTTGACCAGGTGACGAGATTCAGTTCGAACACGGGTTGTTGGTTTTCCAAAACTTTGAGCATCACCCGGTATTCGCCTTCATCAATTTTGATATAATCGGCGGCCAGCTCAGTCTCCAGACGCAGAGCATCCCGGTTGGCAGTACAGTATTCGTCGATGGCTTTGCGCTGTGAATCCAGCAGTTCCTTCTCAAGATAGAACACGGTGGTCTGCCCCAGCTCTGTGATAGCGTAGAACGTGCCATTGGGTGTTTCGCGCTGTTCCACCAATCGACCTTCAATCAGTTCAAACATGCATTCTTTTAAGTCAAAATAATTCAGCCAGCTGTTTTCCGAAACGATGCGCAGTATTTGCAGTTCGGACAACTGGATATTTATCGATTTCAATAAATATAAGACAAGTAGTTTATTCTGAGCGATGGCTTCGATGCGCATGGACCAACCTCCAGAACTCAATATCTGTTTTTATTATAGCACATTTTTTGATATAGTACAGCAAATATGGTATTCTTATTTATAAAGTAAACTATATATTGCGGAGGAATTGGATGACGGAAGAACTGATGCGTTATCTTTCGGATGAAGGAGCGGATCTCGTTGGAACATCATCTATCGAAGGCCTGTTGTCAGGACGGTTTTCAGCGTTACCATATGCGGTAACGATTGGAGTAAGGTTGTCAGATGCGGTGGTGGATGAAGTGACAACCGGACCAAAAAAGTTGTATTTTGCGAATTACCGGGCCGTCAACGCGTTTCTCGATATGGTTGCAACAAAATGCGTGGGATGGCTGCAGCGACATGGCTTCAACGCTCTTGCGATACCCGCTTCACAGTCGACCAGCGAAGACGGCTATGCGGGGGATTTCCCACACAAGACGGCAGCCAATATGGCCGGGCTGGGTTTTATCGGCAAAAATGCTCTATTTGTTTCAAACGATTTTGGGCCGCGTGTACGTCTGACTACAGTGCTGACGGACATGCCGCTGCCGTCGGATGAAATGCAGCCGGTATTGTGCGGGAACTGCCGCGCCTGTGTGGACGCATGCCCATGCGGCGCGCTTACAGGCCGGACATGGTCAAGAAACGGCGCACGGGAAGACATTGTTGACGCGGCGCTTTGTTCCCGGTATATGAAGAAAGCATATCAGCATATCGGGCGGGGAGTGGTATGCGGTATCTGTATGGCGGTATGTCCGTTTGGAAAAAGGTCAAAAAAGCGTTGAAATGCAGAGAAAATGGCGGAATAAAGCAGGCGGATTATTATAATTGCATGCTTTCATTCAATGGAACATGATGTAAAAGTGTAAAATAGCTATTGATTTCATTGAAATATTGTGTATAATATGAAATGCAGCTTTTGGGGGGTTATAGCTCAGCCGGTCAGAGCGCTACGTTGACATCGTAGAGGTCGTTGGTTCGATCCCAATTAACCCCACCAGTCCTGCGGTGTTCGAATGACGCCTGTGTTTTAAACCTACAGTACATTGACGGGAGCGCGAGTCCTGATACGGATGTCGAGCCCGCATCGACGGGATGGCAGAAGTTACGGCAGCACACCCACCTGCTTTTAGGGGCAGGTGTTAAAACTTGGCGGACGGCACCTTGGGATATCTTATTTAATATAGCGGAATTGTGTAATGGTAGCACCTACGACTCTGACAGGAAATGGAAGAATATCGTTACATTGTCGGTTATAAAGCATTATCCCGTGCTGTAATACCTATGATTCTTTGCTTATTTTGCAAAGGAAGTAGGTATTTTTATGTCAAAGAATCCGAAAATCAGACTGGTACAGGAACAGGAAATAACATTCCAAGAGCTTTTTGAGCAATTCCAAATTTACAACAAAGCCCGTAATTTAGCACAAGCGACATTGAATTTCTACCAGCAAACTTATAAATCTATAACAAAGTTCATGAACGGTAATTTCATTCTATCTCTATTTGATGAGCAGAAACTATGTGAGTATATCATCCATCTGCGAGAAGATAACGGCAATGGAGATATAGCTATTAACTCACAGCTTCGTGCTTTGCGAACCATGGTCAACTTCGGTGTTGAACGAGGATACATGGAGCCGTTAACCATTAAAATGATAAAAGCCGATGACCCGGTTATGGAAACCTATTCGGAAGAAGAACTAAAGATATTGTTAAGGCGTCCAAAGATGGATACCGCCAATTTCGCGGAGTATAGAAATTGGGTGCTTACAAATTTTTTCTTAGGTACTGGAGCAAGAACATCAACAGTATGTAGTATAAGAATCAAAGACCTTGACATGAGTGCTGGCGAAGTGATTTTTAGGCACATGAAAGCCCGAAAGCAGATTGTAGTACCGTTATCGTCAACATTGAAGGGAATTTTAATACAGTATTTAAAATACAGGAAAGGCAATCCCGATGATTACCTTTTCTGTGATCAGCGTGGCGGCATGATGTCACCAAATACCCTGAAATTTGCGATTAAACGGTATAATCTTCGCAGGGGAGTTATGAGAACAAGCATACATGCATATAGACATACATTTGCCAAACTGTATATAACCAATGGCGGCAATCCGTTTATTTTACAGCGGTTACTAGGCCATGCCGATATCAAAATGACCATGCGCTATGTTCATCTTTTTAGCAAGGACTTGGCAAAAGATTATGATACGTTCAATCCGTTGGAGGCACTCACAGATAAGAAGCAATATATAAAACTTAAGTAAAGGGATAAAGGGGTTCACATATATAGCCCTATTGAGCCACCAGCGCCAAAATGCGGCGTTGTAATAGTGTTTTTTATGTGGGCAAGGGGTTTATTACCGCTTCTTTGGTTTGCGCGGGATAACGCCGCGCTATGAAGCGTTGCCGCCGCACATAGCAGGATTAATAATTCATTATTTTGATACAGGGGATATGCCGTAGAGGTTGAGGGGGTAGACCTAACGCCTACCCCTTTATGCAAAACCACACTTAATAAATTACCGATGCAATTAGAGCGTTTGTACAATGCATCAATTCTTCGCCATCCAGATCATCTATGGGGTCACCACATAAAACCATATCCCATACTTCAGACTCTTTTGTTCCTGTCATGTCAGCGTTGTACTTGACTGCCAATGTAAGTAATTTTTCCTTACATTTCCATTGTTCCATTGCCCTGTTCAATTCTCTCTGCTTTTCTATGTACTCTTTTCTTGTCATTTTAGCAACCTCCAAAAAAATATTAATATAAGTTAAATTAAAATTAGCATACATTAATATTATTGTCAATATAAAATATTTACATTAACTAATAAATATTTAGTTGATGTTATGTATATATTAGAGTATACTAATATTAGGAGGATTGTTATGTCGATAGAATATTATAGATTATGGGATTTATTAAATAGAAGAGGCTTAAAGAAAACATCATTAATAAAACTTGCTAATATATCTTCTCCTACTCTAGCAAAATTATCAAAAGGTGAAGTTGTAACTACGGAGATAATAGAGCGAATATGTAATTCTCTTGAATGTCAGCCAAGTGATATAATGGAATATATGCCAGATAAGAAGGAGGATAGTTGATATGAGAGATAGCCAAGGATTTACAATAACAAATGATCCTGAAGTAATAGTTAAATTTGCCGAAGCTTTTATAGATGTCCTTGCTAACAGATTGTCAAGAAAGGAGTTATGTGGGATAAGAAGCGGAGAAAATAGAAAAACAGATTATAATGATAAACTGAGTCAAAACGATATTGACAAAAAAACGAAAGAAGAAACAGAATTATCTTTTAATATTGAATCGTCTGAAGAACCGATCTTATTAAACGCAAAGGATATCTCCCAAATAATGAAAATTGGGCTTAATAAAACATATGAGCTTTTTAAAAGCCAAGATTTCCCGGCATTACAGATTGGAAAGCAATATTTTATCGAACGAAGCGTTCTAATAGATTGGCTAAAACAGGGGTGTTTATGTCGAAAGGAAATTGAGATTTAATGAAAACAACCCCCCAATTTATAAATTTCCTCATTATAATTTACTAATGATTCGTTGCCGTTCATTATCAATGAGCTTATAGAAGTATTTTCGGGGGTATTTACCAAAATCCGGTTTTTTTCTGTTTTTCCCTTGGTTCGCTATCATAAAATCTATAATCCGATTGTATTCTTTTTGATTAAATACACTATATAAAAGTGCGTTTACCCCTCCCTCGGCATAAGTATTTATAAATATCATTTTTAATAAATTGTCATTCGTCGCAAATAGAAAAATATCATCCATGTCATCTTCTGAATAATGAAATGTGCTCCAGTTGGATAAATACGTTAAGTCCCACGCTTGATTTTCGCATCCTTCGAATATTTTGTTAATTTTATTGCTTCCCGAATATTTTGGAGGCCTTACCCCTAATTGGTTTGTAAAAAGCATTGCAGCATATACAATGGTGGTTTCGCACAAAAGTAGATTCTCATAATTCCACTCTATAAAATCCAACATTTTTTGGGCTTGCGATAGTTCATATTGCTTTGTTAAATATACGATATGTAACATTTCCGAAATATGCATCAGGAGATGGTCATCTTGTTCGGTATAATCAAGGTTTGCCTCGTATGGCTTTTTATTTAATGGACATGGTGGTATTGAATTAATTTCACCTTCAGCTAAGCGTAACCAAAGCATACTTGGATAATATGAGAATACATTATTAAACTCCTGCAATTCAATTTTGGCATTTAATAAATCCTTAGAAGATGTCGCTTTCTCCTTGATTGCTAATCCTGCACTAATCGGGAAATCATTCATGAGTGCCCAAGCCATTAACAGTGCTATCAAGCGCATTTCTTTTTCATTTTTTAAAGAACCGTCACGAGACAATGTTAACAAACTGCTTAATAGATTCCTATCTAAAAGAACACAGACCTTTTTATTACTTTTAATTTCTAACAACCTCTTGAAATCAATATTTCCGTTAATAGAATATTTTGGATGAAAAACCATTTGCACATTGCATATACTTTTCCAAATATAATTTAGTTCTTCGCCATTAAAATACATAAAACTCATTGTCACAAATTCCATAGATGTAATAAGAACATCATATCCATTCGTTTGTTTTTAAATTCTGTTTGCGATCCTATATACTTTTATTGTAATTTAACATTATACCACACGATAAGCATGGGGAGTATACTTTTTCCTGTTACAACACTTTCCCCACTGCGTCCCTGTTACCGTAGAACTGAACTTTTTGTTGAATTTCACCCTTAATTTTTACGGGCGTTACCGAAGAAATACGATGATTTATGAATATTCTTTTGTGCGCATTTTTGTGGGTATGGGTCGGTAAAATTACGAAGATTTATTAAAGAGATAATATATTTATTGTACAATAGCCCTTTTATCATTGCGGTGTAAGGTAGCTTGAACTTTACCAAAGGTAATCTTATTAATTATTGGTTCATGTTGCCCGTGTTGTTTTATTTCATTAAAGCTTATTAGACCAGTGTAGAATTGATTGCTTAATACTACCTTGACGGATTGCTTGCTCCAACTGTTACCCCTAGTGGTATTGATCATAGACTCGTTTAGATGGCTTGCAATGGCCTGTAAGGACTTACCTTGCAGATACATACAAAACATCTGTTTAACGGTTTGAGACGCGCTCTCATCAATTGTGACAATGGGATTCTTGCCCTGCTTATCATATTGATACCTATACCCAAAGGGGCAATTACCACTGGCTTTATGCCCTCTCTCGGCTTTGTTGCGTCTGCCGCTTATTAAACGGTCTGTAATTCTATTCTTTTCTAATTTGGCGAATACTGCAACCATTTCACGCATTGCTACGGTCATATAGTCATCGCCATTCAACATATCTTCACTAACACTTATGATTTGCACATCATATATTTTCAGTTCTTTTTCTACCCACAATTGAATATATGTATCCCTCGCCAATCGATCCATTTTGGTAACGATAACCTGATGTACTTTATGCGTTTTACAATACTGGATCATATCGTTCAAGCCTTTTCTTTTGGATATATCATTGGCACCACTGATGCCTCTATCAACAAAGGATTCTAATAACTCAATATTATTCTTCTTGCAGTAATCCTTGATTTCTTTCTCCTGAATATCCAATCCCTGTCCGTGTCTTGTTTGCTCATCGGTTGATACTCTTTGATATGAGACCGCCTTGCACATAATACACCTCCTATTTGATTATATTTAGCATACAATAAAGAAAAAATAAAGTCAAATCTTTTTTAAAAGAATATACTATAATAAGAGATAATATAGTATTAATCAGTAGAAATACGTATCTAACCTTATAAAGGTACACTTTTACGGATGGATTTGTTTATAAGATTAAAAAACTTCTGCAAGTAATTTTGAAAGATTAAAAAATAATCCAATGAAGCAAAGTAAGGTGTTGTCTGAATACGAAAGATTATGTGGAGTGAGAGAGGGCAGACCAGATAAACTACGACAAAATGTCGCAGTTTCTCAAGAAGATATTGCAAAACAATTCGGGGTAGATGTACGCACAATTCAGCGGCTTAAGAAACTTCAGGATTTAGTTCCAGAGTTACAGAACCTTGTTGAAGATGGATCATTAAAACCTACTACGGCATTGCTTTGGGCAAGGATTGACCAGATAAATATCGCGGGGTATTTTACAAATATTAGGTTGTTAAATTTTAAAAAAGCTAATAAGCACTTTCATTCACACAGTATTGAAAAAAATTCTTGACTGGAATTAGCAAGTATGGTAAGGTAATATAGGAGATTTAAAAACATCTTGACATTCACACCGATTTATGGTACAATGTGATTATCAGTTTAAAAGTAGGCCAAATCCCACGACAAAATCAATTGAATAGGTTTTTAAGACATTTCTCTTTTTTGCGTTTTATTCAATTGAAAAGGTTAATAATCAGCAAATAGAATAGGCTTTTTATAACCTATTGCAGATTTTTTTGTTTTTATCACAGCTAATAATTTTATTGTTAGAATGAGATATTTAGAGATTTTATCTATTTATTGGCTTTAACAATTTAAAATCAATAAATAGAATTGTTTTTGATGCCCCGCTATTTAACAACTAAATTAGTCTTAATAAAAATATCTATCTTCTTATTAAATCAGCTTTTAGGATTTATAGCTTTTTTGATAAGCGATAGTTTATATAAATAGGGGAAGCCCTACCAATAGTAATATGAAGATATATAACAGGGATACCTATTAAATAACAAATAAAGGAGAAATAAAAAATGGAGAAACATTATGAGAAATTTATTTTTTACGGCAATTTCCGAAAAACAATTGATGTATTGCCGGAAGCAGTAGGTAATAAAATATTACGTGCAATTATGAATTATGGTACAGCCTATGAAACACCTCAGATTAAATCCGATGATCCAGATAGTACAATTGTATATGCTATTATGCAAACTATAATTCCAACATTGGAGGCACAGAAGGCAAGATACGAAAGTAAATCAAATGGCGGCAGACCAGTAAATTATGCACAAGAAGATTTTGATATATTATTTGATACTGAATTTACAAATACTCAAATAGTAGAACAGTTAAAATGCTCTCTAAGTACAGTAGAAAGAAGAAAGAAAATATGGAATAATAATCAACAAAAAGATATAAATGATGAACTAACAACTACTAAATATCAATCATTAAATATCAACAATCAAATATCAAATACTAACCATAAAATATTAAATAGTGACAATTATGATAATTATGAAGGTTTTGACGGTAATGATGACATGAGTGATTACAATGAAGATTTTCGTCTTGAACAACAAGTAGAAGAATTAGAAGAACAAAATAATAATGATAGTCCAAAATATGAAGGCAAGGTTGGATTGATTATTAACCACAAAGAATTATTAACAGAGGAACACGAACGTTTAGCTTCATCCTATAAATTTTATCGGTGTGATGATGGTTATTATTATGATGTGCGTAATGGTGGTGTAATAGTAGATAAAAATATCATAGATCAACATGCCTCATAATAATATTTCTTTTACTGCTATCCCAGGATCAATTTCAAGTCAAAAACCTATAAGCCAATACAGCGTGTTCTAGAATGAAGAAAAGGTATCCCTCTCAAAAATAATATTTGAAACGCCTGTATCAGCGTATATAGAGCCTTACGGCGTATTAAAATAACATTAAAGGAGAAACAATGGAAAAAAAAATATTTTCATTAAATTTAATGGCATACATTATCTGTAAAACTGGTTACAAACCACAACTGACCCAAAATGATGAAGGTTCAATATTTGCAATTTTCCCCGAATGTGATGAAATAAATAATGCTATAAAGGAATTCAAACGCGATTTAAAATTACATGACTATTTGGAATGCTTCAAGAAAATAAAAGAGAACATTTATCAGATAAGGCAAGTCAGGGTATAAACATCTTGTTTTCTTACTGATTGATTCTGTTATCCACTTTAAAAAATCCAATCAATCTTTACCTTGTAAATATAAGAAAATAAAGGATTTATGTTTTGAGGCGGTATGTGTTTATTATATTGTGTTTTGCCCTGCCGCCCAAGACGGCGGGGCGAACAATAAAACAAAAAGGAGAGTAATTAAATAAGTGGATCAAAAAGAAACAATCATTCTCAAATTCGAGAATGAGTATGAATTCAATAGTGCTATAGAAGAAATTTACTATGCTTACAACGAAACATCAATTGAAGAAGAATGTGATTGTTCACCAGATAATATTAAGAAATTATTAATGGAATATCTCTGTGATGATAGATAACAATTTTTCTTTTACTGTCACCACCAATCAATTCTAAGGGTAAAAAAACAAACAAATATAGCCTGTTTTACAAACAAAAATTAATAAGACGTACAAACTATCCATCCCATTAAAAATAACATCTAAAACATCTGTATAAGGCTCACAGGGGTTGTATGAGGCTATTATCTTACTGCTCTTTATGCGCTTATGCGCAATATAAAACAGTAAAACAAAAGGAGAGAAATAAATGGAGGACTATCAACTGAGTTGGAGGTGGATATACCTCTGGCTATAGATCAATCAATTCTATCAAAACTACCAAAGTGGTATCTGCATCTCAACTCAAATAATTACCTTGTTCTGTCAAATGATTTTGATAGCTATCTATCCTGCAATTTCTTAAAAAATAAATTTGAGGTAGAGATCGGCGGGTTTTATTCATTTGATAAAGGTCTGTACCTGAATAAGGAGAGAACACGGAACAAAAGTCCCGTATATGTGGATTTAAGCATTTGCTATGGAATGACGTTTGATAATCATACAAGCTTTATTCCTAACCCATTGGCCGTTAACCCAAATATAAAAGCAGATGCATACCACAAGAGATATAACGGTGGAACCCTACCGCTCATATTGAGTATTTACGAGAGTGACTTTTCAAAATTCAATGAAGATCAATTAACCGCTTTGCTCTGTGTTGATGCTTGGTATAAAGGCTATTATAACTGCGATGGAAAGTTTAGACATATAAATTTATACTGGTATGAGGCACTAGGATATAAAGGACTTTTTGAGCCAATTCTTAAATCTCACGATGCACAATATTTCATAGATTTTGCTCTGAATACAAAATTAACTGAAGAAATCTATATTGATGAACATGGCTATTTATATTCGGCTGTAAAGAATATTGAATTACCAACTTATAAATTCGATTTAGTTCAACCAGTAACAAAAATCAAAGCAACCAAAGAAGAAGCAATGAGGAAATACGAGTATAATCCTGATGCTATTTTTGTAAGCGCTGAAACTTATCAAAACAGCTATATCTTAAATCTAAAAAGCAATTTAATAAATTAGGAGGAATTATGTTCGCTTTAGATACTGATGATAAAGATTTAATATTTGAAATTTATGGTCACACATATACGATGGATGAAATAAAAACAAAATATCCATTTGATGATCATAAGAGGTTCAACCGAAAACGATATGCAAAGCATCCAGATACGCGAATAACGTACAACCCTATGGTTGCATTACAACTGAAAACCAAAGGCTTTTCTAATATCGTTTGGGGACAAAAGGTATCGGATAATCAGAATGCCTTTGTTTTTAGGTGCCAAGACGATCAAAAAAGATTAATAAATTTCTGAATAAGAAAAAGGAGAAGAACAACAAATGGAAATAACCATGCAGGAATTAAAAAAAATCAATGATGTTATAGACGCTAAGGATGATGCGGTTTATGCGGCACTGTACAATTGGGATATTAGCGCCACGGTTATTACTGTTGGCGCTGGCACGGCGACAGTACATTTGCCTACTGACCCTACTGGTATAAATATTACAGTATATAATCCAAACGAAATACCGCTTGAAGTAGGAGATCAAGTTTGGATTCATAAAATCAATGGGGAACTTAACAATGCTTATATCCTATTTCGAAAAACAGTGACATTTGATAATATTTATGTGGATTATGCTACGGGGACAGATAAGTTTGGAAGAAATAGTAGCGGGAATTTATATGGATCGGCAGCGGCTCCGTTTAAGACTTTGCAGTATGCGATAAATAGACTTCCTAAAAACTTGAATAGACGAAATATCAATATTTATTATAATACGCTGGATTCTTCAGAAAAAATATTTGGTGATGGATTTTTTGGCGGCGGCACAATTAAAATTCAACCATTATCAGGCGCGGCAATCACCAATATCGATTTTATGCAAATTATTGGTTGCTTTAGTGTGAGATTAGAAATACATTACTTGGGGTTTACTAACACAGATGAATCTGGCGCTATTAAAGTTGGCAGGTCTTCATACGTATGCATATATAATTGTGAGGTTATAACATCTTCGACTAATAGCGGTGTCGTAATATTTGATGGAAGTAAAGCCGTAGTCGAAAATTCTGTTATTACTAATAGAAATAAAGGAATAGTTGCCGATGGTTGTTGTGATGTGTTAAGTAATAATAATACTGGAAGCAATGTCTACGGTTTGTGGGCGCAATATAATAGTACCATTGGAAAATCTGGGACGCAATGTATAGGAAACGTTTCTGATAATAATGAAATAGAATTAGCTGGTTCAGAAATTAGGTAAGGGGGGAGATATTCTTGAGTATAGATAACAATATTGAAAAAGTAGTTTATACTGTTGCGGATATTCAGCACTTGCTAGGTATTGGAAAAAATCAAGCTTATTCACTGGTCAATTCCGGTGCTTTTCCTGTTCGTCAAGTTGGTAGCAGAAAACTTGTATCCATGAATGTTTTCAATAGCTGGCTTGATGGAAATTCGATATAATTATTAATCGGAATTATCCCCTAACTTACGGTAAATGAAAGGAGTGAAAAATGAGCAATTTAATAAAAGGCGGAATAACATTTACGCCATATGAAAAAGAAGATTTACAACAGATTATCTTTAATCTTTTAAAGGCTATTCAGAACAAAAACCAATCTGGCGTTTAGGTTTTTCTGGTTCTGGTCGTTTCATTTTTATTAATACAAAACTAATTTGACTAACATGCTGTATAAGATGTATTGGAGAACCATCATCTAAAAATCCGTAAAAATATATGAGATATGGGTCTTCATATCCTACTTCGCTAATTGCAAATTTAATAATTTCGCCATATTGAACAAGTTTAATTCCGACTTCTTCATCTGGATTAATACTTTTATCAAAAGAATCTATTTGGTTATAAATTTGTTCTGCTAATATATGTGCAAATCCACTGTCAAACTCTTTTCCTTCTCGTATTGCCTTATAATCGATTTGGGGCATTTGAGACATGATGGAAGAATAATCGAATTTTAAAGATGGGACAGAAGGGAAATTTTTAAAATTATTATTGTCCATATAATAAACCTCCGCAACATTTATTACCAACATTATAGTATTTATTTACTTGTTTTTCAACAAATTGTGATATAATGTGAGCGATATTTTGAGGCGGAGGTATTTATATATGGCTCTATACAATTGTCCTGAATGTGGAAAGGAGATTTCGGATCAAGCTAAGGGATGCCCAAATTGCGGATTCACAATAAATAAAAAGCTATCCCCTAAAAAGATGTCAAAGAATGCGCGTATTCTACTAATTATATTACCTGTATTACTTGTTGTCTTAGGGGCGGGGCTATATTTTGGATTACAGTATTTGCATGAACAAGAACAAAATAAAGCGATTGCAGCGGTGTCCGCTCTGATTTCAAATGGTCAATATGATGAAGCTGAAAATCAAATTGCTCAAATGAAATCCGATGGATTTAACGATGAAAAACTTGCTTCACTATATGATCTATTGGAGGAGCATTATACCAGTATTGATGAACAGTTTTTTTCTGAAGCCAAAAATGCTATTGATTCGGGAGACTTTATAAAGGCAAAAAATGCAATAAATAACATGAGCGGTTATATCGATTTTACTTTGATTCAATTTAAAATTGATGAGGAGATGTTGAACAGATTAAACGATTTAATTAGTTTAGCTGAAAAAACACTTGAGGATTATCAAGTAGTTGATCTTTCAAGCGGACTCGCATGGTTTGGTTATGATAATGGTGAAGTGTTTGCTAATAATCTATTGATTCTATGTGATGATGTTGAGAAACTAAATAATATGAATGATTTCTTACAAAACGATATCCCTAAAGATATAATATCTGAAAGCTTTATAACCATTTATGAAAATACAATCAGTCTTGCTATGTCAACGATTACAACTTTTGATGCTGCGTCACAAGCATCATTATTACTGGGCAGTGGAGGTGTTTCTTCTGCTGATATTTCAAGTATTAAAAGTCAATTGTCGGGTGCTAAGGTTGAATTAAATAATGCTAACAACCAGTTTAAATCTATATATGAAACAATACTTGAAGAATAGCGTATAGGTTAAATATTGAGTACACTTTAGCTTTATTGGCAATGGACATCTAGGTATAGTCTTCGTGTAGCCAACAACCCGTTTAATCGGAATGCCTCAAAAAATCAAATTTTAAAGTCATGATAGTGTTAATACCTTTTGACTTTTCTTTACTGCCGCGCTACGAGGCGCTAGGAGCCTCGCAGGGGGTAATTGAAAGATGTTTGCTGAGCGTGCGTCGTGAAATGCTACGGATCAAAAATGTCAAGCTTCCTTTTTGGTTATTGCAAAATATTAAATGCTATGTTATCATAATTTTCGCGAAAGCAATCGTAGGTACTGTGAAGCCAAAGTAAAGTGGTACAACTCTTAAAACTTGGCGGACGGCACCTTGGGATATCTAATTTAATATAGCGGAATTGTGTAACGGTAGCACCTACGACTCTGACTCGTATTGTCTAGGTTCGAATCCTAGTTCCGCTGCCAGAGACAAGCCTTTAACCATCGCGGTTAAGGGCTTTTTCTTTACCCGCGAATAACCGTTTTTCTTTGCTTGCTAAGGTCGTTGCTAAGGTCAAACGTTGAAGAAGACTTTCTCTGCGACGCGCGCGCCCTCCTGATGGGAGTTGATAACGTCGCAATAAATATCCGCCGTGGTGCTTATGTTGCTATGCCCAAGCATATGCGAAACGGTCTTGAGGGGTATCTTCTGTTCTATCATTGCCGTGGCGTATGAGTGGCGTAAATCGTGAAAGCGGATATCCGGCAAGTTTAGTTTACGAAGTAGCTTTTTGTATTCCGTATATAGCGTATGCGGATTGCGGAGTGCCCCGTTTTCGTCACAGCAGACAAAGCCGCCGCCCACACGAAGCAAGTCGCCTTGCCGTTGCCGTTCCTTTACCGCCGCCAATAGTTGTTGAGGCAGAAATAACACTCTGTCACTTTCGGGAGTTTTAAGAGTTGATACTCCCCATTCTGTTTTACCGAAAGGCGGTTCCTTACTTGACTTTATCACTGTTATTTGCCTTTGAATGTGAACCGTTCCTTTGATAAAATCAAAGTCCCGATATTGCAAGCCTAAAACTTCACCCCGCCGCAACCCCAGACAAACGGCAGACATCAACTCAAGATAGATGCAGGATTGTCGAGCCGCCGCCAGCAGACGCGAGATTTGGTCACAGGATAACACCGTAGCTTTGTACTTTGTTTGTTTGGGCAGTTTGACAGACTCGCACGGATTCTTAGGAATAAGGTCACTTAAAACCGCGTCCTTTAAGCCTTTCGCCAATACGTGATGCACATACTTGACTGTAGCCGCCTTGAGACCGCTTGAGGCGAGTTTATTGTACAACTTGATAACATCATTGCGGTTCAACTTATCAAGGCTTATATGGCCGATATGGGGGATGATATGATAGCGGATATTGACTTCATACCCCCGCCCCGTACTTGGCTTTAAAGTGGGCTTATGCACGTTAAAAAACCAATCTGTCAAATAGGATTCAACCGTCTGCTTTATGGGTTCTTGGTAAATCCCTAATTTGATTTCCGCCCTTGCTTTTTCAAGTGCGGTTTTTGCTTCTTTTTCTGTAGCGAAGCCGCCGACCCATTTTTGCCGTGTCTTTCCCGTTCTGATATTGGGGACATAGATTAAATACGTCCATGAATTTCCCCGCCGCATGGGATTGCCCGTGCTTTTCTTTTTCGTATTGGATATCGTTTTACTCATCTTGTTCTCCTGTCTGCAAGATGAGTTAAATCTTTTACCCTATAAAATTATCAAGGTTCTTACAATACGATTATTATACAGGCAAAGAGGGTAAGAAAAAAGGACTTTTGCATAGGAAAGCGCGGCGTCGTAAAATAACATGATGGCGGATAACATCTTTGAACAAGAATCGGACAACTCTATATCTCTTTACTCAACTTGGCAGGAACTTGATACATCTCATAAACATCTTTTATCCACTTTTTATATCTTTGAACAGCATGAAGCGGGGTTAAAAGGCGCGCGCCCGTTCCAAAACTGAATAACCACCCAAAGAATTCTGGTGTAATCTCCGCCGCCGCCGCGACACGAGAATACTTATCATCAATGTTACTTATTTCGATATCCGCGCCGAAGCGTTCTTTTAAAAGTCCCAAAAGGTCATTTGTGAATTTGATGGATATGGTTTCGGATTTGCCACCATAAACAGGGTAAGCCGCAGCCATTTCATAATCTACCGCAGCCATCTTCTCAAACTGCTCTATTCCTTCTCTGTTCCCACGAGATGTTGTAATGCCCTTCATCTTCTCAAGAGCAAAGTAATAGATGGCTTCTCTTTCTTTTTTACAATCCGCGGAATAGTAATAGCCAGAGGAATGCTTTCTAGCAAACAAATAATATTGTCCATCGACATATACTATTTCAAATGGACTTACATTATGTTGCGTATCGGAATATTCTACATGCGCCGCAGCAGAAAAGGCATAGCGTGGATAGGAAAACCGGACAGTTTTGTTATCTTTAATTGCTGATTCCAGAGTCTCGATTTTGTTAATCATATCTTCATCAATCCCCCGGATGTGGTCAGGCAAATTCGCGTATATCCGTTTACCCTCATGGATAGAGCATAAGGATTTGAGTTTTTTAACCAGTTCGCGCGCCGCCGACTCAGAAAGAGTGTCGTTTGTCTGTATGCCACGCTCCAGCGCTTTTATATCGGAAAAAGAAAACGTCCGTGTTCTTAGATAATACCGTGTTGTCTCGCTTTTCCTTGCTTCAATTTCAATATGGAATACCGTTTCCAGCGTGGCAAAGTCGCTTGTAATACTGCGCCGCTCCGCCACTATATTATAATTGCTTTCGAGTCTCACAATGATTTCAGCCATTGAAAGACCGTTATCTTCATCAGTATAATCATGGAGTATTTGATAGAGAGCAAATAGTTTGGCCTTTTGGTTGTCCGATTTTGGCATAGAATATTCCTTTGTTTATGTATTGGTGTCCCGCCGACCAGCCGAGATTTATGTTGATGTTTATGTTTTGGAGGAACGGGGAGGATGCGGATTGCTTGTTCTGCCTAATATGTAATCCGTTGATGTATTAAATAGGTCTGCTAATTTTATTAGGATTTCCGAGGGGATATCCCGATACCCTTGCTCATAGCGGTTATATTGGGGTTGAGTCATTTCAAGCATTTTGGATATCTGACGTTGAGTCCAATCTTTGTCTTCTCGCAAATCCCGAATGCGTCTATAGTATCCCATAATGTACCTCTTATATCCATTTGGATATCTTGACGATACACCAACGCCATGATAAACTGCTTTTATGATACCCGTATGGATATCATAAAATGACAATAAAGGATTGAAATTTGACAGTAAGTTTCTAGGTATATCTTCAATATGGTAAATAGAAGATTCATTACAAAATTGTATGTAGCGTATGCAGTTTGAAAAGGCAATAATAATTCTGATATTTGTGGAGGGTAAAACGGTAAATGAAAAGGAAAAATATTATTCCATTGTTATTAGTAATAGTCGGCATGGTCTTCTGGCTTGTAGGTTGCTGGATAAACACTTTAAATCATTCTGGGCTATTTTTAAACCTTATTAGGGCTAACATCGTCTATTATATACTTATGTTTATTCTGCCTGTTTGTGTTTTGATTTTTTCCAAAAAAGGTTTAATTTCCACAAGCGCGCGAGTGCTTAGTAGAATTTCTTTAATCTTAGCAATTATACAATTGTCATTTTCTGTTGTGATTTTTATTGTGGTAATGAGTGGTACAACAGGACAAGCATTGAGTTATGTTTCATGGTTGCCCGGTTCTGGATTGCTAACAGGTATTTATGGCCTAATCATAAGAGGAGGGTCATTATTACATCTTCTCATGGCTATTTCTTCATTATTTATGATTTTTGCAAATTTCATGTGCTTTTCCGTATTTAAAAAAATGACAACAGTAGACAACATTAAAGAATTTTCCAGTGATGGAGGCGGTAGAGATATGGAACATTCTATAAACGAACAAGTATCTTCAAAAGCGCAGTTTGATTTCAATAAAAGATTAGAGGTATTTCAAAAGGATAGTGCTAAAATCATTGATGAGGGAATTGAAGCGAAACTATTCGCTCAAGCGGTAGAAGCCCAAACTCTAAAAGCCCCGGCAACAGCCATTTTCGCCAATATAGACGAAATGACCATTACACAAGATAATGGAGTATATATAGTCGCGGGATGGGTAGATTCTCAGAATAGTTATGGAGCAATGATTAGAACGCCATTTAAAATTAGAGTAGTTAAAAATAATGGCACTTGGAAAACGGTTGATAAATTTGTTTCCACCGATACCATAGTTAGAAAACGAGTGGCGTCCAATTATTTTGGATATTTAATTATAGCAGTCGTTGTAACTATTATTTTATATTTTGTTTTTAAAGCAATAATATAAGAATTGTGTATTTTGAATTAGCGAATATTAGAACTTAAACGGTAACCCCATCGGATTGCCGTTTTTCTTTTGCGCACCGCCGCCGCTCCAGCGGATTTAACAAAGGAATTTCTGCTACTGTGAAATTTGAATTTAGTATAAATTTACAGTATAATATTAATATAAGGTAAAGAATCCTTCCTTACCCAGAATCAATCTTATAGATATAGCAAATTTAGCAATAATACACGAGGCTTAAATTACTATACCCTCTCCAAATATAAATTTACTTATATATAGAAGTAATACGTAATATAGAAGTGAACCACACTTCTTTGATTATACAAGAGGGACACAATATGCGTGGCAATACCGCCGCCGCGCGCGTCCTTCTTTTTATATATAAGACGGCGGTAAATAAATAATAAGGCGGTAGATAAAATGTCAGTAGCAAATCAGAAAATAGTCCGAATTCATAAACCCAAGTATGACGGGAATTTCCTTCAAATCAGTAAACAGGAATGGCAGGAGGCGTCCAAATCTCTAAACTATAGCGAGTTTAAACTATATCTCTATTTGGCAGGTAATATGGATAATTACAAATTGGAGTTAAGCCAAAAGGCGGTAGAGAATGCCACAGGAATTAGAAAGACGGCTTATCATGATGCAGTAAAAAAATTAAAGGAGTTGGGATTTCTTACGGAGGCATATGGCAATACGTTTGATTTTCATACCCGCGCAGTCCGTCCAAGCGGACAGGGCAAAGCGGAAAGTGAAATTCGTCCAAACGAACCGCGCAATCCGCCGCCGCGAATCGCGCCCGCCGCCAGAAAGGAAAATGAAGTCCGTTCCAGCAATAGAGAAATAGATAATATAAATAATCAAATAGATAAGATAGATAAGTCCGTTTCTCAAAAGGAGAATGAAGAAGGGCAAGAAGCAAAGGCGGTCAAGGCATATCTGGCGGTTCTTTCTGATAAGCGCAAGCAGGAATTTGATTCCTTTGCGCGCGGGCTTAATAAATCGTGGGCATGGATAAGCAAGGCCATTGAGCAAAAGAAGGTATCCGAATGGGATAAATGGGGATTTGGGCTTTTATATAAACCCGACTATCAGAATCAAATTGATGAAATTTTGCGGGTGGAAGAAGAACGGGCGGCACATCTTAAGACCGAACAAAAACGTATTGCGGAAGTAGTTAGAGAGCAAGCGAATATACCGCCCAGAATTGTCAATGTAGTCCCGAGGCCAAGAAAACCGCGCCCGTTCATAGATTTAAATACCATAGGAGTAGATGAGAATATTAATTCGTGAAAATAGTGCGCGTGGGGTGTAAAAAATTTTTGTGTGAAAACGATGCGTCCCCTAAAATATACCCCGCCCCTATGCCCAGAATATACCCGCCGCCGCGCGGAGTAAAGAAAAGAGCGATTCGATTTTGAACCGCTCTTTTATGTTGTGTCTGGAATGTGAGTCATGGTCACGCCGCTTTGTCCGGGTTCTCTGTCTTGCCCGTGCGATTGGTGCGCGCATTTGCGGATTCTTGGATATTTTGTTCTTTGCTTATACTCTCAAGCAAAGCGTCTGGGTCGGTATAGTCGGGATAATTCTTTAAGAACCACGACTTCACAAAGGCATAACGGGAGGTCTGAATATCCGAAGCATCGATGAGAGTATGTAGTTTGCTGATGTTCGGAGACTGCGAACCTTCTTTGATGGCAATATATCTTGCCATGTTCCTAAAAGTAAGGTTCGGATAAGTCTTTTTGTTGCGGTTTCGTGCAATCTCTTTAACCTTCACCGTGAATGCGGGTTCTTTCTCGCGCGCTCTTTTGAGTTCGTCGTATTCCATCGTTCCGAATACGGTTGCCTTTTTGTAGAAAGACCTTGCTACAATAATTTCCTTTGTCTCGGGGTTGATTTTAATTGCCGTTGTCACTTTTGAGTCTCCTATTCTCGTGGTAGGTCACGACCCATTTTTATTTGAGCTTTGGTTTGCTTCCCTCACCTCATGGCTATATCATACAAAATATGAGACGCGATAAAGCGCCCTGTGCCAAGGCGATATTAGATGTAAGAAAACCCGAGAAAACCCGCATCACAAAAGGCTTTTCTGGTAATGAGTCCAACCCACACAAGTTTGAAAACTTTTTAATAAGAGTAGCGCTAAAGTTATTATTGTGTCTGTAAATGTGTACCTTTTTAAACAGCCTAAAACAGATAAAATATAGGCTTTAATTATGTCTGTAAAATATTAAAATTATTTATAAACATGTCCTTAAATAGTATAGACTTTTGCAAACATTTATAATATAATAAATTTATAATAACGGAGGGCAAAAAGATGAGCGAAACGAGGATTCACGGGTATGCGCGGGTATCAAGTAAAGAGCAAAATGAAGTCAGGCAATTAAACGCCCTTAAGGAATTTGGCATTCAGGACAGGGATATATACGTTGATAAACAGAGCGGGAAGAACTTCGATAGGGTTGAATATCAAAGGATGATTAACTCTGTCCGTAAAGGTGATTTGCTTGTGGTAATGTCTATAGACCGCTTAGGGCGCAATTACAGCGAGATACAGGAACAATGGCGCTATATTACTAAAGAACTTGGTGCGGATATTAAAGTGTTAGATATGCCCCTCCTTGATACGCGCGCCGCCGACGACACGATTGACAGCCGCTTTATATCTGATTTGGTATTACAGATATTGTCCTATGTCGCGCAGAAGGAACGCGAGAATATCCGCTCACGTCAGGCACAGGGTATAGCCGCCGCCAAAGCGCAAGGTAAAGCCTTGGGGCGTCCTAAAGCCGAATATCCCGATAATTGGAACGAGATTTATAATTTATGGTATAATAAAAAGGAAATCACCGCTAAAGAGGCAATGGAGCGGTTAGGACTTAAGAGGAATACATTTTATAAGTTGGCCGGAGATTATAAGAAATAATCCTTATGGGAGACTTATATGGAAAAACGTTTTCAAGTGTTTGTTAGTTCAACTTACGCTGATTTGAGGGAAGAACGTAGAGAGGTCATCCAAGCCCTTTTAAATGCAAAATATATTCCCGCAGGTATGGAATTATTTTTAGCCTCAAATGATGAACAGTTTAAATATATTAAGAAGATAATTGATGACTGCGATTATTATGTATTAATCGTTGGTGGAAGATATGGTTCAATAAATCCTTCCTCTGGAATTTGCTTTACTGAGCAAGAATATGATTATGCCATTAAAAAAAACATACCGGTGTTAGCTTTCTTGTATACGAACCCAGACAACTTACCACCAGATAAAAAAGATTCCAATAATTATGAAATGTTAAATCAATTCCGAGCAAAAGTCTTATCAAATAATAGATTAGGAAAGATGTGGAGCACAGTACCAGAACTAGTATCATCCGTATTATTAAGTCTAAATGAATACTCAAGCGAAAATCCCCAATTAGGTTGGATACGCGGAGGAGCATTCGATAATACAGCGTTATTAGAACAGGTTAATCAATTGCGAATTGAAAGTGAACAAAAAAATATAACAATCGAGAATCTTAAGAAGAAGATTAAAGAAGAGGAGATGATTTCAGGCTTATCTTTTGGAAATGATAAATATACCATTAAGGGTACTCGTTCATATGGGGCTGGAAGAAATTCAACAACTGTAAGCCATTCCATTATGCTTACTTGGGATGAAATTTTCTCGGCAATTGGTCCTTACTTATATTCTACAAAATCATATGCTGGTTTCACTAATGATTTACAACGTGCGTTAAATTCTATTATTCCATCATCTGACCATTACTTTCACCCTGATGACGATGCAGAACAAACTATAAAAATACAATTACACACTTTAAAATTGATACATGTAGCGAGTACAACGTTGGTGAATGGTGGATGCGCCGAAGGCATTATTTTAACTGAATATGGAAGGAAATATTTAGCCCAAATTAAAACTCAGAAAAAAACTAATATAAGCGAAGGTAATTAAACACCAATATTATCTTGTAGTTTCTTTTTTTCTGATTCTAAAATTGAATTAATCCTTTCGTTATCCATAATGGGCTTTACCCTTTTTTTAATAATATCTTCATAGTGCTGCTGTATTTTATAACCTTCATTATCACCAAAAAAGCGATAAAAAAGGTTGCTTTCTGTATCATGAGTATTTATGAATATTCATCCACCCAAGAAAGAAAGGCGTTTACTTTTTGATATGGCTCCAAAGTATCATTCTGATAAAGTCTAAATAAATAAATCAACTCTGATAAATGCATTAAATAATGTTCGTTTTCTACAGCGAATGTATAATCATGATTATTATCCATTTTTATTACTTCAATAAAGTCTGTTTTTCCCTCAAATACATCAAGCCATATTTGAGGAGAATATTGGTCGAACATCTTAAGAAAGATATTATTCTCTAAACTTGCGGCAACATTGTTCCCTTTTTCAATAGCGTACTCGTTTAATGCAATACCTCCATTTATTTGTATATTATTGAATTCGGCCCAAAATAAAAGTGCACTAACAAGTTTGCGAATGTATGAGCCTTTCATGATACCAGTGCGGCAAAACTCTACGATTTTAGTCATGATATTTCGGTCAATGATTAGAATATTCCTTCGCCCATACCTTCCGGTAAAATCTGGATATCCGTTGGGAGAAATGGTTGGGTGAAAAATAATTTCTTTCTCAACTAAGAATAAAGTCACTGCTTTTAGTTGTTTTTCATGAATACGGATTACTTCCATTACCATCTATACCTATGTCGCGGAAATTGAAGGCCATTCAACCCGGCCTCTTCACAAACAGAAGAAAATATTTTTATGATTTCAAATCTCGTTGCATCAAACCACTCTTGAATCTCACAGTCATTAAAGCAGTATAGACCGTGGCCTTGTTGCCAATATACCTTGTCCTGTTTTGCTATAAGTAATCTATGACTTATGGCTATAAGCATATCAACAATTGCGTCAATCTTTACGCGCCATAGAGGATTAACTATTGAGGATTTGCCTTCGTTAATTTTTAATATCCGGCCATCTCTATCTCTGAGAACTCCAGTGTTTATTGCAATAATAGTATCTTCAATAGCCTTTTCGAAATTCTCCATATTACCTTCTTGGTCTATTGGATGTTGAAATGCAGGGCGGTCAAAGCACTGAGCGAAGAACTTGATTATTTCTTTATCTTCAACTCTTAATTGTGATGAAGGATTACTCTTTAATTCTACAAGGGCTAATTGTTCGGCGGTGCTTTTCCATACCCGAAGTCGTTCGACGGAGAAGTGTTCAGTATCGTCATCAATCATTTTAGCGCAGGATTGACATAGCCATATCCCGTTATCAAAAGACGCTCTTTCTTCTGATGACATATTTTCGTCATATCGCGGGCCTCCTTGGGAAGCAGCGCAAATGTGCGCGGCGACACCGATATTAATATGTTCATTTTCTCCCTCATCACTTGGCCCGCTTGTCGTTTTTCTACAGTCGGGATTACTGCATTTGAACCCAACCCGCCGCGCAAGGATATCTTTTATTTTTGCTGAGAAATCATCTCTCATAATGTTCACCTTTCTTTTCAATATTATACCACACGATACATTCTTGATAATAGTTGTTATCACATGTTTGTTGATGTTTTTTCTTTTAAAGACATGCAGAAAGATGTAATATAAACGCAGGAAGATGTTATATTCTTGCTCAACGTTGTATATATGGTGTTAAAACCGAGAGGTAAGATTATGGAAAATGTAACTGATTTATTAGCCTATCATATTAACAGGAATAATGGTTATGCGCAGACACCTTTTACATTGAATCAAACTATTTTCATTGGCAACACGAAGAACCCGTTTTTTTCTTTTTATGATTCCTTTGCTAATACTATTTATAATCCTCAAGATAATCGATATTATTCAATCATCTTTATGGCAAGAAAGGTAAATGAATATTTAGAGACAGGGAAAATACCATCGGGATTTGAATCCTTAAAAGATGTTTGTTTTGACCCGAAAAATATGATAAATTCTTTAATTAACAGTAACGAGCATTATATTAGATATGCACGAGAAGTTCTTTTTGAGGAAGTAAGAAAAGAATTCTTTAATCAGTTACCTTCTCGGCAAAAATGTTTATGGGTTATCCCTCAAGATGAAGGACAAAAGTCATTAAATTATTGGAATGGTTTATTGAAGAATAAAGAAAGTAGAATCTTATCAGTAAGACTTACTGGGAAAATCCATAGAACAAATCAAGACTATTTAACATTAACGACAAATAGTTTTAACTATATCCGTGAACAAGCTTTTAGATACTGGAATGGGACAAGTGGAAATGAAACTGAACGGGATGAACTTTTATTTGAGGGGTTTGTAACTTTTATCGAAGAAATAAAAGTCTGAATTGATAAGGGTAAAAAATCAAACTCATCTTGCTAAGATTTTTGCTAAGGTTTTTGCTAATATAACCGTTGTTTTTGTCAGAATCGAAGTCCCAAAACCCGGGGTCTGTAAATAGTTTTGTGCTTTCACCGAACCCATAAAGATCAAGCGAGCGACGATTTGACCTTGTCCGGGAAGAAAACGGAGAGCTGAAGAAGGATCTGCCCCCAGTTTTGAACCCGGCCT
>Ga0268263_1001164_pt1 | contig 25947 bp, 22 predicted proteins | sample Biomet5_FD_190358 | JGI IMG/M metagenome (GOLD analysis project Ga0268263, IMG submission 190358) | Microbial communities from bioreactor (seeded with sewage sludge) at LBNL, California, USA - Biofuel metagenome 5 (SPAdes) (version 4) | ecosystem: Engineered > Bioreactor > Anaerobic >... | reverse complement strand
AAAGAAAGCCTGATCGAGTGAAATCGATCAGGCTTCATGAATCATTTGGTTATTTCATCTGTCTACTTGACAGTGGTCGGCTCACATTGAGTGACTCTGCATTATCTTTTGGCCAACGAAGGCGACGTGGATGGTTCAGCTAAGCCAATTCTTGTGACCATGTATTCCGATGAAAATACAATGGCTCTGCTTTTTCATTAATTCCATAATGTTGAACAAATATAGTAAATGTAAAGAACTAAAAATCATAAATAACGATAAAAATTGATATAAACACTGTACTAATTATTTTCAATTCTTTCAATCTCTGATACCCACTCATTTTCCCATCTATTTCTATTAAATGCATATTTTACAACCTCATAAGCATTATTTGATATTCTATCTCGCAAATTACCATCAATGATGACTCGCTTCAATCCAGAATAGATAGAATCAACAGTTGCATCACACATAATTCCATTAAAGCCATTAATTATAATATTTGACAATCCACCAACATTTGTTGTTACAATTGCACACTTACTAGCCATAGCCTCTAGTACAGATAGTGATGTCCCCTCTGAACCGATTGATGCATTTACAGATATATCATATTGTGAATTTATTCTAATTGAATCATTACTTTTGTACTTTATAAAATTAATATACCGACAACTAGAATACTTATTTTTAAGCCAGCCTTCATCAGATCCACTACCAGCGAATGTAATTTCGATATTCAATTTATCATTTATTAATTTGTCAATAACTTCTGCAAAAAGTCTTGTACCACGATATTTTTCAAATCTTCTTGCAAAAATTATTTTTATTATAGTACTATTCCGAACTGGCTTATTCTGAGAAAGCACAGAACAATAATTAGTTATTACATGAATATTTGTTTTATTATTATATAAGTGTGAACGATACCAATTAGGGAAATTATAATCAACAGCAACTGTATTTTTCACAAAATTAACAGTTTTAATATCATACCATCCTCTATAACATTTGATTATATATTCAAAAATTGGGAAAATTTTTGATTTTTCATTTTCAACATCCCATATTATTCCGTGCTGAATAGAAACTGTTTTCTTATGTTTATATTTGAAGTTCAATGTATGTGTCATGAATACGATAAAATCGTTGTCAGTACAATTGTTATCTAAATACTCTTTCAATTTTGATATGTATTCATTTTTTCGATTACTATGAGTGTGTATATTTTGAATTGTATAATTTTTAACAAAAAAAAGAGAACTATTTTTACTAGATTGACAAATTATTACATTATAGTGTTTACTAATAAAAACATTTGCTAGATCAGATATATATGTTTGAATACCACCGATTGAAGGTTCTTTAGTTATTTCATCAATAAACTTAGTATAGATTAAAAATGCATTCATATTAAGAAGACCCCTTTATATTTTAAAGAAATGTGAATATGATAATCGATAATTTATTGAGAACCATCTATAAGTAGTTATAATCAAATAACATTACAAATTGAGAATTATTTAGAAATGACTTCATGTAATATTTTTTTGAAAAGGTCCATAAACATTAATGATAATTTTTATAATCTATAAAAGTTTCTGCGGCAATATTGCTATATAAATAAATATCAGTTATTGAAGAACGTGCTTTCTCTAATAGCTTATAGTATTTATCTGTAAACAAAAGGCTTTCAATAACTTTAGTAAGGTAATTACAATTCGTACAATCAATTAACATTGAATTACCACCGTTATTTATATGATTCATTCCATCCCATTTTTTAAAGACACATGGTGTTTTACTTGCTGCTGCTTGTTCCCATAAAACAGAGTGTTGTCCAGGAAAGACAATTAAGTCAGCGGCATAAAAATACTTATACACGTCTGATGCTTTTATCCATCCTATATATATAATTTTATTTGATAGTTTTAAACTAAAATCATTCATAAATTCAGGTTGAGGAGAACCAAATAGCACTAGTCGAACACTATCCGATTGAATAGAATTCACAGCGTCCATTAAATCTCCAATTCCTTTCTTCAAATCAAATTTTCCTCCGGAAACAAGAACAAATTCTTTATCTGATACATTCAGTTCCTTTCGTGTTCTGTATCGTATTATTGACCTATCTTCTATATGCATAGCTTCATCATCAGCGCCCATGATTAATAGTTTTATATTATTTGATCTTATATGAAAATATTCTGATAGATACTGAATCCTGCAAGGAGTTACACCATAGAAAACGTTAATTTTAAATTTTGAATGCATGTTCAATAAAATATAATACAATTTTCTGATTTTATCTTTAAATGTTATAGAACTATAGCCAATATTATTATCTAGATGATTATCTTGTGCTATAAAACATTTGTATTTGTTTTTGTACTTAACAACATCATAAATACTCCAATTCATACATCCATGAAAAAAAATATAATCCGGTTTTAGCTTACATAACAAATCATAAATATCGTAATAATTAAGAATTTCCGTCAATTTTTTTGAACAGAAACTTTTCTTTTGAATTCTATGTACAGTAACTCCTTCCTGTAATGTATAGGTTTGTGGAAGAACACTTTTTATTTTACCATTATAATGAATTAATGTCGTAGTAATTATATGAACGGTGTTTCCTAATCTTGATTGATATTTAGGAAGCAAGTTTTCTTGATAACCCCAATAATCATTATATGGTGAATTAAGTGAAACATGTACTATTATCATGAGTAACCATCCTTAATTAATTTAAAATATAACTGTATATATTTACTATAGCATAATTTTTGATCAAATCGCTTAGCATATTCTACGCAGAAATTGCTGTTCGTTTGTTTAATGCTCTTATTCTGTCTAATTATACGTAAAAGTTCAGAAACAGTATTGGTATATATAATATATCCACAGTTTGTTCCTATAATTTCGGCGCTTCCACCTGTATTGTATGTTATAACCGGAGTCCCGCAAGCCAATGCTTCCATATTTACAGATGGATAGTTATCTTCTAATGTGGGATTAATAAATATATCTGCAGCAGAATATATTTCTACAAGAGTTTTTTTTGTATTTGTGCGACTAATTGATATTATATTTTTAGGTAGTGTTTTAATCAATGATTCTTTGACGCCGACTAATACAATTTGAAAATTTGATTCTAGTTTATTAGCAAGTTCTACAAAAATATCAAGTCCCTTTCTTTTATCCCATGATGATGCTACTCCAAGCAAAATAATTTTATTTGCGCAATTATATCTTTGTCTAAAATCACTTTTCATAGGTTTAAATACAGATAAATCTATCCCATTGTTTATTATAATAACTTTGTAACTAGATAGGAACGATTGCTTTACGAGTTCCGCCAACCATTTTGACGGAGTTACAATTGTCATCTGTATACCTTTTTCATATGCTGCCTTCTTTATATCAAACAAATACGAAGAGGTGTCAAAAAAAGAACACGGATAAAAATTGGATGGATATTTGCATTTTTTGCATACTGTTTTCCACTTCGCACAATTAATTAAAGAAAAATGAGGGCATCTTCCAGTAAAGGCCCAGCAATCGTGTAATGTCCAAACGACTTTAATTTTATTTTTTTTAATATATTTGAAAAGAATATATAAATTGATATAAGATCCATGAATATTATGTAATTGGATAATTGCGGGGTTTAGTTTTGATATTTTATGAATTAATTTAAGTGTATGATAAATATTAAAACAATTATGAAGGCCAGTAATTTTTTCGGCTATTTCCACAATTCTATGGCATATTTTTCCTTCAATGATGTAATCATTAAGAAAGCGACTATTTTTAACGCCTATGTTAAGAGGATACATTTGTACTGTCTTAAAACCATTCGTCTCAGCTAATGATGATATCAAATACATAATATTACCAGTACTGCCAATATTGATGGCATTTATACTAACAATTGTTTTACCAATAGCATCCATTTTCAACTTGTTCTTTCTTTTGAATACACTCTTTGACATCTGGCCTAACCCAATAATCATTATAGAACTTTGAAATGTACGGGTGATTATCCCATCTATTCCCTTTTATACCGAATAAAATTTGTGTTGCTCCCCCCATATGAATCACTTGTTTTCCTCTTTGTTTTAATTCAGCTCCTAAGGGAAACCCATAAGCACCGCATCCAATCAACGCAACATCAAAATCAATTTTCATTGCTTGTTCAATCATATAATTGAGAGCTTCAAACCATGTGCTGAATCTATTATCTTTTTCGCCAGCAATTGTTTGTACGGATTTCAGTACTTTAATATCAAAATTTGGTAATATACGATTGTCAGCAAATAAAAAATTATGCTTTTCATATTGTTTTTTAATTGTATCAGAAAACGGATGAATAACTAATACTCTTTTTCCTTCCAATGCTGATGACCACGGCATATTTATTGCGTAATAAGGCTCAATGCCACGCAAAGTCAACAATTCAGCATTTTTTATATACTTTTTCACTATATATTCTTCTTGTCGTGTTAGTAAGGCTAATCCATCTATATTATTTAAATTCATTAAGTACAAATTTACAAATTTATAAACATCTATCTCATTTCCAAAAAAACCGGCATTGTTTTTAAGAACGTTAATTTTTACATCATCGAAGTTATGCTTATATAGATAAAGAATGTCAAAGTAATTATTCAAAATTTGCATCTCGCTTGTACCAATTCTACAAATAAGAAATGGCTTGTTAGATTCAATTTTCTTTTTTATAAATTTGTTAGATTCTTCAATATCTAGAACTTCTTTTGCTCCTATTTTAAAATTATAAGGTCTATTTAAGAATTTATCATAATAATTTAAAATTGATCTTTTAATCTTATAATAAATATAGTCATTCATCTTTTACTCTCCTTTTGGCACATAATCCCTAACAGAAAATATAATAAGTATTCATTTAAATAACTCCCAGTAACCATTAGCTTTACAATAATTATTACAAATACAGAAGACATAAAGATTTTTTTACTTCTATTTGAACAAAGAAATATTTTAATAAAATAAATGAAGAAAGAAGACAATATAATGGAACCAAGAATTATTCCATACTGCATCCATAATTCAAAAAACAAGTTATGCGGGTATACATTATTAGTAGAAATATAGAATGAAGCTAAATATAATCGATCTCCATAGGTTCCTAATCCAATAAAGGGTGATTGTTCTATGTATTTTATACAGTTATCAATTAATGATCTGCGCCCACCATCTTCCAGTAACATTTTTTTCTCAATTAAGTCAGTTATACGCCCTAAGTCAATTTTGTATAAAATTTTGTAAAAAAAGTCTACTGTTTGATTATTCCATAGAATAATTATTGCTAGAAAAGCTAGAAATATAAAGAAGCTCTTTTTTTTCATAAATAAAATTTGATATACAACAAAAAAAACACAAAGACAAAGTAATGGACCTCTTGTTCCATAAAATAATAGTGTAATAGTACCAATAATTGAAAATACAAAATCAACTATTCGATGATTTTCAAAATAAGAAATATAAATCAAAATGACTGGGAAAAGTAATAAATACGATGCAGTCATATCATCATTAATAAAATAATTAAAGTAATATTTTTGAATTAGTAAAATAAAAGATTTAGATACAATAGAAAAAATTGCAGAAATCCTTATGGTTCGTCTAGTAATTGAATTATCACGCAAGCATATTCCTATCCAAAAATAAACTATCGATGTAAGCAAATCTGAAAATAGGTTAAATATATACTTAAAATTACCATGGATCAAAACTGATAATATAATAAAAATAGAATATAGAAGCACGTAAATAATTGATGAATGAATATTGTCTCTGTAAAAAAATATGAAAATAAGTAAAATAATGATTGTGAGCGTATAAACAATTATAGTATCTATTGATGTATGTAAACCAATGCTATTGGTGAAAAAGTTTATAACATTTAGTACAGATGATAGACTTATCAATAAAAAAACAATTGCATTTGTTATTGTATCTTTTCGAATTACTAATTTATTAACCATTTTATCATTTCTCTATAAATACTGAAAATGCATTAGCATATTTATATAAATCAAAATAATTTTCGGCAGCAATTCTTGCATTATGTTTTAAAAATAATAATTTATTACTACTAAATTGCGAGATTCTATGAAAACAATTGCAAATATCTTTTTTTGAATAATTCACAATTATTGAATTTTCTTCATCAACCAAATAATCTCCAATATTTGAAAAAAGATTGCATATCACAGGTACACCACACATCATACTTTCAACAAGTTTTGTTGGGAATCCAGCCATAGCATATCTTTCTTTAGGGTTTCGAAATATAATAGAAAAATCCATGAATTTATACAATTTCAAAATTTGCTGGTTTGAAAGGCTTCCATATACTCTAACATTTTTATCGTTTTTTATTATTGAAGGTAATTGAGACAAAGAAGGGCCGACAATATTAATAATAAATCTGTTTTTAAGACTTATATCCAATTCTTCATAGGACGTTAAAAAATCTAATAATTTATCTTTTTTTCCCATATGCCCAGCATATATAATATTTATTTGATTATTTAATTTTTCGTCAATCTGATATTGATAATTGTCTTTATTTAAAATCACAGGCAAATATATAGAGCGAATATTTTTATGCGTAAAATATTCATAGAAATAATTAGAAATTGAAATTACTTTCACTGATTTATCTATCAATAATGAATTAATGTAATTATTATTTAGATATGAAAAACTTAGCTTTCGAAAACTGAATTCTGATGACGAATACCATTCAACAGCATCGTATATTAATTGTGAGTTGTTTATTTTGCCGTATTTTTTAACTAGATGAATGTTGTAAATGGTTGAATCATTGAAAACGATGATATTATAAATGTTATTTTTTAGCATTCTCTTAATGACATGGGAACTAAATATATATGAGAATAATTTGGAAAATATATTTGCACATGATAATGCTCTATATGAGCGATACTCCACGTGATTTTCACCGATATTCTCCTCTTTTTTTGTGCCATAAGCACAATTTGATAAAATAGTGATAGAACACTTCTTTAATAACATACATATTGATCTTACTCTTTGAGCTTGCGCATCAATTATTGTTGGAGTATTTGATGTGGTAAAATATAAAACATTTATGTTCATATCCATCTTGATTATTTCCTATATTATTAGTTTATAACTTTTATTTAGTAAATGCTATCATTAGTAATACATTGATTGATAAAATTTGTAGTGCAGAGTGGGGAAATATCAATAACATCAGAATTATTGTAATATGTAGTTTATCATATGTAGAATTGCGATAGATGTAGTACAGAAATGCTTGTGAAGCACGAGTTCTTTAATTTGCAGCAGTGCCAAATAGAAATGGATCCTACCATGATAAACATAAAACAGAACATGCATTTCAGCCTATTTGAAATTGAGCCATTCAAACACTATTGGGCGACTAGTACTACCACCCGCTACTTCACTACAGATATTTTACTTCTGAATTCGTTGCTATAATGGCAATATCTATTTGTTAGCAGACAGGAGCCACAAGTCGCATGTCAGCTCCGGCAGCCACAGTTCCTGTGAGATCAAGTATGTCATCTTCTACTACAATACACAATCCCTAGATTGGCCTACTAACTTTATGTATCAGCTTACGCCTAACCGCGACTATGTTCGGACCGTGTGGAGGTGCACATGCTGATGGCCAAGTTTGACGCTTCCAAGGGAGCAGTCACGACCGACACGATGTCAGAAAGCCTTATGTTACCCATAAAACACAGTGAGAAAAGGTGCAGATAGGCATCAAATTTGTGCTTTCGAACTATCTGCAGTGAAGTTTGCCGGTACCAGGTTGTTTCAGTACACAGTCATTGAAGAGTGTAGACACCACCGTTATCTGGCGCTCTTCATGGAGCATTCGTTATATATTTGGCACAGTTTTGGGGTTACTAGTGCAACGTGTTCTCTTTGTGATCAAATGCATTAAGACGGACATTGGAAGTGAATTAACGAATTGTCTATCGGACAGCATGAAGACGCTGCCTATACATGATATGGGGATGGCGGATTCCCATTGCCGTCCCATCCGCCCGGCGATGCCCGGCACAATGACGAGTTCGGGCATAGCTACCGCGAGGCTTACAAGCGTCTATGCGACATGACGCCGATCTTTTCGCTGTAAGACGCTGCCAACAGCTCAAGGCTTATCGACGGCGGTCGCGCGACCGTGCCATGTGTCCCTTGGGTCACAAGTCTCCCAACTAATACATGGCTTCCTTCAATCAGAAATTTGTAGTGCATCATTTACAATCCAACATATATTAAACAGAAAAATTCTTAATTATTGTTGCTAACATCAAGATTATACATTATAGTTTGAAGAACGATGTTGCATTTATTGATTGTGTTTTTATGAAGACAATTAGGGGTATATATGGGGAAAATTAGTAAAGAGAAGTCGATTGGACAAAATGCAATTTTAAATTTAGTAAGGACATTAATGCTTATTTTATTTCCCTTATTAACATTTCCTTATATTTCAAAGGTGCTACAGGTAGAAAATATTGGTAAAATTAATTATTCACAATCAATTGTGAGTTATTTTTCTTTGATTGCATCGCTTGGGATTACATCTTATGCGATACGAGAAGGCTCCAGAATAAAAAATAATAATGTGAAGTTGAATAAATTTGTCAATGAAATATTTTCAATAAATATCTATTCGACTTTATTAGCGTATTCATTGTTATTTATTGCAATATTCTTTATTGGCAAATTTAGAGAATATTGGCTATTAATGTTGATACAGTCTTTTTCAATTATTTTTACAACAATCAGTGTTGATTGGATTAATGTTATTTTTGAGGATTATTTTTATATAACCATTAGAAGTATAATTATTCAAATATTTTCATTGATTTTAATGTACGTTTTTGTTAAAAACCCTTGTGATTATTATCTATATGAAATTATTTCAGTATGCTGCAATGGATTGGTTTCAGTGTTAAATTTAATGCGAGTAAAAAAATATTGTAAAATAAAATTATGCAAAAGAATTGATTTCAAAAGACATATAAGACCTATATTGATTTTATTTTATAATAACCTTGCAGTGTCTATATATGTGTCTTCTGATACAACAATGCTAGGCTGGATGGTTGGCGCATATTATGTGGGTTTATATGCAGTAGCAGTAAAAATATACTCAATAATTAAGCAACTTATTGGATCAATATACAGTGTCATAACTGCTAGGATGTCATTGTATTATGCAGAAGGAAAGACTAATGAGTTTAAAACGTTATTAAGCAGTGTAATTAATATAATAATATTTATTTCGATTCCTGCCACGTTTGGTATATTATTTACAGCTAATGAAATAGTAATCGAATTGTCAGATACTACATATGAACCTTCATCTGTTGCTTTGAGAATACTAGCTCTAGCGTTTTTCTTTGCTATATTAGGTGGGGTTTTAGCAAGTTGTGTTAATCTTCCATTAAAAAGAGAGAAGAATAATTTATTAGCTACAGTAATTAGCGCAATGCTAAATATCATATTAAATCTTTTTTTGATTCCAAAATATAAACAAAACGGTGCAGCATTTACTACATTTCTTGCGGAACTAAGTGTATCACTAATTCTACTATATGGGTTACGCGATCACTACGATTTGTTTAATTTTAAAGAAATGAAAGTGAATATAACTAAGTGCTTAATCTCTAGTTCACCTATGTTCTTAACAGACTATATATCTAGGTATTTATTGCATCTGAAGGGTATTAAATATCTATCTATAATGGTTATATTATCAGCGTCGACCTATTTTGGAATGAATGTTCTATTAAAGAATCAATGCATAATTCTATCAATAAAGGAAATTTTTAAAACAAAAAAAACAGGAGGAATTAATGAAAGTGCTTGATTATATCAAAGTACAATAAAGTAATAAATGAATGTACATGCAATAAAAATGAATATTCAGTCAATGAAATAGATGCTTGATGAGTCATTTGCATAGTGTTATGTGATGGAGGACTAGGGGACTATATGAAAATAAAAATTATGGTAGTATTTGGCACACGACCTGAAGCGATCAAGATGTGTCCACTTGTTAAAGAATTAAAAAAAAGAAAACATTTTAAAACATTTGTCTGTGTTACTGGTCAGCATAAGGAGATGTTATATCAAGTTTTAGACGTTTTTCAGGTTGTGCCAGATTATAATCTATCAATTATGAAAAAAAACCAAACGCTATTTGATGTAACTGCAAATATCCTGAATAAAATTCAAAAAGTTTTATTGGATGTAAAACCAGATATAGTTTTAGTTCATGGCGATACAACTACAACATTTGCGACAGCGTTAGCATGTTTTTATCTTCAGATCCCTGTAGGCCATGTTGAAGCTGGTTTACGTACATATAATCTATATTCCCCATATCCTGAAGAATTTAATAGACAAGCAGTCTCAATTATAAGCAAGTTTGATTTTGCACCAACAACCATCTCAAAAGAAAATTTAATCAAAGAAGGTAAGAGAGCGGAAAATATTTTTATAACTGGAAATACAGCTATTGATGCATTGAAGACCACTATTCGTAGTGATTATCAAAATGAAAATTTAGAATGGGCGGCTGATTCACGTTTGATTCTAATTACAGCGCATAGAAGAGAAAACTTAGGCGAACCAATGAAGCATATGTTTAAAGCAATTAGGCGAGTTATTGAGGAGCACCCTGATGTAAAAGCAATTTACCCTATACATATGAATCCAATGATTCGAGAAGAAGCAAAGAAAGAGCTATCTTTTTGTGATCGTATTAGAATTATTGAACCATTAGATGTTATAGATTTTCATAATTTTATGAATCAAAGTTACTTGATTATTACCGATTCTGGTGGGATTCAAGAAGAGGCGCCTTCTCTTGGAAAGCCTGTTCTTGTAATGCGTGATACGACAGAGCGACCTGAGGGTATTACAGCAGGGACCTTGAAATTAGTCGGAACAGATGAAGAATCAATTTACAATAGTTTTACACAATTATTAGAGAATAAGGACGCATACGAGAAGATGAGTAAGGCAATGAATCCTTATGGGGACGGAAAGGCAAGTGAAAGGATTGCAAATATTTTGGAAGATCAATTATTCAGATAAGAATTTATTTAAGTAAAAATATCAATTAATAAACTTATTCTAATAAAAATATGTTATTTATATAGAAAATATTATATATAAAAATTAAAAAGGAGAAATATGAATATTGCAATTGCTGGTACTGGATATGTTGGCCTTTCTTTGGCTGTACTTCTTGCACAACATAACCATGTTATTGCCGTAGACATCGTTTCTGCAAAGGTAGAAAAAATTAATAATCACTTGAGCCCTATTCAAGATGATTATCTTGAAAAGTACCTGTCTACAAAAATGCTTGATTTAACTGCCACGTTGGATGCGAAAGAAGCATATAGCACAGCCAAGTATGTCATCATTGCGGCTCCAACAAATTATGATCCAAAAAAGAATTTTTTTGATACAAGTGCAGTCGAGGACGTAATTCAATTAGTTATTAAGTATAATCCTGATGCAATAATCGTTATTAAATCGACAATACCAGTTGGTTTTACAACATTGGTAAGAGAGAAATATCATTGTGATAATATTATCTTCTCACCAGAATTTTTACGTGAATCTAGAGCATTATATGATAACTTATATCCTTCAAGAATAATTGTGGGTACCGACTTAACAAATGCTAGATTATTAAAAGCAGCGCAAGTATTTGCACAATTGCTCCAAGAAGGTGCAATAAAAGGAAAACTAAAAGAACAAGTTCCGGAAGGCGAAAAAATCGATGAGCATCCGATTCCAACGTTAATTACTGGATTCACAGAAGCTGAAGCTGTTAAACTATTCGCCAACACATATCTTGCGCTTAGGGTAGCTTATTTCAATGAGCTTGATACGTATGCTGAGTCCAAAGGATTGGATACCCAGCAGATAATTGAAGGGGTGTGTCTGGATCCGAGGATAGGAGATCAATATAATAATCCGAGTTTTGGCTATGGTGGTTATTGTTTACCAAAAGATAGTAAGCAACTATTGGCAAACTTTAATCAAGTACCGCAAAACTTAATCCAGGCTATAGTCGAATCAAATAGGACAAGGAAGGATTATATCGCTGATCGTGTGCTAAAACTTGCTGGTGCGTATGAAGGATCTGAAGAATTTGATCCTAACAAAGAAAAGCCAATAATTATTGGCGTTTATCGACTGACAATGAAGAGCAATTCTGATAATTTCCGCCAGAGCAGCATCCAAGGTGTAATGAAGAGGATTAAGGCAAAAGGCGCTACCGTAATTATCTATGAGCCAACGCTTGAGGATGGGTCAACTTTCTTTGGATCAAAAGTGGTTAATGAAATAAAAACATTCAAAGAACAGAGTAAGGCTATAATTGCTAACAGATATGATTCAAATCTTGATGATGTTAAGGCCAAAGTATATACACGTGACCTATTTAGAAGAGACTGATTTATAGTAGTTATTAGTCATATGTATTTAGATTTAATTCTATTTTTATATGACATCAAATGATAGATAATTATATAATTGAATAAGGTAATTTGGGGGGCTTTTGATAATGCATTTCGATAATAAAACGTTGTTGATCACAGGAGGCACTGGTTCCTTTGGTAATGCCGTCCTCAACCGCTTTCTACAAACCGACATCAAGGAGATCCGCGTGTTCTCCCGTGACGAGAAGAAACAGGATGACATGCGCCATGACTTCCAGGCCCGGATGCCGGAAGTATCGGACAAGATCAAGTTTTACATAGGCGATGTCCGTGACCTGGCCTCGGTCAAGAACGCCATGCATGGGGTCGACTACATCTTCCATGCCGCGGCCCTCAAGCAGGTGCCGTCCTGCGAGTTCTTCCCCATGGAGGCGGTCAAGACCAACGTCTTCGGCACGGACAACGTGCTGACGGCAGCCATCGAGGAAGGGGTCAAGACGGTCATCTGCCTGTCGACGGACAAGGCGGCCTATCCGGTCAACGCCATGGGCACCAGCAAGGCCATGATGGAAAAGGTCATCGTGGCCAAATCACGCACGGTGTCCCCGGACAAGACCAAGATCTGTTGCACCCGGTATGGTAACGTGCTGTGCTCGCGGGGCAGCGTGGTGCCGCTGTGGATCGAACAGATCAAAACGGGTAAGCCGATAACGATAACGGAACCCAAGATGACGCGGTTCATCATGAGCCTGGACGAGGCGGTGGACCTGGTGCTGTTCGCCTTCGAGAACGGCACCTCGGGCGACATCCTGGTCCAGAAGGCCCCGGCCTGCACCATCGGCGTGCTGGCCCAGGCGGTCAAGGAGCTGTTCTATTCCAATGACGACATCCGGGTCATCGGCATCCGGCATGGCGAGAAGATGTATGAGACGCTTTTGACCAACGAGGAATGCGCCCATGCCTTGGACATGGGCAACTTCTTCCGGGTGCCCTGCGACAAGCGGGACCTGAATTATGACAAGTACTTCACCCAGGGCAACCTCAAGGCCAGCACCCTGACGGAATTCAATTCCAACAACACGCAGCTGCTGGATGTTGAACAGGTCAAGGCGAAACTGCTATCATTGAGATACATCCAGGACGAGCTGGCTGGCATGGGGATCAAGAAATGAGGATATTGGTCACGGGGGCCAAGGGGTTCGTCGGCAGGAACCTGGTGGCCGCCTTACGGAATATCAAGGATGGGTACGACAGGACGCAGGGTTTTGTCGTCGACGAGATATTTGAATATGACATCGACACGGAAGAGGCCTTGCTGCAGGAGTACTGCGCCAAGGCCGATTTCGTATTCAACCTGGCCGGGGTCAACCGGCCCAAGGATGCCGCGGAGTTCATGGCGGGCAACTACGGCTTCGCCTCGAGGCTGCTGGCGGCCCTGGAGCAGGCTGACAACCGCTGCCCTGTGATGCTGTCATCCTCCATCCAGGCCACGCTGCTGGGCCGCTACGCGGGTTCGGCGTATGGCCAGAGCAAGCGGGAAGGGGAGCAGCTCTTCTTCGCCTACGGGGCAAAGACGGGGGCCCAGGTGCTGGTCTATCGGTTCCCCAACCTGTTCGGCAAGTGGTGCCGGCCCAACTACAACTCGGCGGTGGCCACCTTCTGCCATAACATGGCCCATGACCTGCCGATCACGGTCAACGACCGGGCGACGCCGCTGGAGCTGCTGTACATCGACGACCTGGTCGCCGAGATGATGGCGGCGCTGCAGGGCCAGGCCCATCGCTGCGAGTATGACGGCACTACGCCGGTGGCCAAGCAGCAGGGCCGCTACTGCTACGTGCCGACCACCTACCAGACGACGCTGGGCGAGGTCGTGGACCTGCTGCAGCAGTTCCATGACCAGCCGGCCACGCTATCGATGCCGGCCATCCCGGCCGGCTCGCTGGCAGCCAAGCTGTATTCCACCTATCTGTCCTATCTGCCCAAGGAGAAGGTGGCCTTCACGCCCAAGGCCAACGTCGATGCCCGGGGCAGCTTCACCGAGCTGCTCAAAATGGCGTCCGGCGGTCAGTTCAGCGTCAACGTCTCCAAGCCCGGCATCACAAAGGGCCAGCACTGGCACAACTCCAAATGGGAGCTGTTCATCGTGGTGTCCGGCCATGGCAAGATTCAGGAAAGACGGATCGACAGCCAAGAAGTTATGGAATTCGAGGTTTCCGGTGATAAGATTGAGGTAGTGCATATGCTGCCGGGGTACACCCACAACATCATCAACCTTTCGGATACCGAGGACCTGGTGACGCTGATGTGGGCCAACGAGCCCTTCGACCCCGAGCATCCCGACACCTATCATCAGGAGGTATAGACCCATGGGCAAGCTGAGGCTGATGACCATCGTCGGCACGCGGCCGGAGATTATCCGGCTTTCGGCGGTGATCAAGAAATGCGACAGGTACTTCGACCAGATCCTGGTCCATACCGGCCAGAACTATGATTATGAGCTCAACCAGGTGTTCTTCGAGGACCTGAACCTCAGGAAGCCTGATTTCTACCTGGACGCCGCCCAGGGCAACCTGGGCCAGACCATCGGCGGCATCATCGCCAAGTCCTATGACCTGATGGTGGAACAGAAACCTGACGCCCTGCTGATTTTGGGCGACACCAACTCCTGCCTGTCGGCCATCAGCGCCAAGCGGCTGCATATCCCGGTCTTCCACATGGAGGCGGGCAACCGCTGCTTCGACGAGTGCCTGCCGGAAGAGACCAACCGGCGAATCGTCGACCACATCGCCGACGTCAATATGTGCTATTCCGAGCATGCCCGCCGCTACCTTAACGCCGAAGGGACAGCCAAGGAACGGACCTACGTCACCGGCTCGCCGATGGCCGAGGTGCTGACCGGCAACCTGGACAAGATCAAGGCCAGCGACATCCTGGCCAGGCTGGGTCTGCAGAAGGGGAAGTACATCCTGCTGTCGGCCCATCGCGAGGAGAACATCGACACCGAGGAGAACTTCCTCAGCCTGATGAACGCTATCAACGCCTTGGCGGCCAAGTATGACATGCCGATCCTTTACTCATGCCATCCGCGCAGCGCCAAGTACATCGAGAAACGGCATTTCCAGTTCGACAAGCGCGTCCAACAGCATAAGCCGCTGGGTTTCAACGACTACAACAACCTGCAGATGAATGCCTTCTGCGTGGTATCGGACAGCGGCACCCTGCCGGAGGAGAGCTCATACTTCAACGCCCATGGCATCCACTTCCCGGCCGTGTGCATCAGGACATCCACGGAGAGACCGGAAGCCTTGGACAAAGGCAACTTCATCATCGCCGGGATTACGACCGAGCAGGTGCTGCAGGCCGTGGATGTGGCGGTGGAGATGAACAGGAACGGTGACTATGGCATCGCAGTGCCTGATTATACGGATGAGAACGTCAGCACGAAAGTAGCGAAATTGATACAAAGCTATACGGGAATTGTAAACAAAGTAGTGTGGAGAAAGACATTGTTATGAAAGAAACAAATGAAGAAAAGATAATGCATAACAATCAAAATAATGTTGTTTTGTTTATAGACGCGTATAAAAAACTAGAGTCAAAAGTTGAAGAAGTATATAACGTACCTATTAATAGATCAAAATCTTCTATATTAGCCACTGCATATCCAGAACTTTATAATGAAATTAATTACTGTGCTCAAATACGTAACCTTATTCAACATGCAGAGAAATTAGATAATGAATATCCAATTGAACCAAGTACGAATGCGATAGCTTTAGTTCAAAAATTGATTGATAAGGTATCTGAAAGAAAGAAATGTAAAGAAATATACATTCCTTATAATCGAATTTATAAACGAAACATTGATGATAGTGTAAAGGAAACAATTAATGAAATGAAGCTTAAAGTCTACTCACATGTTCCAATAGTTGATTCGGAAGGAGTTGTAGAAGGAGTGTTTGATGAGAATTCCATTTTTAATTATGTGGATGACGAAAAAACAGTCGAAGTTGAGGGACTGACATTTCGTGATATTAAAAAGTATCTTACATTTGATCGTAGAAAGATGGAAAAGATTTTATTTAGAAAGGGTGATATCTATATAGACAAAATTGAAAAACTATTTATACGAAAATTTCAGGATCAAAGTAGACTTGAGGTGGTTTTCTTAACGCGTTCCGGGAAGCAAAATGATAAACTAATCGGAATGATTACACCATGGGATTTATTGGCAAAAAATTAAGGCCATACATCATTCTGATTATTTGATATAAAACATGAAAGAAAAAAAGAATATTGTAATTATTAATATCGCTATCAGTTTTGTTCTTTTGGCTTTATTGTTTATTTTTAAGTTCTATGTTTGTGATAAAAAAATATCACAATTTATTTATGATCTGAGCCTTGCTATTTTTGGTGGCTCTTCATTGGGGATTGTGTTGACATTAGTTGAATACTTTTCGGAAAAAAGAAAATGTATGGAGGAATTTTATCAATCTGCAATAAGCATAGAAAAGAAACTATGCAACTTGAATTACTTGTTCTTCGATGAGCCGCTTGATTTTGTAGAGCAATTATTATGTGAACGTCAGAGAAATGAAGCATATAAATATTTTAAAACAATAAAACCATCTTATACAGCTAAGGAAAAATTAATTAATGAGTATATTGATGGATCTATAAAGAATGAAGATGTTTCTCTAAACGAAAACATATATAATAGTAAATTAATAGAATATGATAAAAGAATCAGAGATTGTGCAATTACATTATTGGAAATATCGGAAGTTGACATAAATGAATTAGGCAACAGATATTTCGCGATGGATTTTTTTATAATTAATAAAAAGGTAAAGTATACTATAGCATACCATCAAATTTATAAAACTATAGTAGATGCACTGGGAGAAATAAGTAGAATTCGTCTCGATTTAAATACGTTTATTGAAAGCAAAAATGGCAATTATCAAGTAATACTTCCATTGATCAATAGAACAATGAATTATTGGTATAAACTAGTTGAAGATTCTCAAACAAGAACTATTTATCCAATCTTATGGAATAATTTGAATAATTCAATTGAAAAATTCAGATGTGCTATTTATAAGGAAAAGTTTGTAGAAGAAAAGCTTAAACCATATAAAGTAATACATAGGAATAGAAATGCCTTGAAGGATAACGCTTAGAGTGGAACGTCCCATATAATAATTCTAAATGAATTAGGAGAAGGGACTACTACTAATATTTATTTTTATAACTATTTCAATCCTCAAAAAACTAAATAAGTAGTATCAATAAATGGGCACTGATAACCTTAAGGAGGGTTATGTATAAATGAATACTGATAATATGAAGAATATTATATACAGTTTAAGTAGTATCAATGAATGGTCTCTATTTCTAATAAAGTTTAGGAATGTAAATGAGGAATTCAGTTGTAATACATGTCCAATAACAATTGAAACTAAAGATTCACTTAGAAATTATTTATTCGAATTTTCATTAAAATACAATTGCATGAACAACAAACCATTTGCTTTTCAAAGAATTATCAAATATGATGGAACCATTGATGATACCTCTATACATTACATTGATTTAGACGATGATTTAATTGTTGATTCTTACAAAAAATGGCTATTTGCTTTTAAACGCCCTGACCAAAATGAAGATCCAATATTATTTAGTCCAAATGGATATGCTCTTAAAGGGCATATTCTAGAACCAAATGGTGCAAAATCATCGATAATAATATTTACGATTTGTAGTCCAATTCGTTTGTATAAACATAGTTTTTTATGGACTAAAGATACATTTCATGAGGTATCAGAAAAAGTGCTATCGCTTATTACGAGGATTGATGTAATTATCTATAAAAATAGCGCTTATTTTTTTAATATGAATGGTGAAAAACTATTTGATATGGAGCGTGCTTATAGAATAAATAGTAATAAAAAAATTGATGCAATAATTGAAACTAAAATGCTTTCAGATAATGCACAGTTTAAGCAATATGCATCTTTTGGATATAATCCACGCAGGTTTATTTCTTTTAATGAGGATCGGTTTAATAAGCTTGCTAATGATAAAGTGTTTCGTAATACTGTGGCTGTCAAATTTAATCTGGAATTAAATAATTCAGGGAAATTTGTATCTTCAAGTTCTGATGGAGTTGATAAAATTGTAAAATTTCTATGTGGAAAAGGAATGATTGATCCAGTCGATGATAGCCCTGTTGAAGTAGAATCTAGCAGACGATGGGAGAGTTAAAATATGCCTAATGTTTTTCGGTGCTGCATGTTTTTTCTATCATTTTTTCCCTTATGGATCTGTGTTGTATTTATTGATGTAATGAAAATTGTTTCTGATAAAACAAATCTTTGGAGCGAAATTATTGAACTAATAGTAATATCATTAATGACTTTATTTTGCACCTTTGTTATATGCAAAGTTTTAAAAATAAATAAAGGCCAAAACTGTGAATGCTATAAAGTTATTAAATCTGAAATCGATACAATTTCTACCTCAACGTATCTTCTTACTAATGTCCTTCCTTTATTAGCTTTTGATTTTACTAAATGGAAAAGTACAATTACGTTTTTAATAATTATACTATTTCTTTTCTTGATGAATTCGATTCATAATCGATATGACTGTAATATATGTCTTGAATTAATGGGCTATCGAATGTATACGTGCTGGCTGAAAGATGACAGAGAAGAGCAAAGGCAGTTAACTGTTCTAATAAGAAATACGTCATTGAATGCTAATGATGAAATTGCTATACATAAGTTGAATGATAATTTATTTTTTGGATATTCGATAGGAAAATCTAGTTAATAGAAAAAGAAATATTGATGAATACTAATATGTATAAATTATTGTATATTGTATTTCGCTATCATATATATGATAATTTTTACAATATCAAATGAATTGAATATAAAATTGTTGTTCCAAATGATTTCAGATGGATGTTATTCTTAATTATTTGAATGCAAATATCTTCTTTCCTGAGTTTTTTAATGATAATATAAATGGAAAATAATTCTGGCTTAATAATTAACTCGTCTATGGGTTGCGGACAAAATCTGGGCCAAAAATTGATCCAGAAAAGAACACGTATGTATCCATAACAGATGTTTAAGGCAGTTAGGCTGTATATCAAATACGATCTGAGTGCTGTGGCAGCCATTGGCGAGTTTGGTTACTCCGATAGACATTCCATTGTCCATTGGTACAGGGAGTACAAGAGGACCGGCGAGTTTTATAAGTCTCCGAAAAGTCATTCGAAGTACAGTGCGGAGTAGCGAGAACAAGCTGTCTCATATTGCTTGAAGCATGGCCGGATCATCACCAACACGATCCGCGGTCTAGGCTATCAGTCAAAGACAACATTGTTTGACTAGCTCAATGAAGATGACCTCCGATAAAAAGATACATTGTCATAAAGCGAAAACTGCGTACACTTGAATCAGATGCGGAAAAGAGATTGATAATTGCTTTGTATAAAAAGTAAAATTTTATATTATTCGCTAGAAACATACATTATAGCCTTACGTATTCCGTTGGCGTTGATATAATGAAGTGGCAAACTAATTATTGTTTTATCAAAAAAAGTGAGGCCACCATATGGAAATCACCGACTTCGCCATGCCGCTTACAGGCAAGCTTATGAGTATCGAGCAGGTCCCAGATGAGGTGTTCAGCACCAAGGCCATGGGAGATGGCTTCGCCATCGAGTTGGCGGGCAACGACGTGTTGGCCCCGATGGAGGGGACGGTCGATTCGATCTATCCCACCGGACATGCCGTGATGCTGCGGCTGGACTGCGGGATCAACGTGATGGTCCATGTCGGCCTTGATTCGTACAAGATCGCCGGTCTGAACAAGATCCTGGTCCAGGCAGGCGACCATGTGAAACAGGGCCAGCCGCTGGTCCATACCGACTGCCGCAAGATGAAGGCCAAGGCGGCCTCCGTCATCTCCCCGATCGTGTTTCTGGGCGGGGAAAAGGTCACGCTGCTGGCGGCCGTGGGCAGCGAGGTCAAGGCCGGCGAGATGGGGATCGTATCCATCAGCCGTTAGCTTCATCCATCACCATCAAGGCAAGCGAAAGAGGCACGGCGGTGCCTCTTTGTCGTTTCGGAGATGCTATGACTCAGTCCTTCTTCTTGCAGAACCTGAAGTACAGCCAATTGATCAGTACGCCGCCGAAGATGGTCAGGGCGACTTCCAGCACCGTGCCGGCGGTGTCGAGGTTGGAGAAGTAATAGATGGCCACGGCGATGAACGAACCCAATATGCAAAGCGGGATGTTCAGGTACCACTTCTTGGCGTTGATGCCGATGATCGTCGCACAGATCCAGCAGCCGAAGAACCCGGAGACGATGCCGATCAGGACATGGGCTAACATGATGAATTCCTCCTCATTTTTTCTTTGTATATAACAATAATCAATGGACTCTAGATCATCTGCTGACCGTACTGCTTGCCGTAATCAGACGGCGTATAGCCGGTATGGTTCTTGAAGGCCGAGCTGAAGTGGTACACGTTGTCGAAGCCGCAGCGGCGGCCGACCTCGGCGACCGAGATGGTCCGGCTGCTGAGCAGCTCCTTGGCCCGGTTCATGCGGATGCTGGTGATGTACTGCTTGGGTGACACATAATAGATGGATTCGAACAGCCGCCGGAAGTAGGCCACGCTGATGAACGACTGCGCCGCCAGCGCATCGACGGTCAGGTCGGGGTCGCAGTAGTGCTTCTCCAGGTAATTGAGGGCCGGCTTCAGGATCAGGCCTTCCTTGCGCTGGTCGTTGTTGGCGACCAGATGGCCGACGATGTCATACATCAGCCCCAGTGACCGGACGTGGAAGACGTCGGAGTTGAACAGGAAGAGCTTCTTGATCTGGGCGTAGTCGCTCAGGATGCTGCCCATGCCCTCGGTCACGGCCAGTGAGAGGTGCTGGCTCTGGCTGAAGCTGGGTGCGCATTCGAAGTCGATGGTGGGATAATGGCCGGCCTGGAGGCCGTACAGCGTGTAGGTCTGGCCCTGGGGCAAAAAGACGGCATGGCCGGGATCGGAGAGATACTGCTTGCCGCCGCATTCATAGATGATCATGCCGCCGTCGGGCTCGCAGAAGGACAGGCCGTAATGCGGCCGGCATTCGATCTGCCGCTTCACGCCTTTGGCCACGGTGATGGTCCGGACGTTGACGACCTTGGTGATGACGATGCCGTTCAGATCCATGCGCTATCATCCTTTCTCCATGATACTAGCATAAATTTGGCATCTATGTATCGAATAGTGTAAATTGGAAGCGCTATTGTGGCAAATAACTCAGTTTCAAGTATCGAAATATATAAAATTGTGACGGTATGGGTATTGTTAGCCTTAAGGCATGGTGATAAATTTCTAAGTAGGTAAGGTCGCTGAAGGTATTGATGGCTCGTCCCATACTGCAGATGGGACGTCCCCTGGGATCCCTTTTGGCGACCGTAGCCGTTGCAGTGGATATTCCTAAGGGAAAGGAGAATATAATGGCAGAGCAGACAATGGCCACGCAGATCGTCGAGAAGCTGGGTGGCGCAGGCAACATCGCAGAGCTTGAGAATTGCATGACGCGTCTGAGAGTCGTCGTGAAGGACGCCAGCAAGGTCGACCGTGAGGGTCTGGCCAAGATCAAGGGCGTCATGAAGGTCGTCGGCACCCCCGAGGAGCCGCAGATCGTCGTCGGTCCCGGCGTGGCCGACACCATCAGCGAGCAGGTCAAGAAGATGGATGGCATCAAGTACAGCGAGGTCAAGGACCACGCCATGATGAAGAAACAGGGCTCCAAGGGCATCCTGAGCTTCTTCTCCAAGGTGTTCGTCCCGCTGATCCCGGTCTTCGCCGGCAGCGGCCTGATCTTCGGCGTCATGAAGATCTTCGTGCTGATCTTCAACATGACCAAGGCCCCGATCTTCGATCCGGCCAACTCCCAGTTCATGTTCGCGCTGAACGTGCTGGCTTCGACTTTCTTCTCATATCTGAACATCGCGGTGGCCGCCTCGGCCGCCAAGGTCATGGGCGGCAACCCGTATCTGGGCCTGGTCGCCGGTGGCATCATCATCAACCTCGGTGCGCTTAACGGCACCCCGATGGGATTTTTGAACCTGAACTTCACCAACGGCCGTGGCGGTACGCTGGCGGCCATGGCGGCCGGTGCCTTGATCGCCTGGCTGGAGCAGAAGATCAAGGAGCACACTCCTGACGCGCTGAAGATCCATCTGCCGTCGCTGCTGTCGATCATCATCACCGGACTGGTGACGATCTACATCCTGCAGCCCATCGGCGGCGTCATCACCGATGCCATCACCAAGGCGATGCTGTGGATGATGAACACGATCGGCTTCCTGGCATATGGCGTCATCGCCGGTCTGTTCCTGCCGTTGGTCATGGTCGGCATGCACCAGGGTTTGACCCCGATCCATGCGACGCTGATCGAGACTTTGGGCTATACCCCGCTGTATTCCTGCTGCTCGATGGCCGGTGGCGGACAGGTCGGCTCCTCGCTGGCCCTGCTGGTCAAGTACAAGGATAAGAAGAGCATCAAGCGCGCCGTCCAGGCCGGCCTGCCGGCTGGCATCCTGGGCATCGGCGAGCCGCTGATCTTCGGTGTCTCCCTGCCGTTGGGCAAGGTCTTCCTGGAAGCCGATATCGGCGCCTTCGTCGGCGGCTGCGTGCTGGGCCTGTTCCCTGGTCAGGGCGCCGTGACGATGAACGTCTCGGGCATCCTGGGCACGCTGGTCAACACCAAGCCGCTGGCTTACCTCATCGCCTATGCCGCTTCCATCGCCGCCGGTTTCCTGGCCGTGATGGTCATGGGCGTCAAGAAGGAAGCCATCGACGATTTCGAAAAGGTCAATGGCGACTAAGGACTGAGTAGGGAAGTCATATGGTCTGTGCGCCGGGGCGACCCGGCGCACAGGTTTCTTAAGGGCCGCGGGATACGACGGATTGAACGTCGGAAGGAGCATCGGGATGGGAGATTGCTGTTTCAAGGACAAGGCCGCCATCATCACCGGCGCCGGCTCCGGGCTGGGGCTGCTATGCGCCCAGCAGCTGGCGGCGCAGGGCTGTGCGGTGGCCATGGTCGACATCGACGGTACGGCCGTCACCGCCCAGGCCCAAGCGCTGAGCAGCCAGGGCTTCAAGGCTTTGGCCCTGCCGACCGACGTCACGAATTATGACCAGGTCGAGAAAGCCTGCGCCAAAACGGCGGAGACCTTCGGGGGCCTGGACATCGTGATCAGCTGCGCCGGCGGCTCGTGCATCCGCATCCGGAAGGCCGATCCCAAGGCCGCCTTCTGGCAGGTGCCCATCGAGGTCTACGACTGGGGCCTGGACGTCAATATGAAGGGCCCGTTCTATCTGGCCCATGCGGCGATGGGCTTGATGAAGGACCATGGCGGTGTCATCATCAACCTGGGCTCCGTCACCGGGGCGGAGGGCTCCGCTTCCAGCGTGGCCTACGCCACCGCCAAAAGCGGGGTCATGGCCGGCCTCACCAAGTCGTTGGCCTTGGCCGGGGCCCCGTATGGCATCCGGGCGTGCTGCGTGACGCCCGGGCCGGTGCTGACCCGGCCGGGCATGGCCGGCATGAAGACGCTGCTGGGCCGCAGCGCCCAGCCGCAGGAGGTCGTCGACCTGATACTGTATCTGGCCAGCGACCGGGCGGCGTTCATCACCGGCACCGATTATCGGATCGATGGCGGACGCCTGATCATGAAGAATAAGAAATAGGAGCATACGATGGACAAACATTCATTCCTAAATATGAACCGCCCGACGATCGTCTGCATGGTACAGAAGACCGATCCGGAAAGCTGCATCTCCGTCATCCGCAACGCCGCCTGCGACGGGGCCGACGCCTACGGGGTGCAGATCTGCTGCCTGCAGCGGCGCTACCGGACGGCGGATGACTTCCGTCGGATCTTCAGCTATGCCGGCGGCAAGCCGGTATATGTCACGGACTACCGTCATCGCAACAGCGAAGGCATGAGCGATGACCAGCTGGCCGATGAGCTGATGCTGGCCGTCCAGGCCGGGGCCCTGCTGGTCGACGTCATGGGCGACATGTACGACCCGCAGCCCTTGAACTACACCGAGGACCGCGTCGCCGCCGCCAAGCAGATGGAACTGATCGGCAAGGTGCATGCCGCCGGGGGCCAGGTGCTCATGTCGACCCACACCAAGAAGTACATGACCTGCGACGAGGTCGTCCACATCGCCAAGCTGCAGCAGGCCCGCGGGGCCGACATCGTCAAGGTCATCACGATGGCCGACACCCGCCAGCAGATGCTGGATAACCTGCAGACCACCGCGGTGCTGGCCGACCAGCTTGACAAGCCGTTCATCTTCTTGGCCAACGGCTCCTGGTGCAAGCTGCAGCGGCTGATGGGGCCGCTGCTCGGCTCGCAGATCTATCTGTGCGTCCAGCAGTACGAGGAGACCAACTCCCGTGAGCAGCCGCTGGTCAGAAACGTGCGGCAGATGCTGGACTGCCTGGACTGGATGCCGAGCCGCGGCGGCGACGTCGATAAGACCCAAGGAGGCTGAAAGACAGATGAAAGCGATATTGGTTACCAAGGACGACCATCTGGTATACAGCGATGTCCCCGATCCCGTCATGAAGGACGACGAGGTATTGGTGCAGATCGAGTATGCGGCCCTCAACCGGGCCGACCTGATGCAGCGGGCGGGCGACTACCCGCCGCCGGCCGGCTGCCCGGACTGGATGGGGCTGGAGATCTCCGGCACCATCGTCAGGATGGGATCGCAGGCCGCGGCCCACAGCACGCTGCAGGTCGGTTCGAAGGTCTGTGCCCTGTTGGGCGGGGGCGGCTATGCCGAATACGTCAGCGTGAAGTATGACATGGTCATGCCGGTCCCGTCTGGCATCACCATGGCCGAGGCGGCCGCCATGCCTGAGGCTTTCGCCACCGCCTATCTGAACCTGTTCATCGAGGGCCATATCGAAAAAGGCAACACGCTGCTGATGCATGCCGGGGCCAGCGGCCTGGCCAGCGTCATCATACCGATGGCCAAGGCCTTCGGCGTCCATGTCGTCACCTCCGTGCTCAACGAGCAGGTGGCGGCCAACATCAAGCATCTGGGCGCCGACTATGTCATCGTCCAGAGCCGTGAGCAGACCTGCGACGTGCTGAAGAGGATGCTGGATGAAGGCCATCCCGTCGACGTGGCCATCGACTGTCTGGGCGGGGCCGACATGGGCAAGTGCCTGCCGTATCTGTCCCATGGGGCCCGGTGGATTATGATCGCCACTTTGGCCGGCAACCTGACGCAGATCGACCTGAAGAACATCTATGTCCGCAACGTGCGGATCATCGGCAGCACCCTCCGTTCCAAGAAGCCG
>Ga0268263_1001161_pt1 | contig 26169 bp, 23 predicted proteins | sample Biomet5_FD_190358 | JGI IMG/M metagenome (GOLD analysis project Ga0268263, IMG submission 190358) | Microbial communities from bioreactor (seeded with sewage sludge) at LBNL, California, USA - Biofuel metagenome 5 (SPAdes) (version 4) | ecosystem: Engineered > Bioreactor > Anaerobic >... | reverse complement strand
CTGGGTGACGGCGATCAGCAGCGGGCGCGTGCCGTCCGCCCGCGTCAGCCCCCGCAGCGCGGCGCGCATCATGGCGCTGCCGCCGGCGGCGTGAACGTTGCACAGATCGACGTCCAGCCCGCTCAGCACCCGCATCGCGCTCTCGACGGTGTTGGGGATGTCATGCAGCTTGAGATCGAGGAAAATGCGGTGGCCGCGCGCCTTGAGCCGGCGCACGATGTCCGGCCCCTCGGCGTAGAACAGCTCCATGCCGATCTTGACAAAGGCGTCCGCCGGCAGCCGGTCGAGGAAGGCCAGGGTCTCCGCCGCGCTCTTGAAGTCGCAGGCGACAATGACGTCTTTTCCCATTATGAATGCGCACCTCCTATGATGCTTTGCAGCTCGCCGATCCCGTATTTCTCCATGGCGCGGGGCAGGTCGGCGATGATCTTCGGACAGGCCCAGGGATCGCGCAGGTTGGCGGCGCCGACCTCGACGGCGGCGGCGCCGGCCAGCATCAGCTCAAGCGCCTGCTCCGCCGTGGACACGCCGCCCATGCCGACGACCGGGATGCGGACGGCCTCAAACACCTGCCAGACCATGCGCACCGCCACCGGGAAAACAGCGTCGCCGGACAGCCCGCCGGTGACGTTTTTCAGCACCGGGCGGCGCGTGCGCAGATCGAGCCGCATGGCCAGCAGCGTGTTGATGAGCGCGATGCCGTCCGCGCCCGCGCTCTCGCAGGCGCGGGCGATCTCCGCGATGTCGGTGACGTTGGGCGAGAGCTTGAGCCAGATCGGCTTGCGCGTCACGCCGCGCACCGCGCGCGTCACCTCGGCGGCCGCCCTGGGGTCGGTGCCGAAGCTCATGCCGCCGCAATGGACGTTCGGACAGCTGATATTGATTTCCAGCGCCGCGACGGCGGGGTCCTCATCGAAGGCGCGGGCGACTTCGGCATATTCCGCGACCGAGAAGCCGCAGACATTGGCGATCACCGGCCCCCGGTAGACGGCGCGCAGCTTCGGCAGCTCCTCCGCCAGCACGGCGGCCGCGCCGGGATTCTGCAGCCCGACCGCGTTGAGCATCCCAGCCGGCGCCTCGGCGATGCGCGGCACCGGGTTGCCGAAGCGCGCCGCGCGCGTCGTCCCCTTGAGCACCAGCGCGCCCAGCACATTGAGATCGTACAGCTCCGCAAACTCATAACCGAAGCCGAAGGTCCCGGAGGCCGGAACAATGGGGTTTTTGAGTGTAATGCCGTTCAGCTTTACAGACGTTTCTGCCACAGGATCTCCTCCTTTCGGAACACCGGGCCGTCCCGGCAGACGCGCTTGGGGCCGAAGTTGGTCTCGCAGGTGCAGCCCATGCAGGCGCCAAAGCCGCAGCCCATCCGGTTTTCAAAGCTGAACTGCCCGTCCGCGCAGCAGTCATAGACCGCGCGCAGCATCGGCTCCGGCCCGCAGGCGAAGACATAGGACGACGCCGGCAGCAGGTCCGTGACCATGCCGCGCCGCCCCGCCGAGCCGTCCACCGTGGCGACGCGGACCTCCAGACCGAGGGCTTCCAGCTCCTCTGCCAGCAGGACGTCCGTCCGGGTGGCAAAGCCCAAACAAACGACGGGCCTGGCCCCGCGGCGCAGCAAGCTTTTGGCCAGCGCCGGCAGCGGCGCGGCGCCGAGGCCGCCGCCGACCAGCACGGGCGTCTCCCCGCCCGCCGCCGCGTCAAAGCCGTTGCCGAGGCCGACGAGCACGTCGAGCTCCGTACCCGCGCTCAGACGCGAAAGCAGCCCGGTGCCCGCTCCGACGACCTTGTAAAGCAGGATCACTTCCCGGTCAGACCAGTCGCAGACCGAGAAGGGACGGCGGAGATATTTCCCCGGCAGGGCGACGTTGACGAACTGCCCGGGCGTCTTCAGCGCCGATGCGTCGCCCTCCAGCCGCAGCCGGAAGACGTCCCGGGCGGCGCGCTCGTTCGCCCGGATCACAAAGCGGGTGTCCGTCATGCTCAGGCGTTGATGGTGCTGATTTGCAGCGTGGTCTCCTCGAGGACGTCGAGCAGCACGCGCACGGTATCGAGCGAGGTGAACATCGAGACGTTGTTCTCGACCGCGCACTGGCGGATCGCCTGGCCGTCGCTGACGGAGTGCTCCGCGCCCAGCTCGCGGGTGTTGATGACATAGGTGACATAGCCCTTGCGGATGGCGTCGAGCAGCTCGGTGCTGCCGTCGCTCAGCTTTTTCTTGACGCGGGTGCGGATGCCGTGCGCCTTGAGGAAGGCCGCGGTGCCCGCGGTCGCTTCGATGTTGAAGCCGAGCTGATAGAAGCGGCGGATGAGCGGCAGCCCCTCCTCCTTGTCCTTGTCGGCCAGCATCACCAGCACCGTGCCGTAGTTGAGCACGCGCATGCCGGAGGCCTGCAGCGCCTTGTAGAGGGCGCGGGTCAGCGAACGGTCATAGCCGATGGCCTCGCCCGTCGACTTCATCTCCGGCGAAAGGTAGGTGTCCATGCCGGACAGCTTCGAGAAGCTGAAGGCCGGGACCTTGACATAGAAGCGGTCGCGGCGCTCGTCGGCGCAGATCGTGAAGATGCCCTGCTCCTTGAGCGTCTTGCCGAGGACGGCCATGGTGCCCACGTCGGCCAGCGAAATGCCGGTCGCCTTGGAGAGGAACGGCACGGTGCGGGAGGAGCGCGGGTTGACCTCGATCACATAGACCTTGTCTCCCGGCGCGACGATGAACTGGATGTTGAACAGGCCGCGGATGCCGATGCCCAGGCCGAGCTTCTTGGTGTACTCAAGGATCGTCCCCTTCGCCTTGCTCGAAACGCTGAAGGTCGGATAGACGCTGATGCTGTCGCCGCTGTGGACGCCGGTGCGCTCGACCAGCTCCATGATGCCGGGCACAAAGACGTCCGCGCCGTCGCACACCGCGTCGACCTCGAGCTCCTTGCCCTCGATATACTTGTCCACCAGCACCGGCTCGTCCTCGTTGATGGCGACGGCGGTGCGCAAATACTCGCGCAGGCCCTTTTCGTCGGCGACGATGCGCATGGCGCGGCCGCCGAGAACGTAGCTCGGCCGGACCAGGACCGGGTAACCGATGCGCGCGGCGGCCTTGACGCCCTCCTCGACGCTGGTGACGGCGACGCCCTCCGGCTGCGGGATGTGCAGCTGCTCCATGATCTTTTCAAAGGAATCGCGGTTCTCGGCGCGGTCGATGGCGTCGACATCCGTGCCGATGATCTTGACGCCGCGCTCGTGCAGCGGCGGCGCGAGGTTGATCGCCGTCTGGCCGCCCAGGGAGGCGACAACGCCGATCGGCTGCTCGAAGTGGAGGATGTTCATGACGTCCTCGGTGGTCAGCGGCTCAAAATAGAGCTTGTCGCTCGTCGTGTAGTCGGTCGAAACGGTCTCGGGGTTGTTGTTGATGATGATGGCCTCATAGCCCGCTTCCTTGATCGTCTTGACGGCGTGGACGGTGGAGTAGTCGAACTCCACGCCCTGGCCGATGCGGATCGGGCCGGCGCCGAGGACGACAATCTTCTCCCGCCCGGTGCGGACGCTCTGCATCGTGCCGCCGTAATCGGAGTAGAAATACGGGATGTAGCTGTGCTCATCCTTGGCGCAGGTGTCGATCATGCGGAAGTTCGGGAAGAGATTCTCGCGCTCGCGCTGCGCATAGACCTCCATCTCGCGCACGCCCCAGAGCTTGGCGATATACTTGTCGGAGAAGCCCATCTCCTTGGCGCGGCGCAGCACGGCGCTGTCGCCGCAATGCGCCGCGACCGTGCCCTCAAAATCGACGATCTTGCGGATCGAATCGAGGAAATACGGCGTGATGGCGGTGGCGGCGTAGAGCGTCGCGGTGTCGACGCCGAGGCGCATCAGCTGCGCCAGGGCAAATAGGCGGTCGTCGGTGGCGTTGCGGACATATTCGAGCAGGTCCTCCCTGGCCCAGTCGTCGAACTTGGCCATGTGGACATGACAGACGCCGATCTCGAGCGAACGCACGGCCTTGAGCATGCTCTCCTCCAGCGTGCCGCCGATGCTCATAACCTCGCCGGTCGCCTTCATCTGCGTGCCGAGGTGATGGTTGGCGTCGGTGAACTTGTCGAAGGGGAAGCGGGCCATCTTGGTGACGATGTATTTGAGCGACGGGGTGAGATCGGCGGTGCGGTCGGTGATGAGGATGTCCTTGAGGTCCATGCCGACGGCGATCTTGGCGGTGACGCGCGCGATCGGATAGCCGCTCGCCTTGCTCGCCAGGGCCGAGGAGCGCGAGACGCGCGGGTTGACCTCGATCAGATAGTAGGTCGAGGAGTTGGGGTCGAGCGCGTACTGGACGTTGCAGCCGCCCTTGATCCGCAGGGCGCGGATGATCTTGAGGGCGCTCTGCGAGAGCATCTCGTTGTCCTTGTCGCTGACGGTCAGGCAGGGCGCCACCACCATGCTGTCGCCGGTGTGGATGCCGACCGGATCGATGTTCTCCATGTTGCAGATGACGACGGCGTTGTCGCTGCCGTCGCGCATGACCTCGTATTCGATCTCCTTGTAGCCGTAGACGCTCTTTTCGACCAGCACCTGGCTGACCGGCGAGATGCGCAGCGCGTTCTTCATGATCTCCTCGAGCTCGCCGCGGTTGTGCGCGAAGCCGCCGCCGGTGCCGCCGAGGGTGAAGGCCGGACGCAGCACGACCGGATAGCCGATCTTCTCGGCCGCCGCCACCGCCTCCTCCAGCGAGTAGGTGATCATCGAGGGCAGCACCGGCTCGCCGAGCGAAATGCAGAGCTCCTTGAACTTCTCGCGGTCCTCGGCCATCTCGATGCTCTCCGCATCGGTGCCGAGCAGCTCGACCTGGCACTCGTCCAGGATGCCCTTGCGGTTGAGCTGCATCGCCAGGTTGAGGCCCGTCTGGCCGCCGATGCCGGGCACGATGGCGTCCGGGCGCTCATAGCGCAGCAGGCGCGCCATGTATTCGAGGGTCAGCGGCTCCATATAGACCTTGTCCGCCATGCTGGTGTCCGTCATGATCGTCGCGGGGTTCGAGTTGGCGAGGATGACCTGATAGCCCTCCTCCTTGAGCGCGATGCACGCCTGCGTGCCCGCATAGTCGAACTCCGCCGCCTGTCCGATGACGATGGGGCCGGAGCCGATGACGAGAACCTTCTTGATGTCCGTACGCTTTGCCATAATCATTCCTCCTGTTTATTTTCAAACACGATTTTTCCGTCTACGTATGTGCGCAGGCAGCGGCCGTACAGCCGCGCACCCGCAAAGGGCGTCGCCCGACCCATGGTCAGGAACCGCTCCGGCTCGACCGTCCATCGTCGGGCGAGGTCGAACATCGTCAGGTCGGCCCGCTGTCCCGGCTCGATCCCGCCGCCCAGTCCGAAGCGCCGCACCGGCGCGTCGTGCATCAGGGCGACCAGCTTTTCCAGCGTCAGGATGCCCGTTTTGACCAGTCCCGTATACAGGGCGGCGAAGGCCGTTTCCAGCCCGACGACGCCCATCGCGCTCCCGTCGAGGCCGCGGCTCTTCTCCGCCGCCGTGTGCGGCGCGTGGTCGGTGGCGATCATGTCGACGGTGCCGTCGCCGATGCCGGCGCGCAGCGCCTCGCGGTCGGCGCGCGTCCGCAGCGGCGGATTCATTTTGAAGCACCCATCCTCCTGCAGATCGTCCTCGCAGAGCAGCAGGTAGTGCGGCGCGGTCTCGCAGGTGACGTCCAGTCCGGCGCGCTTGGCGGCGCGGATCAGGGCGACGCTCTCCTTTGTCGAGACATGGCAGACGTGGTAGGCGCAGCCGGTCTCCGCGACCAGGCGCAGATCGCGCTCGATCTGCCGCCATTCGCTCTCGGCGCTGATCCCGACCCGGCCCGTCCGCGCGGCATAGGCGCCCGCGTGAATGCTCTTTCCGCCCATCAGCGCCAGATCCTCGCAGTGGGCGGCGACGATCCTGTGCAGCGCCCTGGCCCGCAGCATGCAGGCGCGCATCACCGCGTCGTCCTGCACGCCGCTGCCGTCGTCCGAAAAGGCGCAGACCAGCGGCGCAAGGGCCTCCAGCTCGGCCGGCGCCCTGCCCTGCCGCCCCTGCGTCAGCGTCCCGTAGGGCCGGACATGCACGCAGGCGTCCCGGCGGATCGCCGCCAGCTCGGGCGCCAGCGTCTCCGGCGCGTCGGGCGCGGGATCGAGATTCGGCATGGCGCAGACCGTCGTAAAGCCGCCCGCGGCGGCCGCGGCCGTGCCGCTGGCGATCGTCTCTTTATAAGAAAAACCCGGCTCCCGCAGATGAACGTGAACATCTGCAAGACCGGGCAACAATATGAGATTGGAAGAATCGGACAGATTCGGCGACGGGGAGAGCGGGGTCACGCCGACAACGGTTCCGCCGGAAATATCAACGGCAGCGGGGATGAAACGCCCGCCGACATAGACGGCATTGCAGTTTATCCTGAAATCCATGTTTTCACCTCGCTCCGGCATTTTTTATAGAATACCGCAACCGGGGCCGGAAGTCAACTGACGAAATCCACAGAAAATTTTTTCGTTTTCAGGCTGAAAAGGGCCGTGCTGCGAAAAAATGCACAAGAAAACCGCCGGATGCGGCAAAATGCTCCCGGCGGCAGACAAAAAACGTGAGGGAACCGGCTGTCCGGTCCCCTCCCGAAAAAGGCGCTTACTTGCCGAAGTAGCGGTTGAGCAGACCCTGGAAGGCCTTGCCGTGGCGGGCTTCGTCGCGGGCCATCTCGTGCACGGTGTCATGGATGGCGTCGAGATTGTACTGCTTGGCCAGCTTGGCGAGCTGGAACTTGCCCATCGTGGCGCCGTTTTCGGCCTCGACGCGCATCTCGAGGTTCTTCTTGGAAGAATCGGTGATGACCTCGCCCAGCAGCTCCGCAAACTTGGCGGCGTGCTCGGCCTCTTCCAGACCGGCCTTGTGCCAATAGTCGCCGATCTCAGGATAGCCCTCGCGATAGGCGACGCGGGACATGGCCAGATACATGCCGACTTCGGAGCATTCGCCGTTGAAGTTGGCGCGCAGACCGTCGACGATCTCCTTCTGGACCTCGGCCGGGACGTTCTCACCGAACGCCTTGCCGACGCCGACCACATGCTCGGCAGCCCAGGTCAGCTCGGTCTTCTGTTCCACAAACTTGGAGCCGGGAACGCCGCACTGGGGGCACTTCTCCGGCGGATTCTCGCCCTCATAGACATAACCGCAGACGCTGCAAACAAACTTTTTCATGTGTAGTTCCTCCTATTTGTCAATATAGTCAATCATTTTGATGGCATACAGCTTGTCCTTGAACTCGCAGTTGAGCTGATCGAACAGCTTGTGGAACCGGCAGAGGTTCTTGTCCCCCACCCGGGTGCACGGGAAATCCTCGCTGAGACAGTGGTTGAGCTCAAACGGGCCGTCGATGCACTCGATGATCTGGCCCAGGGAGAGCGTCGCCGGGGCGGCCGCCAGGGTATAGCCGCCGCTCGAGCCCTTGCGGGCCGTCACGATGCCGTCGGTGCTCAGCTTGTTCAGGATCTTGAGTGTGAAGCGGATGGTAACGCCCGTTCGCTCAGAGACCGTGCGCGCGGACAGCGTCCCGTTCTCCTGCATCAGCGTGTAAACGATCCGCACCGCGTAATCGGCCTCGTGTGTGATCCTCATGGCGTCCCTCCTTTGTTTACGAAATTAGTATACATTCGCTGCCGCCATTTGTCAAGCGTTTTCCGCAAACTTTTTTGGCGCAGAAATCCGAGAAAAATACTTGCATTTGTGAATCGGCTATGCTAATATATAAGAGCGCCGATTTTGGAGCGCATTTGCGGCCATGGCGGAACTGGCAGACGCGCACGTTTGAGGGGCGTGTGAATTATTTCATACGAGTTCAAGTCTCGTTGGCCGCACCAGGAATCAGAGCCTGTCCCCTGTCGGGGGGCAGGCTTTGTTTTATTCTGCCGCGGGGCGGGCGGGGGAGGCGCTTTCCCCTGCCCGTCCCGCTCGTTTCAAGCGCTCACATATATATAATATAGTGTGCGCGGCAGCGCGAAAAACGCCGCCGCTTTAGCTTGAATTTAGGTTGGAGTTCTATGCTTGATTCATCAAACAGACGAAAGGAATGAATCCGCATGAAACTCTCTCTTCGTTTTCTGCGCCGCGGGGTTCCGGCGCTTCTGATCGCGCTGTGCATGGTGCTCACCATCGCGCCGGTCAGCTTTGCGGCTTCTGTCAGCGAGACTTCCATCGTTCTTTCGGACAGCGGCGTCAAGGTGGACGGCGCGTCCGCCTCCACCAGCTCCGCTTCCGCCGTCTATGTCGGCGCGAGCATCGTCTATTATCACGACGGCACCGACGCCGCCTACGGCGCTGGCACCTCCGCCGACATGCACACCGCCGCCGAGGCCGCCGCGCAGACGGTCGTCACCATCACCAAGGCCGGCACCTACCGCATCTCCGGCACGCTGAGCGCCGGCCAGCTGGCGGTCGATCTGGGCGACAGCGCCTCGACCGACCCCACCGCCGTGGTGACCCTGATCTTCGACGGCGCCAGCATCACCTGCAAGATCGCGCCGGCCGTAATCTTCTACAACGTCTATGAGTGCAACAACGGCTGGAGCACCGACACCGCGACCTCCACCGTCGACACCTCTGCCGCCGGCGCCAACGTCGTCATCGCGGACGGCAGCACCAACAACATCACCGGCTCTCACGTCGCCAAGATCTACAAGACCAGCACCACCCCGAAGATCAAGTACGACGGCGCGTTCTATTCCTGCATGTCCATGAACATCACGGGCGGGACGCTCGGCACCGGCGTGCTCAACATCACCGCCGACAACGAGGGCCTCGATTCCGAGCTTCATCTGACCATCAACGGCGGCAACGTCAACATCTGGTCGCAGGACGACGGCATCAACACCAATGAGGACGGCGTCTCCGTCACCACGATCAACGGCGGCACGCTCCACATCTGCGCCGGCCTCGGCAGCGAGGGCGACGGCGTCGATTCCAACGGCTGGCTCGTCATCAACGGCGGCACCGTGATCGCCACCGCGAACCCCGCCTCCGACTCCGGCCTTGACTCCGACAAGGGCTCCTATGTCAACGGCGGCACGGTCGTCGCCCTCGGCTCGACCATGGACTGGGCGGAAAGCGATTCCAAGCAGGTGACGATGAACCTGCAGTTCGCCGCCGCGCAGAATCAGGACGAAGCCATCGTCATCACCGACGAACAGGGCAAGGTCGTTTTTGCCTATGACCCCGACCAGGACGAAGTGACCGGCTCGAACATCCGCCGCTATCAGGGCGCGGTCATCTCCTGCTCCGCGCTGACCGTCGGCAAGACCTATTTTGTCTGGCTGGGCGGCACGATCACCGGCACCGATGTCAAGGGCGTCTATGACGTCTCCACCGTCACCGCCTATACCGGCGGCACCAAGCAGATGTATACCGGCACCGACGTCGGCAACATCTTCGGCGGCGCGGGCGGCATGACCCCGCCGACCAACGCGGACGGCACCACCACCCCGCCCACCGGCAGCACCACTACCCCGCCCACCGGCACCATGACGCCGCCGAGCGGCAGCACCACTACCCCGCCGACCGGCACCTTCACGCCGCCGACCAATGCGGACGGCACCGCGATGACCCCGCCGACCAATGCGGACGGCACCACCACCCCGCCCACCATGCCGAGCGGCACGCAGCCGCAGATGCCGGGCGGGCAGACCGGGACCGCGTCCTCCTCCGCCACCGCCTCCGTCTATTTCTACCTCTCCGATAAGGTCAACGCCTTCTCCGGCGTCACGGATTACGCCGATCTGAGCTACACCGACGTCAAGAGCTCCGACTGGTACTATGCCGCCGTCAGCTATACCTGGCAGCACGGCCTGATGTCCGGCACGGCCGCCAAGACCTTCTCTCCGAATGAGGCACTGACCCGCGCCACTGTCGTCACCACCCTTTACCGCCTGGCCGGCAGCCCCGCCGTCACCGCCACGACCACATTCAGCGACGTCGCGTCCGGCAGCTGGTATGCCAACGCGGTGGCCTGGGCCGTTGAAAACGGCATTGTCGACGGCTATGAGGACGGCACCTTCCGTCCCGACGCCGCGATCACCCGCGAGGAGACGGCGGCGATGGTCTATCGCTACGCCAAGCTCAAGGGCTATGACCTGACCGCCGTCAGCGATCTCGCCGCCTACACCGACGCTGCCTCCGTCCAGGCCTATGCCGCGGACGCCATGAAGTGGGCCGTCGGCACCGGGCTGATCAAGGGCGACACCACCACGACCCTGACCCCCGCCGCGACGGCGGACCGCGCCCAGCTGGCCACGATCCTGATGCGCTTCGGCAACTGGATCAACGCCTGAATCATCTGTCCCCCCTATTCTTTCCCCCGCGCATATTTTCCCCCACAAAACAGGCACGGCTGCGGTTTCCCGCAGCCGTGCCTGTTTGCGTCGTTCGGTTATTTGTTCTGTGCCAGATAGTCGCAGAGGTCGTACAGCGCCGCCGTGCCGACGCCTGTGCCGCCCTCGCAGAAGCAGCCCTCGGTCTTTTTGACCCAGGACTTGCCCGCGATGTCAATGTGCATCCAGGGCTTCCCGTCCGTGAACCGGCTGAGGAACACCGCGGCATTGATCATCGAGGAACCGGCGTCAATCGAGGAATTGGCGATGTCGGCGTGGCTGGTGCGCAGGAAGCTGATGTAATCGGGCACGAACGGCATCTCCCACATCAGGTCGCCGCTGGTCTCGGAGGCATGCTTCATGCCGGCGCGCAGCGTCTCGTCGGTGACGGCGACGGCGCTGACCAGCGGACCGTAAGCCTTGGCCGCGCCGCCCGTCAGGGTGGCGATGTCGACCAGCCGCTCCGCCTTTTCACAGCGGATCGCATAGGTCATGGCGTCGATCAGCACCAGCCGGCCTTCGGCGTCGGTGCTGCGGATCTGGATGGTCTTGCCGTCCATCGAGCCGATGACGTCGCCCGGGCGATAGCCCTCCGGCGAAAGCATGTTCTCGCAGATCGGCAGGATGGCGGTGACGTTGAGCTTCATCCCCGAGCGGGCGATGACGCTGAATGCGGCACCGGTAGCGGCCGCGCCGCCCATGTCGCCGTGCATGGTGATCATGCCGTCCTTGCTCTTGAGGGACAGTCCGCCGCTGTCATAGGTGATGCCCTTGCCGATCAGGGCCGTGATGCGCTGCGGATGCTTCGGGTCGCCCCGGTAGCGCAGGACCGCCATCATCGGCGGGTTGGCCGCGCCGCGCGAAACGCTGAGCAGCGATTTGGCGCCCAGCTTTTCCAGCGCGGCCCGGTCGAGCAGCTCGACCTCGGCCGGCGCGCCGCCGCACAGCCCCGCCGCCCATTTGGCGAGCGTTTCCGGAGTCATGTCCCACGAGGTGCGGTTGACCGCGTCGCGGGCCGCGCACACCGCTTCGCCCAGCTCCGCGCCCAGCGCGGCCGCCTTCTTCAGCGCCGCCCTGGCCGCGTCCGCATGGAGGAGCCGCACTTCCTTCACGGGACATTCGCTCTTCTTTTCAAGGTAATAATCGAACCGGTAAGCCGCCTCCAGGCAGGCCTGCGCCGCCGCGCGCACCGCCAGCGCCGGCTCGAGCGCGCCGTCATAGGAGCCGAGATCAAGCTCGAGCGTCTCCGCCTTCTCCCCGGCCGCTTCCCGGAAGGCGCGCGCCACCAGATCCTTGAAATGCCGCACATCGTCTGCCGGCTTTCCAAGCAGGATCAGCACGCCCTCCCCCGCGTCGACGGTCTTGACCGCCGCCGCGTTCGGATCGAACCGCCCGGCCGCCTCCAGGCGGTCCAGCAGCGCCCGGTATTCCGCCGGCGCCTTTTTGCCGCCAAAAAATGCCTTGGCGGCCGCCGGCGCGGCCTTGGACCTGATTGTGACTTTCATCTTGCTGTATTCCTCCGCTTTCATTGAATTTCCAGACAGGGTTCGCCGTTTTTGAGCAGGGTCCGGCCGTCGGCCACCACGGTGGCGCCGGTCATGATGAGATCGTAATGGCAGGCCGCCCGCACCGTGCCGCCGAGGGTGATGCTGGTGCCGATGCCGATGTGCACCGAGCCGCGCACGCCCTCGTCCTCCAGCATAAAGCCGCAGAAGCGGCAGCAGGGATTGAGCCCGACGCCCATCTCCGCGACATTGAACACGTTCGGATCGCGCTTCGCCTCCAGATCGGCGCGCAGCGTCTCGGCCTGCCGGCCGCCGGAGATCGAAACGATGCGCCCATGCTCGACCAGGCAGCGCACCGGCTCCTCCAGCACGCCGATCCCCAGATAGGGAATGCTGGCGTCGGCGACGATGACACCCTCGGCGGTGCCCTCCAGCGGCGAGACATTGGCCTCAATGGTCGGGACGGTGGAGAACTCGCCCTTTTCGACCACACCGCACAGGGCGTTGCCGCGCCGGCCCCGCGCGGAATAGCGCAGGTCGGTCCCGTGCGGCGTCGTCAGGCGCACTTCCTGCGCCCCGGCCAGCGCCGCGGCCATGGCCCGGCAGAGCGGCGCGACCGCCGGAAAATCGGCTTCGATCCCGCCTCGCACCAGCATCTCCTCCGTAAAGTGCGTCAGCACCAGCCCGCGCGCGCCGGCGGCCACCGCGTCCCGCACCGCCTCGGTGTGCGTGATGGAGCGCCCGACCACGCAGAAAAAGACGTCGCTGTGCTTCATCGCCGCCGCGGCCGCGGCGGGCGGCTCCTGTCCGTCCCGCTCCCGGGGCACGATGAACAGCACCGTCGGCTCCGCGCCCTGGGCGCAGACCTGTTCCGCCAGCGCCTCCGCCAGCGCCGTCCGCGAAGGCTCGGTGACAATGACCACCTGCTCGCCGGGGCTCACGCCCGCGCAGCGGCGGACGACCGTATCGGCGCCGCGCGCCATCATGATGTTTCGCATGCTTGCCCTCCCGCTCTATTTTGTCTCATTATAGCACCCTTTGCGGGGAGCGACAACGCAAAATTCCCTTCCAATCCGCTTTTTTCGAGCGGAAACGCCGGAACAATCGCCAAAAAGAGTCCTGATTTGACCCTGATTTTGTATATTCGCGGCCCCTTGACAACCTCGCCCGCGCATAGTATATTTAATTTTAATATATTCGTAAAAACATGATGCGGAGGATATTGCAGATGGTCAATGCCAACGTCGGAGAGAAGTTCTATAAGGAAGGCGTCACGTTTGACGACGTGCTGCTCCTTCCCGCCGAGAGCAACGTCACCCCGGATATGGTCAACCTCAGCACGCGCCTGACCCGCGACATTCAGCTCAATGTGCCCCTGGTCAGCGCCGCGATGGACACCGTCACCGAATCCCGCATGGCCATCGCCATCGCGCGCGAAGGCGGCATCGGCATCATTCACAAGAGCATGCCCATCGAGCAGCAGGCCGACATGGTCGACCGCGTCAAGCGCTCTGAAAACGGCGTCATCAACAGCCCGTTCTATCTCTCCCCCTCGCACACGCTGCGCGACGCGGACGAGCTGATGGGCAAGTACCGCATCTCCGGCGTGCCGATCTGCGAGAACGGCCGCCTGGTCGGCATCCTGACCAACCGCGACCTCAAGTTCCAGGAGGACTTCTCCCAGCTCTGCGGCGACGTGATGACCAAGGATCACCTGATCACCGCGCCGGTCGGCACCACGCTGCAGGAGGCCAAGCGCATCCTCGGCCAGCATAAGATTGAGAAGCTGCCGCTCGTCGACGAGCATTTCGCCCTCAAGGGCCTCATCACCATCAAGGACATTGAAAAGGCCGTCAAATACCCGAACACCGCCCGCGACAAGCAGGGCCGCCTGCTCTGCGGCGCCGCCATCGGCATCACCAAGGACGTGCTGGAGCGCGCCGCCGCGCTGGTCGAGGCCGGCGCCGACGTGCTGGTGCTTGATTCCGCCCACGGCCATTCCCAGAACATCATGACCTGTCTGGCCAAGGTCAAGGCCAAGTTCTCCTCCACGCCGATCATCGCCGGCAACATCGCCACGGCGGAGGGCGCGAAGGCGCTGATCGACGCGGGCGCGGACACCATCAAGGTCGGCATCGGCCCCGGCTCGATCTGCACCACCCGCGTGGTCGCCGGCATCGGCGTGCCGCAGGTCACGGCGGTCTATGACGCCGCCTGCGAGGCGCAGAAGCATGATGTGCCCGTCATCGCCGACGGCGGCATCAAGTACAGCGGCGACATCGTCAAGGCCATCGCCGCCGGCGCCGACTGCGTCATGATCGGTTCGCTCTTCGCGGGCTGCGAGGAGAGCCCGGGAGAGAGCGAGATCTATCAGGGCCGCCAGTTCAAGGTCTACCGCGGCATGGGCTCCATCGCCGCCATGAACAAGGGCTCCGGCGACCGCTATTTCCAGCTCGGCACCGCCAAGTTCGTGCCCGAGGGCGTCGAGGGCCGCGTCCCCTACAAGGGACTGGTCAGCGAGACGGTCTACCAGCTGATGGGCGGCCTGCGCTCCGGCATGGGCTACTGCGGCACGCCGACCATCCCCGATCTGCAGCAGCGCGGCCAGTTTGTCAAGATCACCGGCGCCGGACTCAAGGAGAGTCATCCTCACGACATCTACATCACCAAGGAAGCGCCCAACTACTCTATCAGCCCGCAGCTGTAAAGTAAAATCACTTGACGCCGCCGGAAGTCCGGCGGCGTCTTTCATCATCAGGAGGCTGCCATGAACGAACCTGTCATCCGCCGCGCCGAAGAACGGGATGCGGCGGCGATTCTTGCTTATCTCAATCTGGTCGGCGGCGAAAGCGACAACCTGCTCTTCGGCAAGGACGCCTTCGCCGGCTGCCCGGTGGAGCAGGAGGAAGTGCACACCCGCGTCGCCAACGAGGGCAAAAATGCCATGCTGCTCGCTTTTGACGGCGCGCAGATCGTCTCGGTCGCGCTGCTGACCGTGGGCCGGCGCGAACGCATCGCCCATCACGGCACGCTGGCGCTGTCGGTGCGAAAGGACCACTGGGGCCGCGGCATCGGCGGCGCAATGCTGACCGCGCTCATCCGGACCGCCCGCGAAAACGGGCTCGAGGCGCTCGACCTCGGCGTCCGCGCCGACAATGCCCGCGCCATCGCCCTCTATGAGCGCTTCGGCTTTCGGGTCTACGGCCGCTATGCGCGCTATATCTGCATCGACGGCGTTTACTACGACGATCTTTTCATGAATCTCTATCTGTAAAGCAATAGAGCTATACAGCACAGGCGGGCCGGTTTCTGGCCCGCCTGTGCTGTATTCAAAAGCAGCTGTGCCGGGGACCCGATCCTGCATCAGGGCCGGCGCTTTGTGCGCGCGCACTTATTTGAGGTGCTCTTCCTCAAACTTCAGCATCACTTCGTCGTAATGCGCCAGCTTCCAGTCGAGACGCGCCAGCGCCGCGTTCATCTCCGCGACCCGGGCCGCGATCTGCTCCCGCTGGGCGGCGAGCAGCTGTTTCCGGGCCGGGATCGTCTCCCGCCCCTGCCGGAACAGACGCACATATTCCGTCAGCGTCTCCACCGAAACGCCCGCCGAGCGCATGCAGCGGATGTATTCCACCCAATTGCAGTCCTCCTCGGAATAGTTTCGGATCCCGCCGGCGGTGCGCCCCACATCCGGCAGCAGGCCGATGCGCTCATAATAGCGCAGCGTGTCCGCCGTCAGGCCGTACTTCCGGCTCACTTCCGCAATGGTCATGGCTTCTCCCTCTTTTTTCGATATCATGAACGACTCAGCCGCACCACAGCCGTCCCATCGATGACACGGACGCTGCCCGCAGCCGGATAGAACGGCATCGATACCACTTCAGGCAGCGCGGCAAAGTGCTGCGCCAGGTCGGAGGTGCCGATGGACACCTGTCCCGGCAGCGCCAGATAATACTTGAGAAAATAACCATAGGTATAGGTCGCGCAATAGCCGTCCATGTCAAACACGCCGGTCAGCTGAACCTCGTCAAGCTGCGGCGTGGGATCCGGATAGATCGTGCCGCCTTCCGAACCGACCAGAACGACCGGCATCCCTGTATGGTATCCGTCCGCCGTGGTGATTGCATTGACCAGACGGACTGAATAAGCATAGGCCTGTTCATAACTGAGGTCGAGCTTGAGATATGCCTTATTGTCATAGACCGCGTAGGAATAGGCGGTCAGCAGGCAAGACAGGACGATGACCCAGCAGCAGATAATACCGCCCGTGCGCCGCAGTGAAGCGGCACACACGCTCAGCTCCGGCTGCACATACTCGGCAAGCGCCACCGGCAGAATGGGCAGCAGGCTGAGTCCGTAGATCATCAGCGTATGCACCTTGCCGCCGGAGACCATAACATAGATGATATTGGCCGCCAGCGGAAAGAGAACGACCAGCAGCACGGCCAGCACGACGGATGCGGCGCCGAGACGCCGACGGCGCAGCAGAAACACGCCGAGTGCCACCGCGCAAAGCCCCATCAGGGCAAAGCCGTATTTGAGAAATGAGAAATGTGCGTTCAGATCATTCCAGATAAAGAATTTATAGATCGAAGCATAACAGCGGAGGACCAGCTCCGGCAGGGCGGACAGTGAAATCCTGCCCATCTCCGAGATGCCCATGTAGTCGACAAGACCTATCTTGAGCGTGGTCAGCTTGACCATCGCCAGGTAGAGCAGCATGCCGAGAGTCAGGGCACCGACATAGCGAAGGCCACGCAGCAACAGCCCATGGATCGGTGTGCCGCCGTCCAGCGTCTCAAACAGCAGAGCGCCGACAAGCAGCGCCGCGGCAAAGCCGAAATAGCTCTGATAAATTCCCATTGACAGCGCCAGCCCGAGCGCCCCAAACAGAAAACCGAATTTCCATCTCACCGTCAGATAAGCAGCTATGGCCGCCAGCGCCAGGCTCAAAAAATAGGCGTCTGCCGTAAACATGTAGGCGAAGGTCGAGGTGACGGCCGGAAATCCCACCAAAATAGCAGCCGTCAAAATACAGCCGACCGGCCGGCGGATCCGCAGCAGCGTGACGGTAAAACAGGCTGTCACCGCCAGCAGCAGCACAGAAATCAGACCGATCAGCCACGGCATGCTGTAATTGCCGTCCCACTGGAGCACCGTGGGCAGCAGCCAGCGGCCGGAGGCCGTCCCATAGGTGTCGCCAAACAGATGACCGATATCGTCGTGATTTGGCAGCTTGTTGGTGAACATAAACAGATGCACCGCCATTCCGAGAAGCACCGCCGCCGCGAAAGTCAGCCGCGTATAGCCAGGAATGCGCCGCCAGAGCGAAGCGCATGCGGTATCCGGGTCGGAGAGCCGTGCCAGTCTGCCGCTTTGGGTTTTATTCATTCCGCTTACCGCTCCTTTCCGCAGCGCCGCGCGACGAGATAGCGGGGTCTGTTCTTGATCTCCACAAAGATCTCGGCGATGTAGTAGCCGATGATGCCGAGGCTGATCATCAGCACGCTGCCGATAAACAGCAGCAGAATGATGACCGTGGTGAAGCCCTCGACTGCGTTTCCGGAGAGGCGGCGAACCAGAGTCTGAATTCCGAGCACGACCGCGACCGCAAGCGTCAGCACACCAAGGATTGTCACCGCCTGCATCGGCGCCGAGGAATAGGCCGCAATATTGGAAAAGGCGTAACGGAGCAGCGACAGTGTGGACCAGTGGGTAACGCCGGCGGTGCGCTCCGCTACGTCATACTCCACCTCGGCGGTCCGATAACCGACCCAGCCCGTCAGGGCGCGGAAAAAAGTCTTGCGCTCCGGCAGCGCCAGCAGCACATCGACAACTCGCCGATCCATCAGCTTGTAGTCAGATGCACGGCGCATATCGATCCGGATGGCGCGGCTCATCAGACCGTAGAACCAACGCGCGGCGAGGCCGTGCGCGGCGCTCTCACGGCCGCGGCTGGCCTTCACCCCGTTGACGACTTCATAGCCCGCCTGCCAGAGAGCATACATCTCCGGCAGTTTTTCGGGCGGCTGCTGCAGGTCGCAGTCGATGACAGCGCAGCAATCGCCGCGAGCGTTTTCCAGCCCCGCGAACACGGCGGCCTCTTTCCCAAAATTACGTGAAAAACTCACGCCGCGGACGGCAGAATCCGCCGCTGCCGCCGCGCTGATCTGCGCCCAGGTCCCGTCGGCGGAGCCGTCGTCCACAAACACCAGCTCATAGTCGATGGCTGCCGCCCGCAGAATCTGTGCCAGCGTCTGCGCCGCCTTGGAAATCAGTGCTTCCTCATTGTAGGACGGGATGATCACGGAAAGCATATCGGCCCCTCCCCGATTCAATGTTTTCTCTTAAAGACCAAAAGGCCAGTCAGATAGTTGAGAACGACGACAACCACCGCCACCAGCAGCTTGGCAATCAGCTCGCCGATGCCAGCCAGTTCGACCAGTACCAGCAGCAGTACGCTCTCAACACCCAACGAAAACAGACGGGAGAATGCGAATTCCCCCGCCTCACGCAGACCGCGACGCGCAGTGCTGCGATAAACCCATATTCCGTTTGCGAAATAAGAAAACGCCACGGCGGCGATCCAGGCAACGACATTTGCGGCCAGATAATTGATGCCGCACACCAAGGACAGGAACGCATAAACCAGATAGTTGACAGCAGTCGTCGCGCAGCCGACGACAAGATAGCAAAGCTGTTCGCGGTACCTTTGGAGCAGGGCGCCAATTTTTGCTTTCATAGCGTATGTCCTGTCCCGGCCTGCTTCTGCACAGCGGTCACGGCCGTTAGTAGAGTTATTATACATCCTCCGGCCGAAAATGACAAGATCTTCCACTTGTTTTTCCGTGCCGGCACGGTCGTTTTTCTATCGCAGCAGCGCCTGCCGCGCCCGCCAGTCGGGCAGGATTGAAGCGATCAGGGCATAGAACGGCTTGCCGTGATTCTTGTGCACGATGTGCGCCAGCTCATGGACGACGACGTAATCGACCGCCTCGGGCGGGTACTGCATCAGCCGCCAGGAAAAGCAGATCCGGTCCCGGCCGCTGCAGCTGCCGAAGCGCTTGCGGGCGCCGGTGATTGTCACCGCGGCGGGCCGCAGCCCCATGCGGGCGCCGTAAAACGCGACGCGCGCGGGCAGGACCTCCTTCGCGCGGGCGATCAGCGCCGCCCGCGCGGCGTCGTCAGGCTCCGGGTGCGCCGCCGCGCGCGTGCGCTGTTTTTCCCGATGGACGGCGATCCAGCGCGCGTGGGCGCCGAGAAAGCGGGCGATCTCCGCGTCGCCGCAGGCAAACGGAGCGCGCACCAGCACCTCCCCCGCCGCCGTGATCTCGGCGGACAGCGTGCGCCGCGCCGAGCGGATCAGGCGATAGCGCGCGTTCTCCGGCCCGGGCAGTCCGCCTTCGCCCGCGAGCGGCACACGGTCATAGCCCGCCAGATCAAGCGGCGCTTCGCCGCGCAGCAGGCGCTCCTTGTCCTCCCGGGCCAGCTGCTTGATGCGGTATTCCAGCCGCGAAGCGGCGGCGCGGTCGGGCGCCGAAAAAAGGCCCTCGAACCGCACGGCGGCGTGCGCCGCCGTATATTTGGCGCCATGGCCGCTGCGATGCTCCGCCAGACGGCGGGCCGGGTCGGTCGTGATGCCGGTATAAAGCGTGCCGTCGGCACAGCGGAGCAGATAAACATAATACATCGGCCGCGGTCCATCCTTTCTGAGACAGCAAGGCAGAGGCCCCGCCCGCGGCGGAGCCTCCGTCCGGCAACGCCTTATTTCGCCAGCTTGCGCGCCAGAAAGATGCAGAGGCAGGCGCCGACCGCGGAGATCAGGATGCTGCCGACCCAGCTCCCGGCGTAGATGTGGAACATGCCGGCCACGGCGCCGCCGACGACCGAGCCGACCAGGCCCAGCACGATGTTGCGGCCCAGGCCGCCGCTCTTGTGCATGATCTTGCCGGCAAGCCAGCCGGAGACGGCGCCGATCAGCAGCGTGGTGATGATTTTCCAGAACATGTATGACCAGACTCCTTCCGTTCGTTGGTCACATTTTAATCTCTTTTGCGGTTCCCGTCAACCGCCTTCTGCGGCGCATCCGGCTGTCCCAGCGCCGCCAGCGCCCGCCGGAACTGGACGGCGAACAGGATCGCCGTAAAGCTGACCGCCAGCAGGTCGGCCACCGGCTCCGCCAGATAGACCGCCGTGGTGCGGTCGCTCATCAGCCGGGGCAGCAGCCAGATCAGCGGCAGCAGCAGCACGAACTTCCGCATCACCGCCACCGCCACCGAGGAACGGGCGCTGCCAATGGAGATGAACGTCATCTGACAGGCGATCTGAATACCGAAGATCAGCGACGCCGCCATATAGATACGCAGCGCCCGGGCGGAGAAGGCGATCAGGGCCGCGTTGTCGGTGAACAGCGCCGCCAGCGCCCGCGGGAACAGCATCGCCGCCCCCCAGACCGCGCCCGAATAGATCAGGCAGCATTTGAGCAGCAGCAGAAACACCTGCCGCACGCGGCCGGCGTTGCGCGCGCCGAAATTGTAGCTGGAGATCGGCTGCGCCCCCTGCGCCAGTCCCTGCAGCGGCAGCATGGTCATCTGCATGACGCTGGTGAGGATCGTCATGGCGCCGACGGCGATGTCTCCGCCCGCAGACGCAGCAGCGTGCGCCGGCCGCGCAGAAAGCAGAGCACCCACACGGCGGAGATGGCCTGGGAGAGAATCGTGGCCAGCGCCGCGCCGCGCACGCCCATCTCCAGGCCGAAAATGAAGATCGGGTCGAGGATGATGTTGCTCACCGCGCCGACCAGCACGGTGCGCATGCTGACCCCGGCAAAGCCCTGCGCCGTGACAAAGGCGTTCATCCCCAGCGAGACCTGGACGAACACCGTGCCCAGCGCATAGATGTTCATGTAATCCGCCGCGTAGCCGATGGTGTTGGCGCTGGCGCCGAACAGCAGCAGCAGCGGCCGGTCCCAGACCAGCAGCGCCGCCGTCAGCAGCGCGGAAAGGACCAGCTGCGCCGTCAGGCAGCTGCCGAGCAGACGCTCGGCCTCCTCCCTCTTTCCCTCGCCCATGGCGATGGAGGCGCGCGGCGCGCCGCCCATGCTCACCAGCGCAGCGAAGGCGGAGACCAGCATGATGACCGGCATGCAGACGCCGACGCCGGTCAGCGCCAGCGCCCCGGTCGTGGGGATATGGCCGATATAGACCCGGTCGACCAGATTGTAGAGCATATTGATGAGCTGCGCGGTGATGGCCGGGATCGCCAGCTTTTTCAGCAGCTTTCCGACCGGCTCGGTGCCGAGAAAGGTCTGATCAGTCATGGTCGCCCAGCCTCCGCACCGCCGCGGCGGCGTTGTCCGAGACCCGGTCGAGCAGGGCGCTCAGCTGCGTCTGCTCCTCCGCGGACAGGCCCGTCAGCAGCGCCGCGCGAAATCCGCTCTGCATCGCGCGGATCGGCGCGAACATCTCCCCCGCCTGCGCCGTCAGCAGCAGATGAACGCAGCGGCGGTCCGCGGCGTCGGGCCGCCGGCACAGCAGCCCCTTGCGGATCAGCTGCTCCACCGCCTGGGAGACGTTGGACTTCTGCAGCATGCGCCGGGCGACGATGTCGCGCGCGGTGTCGCACTGCGGATGGTTCATCAGGAACGCCACAATGTCCAGCTCGGTGCGCGACAGGCCCAGGTCGTCGGTCAGCGGTGCGCTCATGCGGTCATAGAGGCGGGTGACGCGCCGCAGATAGGTCAGCACTTCGGAATGATTCTCCATATTGATTCTCCTACATAACAGTTATTTTCAATAACTATTATAACCGCAGGCCGGAAAAAGTCAAGAACTGTTACCATTCTGATACGACCATTACAGTTTCGTCATATTCCTTGCTTCCCGCCCGCGGCTGTGATACATTGGGGGCAGAAAGAAGGAATCGGTCATATGAAGTCGAAAATGATCGTTTTCACCCTGCTGGCGGCGCTGCTGCTCTGCGGCTGTGCGCGGCAGCAGGAAGCGGCGGCGGCGCCTGCCGCGCCCACCATGGCGGCCGTGCCCGTCGCCGAACCGCTGAACCATGAAGCGGCGCAGCCCGCTGTTTCCGCCGCGACTGCGGCGTCCGGCATGGCGGCCGTTCTGCGCGGCCGCGGCATCACCCTGGAGCCGGCGCTGTCCGGCACCTTCTATGATCGTCTCATGCCGGTCGAGCGGCTCTATACCGACGCCGCCATCACCTGCCGCTATGCGGACGGCACCGATGCCGGCACCGGCACGCTGAAGCTCTCGGCCGTTTATCCCGCGCCCGCCTTTGAAATGACGGTGGAGACCGCGGCGGGCACGCTGCGCCTCTCCCGCGCCGCCGCCGCGGACGGCGCCGCCTCCGGCGCGCTGCACATGACGCTCGGCAGCCGCGACTGCGACGCTGTGCCCGATGATCTGACCGACATCGCCGTGGCCCGGCTGGACGGCAAAAACGACTATCTTCTGCTCTATGACAACGGCCCCGACGGCGACCCCTGCATTCTGATCTATCGTCTGGGGCGCGGCATCGATGACCTGGGCGCCATCCCGAACCGCGGCCTGCGCGGCGACGGCGTGTCGCTGCTGAGCGGCGAGCGCCTCTCCTGCTTCACGGAGGATCCGATGCTGACCTGGTACACGCTGGACGGCAGCGGGCTGGCGCTCCACTGCGCCGACCCCGATTCGCTGACCGGCCGCGTCTTTACCGCCGCCTTTGACATCTACGGCCAGCTCCCCGAGATCACCTCCGAATACGGCCAGAACGACGAATGGATCCCGTCCGGCGAGCAGGTCGTCATCCGCAGCTTCCCCGGCAGCTGGTACAACGACTGGCAGCTGTGCCGCGCCAGCGGACTCACGCAGCATTACCTGCTCTGGATCGGCGAATAAACGCATCATCAAAGCGGCTCCGGACAAATGTCCGGAGCCGCTTTTTATATGTTGCTGCGGAACGATCAAACACCCCACAGCACGGCGATGACGATGAACACCGCCTGGAGCAGGAACATCATGCCGAACAGCGGCGTGATGAACTTGTACCACTTGTTCATGCCGATGCCCATGATGCCGCACTCCGTCGCCACGGCGGTCGGCCAGAACATGTTGGAGAAGCCGTCGCCGAACTGGAACGCCAGCACGGACACTTCGCGGGACAGGCCGACGAGGTCGGACAGCGGCGCCATAATCGGCATCATCACCACTGCCTGGCCGGAGCCGGACGGGATAAAGAAGTTGACAATGTTCTGCACCACCAGCATGCCGATGCCGGAAATGCTGTGCGGCAGCGCGGAGACCACGTTCGCCAGGCCGTTGACGGCGGTGTCGATAACGTTGCCCTCGGTCATGACGACGGAGATGGCGCGCGCAAAGCCGACCAGCATGGCGCCGTACATAGCGCTCTTGCAGCCGGCGACGAACATGTCGGCGATCTCGCCGGACTTCATCTTGTTGATCAGACAGGTGACGATCATGAAGATGAAGAACAGCGTGGCCAGCTCCGACAGATACCAGCCCTTGAGGACGATGCCGAGCACCAGGCAGACGATCAGCAGCACAAAGCCGAACAGGCTGATCTTCTGACGGGTGGTGAACGGGAGATTGACGACCTCGTCGCGGTTCATCAGATTTTCGCAGCCGCGCAGCGCATCCGGGTCGCCGTACATGTAGCTCTTGGTCGGATCGTTGCGGATGCGCTTGGCATAGCGCATGGTATACCAGATCGCCAGCGCCTCAAAGGCGACAAAGCAGGCGATGCGGATGGCGGTGATCTTGGGCTGGATCAGCGGCACTTCCGCGACCGCGGAGGCGACGCCGATCGTGAACGGGTTCAGGGTCGCGGCCGCAAAGCCGGTCGCCACGCCGACATAGACGATGGAACCGCCGACGATGCGGTCATAGCCCAGGGTGATGCCGATGACAATAAAGGCGGGGATCAGACCGTAGACCTCCTCAAACATGCCGAAGGTCGTACCGCCGATGCCGAACAGGACCATGAAAACCGGGATGATCAGGTAGTCCTTCTTGCCCAGCTTGCGCAGCATCCAGCCGGTCAGGGCGTTCATGGCGCCGGTCTCAGAAAGGACGTAGACATAGGACGCGGCAAAGAGGATGAAAAAGATGATGTCGCTGGCCTCCACGATGCCGTCGAAAATACTCATCAGCATCTTCCAGGGGGTGACAGGCGTGCTCTCTGTCTGCGTGTAACTGCCCGGAACGACCAGATTGCGGTCCAGCTTTTCATCATAGACGCGCTCGAAATTGCCCGCGGGGAGGACCCAGGTCAGGATGGTGCAAAGGACAATGATGATGCAGAGAATGACATACGCATGCGGCATCTTGAAGGTGTGCTTTTTCTTTGCCTCGGTTTCCATAGTGTCCCTCCTTTATTATTTACGCTGGGTAACAGACAGTTTCAGCGCCCGGAAAGCTGGCGGAACTCCTCCGCCGCGCGGCGCAGGAGCGCCGGGTCGGCGAGCAGATCCGCGGAAACGCCCACCATCGCGCGGATCACCTGATGCAGGCGCTCATAGGCATACGGGCTGTCGGCCAGCGCCAGCGCGCTCTCCTGATGCGCCTCAAAGGTGGACTTGGAGTTGAGGCCGACCTCAAAATACAGCGTCGGGCAGATATGGCTGACATTGCCGATGTCGGTCGAGCCGGCCACCGCCGCCGCGCCCAGCTCGTCAAGCGTCGGGACGATGCTCTGCGCCCGCAGGTTCTTGTCGGCAAGCTCCATCAGCACGGGCAGATCGATCAGGTCGTCCATCGGCAGCTCGGGATAGACCAGCTCCAGTCTGGCGCCGGTCATCAGCTCCGCGCCGCGGGCGATGTTGAGGACCTTCTCCAGCACGGTGTCCAGATAGGCGCGGTGCGAGGCGCGGACATAAAACAGCGCGCTGGCCTTGTCCGGCACGATGTTTGCCGCCTGGCCGCCCTCGGTGATGATGCCGTGAATGCGGACATCGGGGCGGACATGCTGCCGCAGGGCGTTGATGCCGGCATAGAGCAGCTGCACCGCGTCCAGGGCATTGACGCCGTCCCACGGCGCGCCGGCCGAATGAGCGGCCTTGCCGTGATAGGTGACGTGAATGGCATTCAGCGCCAGGGCCTTGGGGCAGATGCAGGTATCGGCCGCGAGATGCGGCTGAAGGCAGGCGTCGATATGATCGAGCAGATGATCGTCCGCCATGCGCACCTTGGCGCAGTAGGTCTCCTCGGCCGGCGTGCCGATCAGCAGCACCTGGGCCTTGATGTGCTCACGGCGGCACAGCTCCGCCAGCGTGACGGCGGCGCCGGCCGTGGCGGCCGCGATCCAGTTGTGACCGCAGGCGTGGCCGTTGCGCTTGTCGGGCCCGTAGCCGGGAAGGGCGTCGTACTCGGCCAGAAAGGCGATGGTCGGCCCCTCGCTGCCCGACCGGGCACAGAAGGCGGTGTCGAAGCCGTCATACGGCATCTCCACCGCAAAGCCCTTGCCGCGGATGTATTCCGCCAGATAACGGGAGGATTCAAACTCTTTCAGGCCCAGTTCCGGATGCTCGAAAATGTAATGGCTGATCTGCTCGAACTCCGCGCCGCATGTCCGCTCGATCTCGGCAGCCGCGTTTTTCCACTCTGCTGTCGCCATGGCGTTCCTCCGTTCTGTTTTCATGATTACTTAATTTTCTTTACAGTAATGTTCACAGCTTGTTCATATTATACAACGCGATTTTGTCATTTTCAACAGTCTTTTGGAAGAATGAGCACTTTTTTTGCATGAAATCGTCCAGACGTAAAAATCTGTGGTATAATAATTAATAATCTGAATATCTTGGAGGGCTTTTATGGAAAAAGAGAAATGCGGAACCGGCACGGACGCCCTCAACTCCTTTCGCGGTTGGCTTCTGTTTTTTCTCATCGTGCATATTCCCATCGCGCTCTACAATGTGACGACCGGCGTCTATGCGCTGGCCAATTATCTGAAGGTCGGGGCCGGCGTCCTGTTCTCGGTGCTGGCGCTGCTGCTCTGCCTGCTGCTGCCGGCGGCGCTGCTGCTGCTGGCCCGGCGAAAGCCGCTCTTTCGCTGGTTCTATGTCGGTTACTGTGCGGTGATGGCGGCCAACTACCTGCTGACGCAGGGCGTCCGCGCCGAGACGGTCGCCTTCGCCGCGGCCTTTACCCTGCCCTGGCTGCTGTATGTGTTCCTGTCGCGGCGTGTCCGGGCCGTTCTGGCCGGCGGACAGCCGGTGTGCTCCGGACCCGGAGCCTGTGGAAAGGAGGACGCTCTTGATTAAACCGAAAAAGCTCCAT
>Ga0268263_1001160_pt1 | contig 26176 bp, 27 predicted proteins | sample Biomet5_FD_190358 | JGI IMG/M metagenome (GOLD analysis project Ga0268263, IMG submission 190358) | Microbial communities from bioreactor (seeded with sewage sludge) at LBNL, California, USA - Biofuel metagenome 5 (SPAdes) (version 4) | ecosystem: Engineered > Bioreactor > Anaerobic >... | reverse complement strand
GGTCATCAGGTTATAAATCGTATAGGAGGTGTTGATATCCAGTCCGCGGACAGCGTAGGCGGACATCAGCACGGTGGGATTCATAGCGATTTCGCGGCCGACCAGAACCTTCTGTACGTTGCCGCCCGACAGCTTGCGCACCGGAGTGGCAATACTGGGGGTCACGACCTCCAGCTCATCCACAACCGTGGCGGCCAGCTTTCTCGGCCCTCTGCGGTCCGCAAAGACGCCGCGTCCGGTCAGATAGCTTCGCAGCAGCATATTGTCCGTCAGGTCCATATCGCCCACCAGACCCATGCCGAGGCGATCCTCGGGGACAAAGGAGAGGATTACGCCCAGCCTGGCAATGTCCAGCGGGTTTTTGCCCAGCAGCTCGTGCTCTGCGCCGGATTCGTCCTTGTAGAGGATATGGCTGCCGTCCTCCGCAGACTGCAGGCCGGCAATGGCCTCCAGCAGCTGCTTTTGCCCGGAGCCGGAGATGCCGGCAATGCCCAGGATCTCGCCGCCCATGGCGGTAAAGGAGACGTCCGTCAGGCGGTTGATGCCGTCCTTATCCTTGACGGTCAGGTGCTGGACCTCGATCCGCTCCGTCAGATGCTCCGCCTTCGGACGGTCGATGTTCAGCGTCACCGCGCGGCCCACCATCATGTCGGTCAGTTTCTGCGGATTCGTGTCTTTTGTGGCCACGTCGCCGATGTACTCGCCCTTGCGGAGCACAGCCACGCGGTCCGACACGTCCATCACCTCGTGAAGCTTGTGGGTGATGATGACCAGGGCCTTTCCGTCCGCCTTCATATTGCGCATGACCGCAAACAGCTTGTCCGTTTCCTGGGGCGTCAGGACGGCCGTGGGCTCATCCAGAATCAAGATGTCCGCGCCGCGGTAGAGAACCTTTACGATCTCCACCGTCTGCTTCTGCGAGACCGTCATGTCGTAAACTTTTTGATTGGGGTCGATGTCGAAGCCATAGCGATCGCTGATTTCCTTGACCTTGGCGGCGATCGCCCTGCGGTCCAGCTTACCCTTTTCCTCAAGGCCCAGAACGATATTCTCTGCGGCGGTAAAGACGTCGACCAGCTTAAAATGCTGGTGGATCATGCCGATTCCCAGGTCATAGGCATCTTTGGGGGAACGAATGGATACTTCCTCGCCGTTCACAAAAATCTGCCCTTCGTCGGGATAATAGATACCGGCAAGCATATTCATCAGCGTGGTCTTGCCGCTGCCGTTTTCACCCAGCAGGGAGAGAATTTCACCCCGTCTGAGGTCCAGATTGACCTTGTTGTTGGCCGCGACATCGCCGAATCGCTTGGTGATATCCTTCATTTGGACCGCGGTTTCCAGTTCCAAGAAAGACCATCCTTTCTCTGCCAGATATGGCTGAACGTGTGTATCCCGATCGTATGGTTTATCCGATCTCACACTGACACACAGTATATCATGATTATTCACAGATGTAAATTGAAAAAGCCAAAATAATTATGAGTATTGCACACAAAATTTTTGAATTTTTTTGGACAAGGCGAACGGAAATTTCTTCGCCGGGGGAGAGGCGGTGCGCGCGGCGGCCGAAAAAAAGGGGAGGGGCTGCCCGAAAGCAGTCCCTCCCTTGGGACACGAGAGAAGATCAGTTGGCGTTCAGCTCTTTGATTCCGTCGATCCGCAGAGAGAAGGACGGAGCGGACTGGAAATAGGACTCGTGATAATAACCGTCGATGATCGCCTCATCGGCGTCGTTCACAAAGTCGCCGTTGGTGTCGGTCGCAAAGGCGTTGGTGACTTCCTTGCCGTCCACGGTGAAGGTCTTGGTGTCGAACACGTGCAGAGTGCCGGCCTTGATGTCGCTGATCGCCTTATCGACGGCCTCCTGCGTGCCGGCTGCGCAAGCGGAACCCAGCGCAGAAATCTGCACGCCGCCCTGTGCGTAGCCGTTGCAGTAGTCGGACTGCAGGGTGCCGCCCTCCATGGCGGTCTTGATGATCTCCTCATAGGCAACTTCCCAGTTGATCTGCGGGGAGGTCAGAGCCACATCCGGAGCGACGGAGAGCATGTCGACGTTGTAGCCGACGGAATAAACGGTCTTGCCGGACTTAAAGGCGGCCTCAACAGCGGAGGGAGCGCCGGTGGAGTCGGCGTGCTGGCCGATGATGACGCAGCCCTTGGACATCAGCATGTTGGCGGCTTCGCCCTCGGCGGTCTGATCAAACCAGGAGTTGGTGTACTGGACGTCCATGTGGGCATCGGCAACGATGGAACGGATGCCCAGGAAGAAAGCGGTATAGCCGGAAACCACCTCGGCGTACGGATAGGCGCCGACGTAGCCGATATAGGGATCGGTAACCTTGCCGGCATCCATGAGCTCCTTGAGCTTCAGACCGGCGACGATGCCGGAGACATAGCGGGCCTCATAGATGTTGTCGAAGTAGTTGCAGAAGTTGGTCAGGCCGGCGGTCTTGGCGTGCGTGCCGGTGGCGTGTGCAAAGTAGATATCCGGGAACTCCTTGGCAGCTTCCATCAGATAGGTCTCGTGACCGAAGCTGTTGGCAAAAATCACGTTGCAGCCCGCATCGGCCAGCTGCTCGGCGGCATCCAGGCAGGTCTCGTCCTCGCCGATGCTGTACTTGAAGATCAGGTTGGTATCGGTGTTGATCCCGAGCTTTTTACAGGCGGCCTTGATTCCTTCCATGTGGGCGTATGTATAGCCCTCGTTCTCATCGCCCACCAGAATTGCGCCGACCTTGAAATCGCTGGCGCTGCCCGAAGCGGCTGCAGAGCCGGATGCGGATGCGGAAGCGGAGGCGGAGGCGGCGGGAGGTGTCGCTGAGTTGCCGCAGGCGACCAGGCTCAGAGCCATGATGCCTGCCAGCAGTAGTGCAAGAAACTTCTTCATTCTGTTGTTCCTCCTTAAAATTATGTGACAAGCCGCAATAGATAAGACCTTGTCTGCCATCATCATACAAGGTTGACCTCAAAAAAGCAACGACAAATTGAAATTTCATCAAAAATGAATGAAGAAAAATGCAGATGCTTTTTCGGAAAAGTTCGGAGAGTTTCACAAGCTTTCCTCAGACAAAAAGCGGGGAGCGGATGGCCCGCTCCCCACATGAGAATTGAGAAAAGACGCCCGCGCTTCAGCGCAATCACAGGTGCACGGCCGTTCCGGTCTTTCCGGCGATGCCGTCCCGCGCCTTCTCCAGCAGAGTGATCAGCGCGGTACGCCCCGGTTTCGACTCGGCAAATTTCACCGCCGCCTGCACCTTTGGAAGCATGGAGCCCGGGGCAAACTGTCCCTCCGCCTCGTACCGCCTGGCCTGCTCCGGCGACAGCTCGCTGAGCCACTGCTGGTCCGGCTTGCCGAAATGGACGGCGACCTTTTCCACCGCGGTGAGAATGATGAGCGTGTCGGCGTCCAGCTCCTCCGCCAGAAGCTCGGAGGCGAAATCCTTGTCGATGACGGCGCCTGCGCCCTTGAGGTGGTTGCCCTCGGTCCGATAGACCGGAATACCGCCTCCGCCGCAGGCGACGGCAACCTGGCCCGCGTCCAGCAGGGTGCGGATGGTCTCAATCTCGATGATGGACTTGGGCATGGGCGAGGCGACGCAGCGGCGCCAGCCCCGGCCGGCATCCTCCATCACCGCGTTGCCGCGGCGGCGCATTTCCTCGGCCTCGGCCTCGGTCATAAAAGCGCCGATGGGCTTGGTGGGATGCTCAAACGCCTGATCCGCAGGATCGACCTCCACCTGCGTGAGAATCGTCGCCACCGCCTTATGGATGCCGCGATCCAGCAGTTCCTCCCGCAGGGAGTTCTGCAGATCGTAGCCGATATAGCCCTGGCTCATGGCGGTGCACACCGACATGGGCGCCATGGGGTGGGAGGGATCTTCCCGGGAGAGCGTGGTCATGGCGACGTTGATCATGCCCACCTGAGGCCCGTTGCCATGGGCGACGACCACCTCGTGGCCGTCGGCAATGAGATCCACGATGGCCTTTGCCGTCTGTTTGACGGCTTTCATCTGCTCCGGCAGATTTTTACCCAAAGCGTTTCCGCCCAGGGCAATTACAATGCGTTTCCCCATTGGTAATTTCCTCTCCTCATCAAAATGGCTTGCTTTGGGAATCTGTTCCGGCGGAAAGCGGCGGTCGTTTTCGGGGCGGCCGCTGCGGGAACCCGGCTGCCCCGCGGAGTCGTCTCAGAACGCCCTGCGCTTGGCGCCGCCGCGGTCCAGGGTCATCAGCGCGTTGACGGGGTCCTTGACCTTGGCCATAAGGATCATGGCGGCGATGACATAGGGCTTGTAGGAGGCCTGCTTGTACAGAGGTACCAGATACCGGTCGAATACGGAGTTGTTGACCTCGCCCTCCGGGCAGCTCAGGCCGGAGATGTCGGCGGGCAGGCAGTGCAGGTAGAGCGCCTTTCCGTCCCGCGTGCGCTTCATCATCTCCTCGGAGCAGGTCCAGCTCTTGAACTGGGCGTTTTGCGCCAGGAGCTGCTGCTCCAACGTGTCAATGCCCTTGGTATCGCCGGCCTGATAGAGCTTGGTGCGGCTCTCCATGGCGGCGAAGGGAGCCCAGGACTTGGGATAGACGATATCCGCGCCGTCGAAGGCCTCCTCCATGGTCGCGGCCTTTTTGAAGGAGCCGCCGGTGGCGGCCGCATTCTTGCGGGCGATGTCCTCAATCTCCGGCATCACGTCGTAGCCCTCGGGATGGGCCAGCACTACGTCCATGCCAAAGCGGGTGAACAGGCCGATGACGCCCTGGGGAACGGACAGGGGCTTGCCGTAGGAAGGAGAGTAAGCCCAGGTCATGGCGACCTTTTTCCCCTTGAGGTTCTCCACGCCGCCGAACTGATGGATGACATGGAGCATGTCGGCCATGCACTGAGTGGGATGATCCACGTCGCACTGGAGATTCACCAGCGTGGGCTTTTGCTCCAGGATCCCGTCACGATAGCCCTCGGACACGGCGTCCATAAAGGTTTTCTGATACTTGTGGCCCTCGCCGATGAACATGTCGTCCCGGATGCCGATGACGTCGGCCATGAAGGAGACCATGTTGGCGGTCTCGCGGACGGTCTCGCCGTGGGCGATCTGAGACTTCTTCTCGTCCAGGTCCTGCACCTCCAGACCCAGCAGGTTGCAGGCGGAGGCGAAGGAGAAGCGGGTGCGGGTGGAGTTGTCCCGGAAGATGGAGATGCCCAGGCCGGAATCAAAAATCCGGGTGGAGACATTGCGCTCCCGCAGATCCCGCAAGGCGTCGGCCACGGTAAAGATGGCCTCCAGCTCCTCGTCGGTCTTGTCCCAGGTCCAGTAGAAGTCGTTTTTATACATATTGTTGATGTGCAGGGATTCCAGACGCTTGGCAAGTTCCGTAGTCTTGGACATATTTGACACTCCTTTTGGCCGGTGGCCGAAATGATGGTAAAAACAGAATCGCACAGATCCCTGAAATGCAGCTGAACGGAAATTATTTGACGTCGTTGTCGGTTTTCCCGCCGCGGTATTCGCAGACGTCCTCGTCTCCCTTGCCCTTGTACAGGGAGGGGACGGCGGCGTAAACGGCGGCGCAGGCCACCAGATCCTCTTTCCAGGTGATCTCGTTGGGGGCGTGGGCCTGAGACTCCGCGCCGGGGCCGAAGCCAACGCAGGGGATGCCGTAGCGGCCCTGAATGGACACGCCGTTGGTGGAGAAGGTCCATTTGTCGATGAGCGGCGCCCGGCGCTTTGCAGCAGCTTCGGGAGCGGAGGGAGTACCTATGCGCTTCTCGCCGTACAGGGCCTTATGCGCGTCCACCAGCGCCTGAACGTGGGGCGCTGTCTCCTTATTGATCCAGGTGGGGAAGTAGCACTCCGTCTCGTACTTGAGACCGGTCCAGGCGGGACGGTCGTACATATACATGGAGACCTTCACGTCTTTGGCGTATTTTTTGCAGCTGGGCAGATTTTCAATTTCCTTCAGGCAGGAGTCCCAGGTCTCGCCGGCGGTCATGCGGCGGTCCAGGGACACGGCGCAGGAGTCGGCCACCGCACAGCGGGAGGGGGAGGTGTAGAAGATCTGAGAGACGGTGACGGTGCCCCGTCCCAGGAACTGGGCGTCCTCATAGTGGTCAGGATTGTATGCGGGATTGAGCATCTTGACAAGACCCTTGACCTCGTAGGAGCCGCCGTCGCCGTTTTCGTTCAGGGCGCGGACGTCCCGCAGGATGTCGGCCATCTTGAAGATGGCGTTGTCGCCCCGCTCTGGCGCCGAGCCGTGGCAGGAGACGCCGTGGACATCAATGCGGATTTCCATGCGGCCCCGGTGGCCGCGGTAGATGCCGCCGTCGGTGGGCTCCGTGGAGATGACGAATTCCGGCGTAATCTTATCCTCATTGTGGATGTACTGCCAGCAAAGACCGTCGCAGTCCTCCTCCTGGACGGTGCCGGTGACCAGCACGCTGACGTCCTCGGGGATGAGGCCCAGGTCCTTCATGATCTTGGCGCCGTATACGGCGGAGACGATGCCGCCCTCCTGATCGGAGCCGCCGCGGCCGCCGATCTCGGTGTCCGTCTCGTAGCCCTGGTAGGGATCGAACGTCCAGTTGTCCTTGTTGCCGATGCCCACGGTATCGATATGCGCGTCATAGGCGTAAATGCGCTTGCCGCTGCCCATCCAGCCCAGCACGTTGCCCTCGGGGTCGATCTCCACCTTGTCGAAGCCGACCTTCTCCATCTCGGCGGCAATGCGCCGGATGACGCCCTCCTCCTCGCAGCTTTCGCTGGGAATGGCGATCAGGTCCCGCAGGAACCTGGTCATGTCGGCCTCATAGCCTTTTGCCGCAGATTGAATCGCTTCAAAATTCATATTGCTGCCTCCCCATGCTTCTATCGTTCATTCTTTTTTATTATAGTGTCTGAAAGCCCTTGCGATTTCTATCCCTATCATAGCATAAGAAAACCAGATGTCAAACAAAAAATGAGAAAACCTAAAAATTTTTTTGAAAAGGCATTGATTTATCCGAAAAACATGGTATGATAGCTTTAGAACATTAGGAGTTTTCCTCGGGAAAGGCTCCAAAAGAGGAGGGATACTGCACGGAAACCGGAAAACTGGAACTGCTCAAGCAGATTGCGGCGGGAATCGCCGCGCAGTTCGGAAGCGGTTGCGAGGTCGTGGTGCACGACCTGAGCAGGCATCCGGACCACTCCATTGTCGCCATTGAAAACGGAGAAGTTACCGGGAGAAAGGTCGGGGACGGGGCGTCCTACGTGGTGATCGATCAGATCCAAAGCCAGAACACACAGATCAGAGATCATCTGTGCTATCTGACCAAGACGCCGGACGGGAAGATCCTGAAGTCCTCCAGCATGTATATCCGCAACGCCAAGGGAAAGGTCTGCGCCATCCTCTCCATCAACTACGACATCTCCCGTCTGCTGATGGTGGAAAACGCGCTGAGCGAGTTGGTGTCCACCGGGGAGACGGGCCCGTCCGAGCCGGAGAAGATCGTCAACATCAACGACCTTCTGGACGACCTGATTGAGCAGTCGGTGGCGCTGGTCGGCAAGCCTGTGGCGCTGATGAACAAGGACGACAAGGTGAAGGCCATCCGGTTTCTCAATGAAAACGGTGCATTTCTTGTCACGAAATCCGGCGACAAGGTCGCCCGGTACTTTGGGATCTCGAAGTACACGCTGTATTCCTATATCGACACCAAGCAAACCAATAAACAACAGGAGGGTAAATAAATCATGATTGATCTCACCATCAACAAAAAGGGCCTGGAGCATAACATCGCCAAGGCCAGAGAGAACCATATTATCATTCCCACCATCGCCCAGATGCAGCACCCGGAGACGATTCCCGGCAAGATTCAGGAGAGACTCAAAAACGTCGGCCTGTGGGATGTCAACCCGCTGAACCTGTTCCGCATCACCTGGAAAAACGAGGCCAAGGAGTTCGGCGGTCTGTTCCAGAGCGTGCCCAACTACGTGGAGTTCCCCTCCGAGCTGACGGGCGTGAAGTGCCGCATCGTGGCTATGGCGGGCAAATGGTTTCCCACCGGCTGCCACAAGGTGGGCGCGTCTTTCGGCTGCCTGGCTCCGCGTCTGGTGACCGGTCAGTTTGACGCCACGTATCACCATGCCGTGTGGCCCTCCACCGGCAACTACTGCCGCGGCGGCGCCTTCAACTCCAAGCTGCTGGCCTGCGAGTCCGTGGCGATCCTGCCGCAGGATATGTCCAAGGAGCGGTTCGACTGGCTCAAGACCATTGCCGGCCAGATCATTGCCACTCCGGGCTGCGAGTCCAACGTCAAGGAGATTTTCGACAAGACATGGGAGCTCAAGCAGGACCCCACCATGATGATCTTCAACCAATTCGCCGAGATGGGCAATCCGCTGTGGCACTATAACGTCACCGGAAACGCCCTGGCGGATGTGTACGAGGCCATCAAACGCCCCGGCGACAACTTTGCCGGCGCGTGCTTCACCTCCGGCTCCGCCGGAACGATGAGCGCGGGAGACCGTCTCAAGGATCTCTATCCCCGGCTGAAGCTGGCGGTGGGCGAGGCGCTGCAGTGCCCCACCATTCTGGACAACGGCTTCGGCGGTCACCGCATCGAGGGCATCGGCGACAAGCACATCCCCTGGATCCACAACGTGAAAAATACCGATATGGTCATCGACATCGACGACGAGGATTCCCAGCGCCTGCTGCGCCTGTTCAACACGGCCGAGGGCCAGGCGTACCTGAAGAATACGCTGAAGCTGGACGATGCAACCGTGGAGAAGCTGACCTGGCTGGGTATCTCCGGCATCGCCAACCTGCTGTGCTGCATCAAGATGGCCAAGTACTACGAGCTGACCGAGCACGACGTGGTGGCCACGGTTCTGACCGACTCCGCGGTTATGTACAAATCCCGCATCGAGGAGCTCAATGAACAGTACGGCGCGTATCATGCGCATGAGGCGGCGCTGGATCACGACCTGCACATGCTGGGCCTCAAGACGGACAGCATGCTGGAACTGAGCTATGCGGACCGCAAGCGCGTGCACAACCTCAAGTATTACACCTGGGTCGAGCAGCAGCAGATGAAGGTGGAGGACCTCAACGCCCAGTGGTACGACACCAAGGGAACCTGGGATGCCGTCCACGAACAGGCCAAGGATCTGGATCGTCTGATCGACGCCTTCAACGACGCCACCGGACTGCTGAAATCTCTGTAAGGGAATATTACATGACAACACCGCAGGGGCGGGGGAAAGCCCCGCTCCTGCGGCGCTGCTGTCCGCACTCGCCGGGGAGGTCCGGCCGGGGCGGCCGCGGGGAAAGGACGCAGGTATGAAAAATGTAAAATACGCCCGGTGCGTCAGATGCGGAAAAATTTATGAGGCGGTGCCGAATCTGACGAACTGCGGGTGCGGCGGAATTCTGGACATCGTTTACGACTACGACTGGATCCGGGAGAACCTGACAAAGGAGAAACTGGCGGCCCGTCTCCACGACATGTGGCGCTACCGGGAGCTGCTGCCCGTCGAGGAGAGCACGGAACCCACGCCGCTGCGGGTGGGCTGGAGTCCGCTGTACGAGGAGCCCCGGCTGGCGGAAATGCTGGGGCTGAGACGGCTGTGGGTCAAGGACGACGGTCAGAACCCCACCGCGTCCCTGAAGGACCGCGCCTCCGCCATGGCGGTAGCCAAGGCCCGGGAGGCGGGGGCAAAGGTGATCGCCTGCTCCTCCACCGGCAACGCGGCCAGCTCTCTGGCGGGCAACGCCGCTGCGGCGGGGCTGAAAACCTATATCTTCGTACCCTCCCGGGCTCCCAAGGGAAAGGTGGCGCAGCTGATGACCTTCGGCGCCACCGTCATCTCCGTGCAGGGCAGTTATGAGGACACCTTCGAGCTGTCCAGGCAGGCCATCGAGAAATGGGGCTGGTACAACCGCAACGCGGCCATCAATCCCTATCTCTCCGAGGGGAAAAAGACCGTTTCTCTGGAAATCGCCGAGCAGCTCCAGTGGAAGATGCCGGACTATCTGGCCATCTCCGTGGGCGACGGCTGCACCATCGCCGGCACCTGGAAGGGGCTCAAGGACCTGTACGCCATCGGCTTCATTGATAAGCTGCCCCGGCTGATCTCCGCCCAGGCGGAGGGCTGCTGCCCGCTCAACCGCGCCATTGCGGAGAACAAGCCCTGGCGCCCTATGGAGGAAAACACTCTGGCGGATTCCATCGCGGTGGGCGTCCCGCGCAACGCGGACAAGGCCCTTATGGCCATCCGGGAGTCCGACGGCCTTGTGGTCAACGTCTCCGATGAGGAGATCATGGCGGCGCAGAAGCTGCTGGGCACGACCTGCGGCGTGTTTGGCGAGCCGGCCGGCGTCACCGGCACAGCGGGAGTTAAAAAGCTCTGTGAGCAGGGCGTTCTGGGGAAAAACGACACCGTGGTGAGCGTCGTCACCGGCAACGGTCTCAAGGACGTGGCCAACGCCATCAAGGCCTGCGGCGAACCCATCACCATCCCCTCCGACATGGGGCGGCTGCTGGAGGCGTTTGCCGAAAACCACATCACGGTGGAATAATCGCGGACAAGAGAGTTCCGGAACACCCCATGCCGGGCGCTCCGGAACTTTTTTTATCGCACGGCGATCCTTCAGCGGTTGATGGGCGTTTGATCCAGCGCCCGGACCTTTGCCCCGGTCTGAGGCCGGCCAGGCGGCCAGCGCAGATACGGCGCGGCTTTTTCTGCCGGACATGGCCGTGCCTCCGCGGACTTTGCCGTGATACGGCAAAGTCCGACGGGAAAACGTTACAATGCGGAAACAGCGCTTGCCATTTTTGAAAAATGCGCGTAAACTGTGGAAAAATACCAAAGGCGGTGAAAACCGTGGAGAAAAAAACCAAGAAGCGCGCGGCAGCGGCGGCTGTGACCGCGGTGGCCTCCGCCGGCGTGCTGGTGGGCGGACTGTTCGCAACGCCTGCCGACCTGCTGCAAAACGGCGACGCACCGGTCCGGACCTCGGTGACCGACGTTGCGGACAATGCCGGCGGGGAGACGGCCGCCGCGGAGAAGAAGCGGGAGAGCGGACTCCGGGCTAAGCTCCGGCAGGCGATTCTGCGGCTGCCGGTCGGCGTGCGGGCCCTGGTGGGCGTGCCGCTTTGGTGCGTGGGCTGGATAGTGCTGACCGGCCTGGGCACGCTGTGGTCGGCGGTGTTGTCCCCGGTGGCGGGGACGCTGGCGGGCTGGCTTTGTCTGGCCGCAGTGCTGATCGGCGTGTTCGCGCTGACGGCGAAGGCCATGTTCCCGGATCTGCCGATGAAAAAAATATTATGTAAACGAAATGTGCTCGGCATCGTCATCGGCGTGTGCGTGCTGGGTCTTGCGGATACACTGCTGCCCCATGTGTGGGACGGCTATGAACGGTTTGCCGACGCGGTGCGCCTGACGGGATCCTTCCTCACGGTGCTGATTGCGGTCTGGGCCATGGCGGCGAAAGAGCTGCGCCGGCGCCGGAAGGCCGCCGGACGAAGCTGCGCGCGGGACGAGCAGGCGGAGATCCGCCGAAAGGCCATGGAACTGGCGGACAGCATCCGGTAGCGCAGAAAAGAAAAAAGCGGCGCGGCACAATGTGAGCCGCGCCGTTTTGATTTAGCTTCCGGTTTTCAGAAAGTCCAGATACTCGTCCATGGTGATGCTGTACCGATCAAGAGCTTCCAGCTTTCGCTCGCAGGTGAAACCGCAGCGGCGGACCGTGTGGAGAGAACGGGTATTGTTTTTGTATATTTTGGCGGTCAGTTTTTTGGCTCTCCAGTCGAAAAATGCCTGTTTCTGGGCCTCCAGCAGGGCCTGGGAGCCGAAGCCGTTGCCCCAGAGATCCTCATCCCCGATGGCGAACACCACCTCATAGCAATCCTTTTCGGTCTGACGGGCCAAGCGCACAAAGCCGATGGAGTCGTTGCGCTCGCGGCACACCAGAAAAAAACGGCCCCGCTGGTTGAGGCGGCAGGTCAAAAGGGGAGCGGGAACCGCGGAGAGCACCTGTTCCAATTCGCCGGAGACGTTCTCATCCTCGTTCAGGTAGCGGGTCACCTGTCTGTTCCGCATCCACTGCGCCATGTTTCGCACGTCCTGAGGTTCTACCTGCGCGCGCAAAAAAATAGAAGGAGCTTTGTCCATACGCTTACCTCACAGTAATAATATTTAAAAGCCCTTCCATGCGTTTGCATCGACGGTTCTTTTATATGAAATTATAGTTGTATACTAACAGAGAAGAACATGTTTGTCAAGGCGGCGAGCCCTTCCGGCTCCACGCCCGACCGGCGCATCTATCCCTTTGTTTTTTTATAGGTGAGATAACCCTCCAGAATCAGGGATGCCGCCACGGCGTCCACGGTTTTCTTCCGCTTCTTCGCGTTCTGCCCGTTGGTCAGCAGAATCTGATGGGCGTCGATGGTGGTCCTGCGCTCATCCCAAAGCGTGACGGGCAGGGAAGTGAGGGTCTTGAGCGTTTCGGCCAGCGCCTCCGACTTTTCCGCGCGGGGTCCCCGGGATCCGTCCATATTCCGGGGGTAGCCCAGCACCAGCTCCGTGACGCCGTGCTCCCGGGCGAGCGCGGCGATCTGCTGCGCCACGAGTTCGGGCCGGTAGGCGTGGATCGTGGAGGAAAAACCGGTCAGCAGGCCGGTGGGGTCGGAGATGGCGATTCCGGTGTGGGCGTCGCCGTAATCGATGGCCATAATGCGCATAAAAACGCTCCTGTCAGAAATAGTATCGTTTCCGCTATTATAGCCGGACTTTTCGCCGCAGACAAGGCGAATCCTGAAAAAGTTCACGGATTTTGCAAAATAATGGTTGACCGCGGGATTGCCGTGTGCTAAAATTTATCTTACCTGTGAAAAGAGGCTTTTTTTTCATGCACATTTTCGCTTTTCGGGCATGAGAGAATCCGCTTTGCGGCAGGGAGGCAGTCGGTATCCCCGGCTGAAGCCGGACCGGATACCAATAATAAGGAGGTGCCGTTAGATGCGCGTGAAAGTCACTTTGAGATGCAACGAGTGCAAACACAGAAATTACAATACGATGAAAAACAAGAAGAACACCCCGGATAAGCTTGAACTGAACAAGTATTGTCCCTTCTGCAAGAAGCACACGCTCCACTCGGAGACCAAGTAAACAGGTACGACGACAGAAAGGGCGTGTAACACGATGGCGGAAGAAGCAAAAACCAAGAAGAAAAAGGATCGCGGTCTTTGGTTCCGCGAGATGAAAAGCGAATTGAAAAAGGTCGTATGGCCCGATAAGAAGACCGTCGCAAAGAACACCGGAACGGTGCTGCTGTGCTCTCTGGCAATCGGCGTATGCATCTGGGTTTTCGACTATGTCGCCGTATCTGCCGTGCAGATGCTGATCAGCGTTTTGGGCTGAGAGGGACGAGATGGCAGACAGCAGCGCAAAGTGGTATGTCGTTCATACCTACTCCGGCTATGAGAATGCCGTTAAAACCAGCATCGAGAAGTTCGTCAACGGGCGCGGCATGGAGGATATGATCCTGCGGATCGAGGTTCCTCTGGAGACCGTGACGGAGGTGACAGATTCCGGCGCCACCAAGGTGGTGGAGCGGAAGGTGTTTCCGGGTTATGTGCTGGTCAAGATGGTCATGACGGACGATACCTGGCACTTGGTGCGCAATGTCCGCGGCGTAACCGGCTTTGTCAGTTCCGAAAACAAGCCCATTCCTCTCACGGAGGAAGAAGTGCTTGCAATGGGAATGGAAAAGCACGAGATCATTGTCAAATACGCCGTGGGCGACCATGTGCGGATTGTCGACGGCGCACTCTCCAGCTTCACCGGCGTAGTGGAGAAGATCGAACCGGAAAAGAACCATGTATCTGTGATCGTCTCCATGTTCGGACGGGAGACGCCCGTCGACCTGGAACTGGACCAGGTGGAGACGATCAGCTGATTTGTCCCGCCGGTTTTCCGGCACAAGTGGGAGAAGCCTGACGCTTCGCCAAAAACGCTCTGCCGTTCGGGCAGCGTTACCACATTTTATTGATTTTTAGGAGGTGCTACTCCGTGGCACAGAAAATTACTGGCTATGTAAAGCTGCAGATTCCCGCAGGCAAGGCAACCCCTGCCCCTCCCGTGGGCCCCGCTCTGGGCCAGCACGGCGTCAACATTGCGGCCTTTACCAAGGAGTTCAACGAGCGCACAAAGAACGATGTCGGGATGATCATTCCCGTCGTCATCACCGTCTATTCAGACCGTTCCTTCTCCTTCATCACCAAGACGCCGCCCGCGGCCGTGCTGATCAAGAAGGAATGCAATATCGAGTCCGGATCCGGCGTCCCCAACAAGACCAAGGTCGCCACGATTTCCAAAGCGTCCCTGCAGAAGATCGCCGAGATCAAAATGCGCGATCTGAACGCCGCAAATCTGGAGTCCGCCATGAGCATGATCGCCGGGACCTGCCGTTCCATGGGCGTCACCGTCGAACAATAACGCAGAAAACCTGAGCGGCTGCAAAGCCGACGCAGACAGTGGGAGGATTAATTCCGAAGAACCACTATGAGGAGGAAGTAACATTGTTTAGAGGCAAGAAATATAAGGACAGCGCCAAGCAGATCGACAGGAACACCCAATACGAGGCTGCTGAGGGCATGGAGCTTGTTTGCAAGACGGCCACCGCGAAGTTTGACGAAACCGTCGAACTGCATGTGAAGCTGGGCGTGGATTCCCGTCACGCCGACCAGCAGGTCCGCGGCGCCATCGTCCTTCCCCACGGCACCGGAAAGGTCGTCCGCGTCCTGGTGTTCGCCAAGGGCGACAAGGCGGACGCCGCCCGGGAAGCCGGGGCCGACTATGTGGGCGAGATGGATCTGGTGGAAAAGATCCAGAAAGAGAACTGGTTTGACTTTGACGTGGTGGTGGCCAGCCCTGACATGATGGGCGTGGTGGGCCGTCTCGGTAAGGTCCTGGGCCCCAAGGGTCTGATGCCCTCTCCCAAAGCCGGCACCGTGACGCCGGACGTCGCTAAGGCCGTCAAGGAGGTCAAGGCGGGCAAAATCGAATATCGTCTGGATAAGACCAATATCATCCACTGCCCCATCGGGAGAGCGTCCTTCGGCCCCGAGAAGCTGACGGAGAATTTCAACGCCATTATGAGCGCCATCGTCAAGGCAAAGCCGGCCTCTGCCAAGGGCCAGTATATCAAGAGCTGCGTCGTGGCTTCTACCATGGGCCCCGGCATCAAGATGAGCGTCGCAAAAATGGTGTGAGCTCCGGCTCAGACAGCTATCTGACCGCAGAAAATTTTTCTTGACATTTTTCAGCGGTTTGATATAATTTTTGATGCGTTCCAAAGACAGCAGGAGAGGGAAACCTCGTAATTCCTGCCGAGGACGGCAAATCGAAAGATTGCTATTCCGTCCTTGTGTCTTTGCGGCACAAGGACGGTTTCCTTATTTTGAACGCACCGATAATATCCAATGGAGGTGAAACCAAGTATGCCTAACGCAAAAGTCCTGAGCGAAAAGCAGGCAATCGTTGCCGCTCTGGCCGAAAAGCTTCGGAAGGCTTCCGCAGGCGTGATCGTGAACTACCAGGGCATTACGGTCGAGGAGGACACCGCGCTTCGCAAGGAGTGCCGGGAGAGCCAGGTCGACTACGCGGTCGTCAAGAACACGCTGCTGCGCTTTGCTTTCAACGACCTCGGCCTGAACGAGCTGGACGGCCTGCTGAACGGAAGCACATCTCTGGCCCTGTGCGACAGCGATGTGATTGCCCCCGCGCGCGTCATGTCTCAGTATGCCAAGAAGCTCAACGGAAAGTTTGAGATCAAGGGCGGATTCATGGAAGGCAAGGCAATCGGCCTGGATACCATCAAGGCTCTGGCCGACATTCCCGCACTTCCCATTCTGCAGGCGCAGGTTCTGGGCACGATGCTGGCTCCCATTACCGGGCTGGCTGTCGTCCTCAAGCAGATCGCCGAAAAGCAGGGCGAGGGCGCTCCTGCGGCGGAAGCCGCACCGGCTGCCGAATGATTGCCCGCGCAACGAAAACAAAAACAAATCAACAATTAGGAGGTTCATAAAATGTCTGAGAAAGTTACCGCTATGATCGAAGAGATCAAGAGCCTGACGGTTCTGGAACTGAACGAGCTGGTTCATGCCCTGGAGGCTGAGTTTGGCGTGTCCGCCGCGGCCATGGCCGCTCCCGCCGCCGGTGCTGCCGCTCCCGCTGCAGAGGAAAAGACATCCTTCGATGTGGTCCTGACCGGCTTTGACGCCGCCTCCAAGATCAAGGTCATCAAGGTTGTCCGCGAGATCACCAGCCAGGGCCTGGCCGATGCCAAGGCGACGGTTGAGGGCGCCCCCAAGACTCTGAAGGAAGGCGTGTCCAAGGACGAGGCAGAGACCCTGAAGAAGCAGATCGAAGAGGCTGGCGGCAAGGTCGAGCTGAAGTAATCTCCGTCCTTTCTCCGGTGTCTGCACACTGCGCTTTCCGGAAAATCCGTAAGAGGAGGGGAAAGGCGCAGTGGACTGAAACCAAAAACATCCCAATTGTTCGGCAGCGGGATACGCTGTCTGACAATTGGGACGTTTTGTTGAGCGGTGGAACGGCGCGCCGGAAAAATCCGTAGGAGGAAAGGCCCAATCCGCCGTGCGGCCGATGTCGTGCGGCGCGGAGAAGCCCTCTGCCGCCTACTCCCGCTCCGGTGGAGCGTAGAAGGCGAAAGCCTCCTGAAACTTTGCCTCGCTGTACGCGCGCAGATCCTCGGCATACGCGTCGTAGGCACACAGCAGCTGTTCCGCCTGCGGCGTCAGGACGGCGCCGCCGCCGTGGGGGCCGCCGATGGTGGAGGAGAGCATTTTATAGCCAAAGACGCCCTCCGCTGTCCGGATGATGCGCCAGGCCTTTGAATAGGCCATGCCCATGGAAGCCGCCGCGGCGCGCAGAGAACGATGCTCCTCCACGCGGTGGAGCAGCGTTGCGATCCCGGGACCGAAGCACCGTTCGTGATCGTCCGTATAAAGGCGGATCGTCAATTTCAAATGCAGATTGTTTTCCATAGTCGGATCATAGCACGTTTTTCCAAACGCGTCAAACCGGACTTTTCCGGGCAAAATCACCGGAAAGGCTGAGGGCGGTTGCAAACCGGAAAAGGTGTGGTAAAATAAAGTTATTGACCGCTGCTTTCGGCGGCCGGGGGGGATTTTTAATGGAAATTCAAAAAGTACGCCTGGGGAAAACGGATCTGTGGGTCACAAAAACCGCGTTTGGAGCGCTTCCCATCCAGAGAATCAGCCTTTCCGATGCAAAGAAGCTCTTGCGCCGCGCCTACGACGGCGGTATCAACTATTTTGACACCGCCAACTTCTATACGGACAGCGAGGAGAAGCTCGGCGCGGCGCTGCACGACGTCCGCCATCAGGTCGTTTTCTCCACCAAGAGCATGGGCAAGGATAAAAAGACGGTCCAGACCCATATCGAGAACAGCCTGCGGCGGCTGCAGACCGACTATATTGATCTTTTCCAGTTCCATAATCCGGAGAAAATGCCGGACATTCAGGACCCGGACGGGCCGTTTGCGGCAGCTCTGGAGGCAAAGAAAAAGGGGTATATCCGTCATATCGGCATTACCAACCACCAGCTGAAGGTGGCGCACGAGGCCATCGATTCCGGCAATTTTGAGACGCTCCAGTTTCCGTTTTGCTATCTGGCCACGGAAAAGGACCTGGAGCTTGTGGAGAAGTGCAAATCCCACGACATGGGCTTTATCGCCATGAAGGGACTCTCCGGCGGCCTGCTGAACAACGCCGAGGCCTGCTATGCCTTCATGCAGCAATATGACAACGTGGTACCGATCTGGGGAATCCAGTTTGAATGGGAGCTGGATCAGTGGCTGGAGCTGGCGGAGCGCAATCCCGGCATGACGCCCCGGCTGCAGGCCGTCATTGATTCCGACCGCAGGGAGCTGGCCCACAATTTTTGCCGGGGCTGCGGGTATTGCCTGCCCTGCACGGCGGGGATTGATATTCCGCAGGCCGCCCGCATGGCCATGCTGCTGCGCCGCGCGCCTTACCGGCCGTATCTGACCGACGAGTGGCGCGAGAAGATGAACAAGATCGAGGACTGCGTCCACTGCGATCAATGCAAGAGCCGCTGCCCATACGGACTGGATACGCCGGAACTGCTGGCCGCCATGCTCAAGGATTACAACGAATTTTACGCCCTGCACCACAATGATTGAGCCGGGGCCTGAAGGAGAGACGTCATGCTTTTTTCGGACGATGGGACCAGCCTGAAGCTTGAGATCCTGCGCTACGAGTTTCCCGCCGGAGAGGGACAGCCCGGGTCGGACGACTGCAACTGGCTGGTGCTGCGCGGTACCTACACGGGGGAGGCCGGCCGGGTGATTGTCGACTCCAGCGCCTGTCTGCTCACCTATGAGCTGCGGGAGCTGACTGCCGGGCTGAAGGTTCTGTGCGCGGGTGTAAAAGATTTCTATGAGAGCGGTTTTGTAGAGCCGGATTTTTCCCTCTCCGCCGCTGCGGAGGAGGACGGCTTTGTTCTGGACGCCGCGTTCCTTTTACCCAACACCATGGAGGACATCGAAGCGGCAGAGGTGGAGTGCACCATGACGCGCAGCGAGCTGAAGGCGCTTATCGCGGAGCTGGATACCCTGTGCGAAAGATTCCCGGACCGGAAATGACAAAAGACAATCAGAGCTCCCGGCAGGCGCTGCCGGGAGCTCTGATTGTTCAGCTCAGCTTCAGATCTCCCTCCCGAATCCAGCCGATGCGGCGCAGGGGCGCGCTGAATACGAGCGTGAGCACGGCGGGGAGGACAGCGCAGATCAGCGCCAGACCGATCCAGTCGATAGCGGTCGGCGCAATAGCGGCGGCGCCGTGGGCGGCGGCCTGCTCGGAGGGCGCCAGCCAGCCGGACCAGACGCCGATGGGGCCGCACAGCGCGCAGGTGCCCATACCGGAGTTTACTGCTGCGCCGTTCATCTCCAGCTTGAACAGACAGGTGGCGATGGGGCCGGTTACGAGACTGGTCAGTGTAGGAGGAATCCAAATCCGCGGGTTTCTCACAATGTTGCCCATCTGGAGCATGCTGGTGCCCAATCCCTGGCTGACCAGACCGCCCCAGCGGTTTTCCCGAAAGCTCATCACCGCGAAGCCAACCATCTGAGCGCAGCAGCCGGCAACAGCCGCGCCGCCGGCGAGGCCGGTCAGACCCAGCACGGAACAGATGGCGGCGGAGGAGATGGGCAGGGTCAGCGCGATGCCGACGACGGCGGAGACCACGACGCCCATCAGGAAGGGATGGAGCTCCGTTGCCCACATGATGAGCTTGCCAACCCAGCTTGCCGCCGTGCCGATGGGCGCCGCAACGAGATAAGCCAGCCCGATGCCGGCAAAGATCGTGACCAGCGGTGTCACAAGGATGTCCACCTTTGTTTCTTTACTCACCGCCTTGCCGAATTCCGCCGCGACAACAGCCACGACAAAGACGGCCAGCGGACCGCCGGCACCGCCGATGGCGTTTGTGGCAAAACCCACGGGGACCAGAGAAAACAGCACCATGCCGGGCGCCTGCAGCGCATAGCCGATGGCAACGGCCATACCGGGGCCCACCATGGCTGCGGCCAGGCCGCCGATCGTGTAGCCCACCGCCGCGTCGCCCCGGCCGACCGTGGCGATGACTGCGGTCAGAAAGCCGATATGCAGCTGACGGCCCAGCGTATCCAAAATCGTTCCCACCAGCAGCGTACAGAACAGTCCCTGTGCCATGGCGGCCAGCGCGTCGATTCCGTAGCGCTTGAGAGAGAATACGATATTTTTCCGCCGCAGAAACCCCTTGAAATTTTCCATGGTGCGCACCTACCTATAATGGAGTAGTCATGTGTCATGACACATGACTACTCCATTATAGCCGGATCTTGCAGTTTGTCAAGTTCGGAAAGGAGGCCCGCGGCGGGCAGGTCTCACTCGGGCAGAAGGATCCCTGCGGCGGCCAGCTCCTGCTTTACCCGGGTCAGGGCCGCCTCGCTGGGGCAGAGCAGCGTGTGCAGATGCAGTCCATCCGTCAGCGAGGACAGCGGAGCGGCCTTTCGGGAGCGCTCCATAAACTGCTGCACGTCATAGCGGCTGTGCAGATCCAAAGTGCCGATGAGCTCGCCGTAGACCGGATGCTCCACAATGACGTTTTTTACGGCGCATCCGTTGTCCACCATAATGCACAGCTCCCGCTCCGTCTGTTCCGCCGTGTGCACGCAGGCCACCGTGCGCGCCAGCATCCCGGTGCTTCGGGCGATTACATAGCCCCGGGGCGTGGCGGAGATCTCCTCTCCCGCCGCCCGGAGCAGCGCCACGTCGCCGACGATCACCTGCCGGCTGACGCCGTATTGTTCCGCCAGCGCCGCGGCGGCGCGGGGAGACGTTGCGGCATGCAGATCGCGCAGAATCCTTTCACGCCGCTGTTCCGCTGTCATTGCACACACTCCTCTCGGGTCAGGGACGGCAGGCTCCCCGGGGTTTCCGGGGCCGCATTTTTTCTCTGTGCCCGGGCCCGCCGTTTGATTGATTCCCATTATGCGCCTGCGAGTAAAAATTTACAACCAGTTTAAAAGGCGCGCTGAAAAAGGCGAGCCCCTCCCGCGCGGGAAGGGGCTCGCGATCTTATGGGCGTCCTTACAGACTGTTGGCCTCGTCCACCACGCGGCGGATTGCGTCGGCGGCGTCGGCGGGCAGAACATTGAATCCGCCCTCGGCGGTGTCCAGATTCCGGACATAGTTCAGACGGTCGGTCATCCGGGCCTTGAGCTGCGTCACGTAATCGTGGTCGGCAAGGTCTGGAACGAAGCCCGGCCACTCGCAGATCTCGATGTCGGAGAAGGGGCCCCATTTTTTAAACTGGGCCTTTCCCTCCACCACGGATTCCAAAATGCCCAGCGTATCCTCCTTGGCGACTTTTTTGCCCATAAAATCGCCGGTATTGATGATATAGCAGGCCACGTTTTTCTCTGCCACCAGCTTTTTGAACTTCTCGTAGTCGTTCACCAGCGGATAGGTGCGGAACGGGTTGGCATAAGGCTCCACCACCAGCGCGTTGGGGTCTACGCCGGCCTTCAGCCGCTCGGCAGAGGAGCGTTTGGTGGCCAAAGTCGCGCCCATGGCGGAGGCCAGGGAGGCGCCCTTCAGGCGGACGATCGGCGGGATCGTGGGATCCTTCATGATCCAGAAGATGGCGTTGACGGGGGAGTCGATCTTATCGACGCGGTTGGGGGACCAGAGCTTGGATTTGATGGCGCGTCCGTTGCCGTTGCGGACGTCCTCTGTGACCAGCACGATCTTTCCGTCCTCATCCAGCGTGGCGGAACAGTTCTGGACGGTGATGAGGAATTTGTTGTCCGGGGAGGTGACGGGGTAGTCCGCCGTCTTGTCGAAATAGGTGGGCTCCAGCGCGATGGAGGCGCAGGTGTCGGAATTGATAATAAAAGCGTCGTCGTGCAGGACCTTGATGGAGGGATACTTGCCGCCGTGCTTGGCGTGGGTCAGAGTGGACTTGCCGGACCCGGACAGGCCGAACACGGCCGCCACGAATTTTGAGCCGTCGTCCAGAGTGTATTCCTTCTGTCCGCCGTGGCAGGAGGCGTAGCCGTTGCGGTTGGCGATCGCCCAGGCCAGCGTCAGCGTGCCCTTCTTATGCTCGCCGAAATAGCGCATGCCCAGAATGGCCGCGCAGTTCGTCTCCGTGTTGAAATAGCACAGGCACTTGGGGTCGCACACGTCCTCCTGGCCCGGCGCGCCGGTCCATTGGGGATCGGAGAAGATATAGATGTCCGGTTCCTTTCCGTCTCCGACGGGCTTGGAGCTCTTGTACATCCGCACATACTCCGTGGACAGGTACTGAAAATTCAGCATCCAGTTGTACAGCAGATTTTCCTCGCCCTCCGGAATCAGCAGGTGCGCCTTGACCATGAATTCCGGATCCAGACCGATATAGACCTCGGCGTGGTAGAGTGTTTTCCAGCGGGTGTCATAAACCGCGTCCATGACGATCTTGTCCAGCTTGTCGCACTGTACGCCGGGCTTGCCGGCAATGCGGCGCGCGGGAGCGTAGCGGCCCGTGATGGACCCGTCGTTGAACAGCAGAACCCTGGCGTCGGGCTCCAGGCCGAATTCCTCGCCGCGATAGACCGGAAGGTCCGTGACGACGGTGCCCGGGGAGTTTTTGGCCAGATCATAAGCCTCCCGCAGGGAATTGACCTTGACAACGTTATTGCCGTAAAACGGCGCTTCGATAATGGAGCGGGTCTTGGAGAAGCCGACCTTGCCCGGTCCGATTTCCTCTCTGGAATAATAAGCTTTTGTCGACATGAGAGTTCCTCCTGTTGTTTTGAAGTACGTCCGGCAGAGCCGCGGAGTGTTCTCAGCGGCGCAGCCGCTCTATCACTGACGAGCTGATTATACAGGATATCCGGCGGAAAGGCAAGAGACCCCGTTCACTTTTCCCGGGAGCGGAGCTCCGCTGCGAGGTCAGCAAAATTCTGCAGGGAAAGGCGTTCCCCGCGGATATCCGGCGGCAGACTGCAGGCGTCGGCCGCAGCCTGAAGGGTGGATTTTTCATATTCCGGCAGGGCGGCAGACAGACTGTTGACCAGCGTTTTTCGGCGGAGCAGGAACGCGCCCTGGACAACGCGAAAGAGGAACGCTTCGTCATCCGTCCGGACGGCGGGCTGCGGCCGGCGCACGCAGCGGATCACGGAGGAGGTGACATTGGGCATGGGGTAAAAGCACTCCCGGGGCACGTCAAAGAGAAGCTGCGGCTCCATCCGGTATTGCATCAGCAGGGAAAATACGCCGCAGGTGCGTTCGCCCGGGGCAGCGCAGACGCGCTGCGCCACCTCACGCTGGATCATCACGGTGACGGAGCCGAAGCAAGCTGTATTGGCCAGCTTCGCCAGAACGGGTGTCGCAATATTGTAAGGGAGGTTCGCGCACACTGCGGGCGAAAGACCCGGGAACTTTTCCGCAGCCAGCGCGCCCAAGTCCAGCTCCAGCGCGTCGCCGGGGACGATCTCCACATTGCCGCAGTCCGCCAGCGTTTCCCCCAGCACAGGAAGAAGGGTGGAATCCAGCTCCACCGACACGACCTTACCGGCGCGGCGGGAGAGCTCCGCCGTCAGACAACCCACGCCCGGACCGATCTCCAGGACCCCGGTTCCGGCGTCGGCGCCGGAGGCCTCGGCAATTTTCCGCGGGATTGCCGGGTCGATGAGAAAATTTTGCCCCATGGTCCTGGAGAAGCGAAAGTTGTGCCGCTCCAAAAGTGCGCGAACCGCGGCGCTGTCGCAGAGATTCAAAACAACATCCGCCCCTTTCTGTTCGGTTCTATATTCAGCAGTATAACAAAAACAGTGCCGTATTCCAAGAGAAAAATCCCCGGCACGCAGCGTGCCGGGGAGAGGTGCTCCGGAAAAACGGGTCAGCTGCCGAGCAGATAAACGGTGCAGGCGCGGCGGCCGAAGTTGATGCACTGGGTGTAGGTGTTGTAGTACAGATCCACGATATTGCCGCGGACCCCGGTATCCTCCGCCACGGCGACACCGTAGACGACCGCGCCGTCGTTGGTAAGGATATACATTTTGGTACCCAGGGGGATGACCTTCCTGTCAACGGCCACTGTGCCGATCCGGCAGGTGGTGCCGGTGGCTGTGCAGTGATCCGCGCCGCCGGAGCCGGCTGTGTAAGCCGTGGCGGTCATGGATTTGACAGAGGAGAATTTCATGGTTCCGCCGGACTGGAAGGTGAGGACGCCGCTGCCGTCGGCCGTCTTTGTGACGCTGGCGATGCGGTCGCCGGAGTCGACGGCGGAGACGGCGGTTCCGACATGAATGATCTCGTCCACGGCCGTGGAGTCGGTCTCCTCCACAAACTGGCGGGAAACCAACTCGCCGCCGGAGTACACGACTTCGTATACCGCCGTGCGGGTGCCGTCCTTGCCCTCCTGGACCACCTGCTCGGTGCCCTGGGGCAGATCCGGCGTACTGACGCGGACAGTCTGATGGGCGACGGATTCCACAGCTTTGTCATAGTAAGTCAGGTCCGAGGCGACCGTCAGATGTGCGCCGGTCTTGTCGGACAGATCTACCAGAACCATGTCCAGCGGACTGGGAATGATGTGCAGGCGATTGAGCAGGGAGGAGATGTTCTCCCCCTGCGAGGGAGCCATAACGGTCGCGCCGTTGTAGCTGACGGAGACGTTCTGCCCGGCCTTCAGAGTGATCTCAAAGCCGGAGGTCCGGGTGCCGACATAGACCAGCTGAGAGGAAAAACTCTGCACGCTCTGCTCATCCGCAGAGGAATCCAGGACGATAGCGGAGTCCGACGCACCGGTCAGGATATACAGGGCGTCTGCCCGGTTTGCCATCAAAAGCCCCAACAGAGCGATCGTCGCCAGCATAAAGACCATCATGGAATACTGTCGCCGAAGCATATGCAGTTTTTTCCAGTGGTTTTGAAAGTTCAAGCGAATACCTCCCGGTTTGTTTTTCAACCCAATTTTCTCCGCGTTTGGAAAGATCTATCCATGTTCAGCAAAGAAAAAACAGTTTGTAACTTTTGTTACTTTTCGAAAAACTGGGATTAGTATACATCATCCCCCCACCGTTGTCAAGTTTTTGGGAGGTTATGGGTGTTATGTCTCCCACTTCACGACGATTTTACGGGCGAATAGCAGGAAGAATATGGAAAAAATAATCAAAAAATTACAAAAAGATTACAGGAATGAAGGAAAAAAAGACGCGCTGTATCCGTTTCCGGATACGGCGCGTCTTTTAAAAAAATTTTTTTCGACGTCAGGGGAGCTCGGGGGAAAAACCCAGGTCCTGCAGCTCGCCGAGCGCAGTTTTTACGCAGGAATCATCGCCGTCGACGAGGACCTGCTTATCCTCCAGGGAGACGCGGAAGTGCAGTCCGGCTTTCGTCAGGGAGTCTGTGATGCGCTGTACGCAGTGTTGGCACATCATGTCGGGGACAAGAATTGTTTTCATAGGTTCGCTTTCCTTTCATTTCATCAATTTCTGGATGGTATTCATCAAGTCGTCCAGGACCTCCAGCCGACCGTTTTGCACGTCCTGGACGACGCAGGTGCGGATATGGTTCTCCAGAAGTTCCCGGGCAAAGGAATTCAGCGCCGCTTGTGCGGCAGATACTTGTATCAGAATGTCTGTACAGTAATTTTCCTTTTCAACCATTCCTCGAATTCCGCGGATCTGACCCTCGATCCGACTGAGCCGCCGGATCAGGGCGTCGTACTCCGCCGGGGTGCGGTGCTTGATTTTGCGGCAGGCGCAGGGAGCCGTATCCGGCTGCCCGGCGCAGCAGGAATCAAATTCCGGTTTCAACTCGCTCATTTTCCGTTTCTCCTTATCATAACTTTTTTGTGCGCAGACGCAGGGCGTTGCCGACGACGCACAGGGAACTGAGAGACATAGCGGCGCCGGCGATCATGGGCGTCAGCAGGATGCCGAAGGCGGGATACAAAATGCCTGCGGCCACCGGGATACAGACGGTATTGTAACAGAACGCCCAAAAGAGGTTCTGGCGGATATCCCGGATGGTGAGCCGGGAGAGGCGGATCGCACGGGGAACATCCGAAAGGTCGCTGCGCATCAGAATCAGGTCTGCCGACTCGATGGCGATGTCACTGTCGTTTCCGATGGCGCAGCCGACGTTTGCCTGAGCCAGCGCAGGCGCATCGTTGATGCCGTCGCCCACCATCATGACGATTTGGCCGCTTTGCTGCAATTTTTCCACGACACCGGCCTTGTCGCGGGGCAGGACTTCGGCGATCACCTCGTCCACGCCGACCCGGGATGCGACGGCTTCGGAGGCCGCACGGCTGTCGCCGGTGAGCAGAACGGTGCGGATGCCCATTGCTTTAAGCGCCGCAACGGCGCTTTCACTGCTCTCCTTGACTTGGTCGGCAACGCTGATCAGACCGAGGAGAACGCCGTCTCTGGAAAAGTAGAGAAGGGTCTGCCCCTGTGCCGCCAGCGTCTCCGCATGGGACAGGAGAGGGGAGAGGTCAACGCCGGATTCCTCCATCAGCCGCCGGTTTCCGGCCAGAAGAACGCGGCCGCCCATCCGGGCCCGGATGCCGAGTCCGGAAAGGTTTTCCAG
>Ga0268263_1001142_pt1 | contig 26578 bp, 17 predicted proteins | sample Biomet5_FD_190358 | JGI IMG/M metagenome (GOLD analysis project Ga0268263, IMG submission 190358) | Microbial communities from bioreactor (seeded with sewage sludge) at LBNL, California, USA - Biofuel metagenome 5 (SPAdes) (version 4) | ecosystem: Engineered > Bioreactor > Anaerobic >... | reverse complement strand
CGCAATGGTGGGTCTTGTTGGTGGTATCCTTGGAGATATGTTAGGAGCTTTTATTTCAACTCTCTTCCCTATGCTGGGTCTGCAGATGATGGGAGGAGGAGGGAGCTCAAGCATGTACTTTGCTCCAGATCTGATGGCTCTGGGGCTTGGCCTGGCAATTTTAATAGGAGTGATCTCAGGAGTGGTCCCTGCGTACAGGGCTTCAAAGTTAAAACCAGTAGATGCACTGAGATATGAATAAACGGAAAAGAAAGGAAAATAGAAAAGAAAGGAAAATAGAAAAGAAAGGAAAATAGAAAAGAAAGGAAAATAGAAAAGAAAGGAAAATAGAAAAGAAAGGAAAATAGAAAAGAAAGGAAAATAGAAAAGAGGGTCAATTTCCTTTCTTAATTTCCTATTTTTTGGTATTGAGATATTGTGAAAACTAATTTTACTGCCTTGACCCTGTTGAAAACTGGCTTATTTTAAAAATGGATAACGGAGAGAAAGCAGTTGAGTAAAAGGACCCAAATTTTGCTGTTATTGGGAGTTATATTAGTGATCATAGGTACACTCCTGAAAATTGCCATAAACCCGTTTTTTTGGGGTACCTGGACTGTAACTGCATTATTCGTGATTTTGCTTTTCAGAATAGATCCTCTAAATCCAGGAGGTAAAGATTGAATGATAATAAAGACTGAATTTAAAGATTGAATTAAAATTTGTAATAATTCCGGAAGATTGCTTTAATCGTCTGATAAATTTGTAAATTGATATCTTTAATTTGGTTTCTTAAGTAACTGTAATATGTTTTTGTAATTCATGAAAATGGGATTAATTTCTATATTATACAAATATGCACAAATGTAATATTTTATTGATTTTATTCATTGTTTTTTGTGAGATAATTTCACTTAAACCACCATTATTTAAGGCTAAAGATATTGTTTTTTAATGTGTTACCCATATGATTTACAACTAGTATCAGTCACTGCACCCCCTTCAAAAATACTAACTTTATTGTTTATTCTTGTTTAGATATTTTATCTGAAAAGTAATTATTTATCATTTTAATTTCGTCTCATGCGAAACTATTATATACTCATAAACCTATTAAGCCCTTGATAGTGTCATATGGAACGATTTAATGCATATATTTGATATCAGTACTAAAAACATTTAGACTCATAAAAAGTGAAGTACAGGCTATACAAGATCGAAAAATAAACTCTTCCAGGCAATAAATCTGTTTTATATGCAACTATCATTTCAATACTTTCAATTTCAATACGAATCGCTCAGTTCCTAAAATGTGAAGGATAAATTTATGGAAAATTCTGTAAAAGTAAACTTAAAGGAAATAGACCCTAGAGAAATATTAGGTCCAATTGCCCACATCTACCGGAGCAATGTGTCATACATGGCAAAGGAACTCGATGCTTATAGGGTCGGAAGCGGACAGTTTGAGTTTTTACTGTTTTTGTACTGCAAAGATGGAGTATCACAGGAAACCATTGCAAAAACTCTGAAAGTTAGCAAAGCAACAAGTGCAAGAGCAATCCAGAATCTGGAAAAAGAAGGTTATGTTTACAGGGAAAGAGACGAAAGTGACCTTCGAGCTTACAAGGTTTACCTGACTGAAAAAGGAAAGGAAATGAGAGATATAATATTTAAAAAGCAGACTTCTTTCATATCTATTCTCTTTTCGGATTTTACCTTTGAAGAAATAGAAATTTTCAGGCTACTCATTCATAAAACTGTGATTAAACTTTTTGAGCCTGGATTCGAGTTTTCATCGGACAGACCTGATGACATGAAGTAAAAAACGGTAGAGATGAAAATATGGATGAAAAAAGCGAATTTCTCGGCAAAGATAACATAAAGAAGCTCCTGTTTAAGCTCTCAGTCCCTATTGTCGTCGGAATGCTGGTCCAGGCTATTTATAACGTAGTGGACACCTTTTTCGTGGGAATGGCCTATGGAGCAGATGACGTCCAGGCCATAGGCGGGCTCTCAATAGCTTTTCCAATTCAGATGATAATCATGGCTTTTGGGATTATGCTCGGGACAGGTGGTTCTTCCATAATCTCGCGTGCTCTTGGGGCCCGAGAAAATGAAAAAGCCGAAAGAGTACTTGGAAATGTCTTTTCCCTGAGTTTAATATTAAGTGTGCTTATAGCCGTTCTCTGCCTTTATTATCTTGATCCACTTTTGAAGGTTTTTGGAGCAACTGCTGGTGTCATGCCCTATGCCAAAGAATATCTTAAATATATAATACTGGGAGGAACTGTCTTTGTCTTTGGGACGGCTGTTCAGAATATTGTTCGATCTGAAGGAAACGCCCGTCTTGCAATGAATGCTATGGTTTTAGGAGGCGGCCTCAATATTTTCCTTGACCCAATTTTCATGTTTGGTTTCGGGATGGGTGTTGAAGGCGCTGCAATTGCAACCGTAATATCACAGACAATAGCTTCGATCTGGCTCCTGCTATACTATATTAGAGGAAAAGGGGCTATACGCTTCAGGTCCAAAACCTTGAAACCAAATCTGAAAATCATTAAGGAAATTGGGGCTATTGGTACTGGATCTTTTGTAATGGAATGCGCGAACAGTGTCATGATGATTTTCGTGTATAATGCACTTGCAACTTATGGAGGAGACGTTGCTATTGCCGTTTTTGGTGTGGTAATGAAGATTAATTCTATCATTTTCATGACCCTCCTGGGTATGGCCTTTGGCCTGCAGCCGGTTGTCGGGTTCAACTATGGAGCAAAAAAATATGAAAGGATAACCGAAGCTGTGAAATTATCGCTCACAGCGACAACGGTCACTGGGCTTCTTGGACTGGTTAGTATTTACTTTTTAAAAGAACAACTTCTTGGGTTATTCAGCACAGATCCGGAATATATGGAGCTTGGGAAAAACGCTATAGTGATTATGTTGCTCGGAACGCCTTTGATAGGTATGAATGTAATTACTTCAACCCTGTATCAGGCCCTGGGAAAAGCAAAACCCGCTTTCCTTCTATCCATTAGCCGACAGCTCCTATTTCTGATCCCTGCTGTTGTTCTCCTTCCCCGTTTATACCAGCTGGATGGAGTCTGGGCAGCTTTTCCGGTGTCGGACTTTCTGGCATTTATGCTGTCCGGGTTTCTGCTTTTCAGGGGATACAGAATCTTAAAAGAAAGTAAATATTCTTCAAAAAAAGGTGCGGGGTCAGAAACTGCAGATAAAATATCACCTATCTAATATTTCATACCTGATGGTTATATCTGATGGTTAATCTGACATTTCATAATAGGTATTCAGATTATGATAAGCAGCTTTTAAGTGAATAGGTTTGGAAATTAAATCGAAAAGAAAGAGAGAACTATCAACCCTCTCTTAATTAATCTTTTCTTAGTAACCTCTTCTTAGTAACCTATTCTTAGTAATTCTTTCTTAGTAACTCTTTCTTAGTAACTCTTTCTTAGTAACCCTTTCTTAGTAACCCTTTCTTAATTTCCTGCTTATTGGAATCTGTGGCTTTCATGTTTTTCTCTTCTGTAAATTTGATTAATCTCACAAATCCACTTCTGCCCTCAGAATCCATTTCCATTTCTACAAAATAAATATAATCCGAGATTTCAGACAAACCTCCTGCTCCGCTGCTGCCTACTATCAGTGAATAGACCTTTGCATTATACTTCTTTTTTGCTTCTTCCCAGCGGGCCAGTACCAGTTCGTCAGAAACTTCGGATTTGCCATCGGTTATAAAGAGCAGGTCTGCACCCTGAAAATCCTTTTCTTTCAGAGACTTAAGGCCTGAGGCAAGAGCGGTATTGAAGTCAGTTCCTCCGCCGAAGGTATAGAGAAGGAAATTAAGGAATTTTTCGGACATTTTTTTCCTGCTGCTGAGTTCGATTTCCAGGTGCTGGCTTGTCGAGGCAAAAAGGATAACTTTCATGTCCCTCTGCTGGGAAAGCATCAGTTTTGCCATAGCCAGCACTGCAGACTTAGCTAAAGTTTGAGGAGCTCCGTGCATTGACCCGGAAGTATCCACAAGCACTATCATCGGACCTCTGGGTTTTATGCGAGGAGGGCCTGTGTAGTGCTTTCCAAGGAGCTGATAGCTCAGGAGTTTTCCTTCAAGCATATCCGCATAGAACTTCTTTTTCAGGGAGGGATTCAGGAGTTTTGCAGCTTCCATGGGCAGCAGATTATTGATGGAATCGGAAAAGCGCACGGTCTGAATCCGATTTTTTCCGAAAGGCGAAAGGTGTATGCGGTCTGAGGGCGGGTCAAATTCTCGCCTACCTATGAAATCTATGATTTTTTTCAGGTCAGGACTTTTTTCAAAAAAGGTCGAATAGTTTTTAAGCATTTTAAGCTGCACATAGAATGGCTCTTTTTTAAGCTCTTTTACGGAATAACTCCAGTTGCGCTGGGGAAAAAGCAGGGCAAGGGTATCAAAGAGCTCAAGGTTTTCTTCCATTTCCGAAACGAACTCGTTCATTCTCCGGTACAGCCCTTCCATACCTCTTTCCAGAAACTCCTGGTACCCGCCTTTCTGCATGAATGCCAGAACAGCGTCGACAAGGGCAGATTCTCCGGAATTTTTCCGTGTCTGGAAATTCCTGCCTGGAAATTCCGCATATCCCGAATTCCCCCATATTAGAAGGGTTTCTTTCAGAATTTCTTCAAATTGCCTCAGGACCTCGTCCATTCCGGCATCAAGTTCCTTAAGATATTCTGCACCTGAAATACTGGTTGATTCTGAAAAGCGTTCCAGGATCTCATAAATAAGAGGCAGAAGAATTTTCAAGCCTGCAATTCCGGCTCCCCGGCTTTTTTTTGCAATTTTTCGGAGTTTAGGCCAGGGTTTTGAATTTCTCAGGGTAAGTAGGATTGGGTAAAAAGCTCCGAAAGTCTCAATAAACCTTTCAGGATCCTTAATCTCATAAGGCTGGCCAAAGAGAATCTCAAGGGTTATGATTTCGGCTATTTTTTCTCGCATTGGGCGGGGGGTAGTTCGAGGAAAGGCTATTGTGCTCCTGAGATCATATTCCATCACGGTCGCAGTCTGATTATCGAGAACAGGTATTGATACCTTGATATTTTTATCTCCTACAAAATCTATTAGGTAAATATTGCTATGAATACCTTGAGAAACCATTTAAATTAGTTAATCCCTAACCTTATAATAAACTCAACTAATAAAGGAAATGATATAAGACAGAAAATTAATTTCTTTCTCATGGCAAAACTAAGTGTATTACACATTTCTGATTCTCATATAGGAAATACAATCCCAACGTATTCTGTGGAAGAAATTGCAATGAGAATTGCTGGTGATATTGGGAATCATTCCAAGAAAATAGATTGTGTAGTGGTTACTGGAGATATTTTTGAAGGTAAAGATAATAACTACGATATTGAAACTGCAGTATCTTTTTTCAAGAAATTACAAGAAAGATTAAATAAAGAAATGGAATTCTCGAATCTAAAAGAGGAAGATTTTATTTTTGTCCCTGGAAATCATGACTTAATCCGGACAGAAAAAGGTGCCGATTTCAGTAAATACAAGGAATTTCTAAAAGAATTTCATTCTGAAAGCTACTATAATAAGAATTACAATGATAAGTATTTATATACAACTCGAATATTTAAAAAACAAAAAATTGCAGTTATAGGCTTCAATTCCTGTAGGGTAGATTTAAGTGATGTTCAAGATATAAGCTGGATAAATAAAGTTAATTGGGATAAAAAAAAGTTTTCTGAAGAAATGCTAGAAGCTATAAAAACTAACATTGAAGATTATTATAAAAGTATATGGGATGATTACGGGAAAATAGATCTGCCTCAGCTTACTGCTGCTTTTGATGAATTGCATAGCAAAGTTCCAAAAAACGATGAGTACACGATAGTTGCATGTTTTCATCATCATTTTTATCCTTTTCCTGAGATCTATAACAAAATCGGTGATGTTAGTTTAATGCGCAATTTTAATGATGTAATTCATGAACTTCAACGAAATAAAGTGAAAATAGTATTGCATGGACATAAGCATTTGCCGATAATACGTCCTATAACTAACCAGAAATATCTATCTGAACCTGATTCAATAATATACGTTTTTTCTGCAGGTAGCGTTGCAAAAAGCGGTGAGGAGCAATCATTTCAAATTATTGAGATTTTTAATCCAAATGAAAATAGGATAGCAGATATTAAGACGTTTAATTATAAGAAGAGAGAATTACCAAAGCCCCAAGAGTATTCAATTCCACCTCGTAAGAGTTATGAGAAGAGTGAAGGTATCGAAATTTTAGATGTGTTTTACTCTGAGTTTAGTGAAGAATTCAGTAAATATAAAAGTAAACTGAAGGAAAGAGATAACATTTCATCAAATTCAGGAATTGATGAAATTATACAAAATATTGGAAAAACAATAACTCCTTTTGAGAAAGTATCAAAAGATCTTTTAGAATCGCCTGAAAAGATTTTAACTCTTTTGTTCTCTATTCACTATAGAATTAATGCTTTAAATTTAAAGCGCAATGATTCATTAGAGAGCGAACAAATTTTAGAGGATATTAAAGATAAATTCAAAGAAATCGATAAACTACGTAGTCACAGACTAAAGATCTTCAAATTACTGGAAGCAAATGAAAACTCAGAATTTGAAAAATGTTATTCTGATTTGGATAAGAAATCGGGTCAAAATGAGAAATCTTTCAATGCTTATGTAATTATTGCTATATTCTTTACTGATTTGTATTTAACTCTTCGGCAGTATGGAGATTTTTATTATATACATGAAGGAATAAACGCAAATATTAGACTGAAGGAAAATATTTTTCACCGAAATATCCCATCGTCTACTATTGAAATCTACAGTGAAACAGAAAGAAGAGCTTCTTTCATCTGCTTCAAATGTAAAGATCCAACTGTTCATAAGGTAGCCGTATTAATCATCAAAGATTTCGAAAAAAAATTAAACAAATTAGAAGACAGTCTTGGAAATTTGGGACTAAAAATATATTATCTTATTCCTAAAATTGAGAAAGATAATTATGATCTTGAGAACTTTAATTTTGAGGCTTACATTCCTACACTTTTGCCTTTGCTAACAGGAAATAACTTATATAAACATAAAGAAGTTTTTATACGAGAGTTAATCCAAAATTCTTTAGATGCTATTCTTCTTAGAGAGAAATTAGGCTCAAGAGATTTTGATAAAACAATTAGAGTAGAGCTTGGAAATGAAATAGGATCTAATAGTGAAGTATCAAGGAAATACCTTCGAATTATTGACGAAGGTGTTGGCATGAATACTTTCAAAATAGAAAGATATTTTACTAGTATTGGAAGGAGTTTCTACACATCGGAAGAGTTTTCGGAAATACAAAAACTTAATGGAATAAAATATGAACCAATAAGCAATTTTGGTATAGGTTTTTTATCTGTTTTTATGGTATGCGAAGAAGTAAAAGTTATTACTAAAAGTTATGAAAATGATAGTTCTGCTCTTGAAATTTATATTCCAAACTATGATGGATGTTTTTTTATAAACAGAATTAAGGGAAATAGAATACCTACAGGTACGGCTATCACCTTGTACGAAGATACCAGAAATTTACTAGAATTTGATAAAATAAAAGAATATATAAGGAAAACTTTTCTTGATTTTCAACTCAAAATAGAAATAATTGATAAAGAAAGCGACTGCAAAGAAGAAATAATGCCATATAAACTAAAAAGTGGAAAAGAATTTGCTTTATTTATACCTATGACGGAAAAAGGTTTAGAAAGAGTATCATGGAAAACAGTAATAAAAGAGGGTAAACATATAGAAAATTATAGCTGTGGATTACTTGTTGATTTCGACCCTGCAAACTATATGCACTTTATTAATCACATAGATTATCATTCTAGGAAGATAATTAGTTTAAACTCTGGAATAAAATTATATGAGAATAAACTTTCCGGAGAAATACATGATTTTGGTTTTCCTAGAGATAAGCATGATTTTGGTTTTTATTCTTTTAACTGTATTCAATATTATAATTTCCCTGCCTCTTATATTCAATTGGATGTTGCTCGTGAAGAAATTAAATCTTTCAAGAATAAACATTATAATAATAAAAAGGCTATTCAGCTACTTGCAGAACAGGCAAATGAGTTAATTACTTACATTAAAGAAGAAAAAAGAGAATTGCAACAAGTTATTTGTGATAATATCTATTTGTTTTTTAAAATAAACGAGCTCCCAAAAGACAGTCTTGAACAAATTAAGCAAAAAATGCTTCACTTGAATATTAAAATAGAGGAAGATTTACTTCTAATAACCTTACAGCCAAATGATATATTTCCTATAAATAAATCAAACTCTATTGATTATGAGATAAATCAGTCATTCAATATTGTTAACTTGTTATTATTAGATTGCCTTATTTTACGAAATAGTTATTCACTAGAAACAAGCTTAAAAAAACGAAAAAAAGACTTCGACTTAGATGAGAAATCTTTAGGACTGCTAATAAAAAAGCTGTCAAAAATGGATTCCATACCTTTGTCACATTGTCTGAATAACTATGAGGAAAATAAAGAGTTAAAAGACATTGTTTTAAAAATAAGTATTTTTGAAAAGATAGTAAGAAATACTAAAAATCTACCTTTCAGTGATTTACCTGAAATGGATTATTACTGTTATCAGTCTGCTAGATTGGAAGGTTCTACTGTAATGAATGAACTGTATTCACAAATAATCAAAAATGAATCTTCATATAAAGCTGAAGTGAAATCTTTACAAAAAATTGAAAGAAGTATTATTTTGAACCAAGAATCTTTTTTTGGATTGGTGGACGGTAAAAAACAAAAAATTAATATAACTAATGATAAGTTTCTAAAAAATCTTTTAGCTAGATTGTTTATTGAGAAACAATTCGTATTTAACTGTGAATTAGACAATACATATAAAGCGTTTATTCTGCATAACTATATCAAGTTAATTACTTTTTATAGAGTTTTGAGTTTTATCGATATTTCTCAAATTGATGACTTTGAAATTGAATTAAAGCTTCAGGAGGACTAAGTAAAGATTTATGAAGTCTTTGCTTATAACATATTATTCTAAGTATTTGCAGTGGAATAACTTAGGAAAGGAATTATTTTGTTTAAATTATTAAATTAGTTACTCTCTAGTAGAAGTTGTTTAAAACATTCACAAATATTGACTATGTTATTTCGCCGCAGATACTACAGATAAATATAATAATAGATAGCCATTGGAATATAAATACTGTTATTCGACATTTTATTTATATAGACCCCTTGAAAAATGATTAGTTTTTTAAGGAATATTAAACCTTATTTACCCAATTAAATGTAGTGTCATCCCTTCCCACGTTAAGGTACATTTATTAAAGGATCTATTTGCTGTTTAAAGGACTTAAATACTTTAATTGGTAAATTAAACGTTGATTTGTCCTTACTTTTAACATTAAATTTTGTATGAATGAAAACGACATCAGATGCCTTATTTATAAATAAACATAAATTGTAAAAGAATAAAGTATTTATCCCGCTCTCTTCTTGATTTAAAAGAGTATTATAGATTATTTATCTAAAAAATTGATTTTTAGAGTGTACCTTAATTGGGGAAACTCTAAATGCATACCTATTATCCAAAATAAGCATTGTATACCCTTAGTTTTAGTACTGATTTGGAAGGACCCTATATTTATAAAGAGAAGTATCTGATTTATCGCACCTTATTATCAGAAAAGACTTTGTAGAACCCTTTTTAACTAGTTGTTTGTACTTTTTTGCAATTATAATCACGAGGCTAAATAATGCAACTACTCAATATGGTATGATGAGGTTTTTTTGTTGCATTATTTAGCCTCGTGATTATATATATTGAATTACTCATTTATTGGTAGAGTTCTTCACCTGAGCTTAAACCGGGAGCCAATTCCCTTCATAAAACTGTTGACATTGCTGCCCGAATCGGATACCGAAATTTTTTCCATCTCTCTTTTTCCTGCCTCTTTTGCAGGCTGAAGTTCAGACTGGGGTTCAGGTTGCATATGTCTGCTCTGCAGGCCGAGCATTGACCAGGTTTTCGATATAAGGTCATCGAGCTCGGATAACTCGGTACTTCGGGTATCGTGAAGAAGGAGAGCTTCGTTTCTGTCAAGCGTCGATAGCCAGATATTTGCATCCATTAAATTTTTGAGGAGTTCTCTTTCGGCTTCAAGCCTGTATTTTAAGCGTCCCACACGGTCGGCCAGAGCTTTCAATTCGGTTTCAAAAATATCTTTTTGAGCCTGCGGCAGTGTACTCGCTTTTCCAGCGGCTTCCTGAAGCGAGTCAATTTCTTTTACAAGATTGCCATAGGGATAGATCCTTGAAGATCCTTCGGCTTTAAGAGTATAGCTGTGATTCAGGTGGGAAATATGGTGGGTTTCGATTTCCTGCCTCAGCAGGAATTCTTCTCCGCAACTGTCGCAGATGATTTTTACAGGAAGTTCGTTTTTCAGGGCAATACTCACCGCAGCCTGGAGGTCTTCGGCTTCCTGGCGAAGTTTTTCCGTGCTGATTCCGCCTGAAATTGCGAACTCAAATACGGTTTTTCTTATGGTTTCTCGCTCTTCAGGCAGGTTCCAGAGCATGTGCTGAAGCAGGAGCACCATTGTCCTGTCCACGGTCGGACATCCGCTGCTGCAGGCTGCAACCTTCAAGACCTGAATAACTTTTTTCCAGCGCCGGTCCGAGATTTCAATTTCCTGAAGTTGAAGGCTTTTTCGAAGTTCAGTTATGATAACCTCAACGTCAGGGTCAACAGGCATGTCCTTTGCGCGTGCTCGGAGTTCGTATATTGCAGAAACCCTGAGACTTGCAGCAGGTTCGAATTCGTCAGGGCTCCTGAAAAGGAGGTCCCGGAAATTCTCATCATCCTGAATGTAGGAGAGCCTGTACCTGAATAAAAAGCGGTCATAAAGAGCTTCAAGACTCTCATTTTCATCAGGAAGCTCATTGGATGCCCCAAAAACCGAAAGCAGAGGTACATCTACAAGCTCTCTGCCGTTATGATATTTGTGCTCATTGAGGATCGTCAGGAGGCTGTTCAGAATCGCACTGCTCGCTTTGAAAATCTCGTCCAGCAAAGCGATATGCGCAGTTGGGAGGCAGCCATCAATTTTCCGGTGGAACTCATCTTTTTCTAGGGCCTTTAAGGAAAGTGGGCCAAATAGCTCTTCAGGAGTGGAAAAACTTGTCAGGAGATAATTGAAGAAATTTCCGCCTTCGATTGACTGGCAGATATTTTTCGCAAGCTGGGTTTTTGCCGTTCCAGGCGGACCGAGAAAGAGGAGATTTTCCCCGGACAGTACGGCAAGGAGAGAGCCATTGATCTCGGCTTCTCGCTCTTTAAAGTAGGCCATAAATGCGTATTTAATCTCAAGAAGCTTTTCTTTCAGGAACAGACCTCCAGGTAAAGAGTATAGTGGAACAGATCAAGATAAAATCAACTTGCAGCCAGGTTTTAAGTCTTTAGTCTGATTCTATTTTAAACCTTTCAATTCTATCTGACCTTCTGAAAAATTAGTTTCTGGACATATAATTTCTTATTTTATTTTTTAAAGTGTTTCTGAATCCTTTTCTTCTAATTAACTTTTTGTTAACGAGTTTTTTGAGTTCAAAGGAACAGAGAATTAGATTTTTTTACAAAACAAAGACAATCAGTTTTTATACTTTACATTTTTTTTATTTATGTGTGAACCGTGAAGTTTAAATATGTTTACGATATTGTTGATTTATCAACTGTTGATTTTTCAATTATTTAATTTTGTATAATTGAAAAATCAATATTATATATTTTGTCGTAATTTTGGAAATTATGGCCTCAAAAAAATATGGCGACAAAATGTGGATATTAAGGAACAGTGAATAAAATGGATGAAGCAGCGCTGAAGAAAATAATTATTCTGATGATGGAAAGAGATGCTCTTAACAATTTTATTTTTGAACAGACTGTTCAGAAGAAAATCATTAGCAAATTCAAGAATCTAAGCAAAAATCAGCCTGTGGTAATCAAGATCATAGGTATGGAAGGTGAAATCATGCCCTCAACCATTGGGAGGTACACAGGTATGGATAAAAGCAGCCTCACTCGAATGGTTGATGATCTGGAGAGAAAAGGGTTGGTATTTCGGAAAACTGACCCGGAAGACCGAAGGAAAGTGCTTGTTTCACTGACTGAGAAAGGATTAGAGTGTTATAACTATTCTAATCAGATTATCGATGAGTTGCTTAAGCTTGTAGATGAGAAAGATATAGAGGACTATGTCCAGAGTCTTAAGACGATGGTGAGGATTTTAAGAAAGGCAGCCAGCCAACAAATTCAATAAATTCAATCAGAGATGGGTGAAAGGAGGAGGAGAAAGTGACTCGTAAAATTATAGAAAATCTTCAAAAGCTGGGGTTTACCAGAAACGAAGCTAAAATCTACGCAGTACTTGTCTGCCTAAAGCAAGCGCGAGCCAGTGGAATTGCAGAAAGTTCCGGAGTCCCCAGATCTAAAGTTTATGGAACTCTCAGAGGAATGGAGAAGAAGGGATATGTCCGGATAATTGAAGGGGAACCAACACTTTTTTGCTGCGTAGAGCCTGAAGAGCTTATTTTCAGGATAAGGACGGACTTTATGCTTTCTCTAAGCGAGACTGCAAATGAACTGAACGCTTTGAGCCCTACAACCAATGGATTTTCAGTGGGAAGTTTTCGCAAATTAAAAGTACGGGTCTAAGAAATAGAAGCAGGAAAATGTATGAGATTTTAAAAAAGCTATTTAATGTAACCTGAGGTATTATTTAATTTAACCTGCATTTAATACTTATAAAGTTGGTAATATATTCCAGAATTACAGGTACTGGTTAAATTCTAAGTTCTCCAATCTCGTTAACTACTTCTCCCTTAATTCTTCGCCTTTCGAGTAAGTTTTGAGGGAGAAACTTCCTGGTTCATTCCTTTCTCTTTTGAGAACAAGTCCCCAAGCCCTTCCTCGCGTTCTGCAGGTGCAAGAAAACAGTATGAAATCTATAAGCGTGATATACTTGAGATGCTATTACGCTTCCGGCTTTTCCAGGCTTGATGTTCCTAATCCCTTTGGGTATACCATACCCGGTTTCTGACTAGCTTTCTTGGTTCTCGAATCGCCTTGCAGTGATAGTATAACATATGTAATATTGGTGGGATGACATACTTAAATTTTCAGATAACGAAAATCGGTACAGATGACGCTGTATCCCACCAATAAAGCATGAGGGATTTAGCATTTGACTCTCTAAAAATATGTAATTTTACAGAAATATTGGCACACTGCCTGAAAGTTTACTTTGAACCTTCGGGGCCGGGTAAGTAGCCTGAAGCATGCCTGAGTTTTTCTGAATCGCTTTGAAGCTTTCGCGAGTTTTCTTTCACATCCTTCTTCTCCAGCCCGCACCGCGAAAGAACGATATCAATACCCCTTTCCAGGTCCTTTTCATCAAAAGGTTTCACAATACATCCAGACCCCATATTCCAGATCTGTTCGATGAGCTTACGGTCCGAACAGGCAGTAAGGTAAACAACTGGAATACCGAACCTGGTAATTATCTCCTTTGATGCTTCTATACCATTCAGGTTACCTTTTAAAATAATATCCATAAGCACAAGATCAGGTAGGGTGCTTTCGGCTTTGCTAATAGCTTCCTCTCCAGATGAAGCTACACCCGTAACAGTATATCCCAGATTCTTCAGCATTATCCGTATTCCCATTGCAACGATATGATCGTCCTCAACAACCAGAATTCTTCCTTCTACCATATTACTGTTACACCTTTATTCAGCTTCGGAGAGCTGGGGTTGAAACAAATTTCCTACCCATTAAAGGCTTAAATCCTCCAATCTGTCAATCAAGTTATAGGCTGAAACAGAAGCACTTGAACACATTCGACCTCTAAGTTATGAAAGCAAATTCAAGAATTTCAATAACTATGATTTCAATAACTATGATTTCAATAACTATGATTTCAATAACTATGATTTCAATAACTATGATTTCAATAACTATGATTTCAATAACTATGATTTCGACAACTATTCGACAACTATTCGACAACTACTCTATTTCAAGAACTATTCGATTTCAAGAACTATTCACAAACCTGGGGCAGAAGGCAAACTTCTCTATTGCTTCCGGTACTGAATCCTATATAAATTAAGATATATAACCTACCCCGTATGGCACTTACAAAAGAATAGGAACTTTAAGCTAACCCTGTCCATGGCAAAAGGGAAGAACTTTGTCCAGGTGCAAGGGATATTTTGATCCAATTAAAAATTTCAATTATACTATCAGTAAAAGTTGAGTGAGTAATCAGGAAAAAGGTGCCGAAAGAATAGGAGGGCGCCTTCGCCCTTAGAAAAAGAAGTAAACTTTGGTGGTCCGGAAGATTTCAGGATTTCTTAAATAACCTGGGAAAACAGTTTCCTGCTAGATAGATAACGAGGTTTTTCCTGAGCCATCTGGCTTTCTTATTTCTTTGCTGTTGACCACTCGAGCTGTTCTTTCATTCTGTATTTCTTTTTCCCGGAATATCTTTCGTTCTGCTCTTTCTCGTCCAGAATCATTCCTTTTTTTCTTTTTCCTTCCTGTGCCTGTGCAGGGCTATCTCAATGCTGCTATGCAGATCATTCTCATCAAAAGGTTTTACGATATACCCGAAAGGTTCAGTTTTCTTAGCCCTTTCAAGAATCTTATTATCAGAATAAGCAGTCAGGTAAACAACCGGGACATCAAACCTTTTCCTGATTTCACCTGCAGCTTCCACGCCGTCCATATCACCTTTTAACATGATATCCATAAGCACAACATCAGGGAAAGTGCTCTCAGCCTTGCTAATGGCATCCTCTCCAGACGAGGCTACACCGGTAACCGTGTATCCCAAACTCTTTACCATTTTTTTTATTCCCATTGCAACGATATGCTCGTCTTCAACGACCAGAATTCTGCCTTCCGCCTTTTTTCGTTCTTCTGCCATTGTTTTTCCTTCCACCACTATCACACATTATTTATAATTTATTTCCTGAAAAAACTAATCTCGAAACCTGTTCCCCTGCTTCGATCAAGTCTAATATCCCCTTCAATCTGGTCTACAAGCGTTGTTACCAGCTGTAAGCCCAGGGAAGTTGTGTTCCGGAAGTCCAGATTCTCAGGGAATCCCCTGCCGTTATCTCTAACTATAAGGGTTAACTTCTCCTCCTTGTCCTCTGTCATGCCTTTAAGGTCAGTCCGTTCATTGTTCTGCGGCCCGGCTTTTGTATTTCCGGAGTTGTCAGGATTCTTATTCTGCAAGGTAGAGTTTTCTCTACTTCTGTGCAACTCAATATATATCTCTCCTTCTTTCTCTCCGGCAAAAGCATGTTTCAGAGAATTTGAGACCAGCTCATTGACAATTATTCCCAGGGGAACAGCCGTATCCATTCCAAGGAAAACCTTTTCGACATCCAGCTTCAAACTCACTTTCCTGCTGTCCAGAGAGTAGGACTGGAATAGATAATCTACAAGATTCTTAATATAATCCGCAAAGTCCACACTTACCATATCCTCGGACTGGTAAAGTTTTTCGTGGACAAGAGCCATTGATTTGACCCTGTTCTGGCTGTCCCTGAAAGCCTCGATCACATCTCTGTCCGTAAAATTTCCGGACTCAAGATATAAAAGCATGGAAATCACCTGCAAATTATTCTTGATGCGGTGATGGATTTCTTTTTTGCGAATTTCCTCCATCTGGAGAAGTGCATCCTCGGCTTTCTTATGCTCGGTTATGTCCAGAATAATGCCCTGAAGATGGACTTCGCCGTCCTCGCTGCGCTGGATAACTGTCCTTTCGTCAACCCAGCGGACCTCCCCGGATTTTGTGAGAATCCGATATTCTGAGGTATAGTCCGTGCAGCCGGCTTCAACGTTCATTTCAAGTTCGTCAGTCATCTTTTCCAGATCTTCGGGATGCACAATATCCCCATAAAGAAGCCTGTTCGAGGTGAAATCCTCCACCTCATAACCCAGCCTGGTAATATTTTCCGAAACAAACTCTGCAGGCCACTTGGGTTTATACTTCCACAGAAACACAATTACAGGACTTGTATTGACAACCCTTTCCAGCTCTTCCTTAAGCTGATTGGAACGCTCAAGTTCTTTTGCATAGTCCAGAAGGGCTTTTTCCGCCTCTCTTCTCTGGGTTGTGATCATATCAAGAGCCTGGCGGGTTTCTTCGATTCCGTCCGTAAGCAGCTTGAAATCACCCTGCCCATGGATACTGATAGGCCGCTTAAAATCATTCTGCTGGAATGCAGTAAGAACAGCATTTGAATCATCGATAATACTGTTCAAAGTTTCGGAGAAGTTATCAAGTGTATTTCCGAGTTCTCTAAACTCTCCCTGTACATCCGCATTTACCCTCTCTTTTAACTCCCCTCTTGCAAGTGCATTGGTTACTCTTATAGACTCTCTTACAGGAACAATTACAGCTTTAAGGATTTCATTCAGGCCTGTAGGGATTTCTCTGAAGTCTCTCTCCACATCTGTGTCTGCCCTGACATCAAGTTTTCCTTGAACTGCATCCTGGGCAATGTTCTTGAAATCCTGAACGATTTCATCTATTGGCCTTGTAATCGAAAGAGCAATCATATAAGCAAGGGCCGCCATAAACAGGATAGAAATTGCAGAAATGACCAGAAGCCTGTTCCGAAGATCAACAACACCTTCAAGCATTTCTTCTTTAGGAATTACAAGCACAAAGGCGAGATTCCCGGTTCGCACAGGTTCATAGAACATTACAACAGTTTTGCCTGTGGTAGAGTCCACTGTCTCAATATATCCGCCAGTTCCGTTTTTGATATCATCTGCGGCTCTGGCTATTTCTTTCGAATTAAAGTCATAGAGACTCTTTTTCCCGATCCAGTCCTTGCGTGTAGGATGAGAGAGCAGGATGCCTGTGTTGCTTACCATGAAGGCGTATCCTGTGTCAAAAGCTTTGACCTTACTCAAAACATCGTCCATATAATCAAGAGGTACATCTACTCCGCTTATCCCTACAAACTCTCCATTTTTAAAAATAGGAGAGTCATAACTCACCATGAATATTCCTTCATAAAAGTACGGTTCTGTCAGGACATCCTCTCCTCTGGCTTTGGGAAGCTGGTAATAATCAGAAGAATCATAATGAAGAAGAGGCACTACCGTAAGATTGCCGTTAATCTTATTACAATAGGGGACAAACCTGCCTGTTGCATCGTGTCCTGGGGCGTTAATATATTCTGCATCTTTGCCATCAAAAGCGTTTGGCTCGTATCCCACATAAACCCCAATCAGATTTGGATTTTTTTCAAGGATATTCTCAAGGATGCCGATTACCTCAGTCCTGTTGGAAGCCTTGTAATTTTCCATTGTAAGGGCAATCGTATTTGCAACTGCGCTGTTAGCTTTCATGTCGGCATCGAACTGGTTTGCGTAACTGCTTGCCATTTCGATTGATTTCTGATAAGCCAGCTTTTCTTCCTGGGAGGTAACCGTACTGATGATCACAGCCGTAGAGACCGCAAGAATAAGAAAAACCCCGACAACAATATAGATAACTAGCTTTGATTTCAGGGGGAAATTATTAAATCTCATAGTCAAAAACTCCAGCCAGTTATGAAAGAAAGGTGGAAGGCCTGTTTCTATCCTGCCTGTAAAGAGAAGGCATGCTTCAGATTTCGATTACTTCTTGAGACAATTCATTATAATGCATGAAAAGCTCCCTTCCCCAGCGAAGAGCGCTTGCATCGAAACTCATCACTTTCCTGTGGTCGTATTTTCCCTGCTTGTTGAAGAGGCAGATATACATGAATTTTTCAGTAACAGCAATTGTCGGAAGATTCAGTTTTTCCTCGCAGATCTTAACAACCGTACTCTCGGAGTCGAGCAGGGTTTCTAGCTCGTCTCTGCAGTCATTTTTTAGTCTTTCATATACGGCTTTTGTAAGCACTATTTCCATTTCGGCTCCGCTTTTTGCAAGCCTGGAATAAAGCGACGAATAAAGAGGATGATAATAAGAAAGCGAACTCATGATGCATCTGGACTTTATAAGATTCTCAGTAAATTCCCTTGGAAGGTCAAAAAGATGGTTAAGATCAGGTTCGATTACCATACACTCCCCCAGTTCTCCAAGCCGCATAAATTGCTCCTGGGGTATGACACTTGTATCCCGGCTTGTCCAGTATTCCTTGTTTTCCTCAAGGACCTCAAGTGTATTCAGGAGAGGGAGCATGTTTCCTACGACAAGTTTTCCGATCTCCGAGAGCATATATGTGTTCTCTTTCTGGATGACCAGGCCCTGTTTTTGAAGGATTTTAATCTGAGGCATCATCGCTTTTGAGGTCACGTTGAGAGAGGTTTTTATTTGCTCAATGTCCCTGGGACCTTCCATAAGCAGTAGAAGGAGATTTTTTCTTTTTTCAGAAAGCCAGATAGTATCACACAAAGATGAGCTCATTGTTAATTCATATTTATAGAAAGTACTTTTATTAAAAGATTATGTTATATTTTATATTTAATAATTTTTGAGTCTGAAAGAGATTCTGAAAGGCTTTCTGAGCCTTGATAAACTCGGTTGAAAATTTTAACGGCATTAAAAAATCACTTTATTTTAGAACCTGCATGTAGCTCTTTCTCTTACCCGAAACTTTTGCAAAAGCAACGCGGATCGGGCTATATATTATTGAAACCATAGATAAATCACTTGCCAGTCAAGAACAAATCCAACAAAAGAGACTTGCCTGAAAGAAACAATGAATACTTCTGAAAGGGCAAGTAATAAATTAAAAATGGCGTTAAAAACGGGATACGTGGTCATGTAATAACCAAAAATGGCAAGAAAAATAGGATAAAGTGACCACTAAAATAATTAAAAATGACAAGAAAAAAACGGGATAAAACAACCACCAATAGTAAAAACTGTGAAATAAAAAACGACATAAAAACTGAATTAAAAATGGCGCATTAAAAACAGATTAAAAGTACAAACATTAAAAAACGATAGAAATTGTTGCATCCTTTTGAGATGAGATTAAAGAGTACTGCTGGATTCATGCCGGATCTATGTGAAAATCTGGCTGAAACTCACGGTATCTCTGGAGAACTAAAAAGGAAAATTTCAGGTTTAACCGAAATTTTCTTTACTCCGAACTCCAGCAACTGCATTAAAAATGTACCAGAGCTGTGGTATGTGGGAATGCCATAGCTTCTGGATACCTCTGTAACTGAATTTTTTTCACTATATTAAAAGAACTTTTTCAGTGCTTCAGAATTTTACACTTGCTTTTTCTTTTTTGCTTTTTATCTCATTCACTTTATCTCTTCTTACCTTAAAAATGCAGCTATAAAATTAAAGGTTCTTCGTTGTTTTGTGTGGATATCCTCATAATGTCCTCATAAAAACCAATGCGGTCTTGAATTGAAAATCATCTTATCCATAGGGAATGACGAAGAGCCAAATTACATATATCCTCTATACGAATTACAAGTTTTCTTGTAAATCAGTTATTGTAGAGCATTTCATTGGTCATCGGTTAAGGAATTTTCTTTCCTGAAAGATATCGATTTTACATTAGAAGCCGGCCTTAAATTTTGGCCTGTATACATAAAATCGATATCCTGCTCCAGCTCATAATTTATTAAAATATTTGATAAATGTTGAGAGAATTGACGCAATTTGTCACGATTCTTTACTTAACCGAAGATGTATGTAGAGCATTTTATTTGAGAGACAGATTGTTTGACTGATATATAGTACCAGTTCGGCGATCAGTCATTTTTATGTATACAATCTCAGGTATTGCTTGACCTTTTCGAATAGCAAACCAGATACCTGTTAAGTCTTTTGCACAATTAAGTGCACAAAAGCCATAGATACGCTGATTATTAGTTCCGTTATAAATATCGACCCATGTTCGAGACGCGTTATGATTACTGCCACAAGGAGGTAAATCCGGTGCTGGTGAAAATAATTCATCCGGATATTTTTCATAATTAGATATCTTTAACATAAACCTTGTAAAATCTGGCTCCTCTTTTTTTTCTTTAAGAGTTAATACTGGCATTTCAACATTGGGTTCTTCCTGACCAATATCCACAATGAATTGTGAATATACATCTATATCTTTTTTCGCTACCTCTATATCGTTTCGTCCGTTACGATAAATACGGCTCAAATACAATCCAGTGTCACCAAGAAGTGCTATCTTGTTACCGCCGAGACAGATATAATAAAACTTGCAGTATTCATCTACTTTATCCTTTTCGAACTCCGTGTATTGAATATATCCACCATTGGAGTCTCCTCGGGAAATGCGACTGAGGTATTTGCCATTATCACCCTTAAGTGCGATTTTGTGCTCTTCAGGAAACGATTCTACATGAAATGTACAAAATGTGTCTACGTTGTCCTTAATCGCTTCGCAGTTATTCTGACCAGTTTGAGTGTAGTAAATTCGACTCAGGTATTTGCCATTGTCAGCTTTGATATTAATCGTTTCAGGCCAAAGAATTATTGGTTCAATTTTTTTCATGTTTTCACCTTGTATTTTCTACTTTTTTTCGACTTTTGTAAGTAACTAATCGAGCTTCTGGATTTTGGATTCCAATCGTTAATTTCGCACCTGATTGAATTCAAAACATCACAACTTATTAACATCTATATAATTTATATTACCAAAGTATCTAACAATTAACACTTTAATCAACTTTATTGCCAGCTTATTTGGCATGAAAGTACGGAACAAAACTGGCTTCCAATGCTCCTTTTGATTTTCTGCTCCTTATCAAATTTAAGTCTTCCATGGCAATTCACTGATTAGTTTAACGATGGTTTGAAAAACCGAAATTAGGACAACCTTACTACCCAAGTTAATGACGAAGTTGATAGTCAAAAAAGAGTAAGGTGAAAAGTACTTTCATTTGTTTGTGCCTTTTATTCGAAGAATATCATGTCCGTTTTTTAAAAACTATTCAGAAATAGATCTGACAATTTATGTATGGTTTTGATTTCAGGTCTTTGTAAATTTTGAAGTCGTTAAAAAATCCAACGATATCGGTATTAGCTAAAGGTAGTTTCTATGATCCAATGTAATAGAAAAAACTTCCTATCTGGGCTAAATATTGTTAATTCGTATACTGTCACTGTAAGGAAATATTGAAATTCTCAGGATGTACTGAAAACGAAAAGATTTTTACTGGAAGGTAAGCCCAACCTGCGATCAACTGAAGTCCAAAAAACGATATGAGTTTGGGAGATTCAAGTTTGAGAAAAGAGTAATTAAATAAAGACACGGGTTTAGCAACTCCTCAAAAAACGTGTGTATTTAAAGTCTTTCACAAAAAACCCACCAATAAGGAGATCACAATCTTTCTCAAGCTCGTCCATTTATATTCAGCTGTTATTATTTCAACGTAATAAAAATAACGTCCACTTTTATGATTTTCCCATTACTTTAGCGTGTTTAGATACACATGTCTCAAAAGCATCATAACGCAATCAAAAGTCGCATTAGATATTTTCCTCCTGAAAACACCAGTTCTGTACCAGTAGATTACCAGAGTAATAAAAACGGCTTTAATTTCCCAATGAGCCTATCCCAAAAGCCATTTAGTTCTTAATCATCAAGAATTTTCAGGATTGTTTTCATGATCAGAAACTTGATTGATTATTCGGAATACAGGATTCAGAGAAGCAATTTTGAGTTTTGGGATCAGCTCAATAATAAAAAATCAGTATGAGGCTTCAGGATTATATACGGTCATATATTTCCATATATAGGGTTATATATCCTGTAGCCACATATTTCTGCAAACCCTTTTTACACCCGAAACCGGAATCATGATTCGATGGATTCATGACTCTCTGTTATTTATCGTCTCACGAGTTTGACCGGTTTCCGGAATAGGAAAACGGTGGAAATTTTCGGAATTTATCTTTGAACCTTTATATCGTGGACTCGCTTGATAGGGAATTATCCTTCTCTAAAGTTGTCCTGTTCTCATTCTGGGAATAGTACCAGAGCGGGAGATAAAGGGCAAGCACCACGAAGCCAACTATCGTTGAAGTCCAGCCTAACTCAAGACTGTTCAGGTATATTATTCCAATAAGACACAGAGGCAGGTTAAAAAACCCAAAGAAAAGGGCTACGTATTGCCAGCTTCCAGGGGCTTTGAACGGTCTTTCAAGCTTAGAGAACCTTGGATCAATTTTTGCCTTAACATATGCGAGCAGACTTATCCCGTTGGCACAGACATAACCTATTGCCGAGGCTGCAACTATAGCTGCGGGAGTTCCCAGGCAGATGAAACCCATATTCAGGAGGGCAATGACAATCATTGCGTTGACTGGAGTTCCATGCGCATTCATTTTTCCAAAGAACCCTGGCAGATTTCCTTCTTCAGCCATAGAATACATAGCCCTTGAAGCTCCAAGGAAGGCGGTCTGGATAATGAGAACCATTGCCGCGATCAACATGAAGATAGTCAGAGATCCACCTATGGGACCAAGGGTCATCTGGGCTATAGGCAGCATCGGAGAAACCGGTTCGGCCAGAATTCCTTCAATCCCCAGGGCTCCTGTACAGGCTGCCTGGACGAGAATGAAGGTCACAAGACAAATCGCACCACAGATAAAGAGGGCTTTTGGGACATCTGATTTAGGCTGTTTATATTCGGGCCCGTAGATCGCTGCGGTTTCCCAGGCGCAGGCACTCCACTGGGCCATTGCAAAAAGCCCGAGCAAGATCAGGATATGCTGGATATCCCAGCTCCAGTCTGTGGGAAGCCAGGCACCGGTAATATTACTGAGCTCAAAGTGTCCGGTTACAAAAGGCGCAAGGGCAATAATGATAAGTGGGGCAAGCGAAAGCACGGCAAGAATGTACCCGAGCGTTGCTCCGCCGGCAAGCCCACGATAATTAACCAGGATAAGAAGCACGAATACGACTGCGCCGGACGCCAGGTAAACAACAAGATCAGGCACACCTGCAAGTGCAGGGACCAGGCCTTTAAGATAGCTTCCGATCAAAATTGAATAGATTGCAAGGACCGGATTCCAGGCAAACCAATAACTCCAGGCGCTGAAACCCCCAAGCAGTTTGCTAAGGTCATACCGGTTGTTTGCATTCCCCGTAAAAACACTCTGGGCGTACCCTGGAAGCCCGGATGCTTTCGGGAACATTGTGGCAAGTTCTCCGTAAGCAAAATTTTGCATGAAACCCTGAAAGACAGATAGCGCCCAGATAATGATTGCAAAAGCCCAGACATAATTTGCAAAATAGCCTATGGACGGCAGGATCAGCACAGGAACCCCCAGGGCAATTGCAAGTCCCTGCTTCCAATCAATTGTTCGCTGGAGCCCTCCGGTTTCACTGTTTTCGTCGCTCATTTTCAAGCACACTCCTATAATTATTAAAAAGTAATAATTGACGATTCGCACAGCTCTTGCAGCACAAATCGACTCATAAAAGCCTGCAAATGGAAAAAGCGAAAAAGTGGAAAATCCGAAAAATCAAGCCTTTCTCAGGATATTTTCAAGAAATATCTTCCAGAAATATCGCCAGGAAACATTATCAGGAAATATCCTGAGACAGATCTACAGGAGATCTGTTTCCGCTTTTTCGTATCTTCGTAGTTATTTCAGAGTTTTTCTTTATGCTATCTCTTTACGCTATCTGCTTTCTGAAGAGATTACAGGAATTAATCTTAATATCGAGCAACTTTTCAATGTTCATCTTTGCAGCAATACCTTTTGCCGCGCCTGGTACTGACGTTATAATACCAATGTCGAGTTCTTCACGCAGCTCGCGCATAACGTGCTCATCTACAAGGTCCATCTTGTCGACCCCGAGTTTCTTTGCGACGTACTCTTTTGCCTCGCCTATGCGCATATTCTTTGAGAACTCCATTCTTGCAACAAGGTCACCTGCAGCCCTAATTCCAGTCATACCTGAAGCCATTATGTGGGAAATCGGCATACCCATAGGGTCGCCGACTCCGATCTATATGCCGTCGACGCCTGCAATTTCTACCATTGCCTTGCTTGCTCTGGTAACCGCATCAATCGGAGGAGTTTCGAGCATGGGAATTCCACCAACTCCCATACCCATATTTACATGACAGGGAATTGGAGACGCTCCTACGGCAGCCTTGATGAAAGTAACTGCACGAGAAAGGTTCCAGGCTGAGGTCTTACTGGTATTGGTGTTGCATACTGGTCCGAAAACATTTGCTCCGGCTTTTGCAACAAGCGGGGCTTGTTGGTGAGGCCATAATCCGGCAAGGGTAACGCCGTCATACTGAAGGTTTCCGTGCATACCAAGTACGCATTCTCCTGCCATGCCTGCTTCAATATACATATCAGGGAACTCTTTTCTAAGAGCCTCGATTGCATGGAGTGTACCATACATGTCACCGTCGCCTGCTGCTCCGGTTGTGTCGAAGTTGACACCATCGGCACCGGAAGCAAAGAGCTTCTGCATGACCCAGACCGTGTCTCTTGTCAGGTGTTCGGCAGCGTGTTCCATTGAGTCCCAGGCTTCAGGGATCTTGAAAGCCTTCATGAGGTCACCAGGGTTCTCGAAAGGCCCATCAGGTGTATAATACAGTCCCATGTTTGGCATTGCGCCGTAAAATAATGGAATAATCATGTTCTGCTGGCAGACTTCCATTGCCTGGCACTCGTTTGATACGACAGGTTTGACAGGCTTGAAACTGTAATCGATGTGCCCGAGTTCCATTGTGTCGGCACCAAAAGCCCGCTCGTGCATCATGCAGCCCACTAAACGGCTGGAAGGAATGCCAACTCCACTGTTACCCTGATCACCATCAAGCCTGATAGTACCAATATCGTGTGTCACAGGAATTTCCATGCCCTGTTCGACACTCACAGCCTTGCCGGGCATGGTAAGGATTTCTGCAAGCTTGTCTATTTCATTGGCGTTCAGGGTAGGGATTTCACCAAGATCGGCAGCGTTTGCAGTACCGGCTTCAATTTCAGACACAATTTTTTCTTTGGTAAGGTAGACACGTTTACCGTCTCCCATACGCAAAGCGTATCCAGTTGCCATTTTTATCCTCCATAAGATCAACTTAGTTTAGATCACAAATTTTATTGATAACTGGGGTTCAGAGTAGCATTTCCTTTGCTTTTGCGACAGCTTCGCTTGCGTTTTCAGCATAGCAATCGGCACCGATTTTGTCAGCCCATGCCTGGGTCGCAGGGGCTCCACCTACCATAACTTTTACTTTGTCCCTGAGTCCTTCTTCCTTGAGAAGCTCAATTACAGCCCTCTGTCCCTGAAGGGTTGTGGTCATAAGGGCAGAAATTCCAATCATATTAGCATCGACTTTCTTTGCCTTTTCGATGAAGTTCCTGACAGGAACATCACGGCCAATGTCATAGACTTCAAAACCAGAAGACTGGAGCATTGTTGACACTATGGACTTTCCGATATCGTGAACGTCGCCTTCGACCGTACCGTTTACAATAACCCCGAGTTTCTTGCTCTCGGTCCCTGCCGGAAGCTCAGCTTCAAGCACTTTAACCCCTGCTGTCATTGCATCAGCAGCTATCATTACATGGGGCAGGAAAAGTTTCCCTCTCTCAAAAAGAATTCCTACCTGGTTCATGCCTGCAGAAAGACCTTTGTCAATGATCTCAGCTGGTTCCATGACCTCTTTTGCTTTATCAACAGCTGCGAGCACTGCATCTTTTTTACAGGAGATAACTGCATCAGAAAGCTCCTGAATAAGTTCCTCTTTAGTTGCCATTTTTTGTACCTCCACAAATGCCAGAAATTTCCTTAGTATTTGAAGAGAAAAAACTGAATCTGGCACTCTAATCGGATATTTATATATAAGTTCTGAATTATTTAGCCCAACCTGTAGAGTTTTTTCAAAAAAGGCGAGTACTTGAGTATTACCTGTGCATTTGAAAAGCCAGTACGCTATGAAACCCCTGATGGACATAGCTCAAGTCATGAGATTTTTCAATGGTATTGAAAATTTCAATGGGTTTTGCAGAACTAGATTTCAAGTGCGGTCAATGACTGAAGTAAAAAGACATTTAAAACTTAAAACCTGTAAATTCGAAATCTATTATAAAGCCTGGAAAGATAGATCATAAAGCCTGGAAAGATAAATCAGTAAATCTATGCCATTTTTGGCATCGTATTTCCGTGGATCTGGAATTCATATGCTGCCTTCCTTCCGTCACATCCTTTTTTTGTTTTTAAGAAATAGAGAACAGACTAAATTTATGGTTAATTCCTTCATAGTTGAAATCTGAACCTTCCAGTTTATTCAACCGATCCAGATTCTTGCCAGACAAATTTCTCCTGTTTTTCCGGGTTTGTTCGATTATGCAGTCACATGTTTTGCTAATTTCCAATCTGTTAATTTTTAGAGAAATTATATAAAAAAGAGTGGAAAGTGTTATATGATGAAAAACCTTCATACTTTTTGAAATTTAAAACTAATTTTTGTTGTTAAAAAGTTAGG
>Ga0268263_1001140_pt1 | contig 26682 bp, 20 predicted proteins | sample Biomet5_FD_190358 | JGI IMG/M metagenome (GOLD analysis project Ga0268263, IMG submission 190358) | Microbial communities from bioreactor (seeded with sewage sludge) at LBNL, California, USA - Biofuel metagenome 5 (SPAdes) (version 4) | ecosystem: Engineered > Bioreactor > Anaerobic >... | reverse complement strand
TAATGGCATCTATGATGCTCCTAAAAACGGAGAAACTTTCCAATATCCCGATACTGCATATGGTGTTATGTCCTGGTGGGACTATGGTGACTATATCGAAATCTTTGGGCACAGAATACCTGACGCTAATCCTTTCCAGGAGGGAATAGGAGGGCGTAGAGGAAGCATTAACGAGACAAATCAGCCAGGTGCTGCAACCTTTTTCACGGCTCCATCCGAAAAAGAAGCAACTTCAGTGCTAAAAGCTATAGATCCAAGACCTGGTAAGATGGGTGCACGCTACATAATGTCTGATGCCAAAATGGCCACAGATATATTCTGGGCAATGCCTGCCTGGACTCTTGATAATGACGGGTATTATCAGCCTTACTGGACAAGCAGTGGGTATGTGAGTATACCTTCCACCCGTTATTTCAATTCCATGGAAGCAAGGCTGCACATCTTTGATGGGAACGGCTTGAAACAGTACCGTATGGTTTATGAAACCGAGGCTTATCAGACCGACGAAACCAGGTATAAACAGGTCTATAATTTAGTCTTTGGCGGAAACATTTCCGTAACCGATACCGGCTATGTTAAGATCTTCGAGTATGTCAAGGGTGCAAACATAACCGGAACAGCTTCCCCGAATGAGACCGTTAAATTAAACACTACAATTCTTACAAATCAGGGAAGAACGTTTGCCTACTCCCAGTCAACAACTGCAGATTCACAGGGTCGGTATGAATTTACAGTGCCTTATTCAACCGACGGCCCGATTTCAGGTCAGACCCAATTCGAGACTGCCCCTTCAGGTCCCTATGTCTTGAGCTATGGCAATACGACAAAAGACGTGAGAGTAAGTGAAGAAGCTGTATTAAATGGAGAAGAAGTAAAGGTCTAAAAAATATTGAATTTGCCTTTCCTTCTCTGATTATAGAGATTTACCAGAAGGAAGCTGTCAAGTTGTGTAGGATAGATAATTTGTATATTGACGGTAGCTTGAACTAACGCGTATCCCTCATACTTGACAGTATCCTTTTGAACATCTACGCACGAAGTAGATAGTACTCTTCTGAACATATTATGCACGAAGTAGAGGTTACAAACTTGAAAAAATTTGCGCAGATAAAAAATATCACTGTATTGAAAAGTCCATATAATGATATGTTGGCTTAAGGACTCTTTAAAAAGATAACAAAGCAGAATTATGATAAAAATTGCAGAAATAAAAATCAAATTGCGGACGGCCGCCACACACTAAACAGGCTGTCCTACAATTACTGCTGGTAATAATCAAAGTTCTTCTTTTTCTATTTAAAAGCTTCATCGACCTTATTTTTCACATGCTAAAAGCTTGATCGACTTTATTTTTCACATGCTTTTGCCCTGAAATTAAATTGTCGGACAGCCGGTAAAGGACAGGATACTCGTAACCCCCGTGTTCACGATGTAATAATTTCGGATAGGCTCTTAATATGAACGATTTGAATTTTACAGTCTCGAAGTGTTATCTTCTTTTATACTTTCTGCACTTCTGTACGAATTTTCCTGCCGGGAAAGTCGCAGGATGAGAGTGCATATATCCTGCGAGAGTATTGTGCTCAATAAGCCCGTCAAAACCGTCCTGTATACCTTTTCCTCGGAGCATTTCGTATGCGAATTTTGCATCACGGTCACATTCTGTAATAGAAAAATGGAACTCATGACCTTTTATGTTATGCGAACAAAAATTTCTGTCCAGGGGGTGGGCCTCGGTATAGTCCAGAGCGTTAAGCTGATTTGTCATATGTGTATTTCCAGGCACGACATCTGCCATTTTATAGACTCTACCATCTACTTCATAGGTTCTGCAGAGGTAGAGCAGACCGCCGCATTCTGCATATATGGGCAGGCCATCAGCTGCAAGGTCTTTAAGCTTGCGTGTAGTCTTTGAATTTTCAAGGGATTCTGCATAAAGTTCAGGATATCCGCCTCCAAGGTATACTCCATCTACGTCCGGCATTTCTCCTGCCATCGGGCTAAAAAATTCGACTTCAGCTCCATGATACTTGAAGGCATCGAACATATCCTGGTAATAAAAACAGAATGCAGGGTCCATGGCGATTCCTACCCTGACATCTGTCTCCGGCTTCTTCATGTCAGAAATTTCCGGAATTGAACAGGGTTCGGCAAGTTCAAGAATTGCATCAAGGTCAACGTTCTCCTCAATAAACGCAGCCATCTTTTCTGTATTGTAATCATTTTCGTGAGCCATATACAGACCGAGATGCCTGGAAGGAACTTCAATATCTTTTCTTCGTGGAATCTCGCCTACAACAGGGATTTCACCCGGAAGTGAATTTTTTACAAGTTCCGCGTGGCGTGGACTTCCAACCTGATTCAGGATTACGCCTGAAACCTTTACTTCAGGATCGAACTCCGAGTACCCTTTAAGGAGAGCAGCGGTACTTCTGGACATGCCATTGACGTCTATTACCAGAATCACCGGTAAGTCAAGAATTTTTGCAACCTGTGCTGAGCTTGCAATTTCCGTAGAATCGACTCCATCAAAAAGTCCCATTACGCCTTCTACTACCATGATATCTGCATCTACAGATGTTCTGGCTACAGTCTGCTTGACTCCATCTATACCCATTATGTATGTGTCCAGATTCCTTGACGGACGCCCGCAGATTGCAGTATGATGAGAAGTATCAATGTAGTCAGGCCCTACTTTATAAGGCTGGACTTTTAACTGCCTTTGCTTAAGGGCAGCCATGATGCCCACCGAAACTGTAGTTTTTCCAACTCCACTATGCGTTCCTGCGATAAGTATTCCTTTAGTCATCTGTTGGATATTGTTGCTTTTAAAATATATTAAAGCTATTAGTCCAGCTGTAAGTGCTTGTCCGATGTTCGGCAGGTAGAGAGCGTCGCAAAAGTCCAAAATTAACTAAAATTCAGCCGATTATATCATAGCAAATAAATTTCATAATTTCATATGATACTGATTTATAAAGTTGAAGTTCGATAACTGTATGTAATTAATTAGAATCTCTCTACTTTTACTACGCTCTCTTTTTATCCGAATAGCTACTAATTATTAGCTAAAAACCTTTTTTTATATATTTTATTCCTTAATTTTCGAGTGGGTAACTTGCATTTAGTTCCTGAATGTTAAAGTGTCATGTATAATATATAAAAACAGTTGCTGCTGAAACTCACATTCAAACTTTATGTTTTCCTATTTGGTCTAAATACTTTCTAATTAAGCAATTATCTTCAACCCATATAAAACAGCGAAGAGCTTTTTTTCTTTTTTATCTACTAAAGTTGACTTAAATTATATTGTTCTATTATTTTCTTTTTTCCATAAATATGTCTATTAATATCGAAATATTAATATACTCATGCACAGTATTTTCTGTAAATCAAGTAAATTTGTTTGTTTAACCGAATATTACGCATAAAATCATCGTATCCAGTCAAGATACGAAATGCTCAGAAAGTGTTATTTTTATGTTACTATCAACGAGCTGAAAGGTTGCCAATATATTCTGATAATCAACCCATGAATGCGCAGGAAGTGATGCACATTGACAGACATGTTAGAATCAGATAATCTCCCTCAGGAAATGAAATTGATATTGGAAACATCATCTGGGGAAAAAGTATTCCGGAATGAAGATACGATAGTTATACAACTCCAAAAAAACAGAAACTGCTTGAATACCTCTTATGTTAATGGCGGGTACTCGGAAGGTCTCGAAGCAGTCTTCAACCATCAACCAAAACCGACTGAAGGTTGTCGCTCTGAGGACATGGAAGGAGGAAGTGTTGAAGCATATATACAAATTCATGCCAGACGGCTGGGGCTCAATCCTGATAAGGTTGCAGCCCTGTTGACGGCGGCGAAGATGAAGAACGCAGCCATTGCCACGCATTCGTTTCGCACTCTTGAGGTCACTGCGATCGTCACAGCCGGCATTGAAGTTAATGGAGGACGGGCCGGGGACCCTGCATCATGGCACGAGGAAAACGGAAAGTCGGTTTATGTCGGCGGCACTATTAATATCATTCTTCTAATCAATTCCTTCCTTCCATCCCATTCACTCACACGCGCGGTTATAACGGCTACAGAAGCAAAGACGGTCGCAATTCAGCAGTTGATGGCAGCAAGTAAATATTCGACCGGTATAGCCACTGGTTCCGGCACAGACCAAATCTGCATTATCTCTAACATGGAGAGTCCCGATGTCCTGACCTGGACCGGCAAACACTCGAAAGTCGGGGAGCTCATTGCATTGTGCGTCATTGAAGCTACAACTAAAGCACTTGAACTCCAAACCGGTCTCTCTCCTAACTCTCAGTGTGATATGCTCGTCCGCCTTGACCGTTTCAATATTGACGAGAAGCAGTACTGGGACACAGCTACATCACTTGAGGGTGAGAATAAGCGGGAAGTATTCATCCACACCCTGCGCGAATTTTCAAAAAAACCTGCAGTTGTCGCCATGATCTCGTCCATCCTCCATATATGTGATGAAATTTCATGGGGACTGGTGCCTGAACTTTCAGGAAAAAAGGCAGCACTATCCATGATGAAGGCACTACCCGGTATTTCTGGCATATCGCACGATCCTGACTGGGACCAGCTCTTTGATGACAGGAAATCAATACTCGACAACTGGGTCCGGCTAAGTGCATGGTGCGTTAAGAGTACATGTGTGGGCTCCCAATGACCGTCAAAACCCCGGTATATCCGTTTGCAGCTATTGTCGGGCAGGAAGATATGAAGGATGCTCTCCTTGCAAACGTCATCTTCCAGTCCATTGGGGGAGTCCTGATCCGCGGGGAGAAAGGGACCGCAAAATCCACGACAGTCCGGGCTCTTGCCGACTTACTGCCAGAACGAGAGGTAGTAAAGGGATGTATCTTCCGGTGCACCCCTTCCGATACCAGGAACCTCTGCGAGTCCTGCCGTGGGAAGATCGACAGAAATGAAAGACCAGAGACCGAATCTGTCCGGATGCGGGTAGTTGAGCTCCCACTCTGCGCCACGGAAGACCGGGTTGCAGGGACGCTCGACATCGAGAATGCCATCACTAAAGGGATAAAAAAATTTGAACCCGGCGTGTTGGCAACGGCAAATGGCAATATCCTTTACGTTGATGAGGTGAACCTTCTCGACGACCATATCGTTGACCTCCTGCTGGATGCTGCGGCAATGGGCGTTAATTTTGTAGAGCGGGAAGGTATCTCCTATTCTCATCCGGCCCGCTTTTTGCTTGTCGGGACTATGAACCCTGAGGAAGGCGACCTGCGCCCACAGTTGCTGGACCGATTCGGGCTGGTAGTCGATGTGCAGGGAGAAAAAGACAGTACTCTTCGTTCGAAGGTAGTGAAACGGAGGCTTGCGTTCGAGCGTGACCCGGTTGCGTTCATGCAGCACTACGAACCGCAGCAGCAGGCGATAAGGGATCGCCTCCTTGTTGCAAGGGGAATCGTTACCGACATGGAACCCGATGACCAGCTGATCGATACTGCGGTAAAAATCTCCCTTACGCTGGATGTCGACGGTCACAGGTCTGACCTGACTCTTGTTAAGACATCCCTCGCTTTTGCTGCACTTGATGGTCAGAACAAAGTTAAACGGGAACACGTCATGAAAGCTGCGCGGCTGTCACTTCCCCACCGCATGCGGAGGAGGCCGTTTGAAGAGAGTCGGATGGACTTTGGTACTATAAGGGCCCTGATCGAGGAGTGTTACGGTAGATGACGATCCTCTACCCGTTCCCGGCTGTCATCGGTCAAGAACATGCAAAAAAAGCGCTTTTGTGCGCACTTGCCAATGAAGACATCCGCACGGTTCTCATCCTCGGAGACCCTGGGACGGGCAAGTCAGTACTGGCACGGTCTCTCGGGAGCATCTCCAGAGGGAAAAAGGTGCTGACCATACCGCAGAACATCACGCTCGACCGGCTACTGGGTAGCATCGACCTGGAAACGGCCATCAGCACCGGAATGGTCCGGCTTGCTCCGGGTATATTAGAGCAGGGAAACTGCCAGATTCTGTATGCAGACGATATCAACCTGATGGATGAAGGAATTGTTTCAAATCTGCTCAATATATCCGAGATTGAGGATATCCTTCTTGAACGTGAAGGGTTTTCACATCATGCTCGCACCCGTTTTCTTTTAGTTGCAACTATGGATCCTGCTGAAGGAGATCTCTCAGCCGGACAGATGGACCGTTTCGATCTCTGTGTCACGCTTGACAAAATTGAGGACAGCGAACTAAGGGCCGATATTATACGAAAGCGCCTCCGGTTCGAAAAGTTTCCTGAAGAGTTCATCCGTGAATACGGACCTCAGGTAATTGATCTTGAAAAAACCCTTGAAGCAGCACGGGAACGCCTCCCATATGTCAGCATCCCGGAAGGCCATGCAGATCTGATTTCCTCGCTCTGTCTTGAACTGGGGGTCGCAGGACAACGAGGTGACCTTGCTGTTGCGAGAGTAGCAAAAGCCCTTGCAGCGCTGGACGGAAGAGATAACGTTATTTTTGACGATATCAAGCTAGCCGCCCTGTTTGCCCTTGAACACAGGCGGCGGGATGTTCCCGACCACCCTCCCATAGCTCCACCTCAGAAAGAGGATGAGACAAAAGACAACGAAAAGGAGACAAAAGGTGAGGAAGAGGGGACAAAGAACCAGGATCCGAAAACCGGGCCAGGATCTTCTGATAGAAATCATCAGCAGGGTCATATTCAAGGCAATCAGCAGGATCAGCAGGAGAAGGATAAAAAGAACCTGCCAACTCCCCTGCCCCCGCTACCCGCAGAACAGGTTTTTGGCATCGGGTCACCCTTTGTAGTGATCCAGTATCTCAATGAAGCGTCTCGTAAGACAACACGGAAGCAAAAAAGCGGGCGCAGGACACGAGTGATCAGCACTGATCATTCTGGACATTACCGATCATTCCGGCTTCCGGGAGAAGACCGATATGATATCGCCGTTGATGCAACTCTCCGGGCTGCAGCACCGTACCAGCAGTCACGGGAACGACATGGCCTTGCAGTCTCGGTGAAAAAATCGGATATTCGAGAAAAAATCCGGGAGAAGAAAGTTGCCCATACAATCCTGTTTCTTGTTGACGCAAGTGGTTCCATGGGTGTGCGGAAGCGGATGGTTGCTGTCAAGGGAGCAATATTCTCTCTTCTAACCGATGCGTATCAGAAACGTGATCGCGTCGGCCTGATGGTTTTCCGGGGGGCAGATTCACGCCTGCTCCTCCCGCCCACGCAGAGTCCTGAACTTGCGGTATGGCTCCTACAGACACTTCCTACCGGAGGCATGACTCCTTTGACCAAAGGTCTAGCAGATGCATATGACTTACTGACAAGGGGAAAATATGCGGCAGCGAGTGAGAACAAATCGGTTGTTCTACTCACCGACGGCAGGGTAAATGTTTCATGGAAGAAAAACGGGTCCCCCTACGACGAACTGACGGATTTGGCACGGACGGTTGCCGGTACCGGCATCAGGTTTGTTGTCGTGGATACAGAAGAAGGATATCCCCTCCTGGGACGTGCACGGATACTTGCTGGTGACCTTGAAGCCTCTTATTTTCGGTTGGAAGACCTTTGCAGCAGCCAACTTGTTGGAATGGTGCAGGATTTTGTCTACAATATCAAGCGATGATTATGATTGATAATCAACAGAAAAAATGGATAGGCTGAAAACTATGATTGATAACCGACTTATGATTGATAACCAGAGAAATAAATCGATATACAGAGTTCTGGCATTCTTGGTACTCTTTGCAGTTGCCATTTCAGTGCTTGCCCCTGGGGTAGATGGACGTACGGATACGACATCATCAATAAATGACACGACGACATCATCGATAAATGACACGAATACATCATCAAATACCACGGATAGCCAGGATCTCTTTCCCGACAAGGCATACCCTGTCTATGCAACTGGATATTCTGTCGAGTATCACGGTACCTACAAGGTCGTGCATATCAATGATCCCTGGGGTAGGACGGCTGAGAACACTACATATCTCCTCGTCCAGCGCGGCGAGAAAGTGCCTGATGGTTATCCGGACGCTCGTGTTTTTTATATTCCCGTGGAATCGGTGATTCCCCTTACAGTGACACAACTGCCGTATATCGCCGATATAGATGAAACCTCTTCCATCACAGGTTTTAACGGAATTGACCAGGTTTATGGTGACGATGAAGAATTCAACGATCTTGTTAGCGATGGTAAAATCGTTGAGGTCGGGAGCGGTACGGCTAATACAATGAGTACTGACCTCGATACCGAGAAAATGATTGAACTGAATCCCGATGTAGTATTCTGCTCCGCGTCCAATGACCAGACATACGATGCCCAGGAAAAAATGCTGGAAACGGGTCTTACTCCTGCAATTGATGGCGACTGGATGGAAAACGATCCTCTGGCAAGGGCTGAATGGATCAAGTATTTTTCTCTGTTCTATGATCAGGAAAAAGTCGCCAACCATGTATTTGAGCAGATAGAACAAAACTATACGTCAATAAAGGATAAAGTAGCAGGCGTATCCAGTAAACCCACAATTGTTTCTGGAGCTGAATACCAGGGTACCTGGTATGCCCCCGGCAATAACAGTTATGTAGGACAGATGTTCCGGGATGCAGGTGGAGACTACATCTTAGGAAATCTTACAGAAAGTAGCGGAGATCTACCACTCGATTTTGAGTCTGTTTATGATCGTGCACATGACGCCGAATTCTGGATAAACACCTTATATGGTGATCCAGTTACCCTTGACGATATCCTGGCCCTCGATGAGCGGAATTCGAAATTTGATGCATTCAAGACCGGAAATATATATGATTACGATGCACGGGTGAATTCAAACGGCGGCAACGATTACTGGCAGTCGGCTATGGTTCACCCGGATATTGTGCTTGAAGATCTGGTGAAGATTCTGCACCCAGAACTGGTTCCCGATCATGAATTGTATTATTACCGGCAGATTAGCGGCAACTACAGTGAAAACGTAACAGGGAATAATTCAAGCGTCAGCAGTAGCAGCACTGACAGCAGCACTGACAGTAGTACTGACAGCAGCACTGACAGCAGCACTGACAGTAACAGCGACAGCAGCAGTGGCGGAAGCAGTGGTGGTAGCAGTCACAGCAGTAGCAGTGGAAGTAGTAGCGGAGGTGCCGGTGGTTCACCTGAACCTCAAAGTAATGTCGAAGCTAAAGAAATTTCACAGACTTCTATTACATATGGCAACTCTGTAAATTTTGACTTCCCACAGGCAGCTACTCCTGTCGTGAACATAAGCTTTGATGCAAAAAAGACTGCCGGCAAGACTACAACTATAGTTGAGATGTTAAAAAATCAGTCCACCCTGGTTTCAAGTCAACCTTCTGATGAAATATATAAATTCATTAATATCTGGGTTGGAAACAGTGGATTTGCAACTCCTGATAATATAGAAAATGAGATTGTATGTTTCAAGGTAGAAAAATCCTGGATACAGGATAAGAACATAGACAAATCTTCCATCACCCTTAACAGGTACAATGATACGAAATGGGATGCCCTTCCAACTACTCAATCAGGTGAAGATGATACGTACCTGTATTTCACAGCAAAAACTTCTGGATTCTCTTCCTTCGCAATAACAGGTAAGACAGCAGCAACAGATACTGGGACTGAAACGCAGTCTGAACCTAAAGTGCAGGACTCTGAACAAAATATTGGAACAAACGCTAAACAGACACCTGAACACACACAAAGCCAAAACACTTCCGGGAGTGAAAGCACAAAAACGCCTGGTTTTGAAATGGTTTACGGGGTAATCAGCCTGTTTGCTGTATTTCTGCATAAAAGGAAATAAAGACTGGGAGGGTAATGCATGAATCTTGATGATGGCAAAGCGGGCAACAATATGAGAAGGCTTGATGTTGCGATACCGTTGATTCTGGGTATCCTGGTTTTTCTCTTCCTCCTCGACCTGATGCTCGGTTCTGTCAACATCCCCCCAAATGCGTTTTTTAAGATACTAACTGGGGGTACAGTGAAGGTAACATGGATGAATATTTTCTGGGACTGGAGGATGCCCAAAGCCATCACTACAGTATTTGCCGGGGGGGCACTTGCCCTCTCCGGTCTCCTGATGCAGACTTATTTCCGGAATCCTCTTGCAGATCCCTACATCCTTGGTATCAGCTCGGGCGCAAGCCTTGGTGTAGCGCTCGTGATGATGTCCGCTGGTATCTTCGGTGTGGGAACGATCTTTACCAATGGGCTCATTAGTGGCATAAGTATTTCGATGGCTGCAATCCTGGGAGCTTTTGCAGTACTGCTCCTGATTCTGCTAATCTCAGCAAAGATCAAGAGCAATACTACCATCCTCATTCTTGGGATCATGGTCTCTTACATCAGCGGGGCAATTGTCACCGTTCTCATGCAGTTTTCTGATGAATCCAGCATGCATTCGTATTCGATATGGACCATGGGAAGTTTTTCCGGAGTCACCTGGAGTCAGCTTCCCTTTCTGGTAATCCTTGTTCTTGCAGGCTTTATCCTGTCCTTATGTTTGGTTAAACCACTCAATGCCCTTTTACTCGGGGAACAATATGCCGAGAGTATGGGGATGAATTATGACCATATCCGAAAGGTTATCATCCTGACCACAGCTCTGATGGCCGGGGCAGTGACAGCATTCTGCGGTCCTGTCGGTTTTTTAGGAATAGCCACTCCGCATTTCTGTCGGGCCCTGTTTGTCACTGCAGATCACCGCGTCCTTGTTCCAGGCTGTATCATTATCGGAGGAATACTTGCCCTGTGTACCGACATCATCTCCCATGTACCGGGAACCAATATCATACTGCCAGTTAATGCCATCACAGCCCTGTTTGGTGCACCGGTGGTCATCTGGGTGATCATACGCGGAACAAGATTTGGGAGAGGGGTAACAACATGAGCACTGCATCGATTTTAACGTGCACCGATCTTACTATTGGGTACAGGAACAAAAAAACAATCGTTAAAGAAGTTTCAAAAAAGCTCAACCTTCACCTGAATCGCGGGGAACTGGTCTGCTTGATTGGACCCAATGGGAGCGGCAAGTCCACGCTCATCCGTACTCTTACCGGCATCCAGCCCCCGCTGAGCGGGGAAGTGTGGCTGTGCGGCAAGAAGATTGGAGATCTCAGCTCAGAAGAGAAGGCAAAAAACCTGAGTGTGGTTCTGACCACACCAGTTCAAGCAGGCTACCTGACTGCTTTCGATATCGTTGCACTGGGACGGTTTCCGTATACTAACTGGGCAGGCAGGCTAACCGAATCGGATAAAAACATCGTAATGTCCGCACTGGCTTCAGTGGGAGCCGATAATCTTGCCTGTCGCTTTATTCATGAGTTGAGCGACGGTGAACAACAGAAAGTGATGATTGCCCGGGCCCTGGCGCAGGAACCCGAGCTGATGGTTCTTGATGAACCTACTGCCTTTCTGGATTTTCCCCACAAGATCGATACCATGCGGATCCTCAAGAAGGTGGCGCAAAAAACAGAAAAATCAATCCTTCTCTCCATCCATGACCTGAACCTTGCAATCCGCTGTGCCGATCAGCTATGGATTATTGACCAGAACGGCACCATGATCTCCGGAATTCCTGAAGATCTCGTCCTATCGGGCATTTTTGGGTCAGCGTTCGAGATTGATGGGGTAAGTTTCGATCCCATTCGTGGGGAGTTCACCATCCCTGTCGAGAAGAAAGGTACATTCTCTATTGTTGCCCCGGAATCAATCGAACGTATCTGGACCTTATATGCGCTGGAACGCATTGGTTTTACGCCGGCAGAGGGGTCAATGGCAGATATCGATGTGATGGTACGAAAAGATGGAGAAAAGCCAGTCTGGCAATTATGTAATTCCGACGGGAAATGGGAATGTGAAAACATCTGCGAGCTGGTAGAGTGCATCTCCGCTCATCATGAGGGAGTGGGTTATCATTAAGATCGCAGTCTACGGCAAAGGCGGGATCGGAAAATCGACCATCTCTGCAAATGTATCGGCCGCACTCGCGGAAAACGGGCACAAGGTACTTCATATTGGCTGTGATCCAAAACATGATTCAACGCGTCTTCTGCTGAGGGGAAAAATCCCGATAACGGTTTTACAGTATCTCAAGACTGTCCTTCCGGCCGAACGGCGGCCTGAAGATATCGTCTATAAAGGATATGGGAATGTCGCATGCGTCGAAGCGGGCGGGCCGGACCCAGGAGTAGGATGTGCAGGAAGGGGAATAATCACCACATTTGAACTCCTTGAGACCCTTGGGATTCAGTCATCCCTGTTTGATATCACCCTATATGATGTTCTCGGAGATGTGGTCTGTGGGGGATTTGCCGTTCCGATCCGGAATGAGTATGCCGATGCAGTCTACATCGTAACATCCGGAGAATACCTGTCTCTTTACGCGGCTAATAACATCCTGAGGGGAATAAAGAATTTCACTGAAACAAATGGCAGGGTCGCCGGCATAATATATAATGCACGCAACCTTGATGAAGAAGAAGACCGCGTAAGAAGGTTTGCTGAAGCGGTTCATCTTCCGGTTATCGTGCATATTCCCAGACGCGAGATATTTGCCCGGGCAGAACAGGAGGGATGCACACTTATCGAACGGTATCCGGAAACTCCTGAGGCCGGAATTTTCCGCACACTGGCCGAACATATGGACACCATTATGTCCGAAAATTCCGGTTTTCTGTATCATGCCTTACCGTTAAGTGACGATGAACTCGAACGCACTGTTCTGTTACGGCAGGATGTCCATCCTGTAAACAAGTTTGTCTTGCCCGGTAGAGTGAAGACTGCCGAAAAATGCATTTCTCCTTCAGTGAAGCACAAGCGCCCGTTCTTCGGGTGTGCCTTTACCGGGGCAGTCGCTGTCACCGCTCAGATTATCGATGCTGCAACGGTCATGCACTGCCCCCGGAGTTGTGCGCTGATGATCTATGAAAAACTGCTTGTTACTGAACAACAATCCACACTGCGTTTTGGTCATCATTACAAGGCAGGGATGATGGAGCGGCTTGTGACCACGGATCTGAATGATGAGGACTTTATATTCGGTGGTGAGAAAAAACTTCATGATACACTGAAATCGGTCATAGGAAACGGGTACAAAACAATTTTCATCATTACCGCATGTCCTCCGGGGTTAATTGGGGATGATATCGGGAAAGTAAGTGCGTCAATTCTTGAGAGCAACCCGGATATTCGTATCATCTCCATCAAGGTTGATGGAAATCTTGTCGGAGATGGCCTTCAGGGCAGAATGAATGCGCTCCTGGCAACAGCCGGTTTGATTTCTCCAGGCACCCCCAGCAATAAGGAGCGGTCAGTCAACATCATTGCAGAAAAATGGGGTGTTGCAAATACGGAGACGGATATCACAGAGGTTCGTGATCTTCTGGAGCGCCTGGGCATTGTAATTAACTGCCGGTTTATCGGCAGTACTGATACAGGCTCAATCACGCGGTTTAATGATGCAATGCTGAACCTGCCAGTTGAACAGGATGAAAAAATAGAGGGTATTAAAAAAATGCTCGCTCCTTTCTCGAACGTCCCGTTTCTCGATAAGCCTCTGCCAACAGGATTTAACGAGACGAGTAACTGGCTCCTTGCTATTGCCCAGGTATTTGGTGAGGAAGAGAAGGCCCGTCAGATTATTGCTGATGAAGGGGTAATATACCGTAAACGGATTGCTGATCTCAGACTGAAACTGGAAGGCAAGACACTACTCATCTCCACTTCTCCTAAATCTTTTGACTGGGTCTGTGACCTTGCCATGGATCTCAGGATGAAGATCCTGAAGATCGGTCTCACGTATTCACCATTTTCTGACTCGGTTGCATCCAGGTATGCAGACCGGTTCACGGTTGTGCAAAACTACACTGTCGAGATGAGATCTGAAGATATCCGGTTGCTGCAGCCGGATCTGGTCCTGTTGACGTATCCCGCTCTCAAGCCTTCGGATCATGTGAAAAGTGCTCCTATCCCGTACTGCCCGGGCATTGGCTTCTCTGCCGGAGTTGAGCAGGCAGAACGATGGATCCAGATGATGCGTACCCATACAGTAGGCTGGAAAGCTGACGAGGAGGGACTCCTGTGATCCTTGATCCTGACGGTTTTATAGGAACTCTGCTTGCCATTGAAGGGATCACCGATGCCCGTGCAGTCCTGAACGGCCCAACCGGTTGCCGGGGGTACCCTGCATACTTTTCGGATCGGCATTATCCTCGGGAAGATTTCCTGAACAGGGGTACGCTTAAGGAACTGTTCTTCTTTGGCCAGCCCCGGATACCCTACACGTATCTTGACAGCGAGGACTATATCCTTGGTTCTACGCAGAAACTACAGGAAATTCTCCCGCTAATAGCAGAGAAAGGGGCTACATTCCTTGCCATAGTCAATTCTCCTGGAGCGTCTCTTATAGGGGATGACCTCAAACGGTTCCTTGCAGAGGCACACCTGGACGACATCTGCATGGCTTTTGAAGTAGCAGCTTATTCCCGTCCATTTCCTGAAGGTTTTGATATGGCAATTACCGCTGTCCTCAAGTGGCTGCGGCTCAATCATCTTCCCCACATTAAAAAACGGGTCAATCTGCTCGGGTTCTCGATGTTCCAGAAATACTGGCAGGGTAATATTGCCGAAATCATGTATCTTTGCGAGCTGATGGGGCTCTCCGTGGTTTCGGTACCAGGAGCAGGATCCAGTGTTTCTGAGATAAGGGAATCTACAACAGCCTCTTTTAATATTGTGATTTTTCCTGAGTATTGCCGGAAGACGGCAGAATTTTACGAGTCGGAGTTTGGCATATCCTCCGTTTATTCTCCAGGTGGCGCACCGGTTGGGTTTGATGCAACGGAAAAATGGATAAAAACGATTGCCACCGCAACCGGGTGTGATCCGACACCAGCGCTTGAAGAGATCAGGAAGCGCCGGAGATACGCATATCATCAGATTGCCAGGTATAACCACGAAGCTGGGTACCCGGAAGGGACAACATTTGCCATTCGCGGGGACTCGTCATTTGTCCTGCCTGTAACTTCCTGGCTGTATGAGTACCTTGGTATGGTTCCGGTATCTGTTGAGCTCATGGCAGGGGAAGACGCCGACACGGTTGATTCTCTTAAGGAATACCTTGCAGCCAACAACTTTTCCGAGATCCTTGGGACGAGGCCTGCTCTTGTCAAACCGGATTTTTATTTTGGCGATGGCTTATCCGGAAAAGACCTTGAACTGTCTGGCAGGTGCAGAAAATCTGTTGAGATCTTCAACAGGGAGACAGGCGATGTGCAATTCATCCAAAAAGCATTCCTTGGCGGTGAAGGAGCGCTGTGGATCCTTGAACAGATCTTTACCGCAGTGGAAAATTTTCCCGGGTGAGAGATCATCTGTTCAATTCCAGGATAATAATCAGGTTCTCTTTTTTTCAGCAAGAAAAACCACTCAGAAAAACCTGGATTATGAGAAGATAAAGTGAAAAAACTGGATATTCGGTGATGAAATGTCAGAAATAAGAATGCGGCTAGTATTTGTTGGAGCAGGGACCGGTGAGAACCCATGGCTCAATCAGGCTGCAAAGGAATGCAAAATCCCCAACATCAATATCGAAATCGTTCAAAGCGCATCAGAATCGCTCGATGCGGAAGAGAATAAATTTTCAGAGATACTCGGACAGGTACAGGAGTGCAACTTGTTGGTCTTGGATAACCACGGCAGTTCCGGGTATTTCAAAAAATTCGACCGGCTTGTTGCAGCGGCAAAAGAACACGGAATTCCGACATTTATCGGCAGTTCCTTGCCTGAAGAGATGAAGGATTTCCGGAGTTTCTTCCCTTTTCCCGATGCAGAGTACGATTATGTTCATGCATGTATTGAACTTGGTGGCATAGAAAATACCCGGGGGCTTGTCCTCTGGGCATGCAAGACCTTTGGTGATGGCAATGTCGAAGTACCGCCATTGCAGTATCCTCCGACGGAAGGGTTCTATCACCCCTCTTTTTCGGATACGTATGATTTTTCCACTCACATGAAACGGATAGACCCTGAAAAACCGACAGTAGGGATACTTATCCACCAGTTCTATTATATCCGGAAGAACCTCCTGGCCGTCGATGCTCTCATTGCAGCCCTTGAAGCAAAGGGTATGAACGCACTAGCGTTCTTTCTTGTTACAAGCCCGAATGCGACAACCGGGTCAATCGGCATACGGCGATTCATCGAACAATACCTGATCCGGGACGGGAAGCCTGTTATAGATGTCCTTATCATCAACATGTCGTTCTCGCAGATCTCTCTCTCGGACCCCAACGACGGCACAAAAACCGAACCAATTTATAATTTTTTTATGGATCTGAATGTACCTCTCCTCCAGACCATCTCCATGTTTCGATCGTACGATACCTGGTATAACGACGATCAGGGACTCTCTGTGATGGAGATCTCGTCTGGAGTGATCTGGCCGGAGTTCGATGCGCAGATTATCACGATCCCCCTTGCAGCGAACGGCGAACATGAAGGCCGCAGGAACATAGCACTGCCTATTCCCAGGCGGCCCGAAAGGATCGCAGACATGGCATTGCGCTGGTCAATGCTGAAAAGGACGCCGGTAAAAGACCGTAAAGTGGCTCTTCTCCTGTACCAGTACACCGGCGAAATGGAAGCGCTCGGAGATGCCGGGGGCCTTGACACGCCCCAGAGTGTAGTTGAGATCTTGCACCGGCTAAAAAGGGAAGGATATACGGTCACGGATATCCCGGAGTCAGGCAATGATCTTATCCACGAGATGTTCGCCGGGCTCACGAATGATACCCGGTATATCTCAGATGAACAGATGAAGGAGCGTGCGGCAGGTACAGTAAGCTCTGAGCTCTATCGACAATGGTTTGAGAAAATACCCAGAAAGAACCAGGACAAGATCACCGCCGACTGGGGTGAGGCTCCAGGCACGATGTTTGAGACAAAAGGGGACCTTTGTATCCCGGGAATCCGTAAAGGGAATATCTTTATCGGTATTCAGCCACCACGTGGATATTTCGAGCAGGTTGAGAGTATGATTCACTCTACCGACCTTGTCATGCCCCACCATTACATTGCCTATTACCGGTGGATGAAAAACGTATTCGGCGCTCACGTAGTCGTCCATATGGGAACGCATGGTACGCTCGAGTGGCTCCCGGGAAAGGGAAATGCCATGTCCGAGGAGTGCTACCCAGATCTGGTTTTCGAAGATATGCCCCATATCTCTCCCTACATCATCAATGACCCCGGAGAGATGGTGGAGGTCAAGCGGAGGAGCTGGGCGGCAGTGCTTGCTCACCTGCCTCCCGTGATGATGCGTGCTGAAGGGTACGGCGATCTTGCACAGCTGGACAGCATCCTGCAGGAGTTCCTTCGAGCAAAACGGAGTGGAGAAGCACAGAAAGCCGACGAGCTGACAGAAGAGATACGTGATATTGTCATTGCAAGGAACCTGACAAACGACCTTGGGCTTCCGGCTGATGCAGAAAAAGAGGAGATTGCCAGGAATGCAGAGCGCCTGTATGACTATATCTGCGAGGTGCGTGATGCCATCATCAAGGACGGCCTCCACATCTTCGGCCTCGCTCCAGTAGACGAACGGTTTCGCGAGATGATCTACGCGCTGACAAGACTGGAAAACGGGAAAACTCCGTCCCTGAGGGAGAGCATAGCGAGTGCCATGTCCCTGTCTCTGCGTGAATTGATGGACAACCCGTCAGGGTTCAGCACGCAGCATGGAATGACGAATGGTGCGCTCATTGACCTGATCGATGAACGGAGCCAGCGCCTGATTGATATGATGGCCGAATGCGGATATGACCGAGAAGCAGCTCTTGCGGCGATACGGGAAGAGTACGGGGAAGGTGCCGATGACCTTGAAACCTGTGTTGCGTTTATCTGCGATGATCTCGCAGGCCGCCTCGAGAGGACAACCGACGAGATCGATAACATGGTTCGTGGCCTCAACGGTGAGTATATACCTCCTGGACCTTCCGGCGATCCCACCCGGGGCAATGCCCACCTTCTCCCGACCGGAACGAATGCCTACTCAATCGATCCGGCTTCCATTCCTACACATGCAGCCTGGAATACAGGGAAAAACCTGGCAGACCAGATGATCGAGCGGTATGTCAAAGAGAAAGGAGAATACCCACAAAGGGTCGGCATCGTTGTATGGGCCACGGACACGATGCGAACAGGAGGAGATGATATTGCCTACCTCTTCTGGCTGATGGGATTAAAGCCAGTATGGTCGGACAGGGGCGGCGCTGTGACCGGCCTTGAGGTGATACCAGCAAAGGAGCTGGGAAGGCCGCGCATCGATGTTATACTCCGCATCAGTGGACTCTTCCGCGATACGTATCCGGGCCTTGTCCATATGATCGACGAGGGCGTTGAGATCATTGCCTCCCTTAATGAATCGGAGGACGTCAACTTCCTTGCTGCGCACTTAAAACAGGACCTGCTGGAAAAGTTAAAGGAAGGCATTTCCCTACAGGAGGCACGTGATCAGGCACTTATCCGCATATTTGGCGATCCACCCGGAAACCACGGCTGCGGTGTGGGAGAGGTAGTGCATTCATCTTCATGGACGGAAAGAAAAGACCTGGCAGATACATACACCACATGGGGAGCTCATGCCTACGGTAGAAAGTTCCGTGGGGAGAAGGTGCCTGAACTCTTCCGGCAACAGTTTGGCAGGCTGGATGCAACTGTTAAAAATCGTGTCTCGCGTGAGTTTGATATCCTTGACGTGGATGACGATTACCAGATCCTTGGCGGGATGAATGCCTGTGTCAAGGCCTTTGGCAACAAGAACCCGGTTTCGATCATAGGCGAGGCATCGGATCCAAAGAACGTAAAGACACGTCTTCTTGACGAGGAGATCCGGTTCATTTTCCGGAGCCGTATACTGAACCCCCGCTGGATCGAGGGCTTAAAACCCCACGGGTTCCGTGGTGTACAGGAGATTATGAACACCATAGAGTACACCTTCGGCTGGGATGTCACCTCCGATGCCGTGGACGACTGGGAATACCAGGCCTGTGCGGAACATTTTCTCTTCAATGAGGAAAACCGGCAATGGATTGAGGAAAACAACCCTTATGCCCTTCATAGCATGGCTGGCCGGCTCCTTGAAGCGAACGAGCGGGGATTCTGGGACACCGATGACGAGACGATACGAAAATTACAGGAAATTTACCTTGAGACCGAGGATTATTTCGAGAGGACTGGCGAGGATCAGCATGAGTGAACAGGCATTCGTGACCGCGGAGATCACAACACGCTCAAATGGCCGAGTTCCGTCATGCAGTTCGAAGCTCGAGCAAAAAGACAGGCATATGAATTACCGAGAAGGGGATGCAATATGGTTGCCATTCAGACTGAAAATTTAACAAAAAAATTCGGAAATCTCTGTGCCGTTGACAGCCTGAACATCTCCGTAGATAAGGAGATCTTCGGGCTCCTTGGCCCTAACGGTTCGGGCAAGACCACAACAGTGCTGATGCTCACGACCCTTCTTGCCCAGACAGAGGGAAGCGCAAGCATCTGTGGCCACGACATCAGCCGGGAACCAGATAAAGTCCGGGACTGCATCAGTTATGTCCCACAGGACATGGCAGTGGATTCCAACCTGACCGGGCGAGAGAATATGCTGATCTTTGCTCAGCTCTATGGAATAAAAAACCCGAAGGACCGGGTAGACGAGCTCCTTGCAGTCATGGAACTTTCCGACCGGGCTGACGATCTTGCAAAGACATATTCCGGTGGGATGAGACGGCGGCTCGAACTGGGCGAGGCGCTAGTCCACGAACCTGAGGTTATTTTCCTTGATGAACCCACGATCGGACTCGATGTTGCTGCCCGCAAGAACATCTGGAACCATATCAATGCCCTTAACCATAAAGGGATGACGATTTTCATGACCACGCATTACATGGACGAAGCGGACCAGTACTGCGACCGGGTCGGGATTATCAACCACGGGAAGGTTGCTGCGTTGGGAAGTCCAGCCGAGCTAAAATCGCGGCTGATGAAGGATGTCATTACTGTAATCATTGATGGAAAGTACTCCCCGGTCCAGGTTGAAGGTACTTTGTTTGTCGGCCAGTCTGGAGACGAGATCTCGTTTACTGCCGGGAACGGTCGCGAAGCTCTCCCACTCCTTGCCGATGCACTGAACCATGCCGGAAATAAGGTACGGTCCATGTCGCTCCGCGAACCGTCCCTTGACGATGTATTTTTACAGTCCGTTGGGAAGCAGGAAGAGCCACAGGGATTCGAGGAATTCAAATTTCATATGATGATACACCGGAGGGGACTATGAAGGGAGTTCTCACGTACATCCGCCGGGACTTCATCAGGTGGAGCCGGAATAAGGTTGGTGTTGTTTCCACGCTTGTACTGCCTGCAGCATGGCTGATCTTTGTCGGCATTGCCCTGCCTGTCAAGTTTACCGGAAATTATCTTGATTTTATTACGCCGGGCATTCTTGTGATGACAATCCTTTCAACCGGAATCTCCAGCGGTTCACTTTTGATGTTTGACAAGATCCTTGGATTTTTAAATAAGTTTCTTGCCATGCCGGTGCCCCGCGAGAGTATCCTTGTCAGCAAGCTTCTCTTCATTACACTTCGTGGTCTCCTCCAGGCAACCATCATCATCATCTTTGCAGTGATAATTGGGGCAACGTTGTTAAACCCGCTCCAGTACGCCATGATCTACATTATCCTCTTCCTCTTTGGCGTCTTCATCTCTGCATTTTCGACAACCGTTGCGCTCTACCTCGACGACCATGACTCCTTTGCAGCCTTCACGGCAATGGTGACGATGCCGCTCTTCTTCACGTCCAGTGCCCTGATGCCATATGACGTGATGCCCGGCTGGCTCAGCACAATTGCCCACATAAACCCGCTAAGCTTTGCCATTGATGCGATCCGGGAAATAAGTGCCGGATCGATCCCGATAATCCCTATCGGGCTGCTCCTGATTTTCACCGCGGTTGTGGTGACGATCTCGGGATATGTGTTCAGGAAGATTACAGTGTGAAGATAGAATGAGTTGTACACAGGTGTAAGGATTCATTCTCTCCAATATCTTCAGGACTTACGCAATTATGCTGCAAAATCAAACGCAGTAAACATCATAGTTATAATTTTATTAAACATCATAGTTAATATTTTAATTTTAGGGAATTATGAGTTTACTGCTATTGTTTTGTGCTTCAAGTGCGTGCTTCAAGTGCGCAAGTCCTAATATTTTTTTCAAATTATGAATGAGAGAAAAATTCATTTGTGGTTCTTTTATGGGAAACTCATTTCCCAGTGTTGATTTCACGCCCGGTTTTATTTTCATAATTTGGAATCGATGAACTGGATTGTACGTTCAAGATAAACTTATCTTTTGCACCCTTCTAAAGCAAGTAAACTTGATGAAAAATATCATATAATTATCATTAAATTTTTAAGAAAGCGAGACTCTGCAAATTAATACTTTTTGGATAAGTAAACTAACTTTATTTCAAAGATCACCGGCTACGATGTTGAAAAATAAAATTTAGTTTTTAAATACGTTTATAAAGAGTAACTACATAATGCCATTAATAAATAGTCCAACTTTTACTATTTGTATTTAAAGAATTTGTAAATAATATTGTAATAATTAATGGAGGAAACGAAATGTATCAATGCTTTATAGTAGAACATTACCTTAACAAAGCTGTAGACGTTTACTGCGGTGGACCAGATGTTTTCACGGGAACCATAGAAGCCTGTGCCGATAATGTCCTCACTCTCAAAAACGACGGAAAGTATACCCATGTAGCCATAGATAAAATAATCGCCATGTGGCCTATTGATGGTGAAGCGGCTGTAACGGCTTCGGGCTCAAGTGCTCACCATTAAATAAAATAATAGCTCTGTGAGAACAATATTAAATTTATAGTATCTATTTAGGTAGCTTTTGAAAAGCTACAATTTTTCCTCTTTTGGAGAATAACCTTTTTCCGCCGTGTCGATTTCCGCCGTGTCGATTTTTTGTCAGCTTGTTAGGGGTTTGCGTAAGAATTATTATCCTTTTATTGAGTATTATATAATTCAATGAATAATAATACATGCAGGAGTGAGTCTCCAAATCTTAACCGACGCCACATGATGTTCGCTTGAATAATTTTTATAGGGGAGTGCAACTCAATGGTAGAAGAAAAGAAAATGGTAGAAGAAAAGAAAGAAGAGAAAAAGGAAGAAGAGGAAGAGGCTGCTCATGTAGATCCGATACATTCTGAAGATGAGCGAGGGGGAAAAAAGAAGCATCTGTTGAGTTGTGACAAGAGTAGCTGATCAGTGAAAAAAGTAGCTGATCATAACATTATAATTCAACAGGTTGCTGGAAAGGACTAAATAAGGTCTTTGATCCTCCGAATGTTGCAATTTATTTGAATGTCCACGAGGCCCTGTTCCTATTCTAAAGTCCTGCGTTTGAAGGGCATTGTCGTGAATTTGCTGTAAATTCTATGTCAATTTTTTATGTACTGCGTGTAATTTTGTTCTTCCGATATGGAATTGTCTACTCAATAACTTTTTGATATTTATGATTTTACAGAAAAATTGGCACATTACCTACTTTGCTTCGTAGATAACATAAATATAAAAATAAAGGATTATCCGTTTTTGAGCCATTGAAATTAAAGTCTCTTTTGCACCTAAAGTCAACGACGACGTTCTGACACGTGTAAAAAAACATGAAAAACTGGGTTCTACTGCAAAAAATCTGGTTATTTTACAAAATTAGTGAGTAACTTTACAATTAGAAAAGTTAACCACTCTTATCATCTAGATAAATGGTACATAAAGGTATTAATTATAACCTTAAAGTGCGAGAAGAAAATTTTTGCAACACAACCCTTTCATTTGTTTGTGTCTGTTTTGCAAGAATTTCATGCTCGTTTAGCAGGAATAATGTCTTTAGATTTCGGGGTTGCAGGAGAAGTGGAAACTGCAGGAGCGACTTTGGGAGCACCTCTACCCACAGGGACGCTGAACACGCTATTAAGTCCTGAGAGCTGCTGTGCAAGTATTGCACACTCCTGCCCGAGGGCAGCAGAAAGCATCGGATCAAAGCCGCTTCCGAGTCCACCAAGATCGAGATCGACGTCTCCTTCTATATTTACCCCTTCAAGAGATAGTATTTGTGCGTCTTTGATTATGTCTGTTATTTCTGATAGCTTAATTTTCTTTGTCATGTAAGCCTCACTTTATCCGTAAGTTTTTCGTTTGATAAGTGACTATATAAATAAAGTATAAATACAGATTTTATTATTCGATATGAAAGTACAGGTTTTGTTGCAAAAATTCTGGAAGTTAACAACTCTGATCACTTAGGAAATGGTACATAAAAGTACTAATTATAGCCTTAAAAGTACGAGAAGAAAATTTTTGCAACACAACTGGGGATTTGGGACCCCAATGAAGGACCCCTACTTTGTTTCTATTCAGCTTCTATGTTTTTTCAATCCTTGAGGCAAATTTTTGGAGTGTTTTTCTTTTGGTGAAGGTTCTGGCTTATGTAGTTGATACTGATTTCTCAATACCTTTGCTTTAGTTTTCAAGGCGGTAGTAATGCTCTGTCAAATTGTTTGACATCTTTACTTCCAAGCACTACTTATAGAAGTTGCTTTATATAAATTTAACAAAAATGATAATAAGTTTGAGCCTTATGGGTAAAATAAACACATTATAGGTATTTTTTACCAACCCCACTTATCCAGCCTTAGTGGGCTTGAACAAAGCAGTCAAGACTGTTTTTCTCTGTAAATATCTGCACTCAGAAGAGTTACACCGGAAAATAAATAATCAAAAAAGAAAAAATTAAAAAAAGAAAAAATTTGGGAGGTTTACAGGCAAATCATTCCCCGAAGACTGCAGGTTTAAGGAGATATAAAATGACAAATTACTCCTGGAAGACTGCAGATTGAAGGAGGATACAAAATGGAACCTTAAAGGATAAATCAAGTAAATCTGATTTGCCCATAAACAAAATCACTTTTAAATATATATAGATTTCGCATTTATAAGACCTCAATCATAGAAAAAGAATCTAGCAAAACAAGTAAAAATGAATAAGTTATTATATGATAACTATGAAAAAATAGCAGAAATAGAGCCTATCCCATAACTCATAACTGCTTCTCTTAATCTCGAATCAGGCATAATCAATGGTTTCTGATCATGGAAAATAGAACTTGACTTTGTAATAATTCTCCAGCTAAACTTAACTTTTTTGAATCCTAACACAAATCAACCCGAAGAAAAATGTCATATAATTTTCTCTTTATTTTGTGGTGAGACAACCTGTAAGTTATTTCGCAGTGGGTTCTGCGAGCTTTACTCATTTTTTTTGATTTTCGTTTGTTCCCCACAGCAAACAAATTCTGTAAGGTCACAGCAGCCTTTGGTCAGGCAGCTCAGGTTGCATTCTTTTATAACTGTCAGCTCAAAACCGCAGTGTCTGCAGACCAGAGAATCCCCTGTCTTCAGTTCATAGCAGGAATAGGTACGCAGTTTCATCGGCTCGTTACAGCAGATGAACTGAGAGAGGGTGCAGCACCCCTCACCTTCATATGCCTTCTCACACTCGTTTACGACTTTTAGTTCGAAGCCGCAGTGCTCGCAGACCATCCTCTGGCCTTTCTTCAGTTCATAACATTTCAACATTTCAGAAACCCCCCTCTGATTACATCTTTCTGATAAGCTTCATGTCCTTGCCACAGCACATCATTTCAGTTACGTCACAACAGCCTTCCTTCTTGCAGCTCTCGTCACATTCCTTTGTTACCATTACTTCGAATCCACAATCGTCACAGTAAAGGGAATCTCCCATCTTCATTTGATAACACTTAAGGTGTGTATGATGTACCATATGTTTCCCCCTTATCCCATTAAAAAATTGTATTAAAGTATTCTAAACGTGGCACTTTGAGTACAACATATATAATTCGTATATTGGCTCTGTAGAAATCCTTAATTAAATGCAAACTATTTCCACTACTTTTTTATTTATGTTGTACACTATCAGTTTAATTTTTATTTCTTTGACTTGATTATAGAACTTTCTTGCTCTTAGTACTTCTCCAAACTTCCTTTTGACAACAGAGAACGTTGTTTCCGCTATGTTCCTTTTATTATATTTGATTTTATCAAAGTTCAAATATAGCTTTCTTCTGTATTTTCCTCTTACTTTCTTCCTCTTTCTTTTTCTTACAGGTATAATTGAATCTGCTTTAATTTCTTCTCTAATTAGAACATGAATTTTTTCAGAATCATACCCCTTATCTAGGACGTAACATTCAGATTTTCTTGACTTATTTGATTGTCTTATCAGAGCTTTTGCATGTTTGACATCATGATCTGTTTTTTGACTGATTTTCCATCCTAATATCACTTTTTTATCTGTATCTACTGCTATTGAAGTTTTCAGGAAGCTCCTTCGGAGCTTCCCTGTTCTTCGAGAGTAATAATGACTTGCATAAGAACTCGTAAACCCAGTTGCATCAATTGCTGTAATAGAAGCATTTTCTCCATGTGAATAAAATAGTTTTAGAGTTTTTGATAAAATTAGGTTAAACAATGACGAAGGGATTCTGAATACAAACTTTTGAAGAGTAGTGTAATGAGGAACCTTATCAAGGTCAAGTTTTTCTTTTATATTACTCATAAGGTCAATAAGTTCGACAAAATCACGATAATCTGTGCTTATATACTCTTTCAGTAAAACAAGAACACGAAGCTGATGTTGATTGTAAACACGTTTGGAATACTTACATGAGTAAAGGTTCAGTCTGAAAGACTGAACCGTTTTAAGACTGAGATCAATAAATTTAATATACTTATTTGGTCGTGTCCCTGAGTTATTGATCAATTCCGAAAAAGCGAGTACATCTCACGTATTTAATGAATATATTGAGAGATTCTTGCGCTTTCAGTTTTCAATGATTCAAACCCACGACCCAAATTTGTTGTAAATTTTAAGTCACATTTTGGCTCTTCGTTGTTTTGTGTGGATATCCTCATAATCTTCTCATAAAAACCAATGCGGTCTTGAATTGAAAATCATTTTATCCATACGGAATGACAAAGAGCCCACATTTTGTATACTATATCTGAAACTGGTCTACCACGATTGAGTTTTCGATTTAACAACTTTTTAAAATTTGTTTTTTACAGAACTTTCAGTACACTGCCTTTTGGATGTGTAAATAATGATCTTATTTACAATATTGTCAAAAAATATCTATTTATATCTAAACCAATAACCATTCAGACTCATAAAACAAAAACTTTATATGCAAATTTTACGTACTTCTTCCAGTCAGCATTGTACATAAATGAACATCATCTTTCCCGTGGCGTAAAATCACGGTGAAACACTTTAAAATAGATTTTCAAATTCTCAAAATGATTTTAATAAATAGCTTGAGAATTCAAATTCTTTTCAACTTTAATTATTTCCTTCTAGATTTATCAAACTGTTAAAATATTACCCTGAATTCGAGATGAGTTTATTGACTGATAAAAAGTTGTTAATGGGTAATGAAGCCATTGCACTTGG
>Ga0268263_1001134_pt1 | contig 26772 bp, 24 predicted proteins | sample Biomet5_FD_190358 | JGI IMG/M metagenome (GOLD analysis project Ga0268263, IMG submission 190358) | Microbial communities from bioreactor (seeded with sewage sludge) at LBNL, California, USA - Biofuel metagenome 5 (SPAdes) (version 4) | ecosystem: Engineered > Bioreactor > Anaerobic >... | reverse complement strand
AGCTGTGTTCGCCGTTTCCACCGTGTCCGGCGGCGTTGTGGCAACGGGCGTTTCCACGGCGGATGCGGACGGCGTCGCGGAGGCCCCCCCCGAGGAAGCCGGCTTAGCGCACCCGGCCAATATCGCTGCCGCCAATATTATTGCAAGCAGTATGCTTAAGTATTTTTTCATCCTGCGTCCCATATTCGTTTCCATCTACTCAACTTTTCCCGATTTGATATACGCATCCAACCTGTCGGCATTATAGAAAGCTTCCATGATACAGGCCTGATGCGCTTCGTCAATGTGACCTGAACTATGGATCTTGCTGCCCCGGAAGTGCAGGCAAACCTGGCCGTCCATACCGTTTGTGCTGGTAGGGCCCGTATTGTGCACATAACCCATTAGTCCTGCAGCGTAATACTTACCGTCATACTTAACCCAAACCGGCCTTCTGGACGGATTCAGTTCACCGCCCCAGGCCTCTGTCATCTTCTTGGTGTCATCCTTAGTCACCGTCTCCACATCAGCATGCCACAGGGCGGAATAACCACCAAAGCGCTGCATGTTCCAGTGGATGCCCGTCCGCACGTCGATCACCTCAAATGGCGTCATTCTCTTCATGATCTTATTCATGCCGTCAAACCAGTCGATCAGCCAGACCTGCCCACTCTGCTGCGGCTTTATCTCGTCCATCTCAGTCCGGTAATTGCTCCACAGCTTTTGTACGTCACCGGGGCCAAACAACAACAGCAGCGTTTGTGTTCCGGCAATTCCATCCGCATCCAGATAAATGGATTCCTGAAACTTTTTCACCGCGGCTCTGGTCGCGTTTCCGTACACGCCATTCGCCGCCACATGGAAAAAGCCTTTCTTTCGCAGCGCGACCTGCAGCGTCGAAACGGCCTGTCCCCTCATTCCCGGATGCATCTCGGTCACATATTTGCCGGTCGGCATGTTATAGGACACAAAGTCTCCTCTCACATAGCCGGTTTTTCCCTCATAGTCGATCTTAACCCAATGGTCCTGAATACTATGAGCCGTCACTTTAACGCCGCCCTTCATGCATGTCACGACCTTACCCGAAGTGCTCGGAATGCTTCGAAGATTGACATTCGAAGAGTTGATGGTTGCGCCCATATTCAGCGTTATGATCTTGTTTTTATGCACGCAGTCCTGCGGTACAAAGCCTGTTTCCGATCCCGCTTTTATCTGATACATACTTCCATATGAGCCGGTGATCGTGACCTGGGTTTCTGCCTTCAATGTCTTGAGGGCTTTGCCGTTTTCAGGCTCGCTCGTCACCGATGTCTCAGTGATGATCACACCCGGATCACTAAGACCCGTCACCGTCACGTCGATGAAATCCGCTCTCACGTAACCCGTATTGCTCATATAGGTGACCTTATACCAGTCGTGACCGCTGTTTTCCAATACAGAAACAGACGCGCCTTCGTCCATTTTAACAAGGACCTTGGAAATTGTGGAGGGCTGTTCCCGCAAATTGGTATCCGGAGTATTGACCGTGCCCGTCTGCGCCGTGGTCGCTGCGCTTGCCGTGGATGAATATCCGACAAAAATCGAGAGAATAAGCCCTGCTGCTAAAATAAAACATGCTATTTTTCGATGTTTTGATAACATACCCATACTTCCCGCCGACAGATTTTTTCGGTTTAAGGTGAAAAAGCATAACAATAAATCAGTTCAGCCCCGTTCGGTTTTTCGGCTTGTCCTTAATTATAGTAGCTGTATGGCGGCTTGTCAAAACCAAAACTTTGGTGTATAATTATTGGAAATAACAGCGAATCATCTCGTTTTAACACTTACACTTATATTTCATTCACAGCTCCATTCAAACCAAACTATTCCGCGGTGAAGTTTTGTCTTTCAAGAGGAAGGAGCTCCCTATGAATACTCCCGAAAACAGCAGCGCCCAACTGCCGGTAAGAGCAATCCTGCGCAATTTTAACAGTATCCGCGAAAAGCTTTTGGAGATCAACGCCAAAAGCGGCAACACCGCCAGCTTTCGCGCAATGCGTGATGAGATCAATAGTATCGGCTGGAGCGGTATCGTTCGCAAGTATCATCCGGACGTTAATGTGGACGACCCCGCCGCCATGCCTTTGTTTGAGCTTTATCGTTTTGTCTATGGCACAATGAGAAAATGATACTCTCCGTCAGATATCATTCTTTTGGGAGCGGAATTGTATGGTCTTCAAGAAATCGGTTTATTTTCTTCCCCATTATTTCCAGCTCATCCGGATGAAAATAGCTATGCCAGGATTGTTCTATTAACATTGTTTCAACAGAAGCCGCCTTTAGTCGATCAACAAATATCTTCTGGCTTTTCCAGGATACCGTTTCATCCCGGCGGGATTGTATGCAAAGAACAGGAACCCGAACCTGGCCAAGCACCCGTCGCGTTTCCCTCATCAACCCGAGTACCCCGGCTAACCGGGGCATCCACAAAGGATATACCCATACCGGCCCTTTCTGGATGCTGTTTGTCGTTCGATAACTGTGTACGATTTCATTATCATGTTCCGGATTGCCCAGTAGGACTTTTAAGGAAAGGCGCAACGCTTTGAAGCCCAGCTTTAACCGCATCGGCGTCGAGATAATGACAACGCCGTCAGCATCATAGCCGACAGCTTCAATAATAGCGAGAAGTCCGCCCATGGAATGCCCAATCAGCCACACATGTTCATATCGCTGTTTCAGATACAGAAAAGCCCGATGAACCTCTTGCCGCCATTCGGTCGACTTCGTTTTGGAAAAATCCCGTGCGCTTCCGCCATGGCCCGGAAGCAAAACTCCCATGACAGTAAAGCCCTGATCTCCAAGCGCTTTTGCGATAGCCTCAAACTGTATTGGGCTGCCGAATATACCATGCACCATCAATACAGCGGTTTTGCTTCCAGCGGTTTCATATAAAAAAGGCTTATGGAGGTGTTCTGTTTGCTGATCCGGCATAGTATTTACCTTTATTATTCTTATTGAAACCATTATAATGCCAAAATGATTTAATGTAAAAAAACGCCGCCTGAAACCAATATCCGTATCACCGGCGAATCAATTTATATTTGGTTGCTTTTCTGAAGCATCTCTTCCATGACCATATCAGTCACGCCGCCGGTGTGGTTTATAATCCTAATATTTTTTCTTCTCCATATATTTAAGCAGGCGTCCGTATCCATCCTGCCACGCCGCTGTGTTATTTGGTTCATAGTAATCCAGGCTGAAAGAACGCATAACGACCTCCCTCGCCTTTGTCAGGCTTTCAATTTCTCCCAGCGCAACAGCCTGCATTAAAAGGTTCCCGACACAGGCCCCCTCAATGGGGCCGGCAATGACATAAACGCCTGTGGCATCCGCAACCATTTGGCATAAAAGCTTATTTTGGACGCCGCCTCCCACCATGTTAAATGAATTGAGAGGCTTGCCCTTAATTTTCTGCAAAATCTGAAGAGCATGCCTATATTTTAACGCCAGGCTTTCATATACACAGCGGGCCATTTCACCCTCTGTTTCGGGCAGCGGCTGCTTTGTATCCGTACAATACCGGCAAATTTTCTGTTGCATATTTCCAGGCGCGAAAAAGTCCGGATAATCAGGATCGATAATGGATTTCAGAGGCGTTGAGACCTCAGCCATATGTGCAATTTCATCCCAGGTAAAATTTCTGCCCTCCCGCTGCCATTCGCGGCGGCATTCCTGAATAAGCCATAGGCCCATGATATTTTTCAATGGCCGATATCCGCCCTGCACCGTGCCTTCGTTGCTGAAGTTGCCCTCATACACTGTATCATTAATGATGGGTTTTTCGGTTTCCACCCCTACCAGCGACCACGTACCCGATGAGCAGAAAGCAAAATCTCCTGTACTGGGAATCGCCGCAACCGCGGAAGCCGTATCATGCGTGCCCACAGCTACCAAGCGTACAGCTTCTCCCACGTCCAACTCCTCGCGTAATGCCGGTTTCATAGGGCTGCGCAATGAACCAGCCATGTCGATAGACGTAAAAATGCCTTCCGGCAATCCGAGGCGGCGAATAATGTCCATGTCCCATTTATGCGTATGAGCATTCAGTAAATTGGTTGTGGTCGCGTTTGTAAATTCCGTACAGATATCACCGGTAAAAAAATGCCCCAGCAGATCCGGGATCATCAACATCGTCTTGGCGCAGGAAAGATTTTCGTTTTTCTCCATCTGCCGTCTTACCAGCTGATAAGCCGTATTGAAGTTCATGGCTGCAATACCTGTATGGGAAAAGAGTTCTTTCTTGGGAACCAGCTCCCAGGCGGCTTTCATCTCCTCATCTTTTCCGTTACGATAAGCACGCGGATTTCCCAAAAGCCTGCCGTTCCTGTCCAGCAACCCATAATCAACGGCCCAGCTGTCTATGCCAAAGCTTGACAACGTTCCTTCGTACAAACGCCGGTAAGCAGAAAAACCTTCCTGAAGTTCTGCGACAAGCCTGTTATAATTCCAATACAGCAAACCTTTCGTTTCCACAAGAGTGTTTTCGAAGCGATGCAATTCCTGCAGGATAAGCCGTTCTCCATCGAACTGTCCCAAAACTGCCCGCCCATTGCTTGCCCCCAAATCAAAAGCAAGCATATTCAATGAACTCATGTATCTGATCCCCCGGCCAGCCCTTTTCTATACTTCTCGCTTTCCCAGTTTGCAATAAAAGCTTTTGCGGCATCTCCCATAGTGGCCAGATGATAGCCCGCCTGCCTGATGTGATCCATAATAAAGAGCACCGCTGTCAAGGTTTCTTCCATAGTTTCCGCCGTCTTTTTCGGCAGATGATAGTCCACCGCACCGGTTCCCCAGTCAATTTCAACGCTCTCCCCCAGCGTGCCGGTAAAAAAGACAAGCTGATCGGGATATAGGGGCTCTTTCAGCAATTGATTCAGCGAATAGTCGCCGCTTAAAAGCTGCTCTTTAACATAAGCCGTATTCGAGTGAAGAAGTCCTTCTTTTTCTTCTGCAATGGAAACCTTAGGATAAACATCCTCATCAAGGCCAAAGACTGAAGCGAGCCGTTTATTTGCGTCCTCATGAAGGCTCAAACAAGTCTCCTCCTCATCCGAGTGAACAATTAGACCGTGGTTTTGCATGACTATGACAGCGGGCTTCATGCCGCAAGTGCTTTCAACACGGTTAATCTCATCCCGAATGTAAAAGGATAGCTGTACTCCCGGATCAACGTAAGGCACCAACCCCCATGCATACGACGCGCCATCAAATGCCTTTGTAATAATATCTCTGCATTCATCAGTGCAGGCAGCCAAATTAGCGTATACACTATGGCTATGAATAACAAACCGATCCAGCAATGAATGAAAGCCCGCTTCCACAGACGGCCTGAGTTGAGGCAGGCCTTCTATCACCTTGATTTGTTCTTTCACAAAAGCTGCGCCTTCCTTTTCCGCATCCGCAAAATCTGAAAGCGAATGATCCTGGAAAAATGTCTTGATCGCTTTGCCGTTCAAAACCGCGTAGGCATTTCTTTCTGTGATGTCCTTCAAACAATAACCCGAGGCTTTGATAGCCATTAACCCATCAGATAACTTTACGGAGGTATTCCCGCCGCCTCCCTGCACATAGTCGCATCGTCTGCCCACCGATTGGGACATCGCTGCGAATTTTCTTAGGTCTGCGTCGTTTTCCATAAAAAAGTCATTCATACTTATACCCCCTTGAACGGAATCTATCATAATTGTTTTGTTTCTGGCGTTCTGCTTTCTTCCGCTACGAACCATTCATCTGAGTCACAAGTTCCGCCAAATCAACGGTTTCTGTGTATTTGAAGTCTCCTATTACCCGCTTTATTACCTGTTTATCAATACATCTTTTTCGTACCTTTTTACTTCATCAAGCCATTCCTTTCCAACCGGCACACCTTTTTTCATGCAGTAATAATCCCACACCGCCGAGAGAGGGTTTGTTTTCCTTTCTTCCAGAAGCGCAAGACGGCTCGTATAGTCCCCCTCCGCCTCTGCCTCAACTGCAGGCTCAGCATGCGCCAAACATGCGGACAGAATGGCTTTTCTTGCATTGCGCGTCCCAATGGCCCATGCAGCGATTCTGTTTATGGACGCGTCGAAGAAATCAAGGCCGATATGCACTCTGTTTTCATATCCGTTCCATATAATCTCATCCATAATATGCTGTAGCTCTTCATCCCAGATAACAACGTGATCACTGTCCCATCTCACAGGGCGGCTGATGTGCAAAAGCACCCTATCCAAATACTCCATCACCGCGCTGATCTTCGCGCTTACCACTTCCGTCGGGTGAAAGTGCCCAGTATCAAGGCAATACGCCTTTTTGCGTGATATCGCATAACCCAGCGAAAACTCATGGCTCGCCACCGTATAACTTTCCACTCCTATTCCGAAAACCTTGCTTTCAACCGCCTCTACAACGAGGTTCTCGTCAAGCTTTTCGGCAAATATCTCGTCAAGCGACACAATCATTCTATCGCGCGGGGTCTTTGTGTCTGCTGGGATGTCCTTATAACCATCCGGCATCCAGTAATTGACCACGGACTTCATCCCGGTTTGCTTCGCCGCATCCTGAGCAATTTTTCTGCAGCATTTGCAGTGATCAATCCAAAATTTCCTGACATCCGTCTTCGGACTCGACAACGAAAAGTTACCGTCCATCATTGGATGACTGAACAAAGTCGGATTGAAATCGAATCCCATCCCCTTGTCGATACACCAATTGATCCAATTCTGAAACAGATCGGTTGTATACTCATTCCTGTCAACGATCTTTCCGCCCTTTTCCGCATAGGACGCATGCATATTCAGCTTCAAAGCACCGGGAATGATGCTCACAGTTTCGTCAAGATCTGCTCTGAGCTCTTCGGGCGTTCTCGCCCGCCCCGGATAATTTCCGGTGGTTGCAATGCCCCCCGTCAGCGAATCAACTCCGTCAAATCCGATAACATCGTCTCCTTGCCAGCAGTTAAGTGAAACGGGTACAGCATCCGCTTTTTTCATCGCCGTTTCCGTATCCACTCCAACCTCAGCGTAGTACTCCTTCGCGTACTCGTATCCCTTTTCTATGAGCTTTTCGTTCATTTTTTTCTCCCTTATAAAATGCTTTAGTCAAGGTGAAATACATTATGCAGATCTATTGAAACAGGACTATTGTCCGGATTTGTTTCCATAATATCGGCCATATAATCCCACCATTTTCTGTTTATCGCAGTGTCGGCGCTTTCTGCCCAAAGCTTCTCATCTTCAATTTCTATGTATCCAAATAATGTGCAAGTTTCTTTATCAAAAAAAATCGTATAATTACGCCCACCGTATTTATGAATCATTTCCTTCATCTCAGGCCAGAGTTGATTGTGCCGTTTTTCATATTCTGCTTCCATCCCCGGAAACAGTTTCATTTTGAAACCCTTGTTAATCATTTCTGTTCCTCCGCCAACATTAATGCACTGCTTTTCTAAAAAGGGCCGCGGCGGTTTGCCGCCGCGGCCCTTTCCCTGCCCGAAAAGCTTTTCGCTTTTCCATTGATTATTAGTAGTTGAATTGATCCACGTTATCCTTATTAAAGATCAACGCATCGCCAAGCAGAATTGTCTTATCAGTAATCGTTCTTTCGCCCAGTCTTTCCGTCGTCATGGATGTGGAGTCAGACGTAATGACGCCGGTAGCCATCTGGTAACCAGTTTCAACGGACAAGTATCCCAGGTCCATGCAGCTCCAGAGAACGCCGGTATCAAGAGGATTGGTTGCGTCTTTGATGTAGTCTTTAAGAGCATTCGGAGTCGCAAGACCGGTCATCGTAATCTTCGAAGCATCCGGCTTGGAAGCGGCCTGCGCATACTGAGCGCCCAGAGCCGGCGTCGCCATAGACGACAATCCGATAGCAGCCTGGATTTTGTCAGAGCCTTCTCCCATTCTGGCAATCAATGTGCCGCACTGTTTGTTGCATTCGGTCTCATCCGGGCCCGGATAGTAAATGTCCGTATCTTCGTTCTGGATCTTCAGCCAGCTATAATCGTCAGTTGCAAGAAGCTTTTTGATGGAGGCGATCCATGCATTCTGGTTCGCATCCGTTTTAGCGGAAGAAACAAGCGCCACGTTCGCTGTATTGTCTTTACCATATCCCTTCGAGGACAGAGAGTCCGCAACGGCCTTAACCATTCCTTCTGCAATTCCATCAGCGGAAGCCTGATTTACGAAAAGGTCTCTGCTGTCAGCATCAGCGTCAAAAGTGATAACCTTTATACCGGCCTTCATAGCTTTTTCAAGCGTAGGAGCGATTGCCGTCGGATCGTTTGCGGATACAAGAATGACATTGACCTTCTGAGCGATCCATCCTTCGAGAATATCGACCTGCTTCTGGTTCGTCGCGTTGTCCTGCGGCGGTCCATCATAGATAAGCGTTACATCTTTGCCCGCATCCTTCAGCTCTTTAACGGCCTCTTCGGCACCCGTCTTGCACGCGTCAAAATAGTTCTCACCTTTGAACTTCGGTAACATCGCTATTGTTATGGAGCCGGTTGTCGCCGCCTCCGAGGTTGCCGCAGATACGGCTGCCGATTCACCAGCGCTTGCCGCTGCAGAACTGGAAGACGTAGCCGGTGCTCCTCCTCCCGAGCAAGCTGTGAAAACCATCAGCGCAGCCATCACAAGCGCCACAAGAACCAAAGTCTTTTTCATTTTCTTCCTCCTTTTAAACCCATATCGTTATAGGTGTTATTTTTATTCGGCAGAGTTTGCCGAAACCTCTTTATCTTTTTCCTTCGATACGTCAATCAGCCTGTTTTTCTTTGCCCGCTCAATGACTACCGCGTATACGATCAGGGCTATGATCAACACGACGCCCTGTATAACCGTCTGCATGTCCACAGGAATGTTCAACACCGTAAGCCCGCTGTTCAGCCCGGCCAGTATAAACGTCGATATAATTGTACCGCGCATATCGCCAATGCCGCCGAGTATGCTTGTACCGCCCATTATGATAACGGTGACCACCTTCATATTAAGTGAGTTTGCGACGTCATATTTCACACTTGTAAATCGCCCCAGATAGAAGAATGAGGCCAAGGCGCACATCGCGCCCGATATGGCGTATATCGAAATCAGTACTTTATCGACTTTAATTCCGGAATACTTCGCCGCATTGGGGTTCAGTCCGATCCCGTACAGGCTCACGCCGAATGCCGTCTTGTGGAGCAGCAATACGAATACAATGGCTAGCCCGATATAGAAGAACAATCCCAGCGGAATACCTCCGATGTCTGTCGTTCCCATCGTTGTTGCGAAGTCGTATGAGTATACGCTGTCACCCGCCGTGATGCCCTTTGCAATACCACGGAACAGATACATTGTGGCAAGCGTCGTAACGAGCGCCGATATTCTGAGCTTCGCGATAATAACGCCGTTTACAAGGCCGCAGATAACACCCACCGCGAGCGTCACGACAACGCCGAGGAAACTTCCACCCGCCTTAGCCGCCAGGCCTCCTGCGATGCAGGACAGTATCATGATAGAACCGACGGAGAGGTCAATGCCAGCGGTAATGATAATAATCGTTACCGGAAGCGCCAGAAGGCCTATTTCAAGTATATTCTTCACCACAACGCTCATCATGTAGTCAAACGAGATAAAGACTGGATTGGCTATCGCTATGGTCGCAATAATTACAATGAGTATAATGAGAAGCGCCAGGTTGAAGTTTATGCCGTTCTTTTTCCTCTTCTTAAGCATTTTCCTTTACCTCCCCAGCTTTGTCGACAGACTTTTTCGTCCGGCTCACTTTACTGAGCTCGCTCACGACAACCGCCAAAATGATAATTACACCGATAACAGCATCGGACCAGTCGGATGACAGGCCAACGTAATTCATGGCAGGCGTAATAATGGAAAGAATCAGCGCACCCATAACGGTACCGTATATATGCCCGCTGCCGCCCGCGATACTTGTACCGCCCAGAAGCACCGCCGCGATCATCATCATCTCAAAGCCGTTACCCATCGTCGTGGTAACACGCTGGCCCGCCGTGGCGATGATAGTCGCCTCAACGGCGTAAAGAGCTCCAGCAATAACGTAGGATATAATGACAACTTTATCTATATTGATGCCGTTCAAACGTGCGGCCTGCATGTTGTTACCAAGCGCATAAAGCTTTTTTGAAAACCGTGAGTACTTCATAAACAACATTGCAATGATTGTAATCACAACTGCCATGACCAGACTTGCCGGAATGATACCGAACAACTTTGCCTTAAAAGCGAGCGCCGTATACGAGGCCGGCAGGTCGTAAATGGAACCCTCAACCAAAAGCGGCAGGATACCGTTGAACAGCTGCGTCGTCGCAAGCGTGGCAACCATCGCCGGTATACGCAGCTTCGTAATGAGCAAGCCGTTTGCAAGGCTCAGCACCATACCCACCACCATGCCTACCGGCAAAAACACATAAATGGGTACGCCGGTCTTGCCAACAAAGGCTATCGCTATGGACACCACTGATACGATCGCCCCGGCCGACACATCGATGTTCGACGTTATAATAATCAGGTTCATACCGATTGCGCCGATAAGCAGATAGCTGAAGTAATTGAGGGTACTCATGAGATTGTTGATGGAATAAAAATCTGACGCAAATATCCCCAGCATAACCAACAGCAATATGAGAAAAAGCAGCAAATAGGATTCTGTACTCTTTTTTCTTTTCATTTTTCTCACTCCTCTAGTTCGCATCAAGCGCAACGCTCAAGATACGCTCCTGGCTGAAGCTTTCCCTGTCGAGTTCGCCCGCTATGGTACCGTTTTTCATAATGTAGATTCTGTCACACATTCCTATAAGTTCAGGCATTTCAGATGATATCATCATAATCGTCATACCCCTTGCAACAAGTTGGCTCACAATACCGTGTATCTCTGACTTGGCGTTTACATCCACTCCGCGTGTAGGTTCATCCAGAATGAGCAACTTCGGTTCAAGGGCCAACGCCTTGGATACGGAAACCTTTTGTTGGTTCCCGCCCGAAAGATTCTCCACCAGAAAATCGGCGTCCGGACATTTAATGCCGAAATCCTTAATGAACTTGTTGGTGACCTCCTGTTCCTTCTTCTTGTCGATGAAAAAGCCTTTTTTCATCTTCTGCAGTTGTGGCATGACAACGTTGTCTTTGATGCTCATCTCCGTTACAAGGCCATATTTGGCTCTGTCTTCGGAAACGTATACAATACCGGCGTTCATAGCCTCCCGATAATTGTTGATGTGAACTTCCTTCCCGTCCAGAAACACTCTGCCGCCGCTCGCTTTCCTAAACCCGCACAGTGTTTCAGCAAGTTCCGTTCTGCCTGCGCCCGCCAAGCCGGAAAACCCAACTATTTCGCCTTTATTAATATTGAAGTCAATGTTCTTAAGCACGTCGTCTTGATATAGTTTCTCAACGCGAAGCACTTCGCTGCCGATCTGCACCCCGCACTTCGGGTAATAGTTATCCAGGCTGCGGCCCACCATATCCGCCACTAGCTGGTCTTTAGTTGTTTCTCCCACCGGATGGCAGGAGATGAACCTGCCGTCCCGAATCACCGTAACGCGGTCGCATATCTGAAAGATTTCCTCGAGACGATGACTGATGTAAACAATACCCACATCCTTCGCCTTGAGATTCTTCAAGATCTCGAACAAGGCGTCCACTTCTCGCTGCGTTAATGACGCCGTTGGCTCATCGAGGATAAGAATCTTTGACCGAAACGTCAGCGCCTTCGCGATCTCCACCATTTGTTTCTGCGCCATGCCGAGGTTTTTCACCCGCTCGTCCAGATCTATATGGACGTTCATTGACTCGAAAATTCGCTTTGCTTCACATCTCATCGCGGCATAATCTATCACCGATAATCCAACTTTTTTGGTTATCGGCTCATGATTCAGAAAAATATTCTCAAGGATCGTCATCTCCTCAAAAAGGCTCGTTTCCTGATAAATAATAGCGATTCCAGCAGCGAATGCATCATTCGGATCCTGAAAATGCCGCGTTTCGCCGTCCACGATAACTTCCCCGCCGTCTGCTTTATACACGCCGGTTACTATCTTCATCATTGTTGATTTCCCTGCACCGTTCTCACCACAAATAGCATGTATCTCGCCGCTGTTAAGATCAAAATTCATATCGTGGAGAACTCTTACGCCTGGAAACGACTTATCGATATCTTTAAGTCTCAATATCTCGCTCATTTTCCTCAGCCTTTCTTGATCATAATTTCTATAACAACTGCTTAGATGTTAACATTTATGTTATCGCTCACATGGCGTGTACAGAAATTATTTCGTTATCCAAAATATCTATAGGAGCTATCGGTCTTCTTCATCCTTTTGTCAGATAAGCATTTTTGGGGCATGTTATCGGTATCATTTGGCTAAAATCTCTTTCATCCTATTAAGGCTTCATTTGTAGGATAAATTAGGACTTAAATATTTTTTTAAAACTAATATTTTTTATGCTAACGTTAGCATATTTGTGCTATAATTTATTATACAACATAATCATTGTTTGTAAAGACCTTTTTTGAAAAAACGATATTCTTAAAAAATGGTCAGTTATTACGGTTCTAAGAAGGAGCAAGAATGAAAGCAGCTACAATTTCCGATGTGGCAAAGAAGGCGGGCGTATCGCCCATGACGGTGTCGCGTTATATTAACAGCAGTGGTTATGTAGAGGCAAAAACCGCAGAGCGTATCAAACAGGCGATTGAAGAGCTCGATTATCACCCAAACAGAATTGCAAAAAGTCTCGTCACAAAAAAAACGAATACGGCCGCGCTTGTTATAGCCAGTATATCGAATCCATTTTATCCTGAATTTGTTTTGGGCGCAGAAGATGTGGCATATAGACGCAATACAAATGTATTTTTGTGCAACCTTGAAGGCAAAGGCGATCCCGGCTATTTTGCGCGTCTGCTATTCGAACAAGGAGTAGACGGCATCGTATTTTCCCACCTTGATCTCAAGCCTCACGACGCAAAATGGCTCAGCGACAGAGGCGTTATATGTTCTCTTATTGATAATGAAACACCATGTCCCTCAGCACGCACCGTCACAACGGACGATGAAGGCATGTGCCGAAGGTTAACAGAATACCTCATCAATATTGGCCATAGAAAAATCGCGATTATTACAGGCCCAGTGGAAAGAAAAGAAAAGCAGCATCTCGAATTTGAAGAAACCTTTCAGTTTAACATCTGGAAGAAAAGAACAAACGGCTATATTTCCGCCATGAACGCGAATACGATCCCCATCCCCAAAGAATACATCGTGTTGGGCGGAGGCGTCGCAAGAAACAATATAAAAGATGGTTTTCGCGCAATGAGTTCTCTTCTCTCTCTGCCCAAAGAAAAAATACCCACTGCTGTTTTCTGCGGAAACGATCTGCTGGCTATTGGTGCCTGGAAAGCCATTGTAACAGCGGGTTATTCTATACCCGGTGATATCTCGATTGCCGGGTTCGACGGTCTGCCTATGAACGAATGCATCTTCCCCAAGCTCACCACAGTATGCCAGCCAAAGCGGGAGCTTGGCGCGGCAGCTATGCGACAGGCGCTCGATCCAGACTGCCAGAAGCATATCGTCCTGGAAGCTGAACTAATAATTGGCGGCTCGACGGCTCCTCCCTCCAGATAATTTTGCCAGAGGAGTATGAATCGTCTTGATTCTTTCGTTTCCATACTCCCCTGGCGCCATTATTCTACCCTGAATATTTAAATGGAGGCCCTGCTTATAAAAAGCTCATAAGAATAATTGTCTTTATCTGTTGACAACTGTATCAATAAGCAGCCTGACCGTCTCAGGCGAAACATCTGCCTGTATAATATGGGCCGGAGCCAGTAGATAACCCGCGTTATTCCCAAGTATTTCTATCCTTCGGTTGACTTCTGCGGTAATGGCTTCCTTATCGCCAGATGGCATTAAACTCTGCTGATCAATACCACCAAAAAACGATATTCGATCACCATATTTATCCTTTAGTTCTTGAGGATCCGTACCCGGCACATTCGGCTGTACAGGGTTGTACACCTCGATACCCATTTCAATAAAGTCATCGAGCAAGGGAGCTACTGCGCCGTCAGAATGCATGATGATCAAAACGTCTGGATTTATTGATTTCAGTTTTTTGATCATACGCATATATCTAGGCTTATAATGACTACGCCACATTGACGGGGAAAGCAATGTCGACGTCTGGCTGCCGAGGTCTTCGCCAAACCAAATTGCGTCCACCCCTTCTTTGATGAGATTTATCGCAATATCTGTCGTCCATTTTTCGACACGATCAACAAGCGCCTCCACCCAAGGTTCTTCAAGCGCCATTCCCATAAGGAATTTCTCCATGCCCGTCAGATGCCACGCAAGCTCAAAAAGCGAAAGTTCACAATCTCCGATAATAAAATAATCTTCCTTGTATTTTATGATATCGCGCCGCGCGCTATCATATCGTCCTTCAGCATTTGCGTCCGGGAATTCATAACCTTCAATATCTTCAACACTTTCAGCATTATCCAACGGGCATTTTACGACTTCCATATACAGCGGCGTCGGCTTCATATACATGCCAAATTCGTTTTCTACAATCTCGCCTTCTATTCTTTTAGGCACAAACCCCTTCGCAATCGTTCCCCCGACGACGACGACATCGCTTCCAAGCTTTGTACGGATCTCATTCGCAGATATACGATACGTCAAGTCTTCATAATAAGAAAACGAATAATCCGGTTTGATGCCAAGCTCTCTGCCAAAATGTTCAGTCAACTGTTTACATAAATCAAACTGAATCGGTACTCGGTCGGGCATGCCAATGTTCCTAAGCAATGCACGTTTGACGCGTTCTCTGGAATTCATTAATAACCTCCTAATATAATTTTCCATTTATGTTTATCTAATTAAATACTTGCTTCGGTCCAAGATGGATCATGATAGTTTGGGTATTATATACCAACTGCTTTGTTAGCGCCTTTATTGTCGCCCGCGAACATGTTAACGCTCCCATATCATTGATATGATTTTATAATTCGGCATACATTCTAATTATCCTTCTCAAAAACAATTTTATTTTCTGGACCAAATAAAAATCTTGCTTGTCCCTTTATAACAACCCTTCTTCAATGTGTTTGTAATACCATCGACGCATGTGACCGCTGTGCTCAGGTTTGCTATGAATGCTTTGAAGCATGCCTAAACGAAGCTGATGTTCAGGCTAAAACAAAATGCATCAAGATGCTTGTTGAATGTGCGAGAATGTGTGGAATGTCAGTTGAGGGCATGTCGTCAAATGCCAAGTTTGCTAAGGAACATTGTAAGCTTTGTGCAACTGTATGCGACGCATGTGCACAGGAATGCGAAAAACTCAAAGATCAGCACTGCCAGCAATGCGCTCAGGAATGCAGAACCTGCGCAATGGAATGCAAGAACATGTCGGTTATGCAGTAGATTTGTGTGGGTCAATCGTACATCCGTTGCCTGCAGGATGTACGATTGTGCTCAAACAAATGTTACTAGATAACATTACATATAAATATAGAGTAAAACCTACACGTAAAAATAGATGCATCTGAAAAATAAATACATTACATATTCGGGAAACATCCCACTGGTTCAAATCCAGTTATCCCGACCACATGAAAAGCTCGGTTGGATGAGAATCTGACAGGGTTTTTTTGTTTTATCTTGGCTGCGCCAAGATGCCGGTGAAACCGGCGTTTTCTCGGGTTTTAGGGTTTTTAACCGGGGTAAAAAGCAGCAAATATTTAGCTATTAGAAACGCGATATTAAGCCAAAGATGATAATTGTTTTCAAATCTTCTTTATAACCGTCCTTAAACGCAGATGGTAAAAGATGATATTAAAAAAGCAATACGTAATATTCAATCAATCCTTGGGCTTGCAAGTGGTCCAATAGATTTATATTGGTTCCGTTATTGCCAGCGTCTGGTCAAAACATGCCTCGATTGCTTTTTTAATCTCTTGGTAACTTGTACAACGGCATAGGTTAGACTGCAGCCAAGATTCAATCGTGTAATCATCGGGATTGGGATGATGCTTCAGCAACGAAGCACATACGATAATAAACCCCGGTGTACAGTAACCACACTGAAAGGCGTTATGCTGAACAAACGCTTTTTGCACGGCTGTGCCGGTAAGCCCCTCGATCGTGGTGATTGTATGCCCAATCGCCTCGACGGCCAACATCAGACAGGATTTTGTCGGCCATCCGTCCACTAAAATTGTGCATGCCCCACAGTCTCCGTTTTCACAACCGATTTTTGTACCAGTCAGGCCAAGTTGTCTTCGCAACACATCCACAAGGATATCGGATGGTCGGACAGCCACCTCATATAAATTATTGTTGATATTTAATTGAATGACACTTTTACCTGATAACTTAAGCATCGGATTTTCCTTTGTGTTCTCTGAATTCCCTGATGATATTTTCTGCCGTTCTCTGAAAGATGAATATTCGGTATCGAGATGACCCTTCCATATCGTCCAATACGGGGGCAGGAATGCCTTGCTGTAGCTGCTGCACTATTTCATATGCCGATTGACCGTTATCAATCTGTATATCATTGAAACGGAACGGATGCTCACATAATCCGCTTGCAGCTAAACATAAATTTCCGTCTGAATGGAGGGCGGATAATGAAACCAGCGGATAACCGATCTTTTCTGTTTTTGACTTTTTGATGTGGGCGTATGGGAGAGATGCAAATTTTGCATCCAGAGATACTTTTATAATTAATTCTCCGGGAGCTAACCTTTTTCCGGAGGTTAGAACATCCCTAATGGGGGCTTGCCGCATTCCATCGGGGCTTGCAATAAAGATCGTACTTTCGGATAGCATCAATGGAAGAAGCGTTTCATGATATTGGATCGTACCAGCAAGGTTGCCACCCAACGTAAGTTTGCATTGTATGGTATGATCAGCAATTCGTCCGGCTGCAAGGCCAAGAAGCGGAAAAAGCCCGCTTTCATAGATTGAACTTAATGTGACTGCGGAACCGAAAATAAGCTGTTTGCCATCTGTGCCTATGCCGCAGCATTCAGGTATCTTTTTAATGTCGATCACGGCGTCGGGGATGACATTAAATACACGCCCCATGCTGATGATTTCAGTGCCTCCGCCATAATAATATGGCTTTTTCCCCTCCTGTCGTACCGAATCATATATATCGATGGCTTCCTGCACCGTATCGGGCAAATAATAGTCAAAATTAAAGGCCAGCATTTGGTCCCTCCTTGGGTAGGTTAACCACTGCATTCCATAAGCTTTCAAAGGTGATGGGAAGCGTATCGAGCTGTACGTGTGCAGCCTTACATAATGCGTTAGCCAGCGCGGGCGGCATTCCAAGGACACTATGCTCTCCAAGACCCCGCGCACCAAACGGGCCGCTTATATTAGGCGTTTCGATGAATTCTACAATGTAAATGGGGTTCTCCGCATAATGCATAATTTTATACGTTCTTATGCTGGTATCATTGAGTTTACCGTTTTGCATATAGTGATTAATCTCCCGTGTCGCAAGGCTGAGCCCGGTATTCATTCCGCCCATGACTTGGCCCATGGCGCCTTCGGGGAAAATCACCTTGCCTGCGTCCAGCACGGTGACCGCTCGCACAAGGCGGTAAGTATGCTCGGTTTGGTCATATTCTGCTTCCACCGCCTGAGCGCCTACGGTCCAGTAAGGGCCGGATTGTCCTTTACCGGTTTCACGGTCCAGCTTGGAAAGATGCTTCATGATAAACTGCCCCCGGCCAATCACCGGCCCGCCGATTGCGTTGCCATCCGGGTCTTTGATGCCGTATACGATATCTTTGAACTTCAACAATTTTGTCGGGTCTTCTTTGAGATACGCCTGTTCATCCCCAATTTCAATATCTTCCTTATTGCAGCGCATCGCGAGCGCCGCGTTTGTTTTTAATTGCCGTATTGCATCGTCCGCGGCCGACAGAATGGCGTTGCCTGCCATGTAGGTGCTCATGCTCGCAACTGTTTTCCAATGCTCCGGCTGGGAGTGTGTATTCACATCCATATTCATAAACACCTTGTCTGGAGGAACCTTAAGCCGATCGGCCAGTATCTGCGGCAATGCCGTGGTCATGCCCGGCCCGCATTCAATCACGCTGCAGTTCAGGTTTACGCAGCCGTCTGAGCAGAATGTGACAATTGCCGATGACGCTGCGTCGGTAGGCGAACTGGAGGTTTTGGAGAAGCAGGCCATTCCTTTGGCGCGGACGAGATGTTCGCCAACGGTTTCGCATGTGCCATTGTCCCAGTTCATAATCTGTTTGACACGGTTGATGCACCCCTCGAGATTCCCGGTATTGCTCAATGTAACTTTTACCTGAGTCGGCGTATAATCACCTTCGCGAAACGCGTTCAGCAGCCGGACCTGTGCCGAATCCATGCGAAGGGCCTCGGCGAGCTTTTCAATGGTTCGCTCTATGGCAAATGTGGTAATGCCATGCCCGAATCCACGAAAGGAAGTCGTATACACATGGTTAGTATATACGCATACGGAGTCACATTGTATGTTTGGTATATGATACGCGCCGCTGCAGTTTGCAGCCGCAACTCTGGCCATGATGGGCGCAGTATCTGAATAAGCACCGGAATCGATGGAGAATTCGGCCTGCAGCGCCTGCAGCTTGCCTGTTTTATCCGCGCCGAGCTTAACGTTCGCTTTCGCGCCGGTCTTGCACGCGCTGGAATAAAAGCTCTCCTCCCGCGTCAGGGCGATGCGGACTTCTTGTCCGCCTACTGCCAGGGAAGCCACATAAGCCATAATTTCCGGATGTGGGTTTACCTTTCCGCCAAAACCACCCCCGACAAAGGGGGCTTCAATGATGATATTTCCTTCGGAAAGGTTGAAGTACTTTGCGATCAGCGCTCTGGACGCATGCGCCGCCTGGGTGGCTGAATGGATATGGATGTTTCCATTGGGCAAAATTTTGGCACGGGCGTTCCGCGTTTCAATAAACATATGGTTTGCTTGCGGGATATGATATTCGGCTTCAATAATAACATCGCTGTTCGCCCAGCCCTGATTCATATCCCCTTTGCGTATTTTGGTTCGGTTTGATATATTGCTATTTTGCTCGGGATATATACCTTCTACGGTATGTGTATATTGCATAAGCTGCGGGTGGATAAGGCAGGCATTCGGTTGGAGCGCGTCATCGATAGAATTGATGATTGGTAAGGTTTGATATCCCACCTTAATTTTTTTTACGGCTTGAGCTGCCTGCCATTCTTCATTGGCCACCACGATGGCAACGGGTTCTCCGAAATACCGGGTTTCCATCGCCGCAAGCACCGGCATATCCTGAATAATTGAACCGGTTAATATATTGCAATCCTGACTGGTAACAACTGCTCGCACTCCGGGTACACGATAAGCATCGGATACATCCATTGATAAAATTTTTGCATGAGCATAAGTGCTTGTTAAAAGTCTGGCTTGAAGACAGTCAGGCAAATATCCGTCATCATTATATTTTGCTTTTCCCTCCACCTTAAGCCAGGCGTCTTTTCGTATCATAGAACCACCGTTTTCATATAGTCTTTGCTATTCTTTCCAGACTGTCGCATTTTTAAAATCTCAATTATAACAAGGCAAAATCAATTAAAAAAATCTTCTGGTGCCGTTTTTTACCCCAATCCTTGCCGAATAAGAGATTTTTTCTATAGTACATTGTGATTATAATCTTAAAGAGATCTATCATGTTTGAGGAACAACTTAAGAATATATGGTTATTTTGATTTTTTGTACTTTTTAAAATGTGTGTCCTGCACAGGTTTATTTTTCGCTAAATGCCACTACTGACCGGCAGAAAACGCTTATTTAATCACGTTTTTGCCGCTGTTCCTTTACGAACACCCAAACCACAAATCAGAGCTCGGTTGGATATAAAATTCGGTCGGGATTTCTTATATCAACATAATAAAGCCGCACATATACTATATCCCAATTGAAATTCCTAACGATCTTGCCTGATGTAGATACTGTGAGTCCTCGGGAATGAACTTCAGCTTGCCTGCGACCTCGCTAAGCGGTACTGGCACTATCTCGGTTCCTCTCAGCGCCACCATGTAGCCAAACATCTCCTTGCTAACAAGCTGACCTGCCATAGCGCCAAAGCGAGAGCACAATAAACGATCGGTAGGCGTGGGGTCGCCTCCTCTTTGAAAATGACCAGGTACAATTGCTCGGACGTCTTGCTCAAGTTTGGCTGTCAGAATTTCTGCAAGCCTATAGCCAGATGTTAAATGGATATTTTTCTGTTCTTTTTTGGACAGCGCTGCCTCATCTTTTGTTAAAGCCCCTTCTGCAATAGCAATAATTGAGAACTTCTTTCCCTGGCGATTTCGGTATTCAATTGCTTTTAGAACATGTTCAAGGTCATAAGGGATCTCCGGAATTAAAATGACGTCTGCGCCTCCCGCTATACCCGCACATAGCGTGATCCAACCGACCTTGTGGCCCATAAGTTCAATAACAAAGACACGTCCATGGGATGCTGCGGTTGTATGGATTGCATCAATGACATACGTTGCTTTTTCTACGGCGCTATCGAAACCGAACGTGAGATCGGTTCCAAACACATCATTGTCAATTGTTTTGGGTATCGTGACTACGTTTACGCCGTTTTGGCTGAGCAGGTGTGCCGTTTTATGGGTACCGTTTCCGCCAATAATCACCAGCGCATCAAAAGCGCTTTTTTTATAATTCTCAAGCATCATGTTGAGTTTATTCGTATTGTTGGTATTTAATTTTTGCATATCTTTAAATGGCTGGCGTGATGTTCCCAGAATCGTTCCGCCTTGACGTAAAATACCGGAAAACTCACCGGGCTCCATTTTGCGCCATTCGCGTTCAATTAAACCACGGTACCCGTCAATAATCCCATACAGTTCAAGGTTGGAGATACAACCATAAAGCGATTTTGCGACACCTCTCAATACTGCGTTGAGCCCTTGGCAATCTCCCCCGCTTGTTAACAACCCAATCTTCATTATCATTCCTCCCTTGCTAAATATGGATGTCTGTTCCGACGACCTCCAGTAACGCTGCAACGCAAAAATGAATTGGTGCAGTATTTTATGTATGAGGGTCGTAATCATGTCTCTACCGGCTCAATGAAGACTCCTGACTCAAATATCGTATCAAACATTTTGCCATTTAACAACTCATATCCTCGCTTCGTTGGAGAGGGGCCTCCGGCATTTTACCGCAAATTGTAGTATATCCGTTTTCCGGGGATTGCCTGATGCAATAAATGTCCTTGGAAGAAAATCTGCGGGCGTACTCGTTTAGTACGGAGTTAATTATTGAATGTATAATATTGCTGACTTGACAAGCCCAATCGGCTTGTTTAACATAAGAAATAAAAAAGGCAGAGGATACTGAACTTAAGTGGAAGAAAGCAAAAAAGAACGAATCATCCAAGAATATGTACCTGGTAAACAGGTGACTCTGGCGCACCTGATAGCAAACCCGGATGAATCCCTTTATCGTAAACTGGGCGTTGTTGGGGATAAACGCGGAGCGCTGGCTATCCTTACGATTACTCCAAGCGAAGGCGCCATTATCAGCGCGGATGTTGCCGTAAAAGCGGCGGATGTTGAAATCGTATTTGTCGACAGATTCTCAGGGTCGTTACTGCTATGCGGGACGATGTCAGCTGTAGAGGCAGCAACAAAAGCCGTTGTGGAGACGATGGAAAGGCTGTTGCATTTTACTCCCTGTGAGATAACGAAGACCTGAGATGCGCCGCGTTTTAATGATTGGAAAATCCGGCGCGGGCAAGACGTCGCTTTCACAGGCGCTTTCCGGCCAGAAGTTAGAGTATAAAAAGACTCAAACAGTTGAGGTCATCGGCAACATCATTGACACGCCCGGAGAATATCTAGAGCGAAAGCCTTTTTTCAAGGCGCTCACAGTGACGGCGATGGACTGTGACTGTGTTGCCCTGCTGCTTGACGCGACGGATGCACAGATCAGTATTCCGCCTCTTATCGCCGCGATCTTTGGGAGAGAAGTCATTGGAATCGTCACCAAGATAGATCTGGCGGAAAACGAACAACAGTTGAATGATGCCGGGGATAATCTCAAAATGGCGGGATGTTTTAATATTTTTTATGTCAGCAGCAAGACGGGCGAAGGTATAGATGAATTAAGGAAGTATCTTCAATAAAAAGCGTTCATAGCGGGTTGTTATGGTTTTATTGTTCGAATAATGAAATCAATAAACAACCTGCTGGCAATAGGGAGTACATTCTTGTTTTTATAAGCCAGCGCGATTTTGCGTGTTACCAGAGGCGAGATTTCTTTTGTCACTATTTTTTGATGATGACGGCTCAATACCAACTTGGGCAGTATTGAAATACCCAACCCTTTTTCAACCATATACATTATTGTATAATCGTCGAACACTTTATATTGGATGTTGGGCGTCAAATTATATTGTGTAAATATTTCCATAGGCTCACTTATATCGCCTTCATCCAATAGAATGTACGGCTCTTTTGCAAGCTCGGAAAGTTCTACGGTATCCCGTGAAGCCAGCGGATGCTCGGGATGCAGGACGGCCAGCATTTCGTCAACGCGCAAAGGTATCACCGTGAGGCCCGTTACGGCGTCTGGATTTACAAAACCGAAATCGACGCTACCTTCTTTTATCCAATTCCCGATAATGGTATATTCGCTCTGCCGCAGGTCAAAATGCACCGACGGATATTGTTCTTTGAAATCTTTCATCAGACCCGGAAGCCAGTTGCAGGATACGCTGGAAAACGTCCCGATTCGTATGACACCGCTTTGGAGTCCTTGCATTTCTCTTTGTTTTTCTTTGAGCTCGAGTTGTGCGTTGTATAAGTTGTTGATATAAGGCAAAAACTCTTCGCCGTCCGGCGTCAGTACGATCCCTTTCCGTGAACGCATGAAAAGAACTGTGGAGAGTTCATCTTCAATCGTACGAATCATTTGGCTGATTGCGGATTGCGTATAACCTAAGGCATCGGCCGCTTTGGTAAAGCTCCCTGTTTCCACAACCTTCATAAAAGCATCATAGCGTGTCATATAACCTCACAATACATTAGAAAAACTAATATATTAATTATAATTATTCGTTATGCTTATGTCAATCGCAGTGCTAAACTGATAACCGCCGAAATGTATTATTGCCTGGAGCAAAGAAATGAAAAAAAGCGTTTTTTTAAAAGGGATGAAGGATGGCGTGCCGATTGCGCTGGGCTATATCGCGGTGGCGTTTACCTTGGGTATCGCGGCAAAAAACGCAGGACTATCTGCGCTGCAATCGACCGTCATGTCGGTCACCAATACGACCTCGGCCGGGGAATTCGCGGCGTTGGGACTGATAACATCCGGGGCGACATTCCTGGAGATGGCGGCGACGCAATTGATCATCAATTTAAGATATTGCCTCATGTCCTGTGCGTTATCGCAGAGGCTTGACCATAAAGCTCCTTTTTGGCACCGGCTGCTGATTGCGTTTGGCATTACGGATGAGATATTCGGCGTTTCCATATGCGCTGACACCCCTTTGTCGCCTTTATATACCTATGGGGTCATGTCCATAGCTATACCCGGATGGGCTTTTGGAACGTTTTTAGGGACAGTATCCGGCAGCTTGCTTCCAGCCAGATTATTAAGCGCCTTGAGCGTCGCTCTCTATGGGATGTTTATCGCCGTAATCATACCGCCGTGCAAAAAGAACCGGGTCATTGCCGTTCTGATAACGGTATCTATGGCGGTCAGCGCAGCCTTTTCATACCTGCCCGTGCTCGACCAGATATCATCAGGATTTCGTATTATTATTCTGACGGTTATGATATCGGGAATTGCCGCCGTCCTGTTTCCAATAGATGAAAAGGAGGAGGCGAAGAATAATGGCATATAAAATATATCTGTACATTCTGGTGATGGCGGGGGTGACATACCTGATACGTGTTTTGCCGCTGACTTTGATACGCAGGCAAATAAGGAATAAAACCCTCCGCTCTTTTTTATATTATGTCCCTTACGTTACGCTGGCTGTTATGACTTTTCCGGCCATACTTTCCGCCACATCGGAAATTTGGTCAGCTCTGGCCGCCTTCCTGATTGCTGTCGTCCTTGCATATCGGGGAGGGAGCTTATTCAAGGTGGCCATTGGAGCATGTCTGACGGTATTTCTAACAGAATTGTTTATTTAATAAATGCTTTGAATTGGAACGATTTGTATGATATTTATGCGTATCAAAAAGGAATTATGGCGCTTCTTGGAGAAACATATGGTACATGCAAAGCAATGGCAGGGCTAACCTAAAAGCATAAGTTCCAAGGCTTATTAAATTGTGGGATCAAAGTTATAAAGCCTCGGGAAAAGGAGCGATCTATGAGAGACGGCATCGCGATAGCGGGAAATATGATTGTGGATACGGTCAAAGAAATCGACGTCTATCCGGCTGAGGGGATGCTGAGCAATATCGGCAATGTCCAAATGAGTGTGGGCGGTTGTGTTCCAAATACGGCAATCGATATTAAAAAGATTGATGATACGTTGCCCGTTGAAGCTTTGGGCATGGTGGGAGATGACAGCAACGGACGTTATTTATTGGACGCACTCAAGAAAAATGGCGTGGACGCACGGGGTGTTATGATAAACAATCAAGCGGTGACTTCTTTTACAGATGTGATGGCGGCATCCGGCGGTAAAACACGGACGTTTTTTCATGCCAGAGGTTCCAACGCGGTGATGGGGTTTGATGATATCGATTTTGACCAGGTGCAGAGCCGTTTCTTTCATATCGGGTATGCGCTGCTTCTTGACGGCTTTGACGCACCAGACCCTCAATTTGGCACAGTGATGGCAAAAACACTGGCCCGGGCTCAGGAAAAAGGGTTAAAGACATCGATGGATGTGGTCAGCGAAAACAGCGACCGTTTTTCAGCGATTGTTACGCCCAGCCTCAGATACTGCGATAACGTCATTATCAACGAGGTTGAAGCCTCAATGATATGCCGTTTAGCCGTGCGTCAGGATGACGTACTTGACAAAGAAGCGCTGTTAGCCGTCTGTAGAAAATTGATGGACGCGGGCGTACGTGAGAATGTCGTCATTCATGCCCCCGAAGCTGCTTGTGCGCTAACGAATGAGGGAGAGTTCGTGTTTGTGCCGTCGCTGAAGTTGCCGTCTGGTTATATCAAAGGCACAGTAGGAGCGGGAGACGCGTTTTGCGCCGGTGTTCTTTATGCATTTTATCGGGGCTGCTGTGTTGAGGAAGCTCTTTTAATCGGAGCCGGCGCGGCGGCCAGCAGCCTTTCGGAGATTAACTCGATTGATGGGATGAAGAACTTGGAGCACATTCGCGGCCTGATTAAACAATACCGGGCATAACAAGGATAAGCGGGAATAATATATTGATTCGGTTATTCCCCTGTGGATTAATTCAAATAAGGTTTGATAAAAGCAGCCTGAAAATGAGCTGCTTTTTATATGCGGAAGCAGTAAAAATCCAATTGTACGGGAATTTTTGACATGGATTATGCTCCGATGTATAATACAAAAAATTGCGGATAAACGATGGACAGGAGATTATTTTACGTCGCCGAAGGCATTGAGACGACGGACAAGGAGCTCCTTATCGCCGGACCGCGCAGGGAGAAAGGCTTTTTATTTCTAACTTTGAATAATACGGACGCGTGTCTACATATTTATATATGTATGTGCGGTTTTGGAGGTTCCCTATGAGAAAATCATCAGCCATTTTGCTTGCGCTCGTCGTGGGTATCGTTTGTTCGGCAATAACGTTTTTTGTAATGCAGTGGGATTATAATGCTCAGATGGCAGGCAGCGATGAAAGCCTTTCCCTAAATGAGTTTAAAAACGTGGAGGAGGTCATCGATAAGTACTATCTGCGCGATTACGATATGAAAGATGTGGAGTACGCTGGACTTAAGGCGATGGTGGCGTCTCTGGGGGATCCATACAGCGTCTATTATACGCCCGAGGAGTTTGCGGCGTTTAATCGCAACTCCACTGGCGAATACAATGGCGTGGGGATGGGCATCAGCATCGATAGTACCACGGGACTGGCCGTGGTCAGCTATTTCATGGAGGGCTCCTCAGCCGAAGCCGCGGGACTGAAGATTGGGGATTATATTGTCAATATCGATGGGAATGATGTATCCGGGAAAACGCTGCAGGAGATCAGCGTGCTGGTTACCGGCGACGAGGGGACATCTTTGACAATTGGCGTTAAGCGCGGCGACGAGGTCTTAAAGTTCACCATGAAGCGTGAACCCATATCGCTGGATATGGTGGAATATTCGGTGAATGATGATGGTATTGGTTACATGCATATTAAGCAGTTTGGGGGAAATTGCGAGGCGTTGTTTAACAAAGGCATGGACGAATTTGAGAAAAAGAATGTGAAGGGGATCATATTTGATCTGCGTAATAATCCGGGCGGGTATCTCAATACGGTGGTAGCTATGCTTGACCGCCTTCTGCCTGAAGGGACGATTGTGTATACCGAGGATAAAAACGGCAATCGTGAGACGGAGACCAGCGACGCTGCCTGCGTCAAAATTCCAATGGTGCTATTGGTAAACGGCAATACCGCATCGGCTTCCGAAATATTCGCAGGGGCGATACAGGATTATGGCATGGGCCAGGTGGTGGGCACGCGTTCATATGGTAAAGGCGTGGTGCAGGTTGTGCTGCCCATTACATCGACAGGCGGGGGAA
>Ga0268263_1001133_pt1 | contig 26788 bp, 24 predicted proteins | sample Biomet5_FD_190358 | JGI IMG/M metagenome (GOLD analysis project Ga0268263, IMG submission 190358) | Microbial communities from bioreactor (seeded with sewage sludge) at LBNL, California, USA - Biofuel metagenome 5 (SPAdes) (version 4) | ecosystem: Engineered > Bioreactor > Anaerobic >... | reverse complement strand
CGCGCCGCTGCGCGGGTTGGCGTCGAAGGCGGAGCGGGACGGGCAGGCCGCCGGTGCCGCGTTCGCCGCCGACTACTTCGGTGATCATGACCTGCTGCTGATGCCGACCACACCCAGCCCGGCGGTGCCCGTCGGCCAGCTGGACGGACGCGGTGCGCTGTCCGCGACGCCGAAGGCGACGGCCACCTCGGGCTTCACCTCGATCTGGAATGTGCTGGGCAACCCGGCTGCGGCGATTCCGTCCGGCTTCAGTGCGGACGGATTGCCGCTGAGCGTCCAGCTGGTTGCGGCACCGAACGGCGAGCCGACGCTGATCCAGGTGTCGGCTCAGTTGGAGCGGGTGCGTCCGTGGGCGCAGGTGGCTCCGCCGCTCAGTTAGTCGGCGGCTGGCCCGCGGTACCCCGAGAAGCCCGCAGAAAAGGGGGACTGTCCTCTCTTCTGCGGGGCTGAGCTAGTCGGTGTCGGTGTCGCCGTCGCGGATCAGGCTCGCCAAGCCGCGCACCTCGGTCTTCAGCCGGGCTGACAGCGTCCCCATATCGGAGGCTCCGGGTCGGCGCATGATCGCCATCATCGCCACCATCACCAGGGCAAAAGCGTTGATGGCGGTCTCATCGTCGACGGCTCGCTGTTTGGCCAGCTCGATCACCGGGCGGCGGCGCAGGTTCATCTGCTGCCAGAAGCTCAGTGCGAGGTCGGAGTACTCCTTCAGGATCACCTTCACTCGCGGATAGTCTCTGGGGACGTCCACACTTGCTGCGACGAGCTCGCACAGGTCGTCGACCAAGCCGCAGGTCCCCGCCAGGAAACGCTGCCGGGCCTCCTCACTGATCTGTGACTCGGTCAGGTCGAAGGCCGCGGCGAGCTTGGTGGGGTAGTAGTTGAAGAAGGTGCGCGGAGAGACGCCGACCTCAGCGCAGATCTCCTCGATGGTCACCCCTTCCGGGCCGCGCTCACCGACCAGCCGCAGGGCGACTTCGTGGATCGCGATCCGGGTGGCCAGCTTCTTGCGCTCGCGCAGCGAACTGCAGCCGTCCGCAGCTTCGGGCTCACTCATCGGTCGACTCCGATCCCGCGGCGTTGGCCAGTGCCGACTTCTCCTCCAGCGCCGACCGGCTGCGCAGCGTCGGCACTTTGAAGAACCAGGTGAGGGCGAAAGCGGTCAGCATGACGGCCAGGCCCACCCAATAGATCGTCACCACCGAGGTGTTGAAGCCGTTGAGGAAGGGCTTGGTCAGCCGCCGATCAGCCCCGTTCAAGAAGGACGTGTCGCTGGCGTCGGTGTCGGTGGAGACCGAGTCGTTGTTGCCGGAGTTGATCGCATCGATCATCGTCGGCGCCAGCTGGTCGATGATCGCCCTGCGCTGCACCGGGTCGGAGAAGTCGATGGTCAGCTTGTGATCGACCACACTGAGGTGGCGCTCATCGGCCACCGACTGCAGGGCCTTGTCCTGCGCATCCGGGAGCAACTCGGCGACCTTGTCGTCGATCACCTTCTCGATCCCGGAGAGCTGGCGGACGCCGTCGCCGACCTTGCCGGCACCGTCAGCCGCGCCGCTGGCCCCGGTGCTGAGCAGCGCCCCTTTGTCGGCCGCAGTCGTGGCGCCCGTGGCCAGTGCCTGGGTTCCGGTGGCCAGCTGTTGCAGGCCGCCGGCGAGTTGGGTGGTGCCGTCGGCGAGCTGGTTCGCTCCGCCGGACAGCCCCGACAAGCCTCCGGCCAGGCCCGGCTTGCCGGAGGCTCCGTTCAGGGCCCCGTCCACGCCCTGAACGTCATCGCCGAGCGTGCTCAGGGCTGCCGCCAGGGCATCCCGGTCGGCGTCGAGCTTGCCACAGGCTGAGGTGCTGCCGCCGTCGCATGCGCTGAGGTCGGCGGACAGAGTGCCCAGAGCATCCTTCGTCTTGGCGTAGTCGGACGTTCCGTGGCCGGCCAGCTCGGCCACCTGGTCCTCGGCTGCGCTCACCTGGCTGAGCCCGCCGGCCAACTGGCCGGCCCCCGTGCTGAGCTGGCCCGCCGCTGCGGCGATCTTGCCGGTTCCGGTGGCGAGCTGCTGAGCGCCGGCACCGATCTTGCCGACGCCGTCGACGAATGCGCCGGTGCCGTCGGCGAGCTTGCCCAGGCCGGAACTCAGCGCGTCCACCCCGTCGGCGAGCTTGCCGGCACCTTCGGCCGACTTGCTATGTGCAGCCTCGGAGACCTTCTCGCGCACCTTCTGCTCGACGGCGTCCTTCACCTGCTTGGTGGCGGTGTCCATGCTGTCGTCGAGCTGAGTGTGGATCTTGTCCAGGATCGGCGCCCACATCTTGTCCATCACCGCACGGTTCGCCGGCGCAGAGGCCACAGCCGGGTCGAGGGCGGCGTCCAGGGCATCGGTCAGTGTGGCCCGGTCGGTCAGGGAGTTGGTGATGTTGACCGGCAGCACGGTGAACAGCACCGAGAGCAGTACCGCAGTGCCCAAGGTGCCACCGATCTGGCGGAAGAAGGCGGCCGAGCTCGTCGAAACCCCGATGTCCTGGGCCGGCGCGGACGCCTGGGCGGCCAGCGTCAGGGTCTGCATCAGCTGACCGAGTCCGGCGCCGATCACGAACATCGCGATCATCATGTACCAGGACGGCAGATCCGGTGTGATCTGGGTCAGGATCGCGAAGCCGAGTGCGGTGGTGGCGGTGCCGGTGACCGGGAAGATCCGATACTCGCCGGTCCGACCGATCAACTGACCGGTACCGATCGAGGCGATCATCACCCCAGCCATCATCGGCAAGGTCGCCAAGCCGGACTGGGTCGGGGTGAGGCCGTTCACAATCTGCAGGTACAGCGGGATCGTCATCATGGCGCCGAACATCCCGAAGCCGACCAGCACACTCAGCACGATGGTCATCGAGAAGGCCTTGGAGTTGAACAGGTGCAGCGGAATGATCGCATCCGTCCCCATAGCCCGCTCCACCAGCAGGAAGCCGACCGCGCCGGCCGCCCCGAGGGCGTAGCAGGCGATGGCTGCCGGGGACGTCCAGCCCCAGTCGCGGCCCTGCTCAGCGATCAGCAGCAGCGGCACCAGAGTGCCGACCACCAAGGTCGCGCCCCACCAGTCGACGCGCGGACGGGCATGCGGGATGTGCGGCAGGTGCAGGAAGGTGATCACGATCGCCAGGGCCAGGATGCCCACCGGCACGTTGACCAGGAACACCCAGCGCCAGCCGGCGATCCAGGCGATCTCCGACGATCCGGCGAAGACGCCGCCGATCAGCGGGCCGACGACCGACGCCACCCCGAAGGTGGCCATGAAGTAGCCCTGATATTTGGCCCGCTCGCGGGGAGCCATGATGTCGCCCATGATCGCCAGCGGCAGCGCCATCAGGCCGCCGGCGCCCAGGCCCTGGAAGCCACGGAAGGCGGCCAGCATCAGCATCGAGGTGGAGAAGCTGGACAGCAGCGAGCCGAGCACGAAGATCGAGATGCTGAGGATGAACAGCGGGCGGCGTCCGAACAGGTCGGACAGCTTGCCGTACAGCGGTGTGGTCACCGTCGCGGCGATCATGTAAGCGGTCGTCACCCAGGCCTGCTGATCCAGGCCGTGCAGGTCGTCGCCGATCGTCCGGATCGCCGTGCCGACGATCGTCTGATCCAGCGAGGACAAGAACATGCCAGCCATCAGGCCGTACACCACGAACAGGATCTGCCGATGGTTCATCATCGGCTGGGTCGCCTCCGCCTCGGGGCGGGTTGCCAGTGCGGTCATTCAGTGCCTCATCAACGAACAACGCCACTGCATCGTGCAGCGGCGCAGTCGTTACAGTACTGCAAGTTTGCAGGACTGCAAAAATCTGAGGATCAGGATGGATCCTCCACCGAGTACGGCAAGTCGTTGATTCCACTGAGCTGTCCAGCCAACTGACGGCTCAGCCGGTCCTGGGCCAGCTGCTCACGGCGGCGATACTCGAACAGGACCGCGGAGATGAACGGCTCCGGATACGTGCCCCATGGCGGCGCCGGCGCCACGAACAGCTCCAGCTGGGCGGCCAGCCGCAGGCCCAGCCGATGCCGGATCGCCGGCGGGAACCGGTGCGCCCGGCCGAGGAACTGCCGCGCCCGCAGGGCCAACCCGCTGGGCAGCGGACGCAGGTCCGTGCTGGCCACCCAGCCGGCCAGCTCCATCGGCAGGTAGAGCGGGGGAGCGAAGCCGGACGCGCCACGCACCCGGATCGCGTAGGTGCCGGCCAGATAGTCGCCGACCCGCTTGCCGCGGTCATTGAGCATCGAGACCAGGAAGGCCAGACCGCCGAACAGCATCCACAACTCGAAGAAGCCGACCAGAGCCCGGACCGAAGTGTGCCGCAGCCGGACCGGTCCGCCATCGTCACGGACGATCTGCAGGCCCAGCGCCAGCTTGCCCAGCGACCGACCCCGGCTCAGGGTCTCGACCGTGATCGGCACCCCGATGAACAGCACCACGATGGCCACATAGACGACCGCGCGGAACAGCGCCGAGTCCAGGTCGGCGGTGTCCCACACCAGCGGCAGCAGCAGGATCGAGACGAAGACGACTACCGCGGTAGCTGCGGCATCGATCAGCCAGGCGGCCGCCCGAGCCAACACCGACGCCGGGCTGATCTGCAGGGCAACGCCCTCCCCGGTGAGGATCTCTTCGGCCACGGGACGAGGCTATCGGCGTTCGGCCTGATTACGGACAATTCCCGAACGATTCGCGGCTAGGCTGCCCAGGTGGACATCGACGTGTTCGCCAGTGCCCGGAGCGCCGGCTGGCAGCGGTTGCAGGCACTGTCGGCCAAACGTCGGCTGACCGGTGCGGAGGCGGACGAGTTGGTTCGGCTCTATCGGCAGGGTGCCACCCATCTGTCCCTGCTGCGTACCAACGCCCCCGACCCAGTGCTGGTCTCCCAGCTGTCGGTGACCCTGGTGAAAGCCCGCTCCCGGATCGCCAGCCCGCACGATCTGACCTGGTCGCAGGTACTCGGCTTCTTCACCCGGACGATCCCGGCCGCGATGTACCGGGTCCGCTGGTGGGCGGTGGCCACTGCCGTGCTCAGTGTGCTGGTCGCGGTGATCTCCGGCTGGTGGGCGGCCGCGCATCCCGAGCTGCTGGCCGCAGTGGTGCCGCCGGTCGAGCAACGGGAGATCGCCGAGAACGCTTTCGCGTCCTATTACTCCGAGTACCCCAGTGCCAGCTTCTCCGCGCAGGTGTGGACGAACAATGCCTTCATCGCCGCACTGTGCGTGGCCACCGGAATCACCGGGCTCTACCCGGCCACCGTCATGTTCGAGAACGCCCTCAATGTGGGAGTGATGGGGGCGGTGATGCACGTGCAGGATGCCGACTGGGTGTTCTGGTCGCTGATCCTGCCGCACGGACTGCTGGAACTCAGTTGCGTGTTCGTGGCCGGGGCAGCCGGGATGCGGCTGGCCTGGGCCTGGCTGGTGCCCGGCACCCGGACTCGGCGGCAGAGCCTGGCCGAGGAGGGTCGCACCACCATGGTGGTGGTGGTCGCACTGACCATTGCCTTGGGCGTCAGCGGACTCGTCGAAGGCTTCGTCACCGGTTCGCACATGGACCCGTGGTTGAAGATCGGCGTGGGCGCGCTGCTGTTCGCCGGCTTCTGGCTTGTCGTGTTCGGGGTCGGCCGTCGAGCCGTGCTGATCGGCACTGACCCGGGGCTGAACCAGGAGGAGCAGGCCAGCCTGATTCCGGTGGCCGGCTGAGCTACAGCCGTCCGGCCGCCTTCAAGGCCAGATACCGGTCGCAGACGGCCGGGGCCAGCCCGTCGGGGTCAGCCTGGACGACGTCCACGCCGAGGCGGCCGACCCGCTGGGCCAGCGCCTGGGTGCCCAGCCAGAGCCGAGCGTCGGCGGCGGCGTCGTAGGCCGCGGTGGCGGTGGTCGGGGCGGTGCCCGCGATCGCGGCATGCGGATCGGCGACGTGGGCGATCAACACCTGATGGGCCTTTCCGAGCCCGGCCAGCACGGTGCCGACCCCGTCGGCGTACAGCGCCGGATCCAGGCCGGTCACCAGGATCACCAGGCTGCGCTGGCGGCATAGCTGAGCGACCTGCTCGGCGATCTGGGTCCAGTCCGGCTCGCCGAGCACCGGCTCGACCTGGCTGAGGCCGTCGGCGAAGGCGGCCAGCACCGAGCCCTTGCCGGTGCCGGGCAGTCGCAGTCGGATCTGCTGGTCGGCGACCAGCAGGCTGATCCGGTCGCCGGAGGCGGCACCGAGTGCGGCCATCAGCAGGCAGGTCTCGATACCGGCATCCAGCCGAGTCTGGTCGTTGCCGTCGCGTCCGGGCAGCCGTCCGGCTGCCCACCGGGAGGTGTCCAGGACGATCAGGATGTGCCGGTCGCGTTCCGGACGCCAGGTGCGCACCATGGTCTTGGTGGCCCGGGCCGAGGCCCGCCAGTCGATCGAGCGGACGTCGTCGCCGATCGCATATTCGCGCAGCGAGTCGAACTCGGTGCCCTGGCCGCGGACGTGCACCGACGCCTGGCCGTCCATCTCCCGCAGCCGAGCCAGCCGGTAGGGCAGTTGGCTGCGGGAGCGGAACTCCGGCAGCACCCGCAGCACTCCGGGGACCGGCATTGTCTGTTGGCGTGCAGCCAGTCCGAGCGGGCCGAAGGAGCGAACTGTCACCCCGGCGGCGGCCAGGTCGCCGCGGCGCGACGGCATCAGCTGGGTCGTCTGGCGCAGCGACTCGCCACCGCGCAGCACCAACCGGGGACGCTCGGCTGCAGGCTGGGCGCTCGGCGGCCAGGCGTCGCGCAGCTGCAGCCGTGCGGTGCGTCCGGACGGGTTGGTCACGGTCAGTCGGGAACTGGCCGGTTGGCTGAGGCGGACGCTGCTCGGCAGGTCACGGCTGAGCAGCAGTCGCTGCGGTGCCAGTGCCAGCGCCACATCGACGCCGACCAGGGCGGCGACCAGCAGCGTCCAGCCCAGAACCGCCAGCGGGGCCGGCCACAGCACCACCGGGATGATCCCGATCAGGGCCAGCAGCGGCACCCGTCCCGAAATGGCCATCGCGGGCTCTCAGCGCGGCACCGGCAGCGAGGCCAGCACGTTGGCGAGTACTCCGGCGGCGGTGGTGCCGTCCAGCTGCGCCTCGGTGCGGATCGCCAGCCGGTGGCCCAGCGTTGCCGGCGTCATGGCTTTCACGTCGTCGGGGGTGACGAAGTCGCGCCCGTTCAGCCAGGCCCAGGCCCGCGACGTCTTCAGCAACGCGGTGGCGCCACGCGGGGAGGCGCCCAGTGAGACCGACGGCGCCGAACGGGTCGCCCGGCACAGGTCGACCACGTAGCCCAGCACCTGCTCGTCCACCCGGACGGCGGCGACGTGGGTTCGGGCGGTGACCAGGTCGGACGGCCCGGCCACCGCCGACAGTCCGGCGCCGGCCAGGTTGCGCGGGTCGAAGCCGGACGCATGCCGGCGCAGCACCTGCACCTCGTCGTCGCGCGGCGGCAGCGGCAGGGTCAGCTTGAGCAGAAAGCGGTCCAGTTGCGCTTCAGGCAGCGGGTAGGTGCCTTCGTACTCGACCGGGTTCTGGGTGGCGATCACCATGAACGGATCCGGCAGCGGACGCGGGGTGCCGTCCACGCTGACCTGGCCCTCTTCCATGGCTTCCAGCAGCGCGGCCTGGGTTTTCGGTGGCGTCCGGTTGATCTCGTCAGCGAGCAGCAGGTTGGTGAACACCGGGCCGGGGCGGAAGTCGAAACGGGCGGCGGGGGCGTCGTAGATCAGTGAGCCGGTGACGTCGCCGGGCATCAGATCAGGGGTGAACTGGACCCGCTTGGTGCTCAGCTCGAGGCTGGCCGCCAGCGAGCGGACCAGCAGCGTCTTGGCCACCCCTGGGACGCCCTCGAGCAGCACGTGGCCGCCGACCAGGAGCCCCACCAGCAGACCGGTGACCGCGCCGTTCTGGCCGACGACCGCTTTGGCCACCTCGTCACGGACCCGGCTCAGCGCCGCCTGCGCCGGGTCCAGGGCCGGAGCGGGTGTGAAGTTCTGATCACTCATGGCTGGTCACCTTTGCTTCTAGATCGGTCAGTTGGGCGCCCAGGGCCACCAGGTCGGAATCAGTGTCGGGCGGGGGCCCGTAGTAGAGCGTCCGGATCAGCGCGGGGGCTTCACCGCTGGCCCTGGCCAGCCGCTCGACCACCAGGTCTGCGGCGGCCGCGGTCGGGAGGCCGAGGCGGGCCCCGAGCCGATGCAGGCTGGCAGCCCGCAGGGCGGCCGCGGCGTGGCCACGGGCCGCCGCCTGCCGGTACAGCCGGGCCAGGCCGGAGGACACCTCGGAGGCCGGCATCGCCACCGGCAGCCGCTCGGCCACCAGCGGTCCGAATCGGCGTCCGCGCCACAGCGCCGCTGCCGCCAGCGTCACCACGAGCAGGGCCCCGGTCGGCCAGAACCATCCCGGTAGCAGCGAGTACGGATCGATCTGCTTGTCGGCGCCGTTCTGAACCAAGGCGTCGGCACCGGGCAGGTACCAGGTCAGTTGTGCGTGCCGGCCCAGTACCCGTAGGGCGAGGGCGGCATTGCCGTAGTCGGTGATCGTGTCATTGCGGATCCAGCTGCTGCCGGCGATCACCGCGATTCGGTGGCCGGGAGCGTCCACTGTTGCGTAGAGACCGTTGCCGGACGCGTCCAGGAAGCAGGGCCGGACGTTGTTGCCGATCGCGTACAGGCCCAGGTTGGACGCACTGATCCGCCCGGCGGCACGGGCATCCTCGTCGGTGCAGCCGAGCGGCGGTTCGTTCTTCTCCCGCCACCAGTAGGTGGTGCCGATCTTGCCATCACTCAACTCGGCAACGCTGTCGACCGGCGCCTTCGCGGCGTAGAAGATGACCAGGTCGGCGCGGGCCGCCTGCAGCCGCGATACCGCCGCCTCTGTCAGTTCGTCATTGATCGTGACCGCCAGCGTCGACCCGGCCGGGGCCTGCACCGCCGCGTCCAGGCTGGTCACCTGGCGTACCTGGACGCCCTGGCTGCCCAGCACCTGAGCCAGCGCCATCACTCCGTTCGGCCGCGGATTGGTCACCGACCATGGCAGCCGATCGGCGCTGGTGGGCAGCAGGATGCTGGTCGTCACTACAGCGGCGAACATGGCCAAGACGATCCCGATGCCGATCGCCCAGCGGCGGCGGCTCATGGTGCCACCTCCACCGAGACCGAGGTGTCGACGAGGGTGTGAATCGGGGTCGGCTTGGCTGCCGCGACCGCCGCGTCCAGAGCAACCAGCAGCTGGTACTGGGCTGCGGTTCCGGGCTGGTGGCCGTAGGCGACCGCATCGAAGTGGTGCGCAGCCAGAGCCAGCCGGTCCGCGAGCTCGGGCAGCCGGGCGGCGGCCAGTGCACTGGCCTCGTCCGCGGTCATTCCGGCGAACTCCTCGATGATGACCCGTTCGCTGAGCGATCGGATCATCGCCCGGAACAGCTCGATCAGCGCCGCGCCCCACTCGCCGGCCGTGGCCAAGTCGGCGGCCGCGCTGCGCAGGTCGGATGAGTTGCGCTCATCAGTGCCGAAGAGTTCGCGGGCCCGGCGACGCTCAGCGCGCAGCGGACCGGCCAGTGCCCAGATCACCACCAGAATCACCACGGCGATACCGAAGCCCATCCACAGCCCCTGCCCGCTGCTCAGCGGGGCGCCGCCGGAACCCGACTGCGGCGATTGACTCAGCCAGTCCAGGAGCTTGTGCAGCTGATCGAGTAGCCAGTTGCGCGCATCCAGGTAGGTTGGTTTGCCCAGCTCATCGGAGAGGAGTCGGCGTGCCTCGTCGGCGCTGGGGGTCAGCGGCGGGCTCATCCGAACAGCTCCTCGCTCAGCTCCAGATCGAAGGCCTCGCCCCGGATCCGGGCGTCCACGTAGATCAAGGTGGCCAAGGCGCTGGTGAGCGGCAGGCTGAACACAGCACTGGTCAGGGTTGATGCGCTCAGAATGATGGTGGAGGCCAGCTCGGTGTTCCCGGCCGCGATCAGAGCACCGGCCAGGGTGAACACTGTGGACAAGACATTGGTGGCCATCCAGATCAGGATCATGCCGGCCAGGTAGGTGCCGACGATCCGCCAGAAGCTGCCGCGGGTGAGCGTCCAACTGCGCCGGATCGCGGCGAACGGGCCGCGGTTCTCGATGGCGATCACGCAGGGGGCCAGAATCAGCCGCACGCTCAGCCACGCCATCGCGGCACCGATCCCGAGCATGGCCGGAATGGCGACGGCCGGGCCGCCGCCGGCCTGGGCGCCGCTGAAGCCCGGAACCAGCAGGAAGATCAGCACCGCGACCGGAGTCGCCCAGAGCAGCAGCATCACCGCATACAGTCCCACCATCGCCCAGAACCTGCCGACGATCTGGCGGGCCGCATCCAGCGGAGCAGCCTTCTTGGCCAGGACCGCCTGGAAGGTGGCCCAGCGCAGACCGATGCCGATGATCAGCTCGGCGAAGCTGGTCGCAGCCAGCCCGATGAGGCTCGCCCACGACAGGGTCGGCAGACCCACCTCGTCCTCGGCGAGCGGATCGACTCCGAACTCTTGGCCGAGCAGGTAGCCAGCCCCGATACCGACCAGCTGGGCGGCCAAGGCCAGCGCCAAGGTCAGGCCGAACATCGTTCCCGGGGAGTAGCGGACGGCACTGAAGATCCCACCGAGGATGTCGCCGAAGGTCAGCGGACGCGGCTGGATGATGCCCGGCTCACCCGTCGGCGCGGACCAGTCGGTCCGGACCGGCTCGGGTGCCAGCTGGGCGGCGAAGTACTTCGGCCCGTCCCAGCCAGTGGGGAAGGTCATTCACGCTCTCCCAGGGGTGTCGTTGGACCGAGTCTAGGGGACCGCGCGCACCGGTGCCGGACACATCGTCGGCTGCCGTCTCCCTGGGCCGTTTTGGCCGGAATCTGACCGCTGGCTAGCCCATGAGGGTGGCCCGCTTGCTATCCGTCCAGGCCGGCGCACCGTGCAGCGTCCGCCGGAGGCGGCTCCTCGAGCTGCCGGGGCGAGTGGGCTTCGTCGGCGCTGTCTGGCCGCCGACCTCGTCGTTTCCAGGTAGCGCGAGGGTGCTGGACCTCGTGCGGCCGCCAGATGTGTCGTTATCGGTCCAGTGGCAGCCATTCATAACGACGAAGTCGGCGCTCATGCGCGGTGAGAGCGCTCGGCCCCACTCGATAGCGACACAACCGGCGGTCGGACAGCTGTGGGTGTCCGCTGACCGGCGCCGAGGGCTGAGCCGGCCTGCTGCCGGCGGAGTTGGCCCGACGGGAGCGAACCGGGCTCAGACCTTCTTGGCCCGGTTGCGCTGCTTGGCCCGCTCGTTGGCGTCCAGAACGAGCTTGCGGATTCGGACGTTCTTCGGGGTGACCTCGAGGCATTCCTCCTCGCGGCAGAATTCCAGTGCCTGCTCCAGGCTCATCACCCGCGGCGGGATCAGCCGCTCCAGCTCGTCCCCGGTGGAGGAGCGGACGTTGGTCAGCTTCTTCTCCTTGGTCGGGTTGACGTCCATATCGTCGGGACGCGGGTTCTCCCCGACGATCATTCCTTCGTAGACGTCATCGCCGGGAGCGACGAACAAGGTGCCGCGCTCCTGCAGGTTGAACAGCGCGTAGCCGGTCACCACGCCGGTGCGGTCGGCGACCAACGAGCCCGACTGGCGGGTCTTGATCTCGCCCGCCCAGGGTTCGTAACCCTCGAAGACGTGGTGCATGATGCCGGTGCCGCGGGTCTCGGTGAGGAACTCGGTGCGGAAGCCGATCAGGCCGCGCGCCGGAATCACATATTCCACTCGCACCCAGCCGGTGCCGTGGTTGACCATCTGCTCCATGCGGGCGCGACGAGTGCCCATCAGCTGGGTGATCGTGCCGACATGGTCTTCGGGGATGTCGACGGTGAGGCGCTCCACCGGCTCGTAGGTCTTGCCGTTGATCTCGCGGACCAGCACCTGGGGCTTGCCGACGGTCAGTTCGAAGCCCTCACGGCGCATCATCTCCACCAGGACGGCCAGCTGTAGCTCGCCTCGTCCCTGCACCTCCCAGGTGTCGGGGCGTTCGGTGTTCAGTACGCGGATCGAGACATTGCCGACCAGCTCGGTGTCGAGGCGGTTCTTCACCAGTCGGGCGGTGAGCAGCTTGCCGGCCTGACCGGCCAGCGGGGAGGTGTTGATGCCGATGGTCATCGAGATCGACGGCTCATCCACATGGATCAGCGGCAGCGGCTTGGGGTCGTTCGGGTCGGCCAGGGTCTCGCCGATGGTGATCTCGGGGATGCCGGCGATCGCGACGATGTCGCCGGGGCCGGCCTCCTCCGCGGGGACGCGGTCGAGAGCTTGGGTGATCAGCAGCTCGGACAGCCGGACGTTCGTGATGCTGCCGTCATGGCGGCACCAGGCGACTGTCTGGCCGCGCTTCATCGTGCCCTCGACGATCCGGCACAGCGCGAGCCGGCCGAGGTAGGGCGAGGCGTCGAGGTTGGTGACATGTGCCTGGAGCGGCGCGCCCTCGGTGTACTCCGGGGCCGGAATGGTCTCCATCAACAGCGTGAACAGCGGCTCGAGATTCTCCGAATCGGGCATCCCGCCGTCCGCAGGCTGGTTCATCGATGCGCGCCCGGCCTTGGCCGCGCAGTAGATGATCGGGAAGTCGAGATGGTGCGCTTCGTCGTCCTCGAGCAGGTCGAGGAACAGCGCGTAGACCTCGTCCACAACCTCGGCGATCCGGGCATCGGGACGGTCGACCTTGTTGATCACGACGATGATCGGCAGGTCCTTGGCCAGCGCCTTGCGCAGCACGAACCGGGTCTGCGGCAGTGGCCCCTCGGAGGCGTCGACGAGCAGCAGGACGCCGTCGACCATCTCCAGGCCGCGCTCGACCTCGCCACCGAAGTCGGCATGGCCGGGGGTATCGATGATGTTGATGGTGACGGTCGTGCCGTCATCGAGATGGTGATCGACGGCGGTGTTCTTCGCCAGGATCGTGATGCCCTTCTCGCGCTCCAGATCCATCGAGTCCATGACCCGGGTATTCACGTCCTGGTTCGCGCGGAAGGCGCCGGACTGCCACAGCATGGCGTCCACCAAGGTGGTCTTGCCGTGGTCGACGTGGGCGATGATGGCGACATTGCGCAGGTCTGCGCGAGTGGGCATGCGGGACTCCGGTCTGAAGCGGGAACCTGAGAAGTCTACCGGTCCGCCCGGTTGGGCACTTTCGGGGGCCTTGACGGGCCGCCCGATCGGTGCCTTGTGGGGGTCAGCGGAGGTCGTTCGGGTGGATGATTCCGGCTTCCATCGCGGCCGCGATGTCGGGGTGAATCGACTTCCCGGTGGCCAGCCGGGAGTTGCGGTAGGAGTAGGTGAAGTAGATGACGAAACCGATGGCCAGCCAGATCAGGAACCGCAACCAGGTCTCCACCGACAGGTTGATCATCAGGTAGCCGCAGATCAGAGCGGACGCAATCGGCAGTACCGGCACCCACGGCACCCGGAAAGAGCGGGGCAGATCCGGACGGCTCTTGCGCAGCAGGATCACTCCGATCGAGACCAGCACGAAGGCCGACAGGGTCCCGATGTTCACCATCTCCTCCAGCACGCCGACCGGGGTGAAGCCGGCCACGACGGCCACCGCGACGGTGACGATGATGGTGATCAGCCACGGGGTGCGGAACTTCGGATGCACCTTGGCCAGGCTCATCGGCAGCAGGGCGTCCCTGCACATGGCGAAGATCAGCCGGGTGGCGCCGATCATCAAGGTCAGCACGACCGTGGTCAGGCCGGCCACTGCGCCGGCGGCGATCAGCGTGGCCATCCAGGCCTGGCCGTGGTAGGCGAAGGCGTTGGCCAGGGCTGCGGACGGGTCGAGCTTGTCGTAGGGGACCATGCCGGTCACCACGAGGGCGACCGCGCCGTAGAGCACCGTGCAGATGATCAGGGACGCGATGATGCCGATCGGCAGGTCGCGCTGCGGGTTCTTGGTCTCCTCTGCGGTGGTGGCCACCACGTCGAAGCCGATGTAGGCGAAGAAGACCAGCGCGGCGCCGGAGAGGATGCCGCCGATCCCGAAGTTGGACGGCACAGCGCCGGTGAGGAACTGCAGCAGCGGCTGGGTCAGGAAGGACCCGGTGGCGGTGCTCGGCACGGCGGCGGGGATGAACGGGGAGTAGTTGGCCGGGTTGATGAAGAAGATGCCGGCGACGATCACGAACAACACGATGAACAGCTTCAGCCCGACCAGGACCAGGTTCACCCGCAGCGATTCCTTGATCCCGAAGGTGACCAGAACGCCCAGGACGAGAACCAGGATGATCGCGGGCAGGTCGACGATGCTGTGCTCGCCGTAGCTGAGTTCCGGCGGCAGCGTGATGCCGAGTTTGCCGAGGAAGGCGCCGAAGTAGGCGCTCCAGCCCTGGGCCACCACGGACGCCCCCAGGAACATCTCCAGAATCAGGTCCCAGCCGATGATCCAGGCGAAGATCTCACCCAGCGAGGCGTAGGAGAAGGTGTACGCCGAGCCGGAGACCGGTACCGTCGATGCGAATTCCGCGTAGCACATGGCGGCCAGTGCGCAGGCGACGGCCGCGATCACGAAGCTGATCACGATGGCCGGTCCGGCGACCTGGTGGGCGGCCTTCCCGGTGAGGGTGAAGATGCCCGCGCCGATCACCACACCGACTCCGAACACGGTCAGATCGAGAGCGGACAGGGACCGCTTGAGCTGGTACTCCGGCTCGTCGGTGTCCGCGATCGACTGTTCGATCGACTTGGTGCGTAGCAGGCTCATCGGGCTCTCCGGGATGGGGGCGCGGCTGTGCGTCCGTGTGCAAACCTCGAAAGCGTAGAGCGGCGGTTGCACTGCTTTACGCGGGGGTCACTATCTGAGGTGCCAGGGACGGCCCCAGGCCCGTCCCGGGGACGCTCAGGGGCCCAACCCATCCTCTGCAGAGCCTGACCTTTCTAGGCTCGATGCCATGACGCAGTGGTTCACCGAGTCGTTCCGGGCCGAGTTCGAGAAGCAGGCCGCCGAGCTCGGCCGGGTCAATATCGCCATCTTCGGCAAGACCGGGGTCGGCAAGTCGACGCTGGTCAACGCCATCTTCGGCTCGCCGGTGGCGGCCACCGGAATCGGCGCCCCGGTCACGGTCGGCTCGCACCTCTACCTGGATGCACGCGGCAGTCTCGGCATCTTGGACAGCCATGGCCTGGAGATCGGACGCGACGACGACGCGCTGATCAAAGAACTCACCACGTTGGCCAAGGGCAGCCGCCGCAAGCCGCTGACGGAGCAGCTCCACCTGGCCTGGTACTGCGTGCGTGGCATGGATCGCCGTTTCGAAGAGGCCGAGGAACGGTTCATCAAGACCTTGGACGAGCTCGGCCTGCCGGTGATCTGCGTGCTCACCCAGGTGCCGATGCGCGATGGCCAGTTCCACCCGGATGCGCTCACCTTGGCCCGGCACATCGAGTCGCTCGCGCTGCCGATCTACGGCGGACGTCCGTTCCTGACCTACGCGATGAGGGACCAGTTCACTGGTCAGCCGGCCTACGGCTTGATGGAGCTCTTGCAGGGCACCTTTCAGCTCACTCCGGACGCCGTCCAGGGGGCTCTCGTCGCCGCGCAGGAGATCGATCTGGGGCTCAAAGCCAACCGCTCGAAAGCCGCGATCGCCGCGGCGGTGACTGCCGCAGCGGCTGCGGCTGCGGTGCCGATCCCGTTCTCCTCGGCGGCGATCCTGGTGCCGGTCCAGTTGTCGATGATGGCCAAGATCGCCCAGTTGCATGGCCTGGGCCTGGACAAGTCGGCACTGCTGGCGGTCGCGTCCACCTCGGTGGCCACCGCGGCCGGACGGGCAGCGGCCACCAGCCTGCTGAAGTTCCTGCCCGGTGCCGGCACCATCGCGGGCGGGGTGATCAATGCGTCGGTGGCTTCGTCGTTCACTCTGGCGATGGGGCAGGCTTGGCTGGTGGTGTGCCGCCAGGCCCAGACCAGGTCTTTGCCCATGCTCGACGGACGCTTCGATCCGGTCGGCGTCCGCGCTCTGTTCGAGGCGGAGATGGCCAAGCGGCTGCCGAAGATCCGAACCAGCGCCTAGCCGTGCGCTGGTTCGGATCGGCTCAGGCTGCCGGCTTGCCGCCGGCCTCGAGTCGGCGGTCCAGGCCATTGCGCAGGCCCCACAGGGCCAGCGCCGTCCGGTTCGCCGTCCCGGTCTTGCGCAGGCTCTGCGCGATCTGGGCCCGAACCGTGTTCACGCTGATGCTCAGCTGGGTGGCGATCTCCTCGTTGGTGGTGAAGCCGCCACTGAGGTGGGAGACCACGGCCAGCTCGGCGGGGGAGAGCACCGTCCCTCCGGCCGGGCCGACCCCTTCGGGACGCAGTTGTCGGCCACGCCGGACGAACTCGCGCACCACCTTGGTCACCACCCGGCTCGAGATCACCGCGTGGCCCTTTGCTGCGCTGCGGATCGCCGGGCCGAGATTCGGCAGGTCGTGGCGGCGCACCAGATAGCCGATCGCGCCACAGTCCAAGGCGTTGGCCACCTGCTCGCGTTCGGAGTTGTCACTGAGCACCAGGACCGGCACCGCCGAGTCGCCGGAGGTGATCGCCCGGATAGCCGCGAAGCCTTCGGGCCGCTGCGGTTGCAGATCCAACAGCACCAGATCCACACGCTCGGAACGGGCGATCCGGACCGCGTCCGGATAGCTGGCTGATTCGGCGACCACGGCGACCCCGTCCACGCCATTCAACTGGTGCCGGATCAGCCGCCGGTCTGCGCGATTGGCGTCGACGACCAAGAGCCGAACCATGCCACCTCCGTGGATGCGGGAGTTCAGGGCGCGGTCGCGCCCGAGTGGGAACGTCCCCACCCGGGGCAGAGCTTCTCGGATCAATCTGAACGCAAAGTGACGGGCCGGTGAGCACTGGGTGCGGGCGGGAGCAGGGGCCTTCGCCGGGTGGCTTTCGCAGATATCCGGACCGACGAGATCACACCGAACCGGTCCTCCCTCCTGGCGCCGACATTGCCAAGGGTCAGCGTCAGCCCGAGCGACAGGGAGACGACAAGGCGCAATATGGGCCGCGCCGTACTGGGATGGGTTGCGCAGGGGGCCGAGGGACCTTCGCTGCAGCACTCCGGTGAGGGCCGGCGTCGTCGGCGGAGTGACCGCTGGGCGGGCGTCGATCTGCCCCTTTTCTCACAGGTCAGACCATTCGTCTCACGCCTGTCCGCAATCGGGCGTCCACGACAAGCTGTAGTAGAGGGGATGGGAGGATGGACCCATGAGTCAGCGAACCATTGGTGTTACCGAGGTAGCCCTCCGCGACGCCCACCAGAGCCTGATGGCCACACGAATGGCCATGGAGGACATGGTCGATGCCTGTGCCGACATCGACGCAGCCGGCTACTGGAGCGTGGAATGTTGGGGTGGCGCTACCTACGATTCCTGCATCCGATTCCTCAATGAGGATCCCTGGGCACGTCTGCGGACGTTCCGGGAACTGATGCCCAACTCCCGCCTGCAGATGCTGCTGCGCGGTCAGAACCTGCTCGGCTACCGCCACTACGAGGACGGCGTCGTCGATCGCTTCGTGGAGAAGTCGGCCGAGAACGGCATGGACGTCTTCCGCGTCTTCGATGCCCTGAACGACCCGCGCAACATGGCCCGCGCGATGGCTGCGGTCAAGAAGACCGGCAAGCACGCGCAGGGCACGATCTGCTACACGATCTCTCCGCTGCACACCGTCGAGGGCTACGTGAAGCTGGCCGGCCAGCTGCTCGACATGGGTGCCGAGTCGCTGGCTCTGAAGGACATGGCTGCGCTGCTGCAGCCGCAGCCGGCCTACGACATCATTCGCGGCATCAAGGAGACCTACGGCGAGGACGTCCAGATCAACGTCCACTGCCACTCCACCACCGGCGTCACCCTGGTCACCTTGATGAAGGCGATCGAGGCCGGCGCGGACGTCGTCGACACCGCGATCAGCTCGATGAGCCTCGGCCCGGGCCACAACCCGACCGAGTCCCTGGTGGCGATGCTGCAGGGCACCGAATACACCACGAACCTCGACGGTGATCGGCTGATCAAGATCCGCGATCACTTCGCCAAGATTCGTCCGAAGTACAAGGCGTTCGAGTCGGCCACCCTGGTCGACACCGACATCTTCTCCTCCCAGATCCCCGGCGGCATGCTCTCCAACATGGAGTCCCAGCTGAAGGCGCAGGGCGCCGGCGACCGGATCAAGGAAGTCATGGCGGAGGTCCCGCTGGTCAAGGCCGATGCCGGACACCCGCCGCTGGTCACCCCGTCCAGCCAGATCGTCGGCACCCAGGCCGTGTTCAACGTCCTGATGGGCAAGTACAAGGTGATGACCGGCGAGTTCGCCGACCTGATGCTCGGCTACTACGGCGAGTGCATGGGCGAGCGCAACCCCGAGGTGGTCGCGATCGCTCAGGCGCAGGCCAAGAAGGAGCCGATCACTGTTCGCCCGGCCGACCTGCTCGAACCCGAGTGGGAGAAGCTGTCCGCCGATGCCGCCAAGCTCGAGGGCTTCAACGGGACCGATGAGGACGTTCTGACCTACGCGATGTTCCCCGGTGTCGCCCCCGGCTTCTTCGGCACTCGTGACGAGGGCCCGAAGAACGTCGGCAAGACCGCCGAGCAGCTCAAGGCAGAGGCCGATGCGGCCAGTGGCGCCGCCAATGCAGTCCGCGGCCCGATCAAATACAAGGTCTCCCTCGGCGGACGCGACCACAGCGTCACCGTAGAGATGGCGTGAGGGGAAGCAGATGAGCAAGAAGCCAGAAACCATGAGCAAGCGCGTCGAAGCGCTGCACGAAGCTGAGGCCAAGGCCCGGCTCGGCGGCGGCGAGGCGCGGCTGGCCAAGCAGCACGATCAGGGCAAGATGTCGGCCCGCGAGCGGCTGGAGAACCTGCTGGATCCGAACAGCTTCGAAGAGGTCGGCCTGTTCCGTCGGAACCGGACCACCACCTTCGGCATGGATGTCGCCGACATGCCCGCCGACGGCGTGATCACCGGTTGTGGCACCGTGCTGGGTCGCCCGGTTCGGGTGGCCAGCCAGGACTTCACCGTCGCCGGCGGTTCGGCCGGTGAGACCCACAACAAGAAGGTTGTGGCGATGATGCAGTCTGCGCTGGAGAACGGCACGCCGTTCATGTTCTTCAACGATTCGGGCGGCGCCCGGGTCCAGGAGGGCATCGACTCCCTGTCCGGCTACGGCCAGGTGTTCTACGCCAACGTCCTGCTGTCCGGTGTGGTTCCGCAGATCTCGATCATCGCCGGCCCGTGTGCCGGTGGCGCGGTCTACTCCCCGGCCCTGACCGACTTCATCATCCAGACCCGCAAGGCCCACATGTTCATCACCGGGCCGAACGTGATCAAGCAGGTCACCGGCGAGGACGTCACCCAGGATCAGCTCGGCGGCGCCGACACGCACATGTCGGTCTCCGGTGTGAACAGCTTCGTCGCCGACGATGATGAGCAGGCCATTCTGATCGCCAAGAAGCTGCTCAGCTTCCTGCCGCAGAACAACGCCGAGGATGCTCCGCTCGTCCCGGGTGAGTACAACCTGGAGTACGACCCGGAGATCGGCGATGTCGTCCCGGTCGACGGCAAAGCCGGCTATGACGTCCGCGACATCATCGGACGCATCGTCGACAATGCCGACTTCCTCGAGGTCCAGGCCGGCTACGCCACCAACATCGTGGTGGGCTTCGCCCGGATCAACGGACGCAGCGTCGGCATCGTCGCGAACCAGCCCAACTCGCTGGCCGGTGTGCTCGACATCAACGCGTCCGACAAGGGCAGCAAGTTCATCCGCTTCCTGAACGCGTTCAACATCCCGATCGTCACTCTGGTCGACGTCCCCGGCTACCTGCCCGGTGTCGCCCAGGAGTACGGCGGCATCATCCGCCACGGTGCCAAGATGCTCTACGCCTACTCGGCCGCCACTGTCCCGAAACTGACCGTGGTGCTGCGCAAGGCCTACGGCGGCTCCTACCTGGCCATGTCGGCCAAGGACCTGGGCGCCGACCGGGTGTTCGCCTGGCCGACCGCCGAGATCGCCGTGATGGGTGCCGAGGGTGCCGCGGCTGTGGTCTTCCGCAAGGAGATCGCGGCAGCCGACGACCCCGAAGCCAAGCGCGCCGAACTGGTCGATGAGTACCGCAACACCTTCGCCACTCCGTTCATGGCGGCCTCCCGCGGCCTGGTCGACGAGATCATCGATCCCGGTGACACCCGCAAGGCGCTGGCCATGGCCCTGGAGAACCTGGCGAACAAGCGTGTGCTGCGTCCGGCCAAGAAGCACGGCCTGGGCCCGGTGTGATCGGTATGGCCACCAATGAGGAACTGCTGGATCTGGTCACGTCGCTGACGGACCGGATCGAGGGGCTCGAGGTCAAGATCAAGAGCCTCGAAGTTCACTGCCAGGACGTCCCGGAGGAGACCATGGTGGCGATCGCCGCCGCCGTGGCCGCCTACCTGGGGCACCGCGCCAAGCGACGTCAGCCGCACTTCACCACTACTCAGGGCTGGAAGGCGAGCACCCGGCGTTCCCAGCTTTCCCACCACCCGCTGTACACCCGCTGACGGCGCGGAAGGAAGACCAATGAAACTGAAGGTAACTGTCAACGGAGTCCCCTACGACATCGATGTGGAGGTCGAGGAGAACGAAGCTCCGCAGCTCGGCCCGATCATCATCGGTGGCGCGGGCGCCGGCTCCATCGCGGTGCCGACCACTGCGTCGGTGAGTGGCGCCTCGGCGAATGCCGTGACCGCACCGCTGGCCGGCTCGGTGGCTCGGGTGCTGGTCGAAGAAGGCCAGGAGATCACCGCTGGAACGGTGCTGCTGGTCCTGGAGGCCATGAAGATGGAGACCGAGATCACCGCGCCGCGCGACGGCAAGGTGGCCCGGATCCTCGTCGAGAAGGGCACGGCCGTGCAAGCCGGCGAAGGCCTGGTCGAGGTCGACTGAGGCTGACTCATGCGAGTGGCCCGTCCCTTCGGGGGCGGGCCACTTCGCGTTGGAGGGGGCTAGGCTGCCCGGCATGAGCCGGATCGCATTCATCGGACTGGGCCGGATGGGCTCAGGTATGGCCGCACGGCTACTGGCTGCCGGTCATGACGTGGTGGTGACCAATCGGACGCCCGAGCGGGCGCAACCGCTGCTCGACCAAGGCGCGGCGTGGGCCTCCACTCCGGCAGAGGCGGTCACCGACGCCCAGGCCGTGTTCGCGATGGTGAGCGACGACGACGCTTCCCGCGCCATCTGGAACGGCCCGGACGGTGTGCTGGCCGGCCACCCAGAACCAGGAACCTTCGCAGTTGAGTGCTCGACACTGTCGGCGGCGTGGGTCCGTGAGCTCGCCGCCGCCGCCCGCGCTGCCGGAATGCGCTACCTCGACTGCCCGGTCACCGGCTTACCGGACGCCGCTGCGGCAGGCGCGCTGACTCTGTTCGTCGGTGCGGACAGCGCCGACTTGGAGCTGGTTCGTCCGCTGCTCAAGCCCCTGGCCAGCGACTTGTTCCATTTCGGGCCGGTCGGTGCCGGCACCGCCTACAAACTGATCGTGAATCTGATCGGGGCAGTCCAGATCGCCGGGGTCGCCGAGGGACTGGCAATGACCGAACGGGCCGGGTTGGACCCGGCCCAGGTGGCCGCCGCGCTGGCGCTGGGCCAGGCGGCCAGCCCTCAGGTCGTCCGCAACAGCCAGCGGATGGTGGCCGGCGATGATGCCCGCAACATCGCCTTCTCCGGCCGGCTGCGACACAAGGACACCGCCTACGCGATCACGCTGGCTGAGGAGTTGGGAATCGGCGCGCCATTCGGCCAGGTGGCGCTGGACGGGCTGAACCAGCTGATCGCCGACGGACTCGGGGAGCGTAACGAGAGCGCCATCATTGAGGTCGCCCGGCGGCGGTCCGCGAGTCAGTAGCGCCGGGCAGCCAGGTCAGCCCGGCCGCCTCCACCTCGAAGAAGCCGGTCGGGGCCGCGGCGCGGTGCTTGGCGTAGCCGTCGGTCACGGCCGCCGAGCCTAGTACTGGCCCTTGATCACGAAGAACGAGCCACGGATCGTCCCGGCAAGCTTCGACTTCTGGGTGGCGAACTTGAACCGGGAGGCGAGCTCGGCCGGCACGTCCATGCCGTCGGAGAGCTTGAAGCCGACGGCGCGTTTGCCGCCGTCCTCGATCGCGTACATGACGTTGATCGCCAAGCCCGACTCGTAGAAGACATAGGCCATCCGCAGCCCACCGGCGATGAAGGCCGTCGCTTCGAGCGGGGTGGATTCGATCACCAACTGCCGTTCCTCGGCGAGCACCCGGGTCACGTACCCGACAGTGTCGGAGGCCTCACTGGCCGGCTCGGTGGTGAAGGTGTGGCCGTACTTGTTCGACCAGTAGCGCGCCTCGTTGGCGCGAAGGCCCGCCAAGGCTTCGGCGACCGGGGACGACTCCAGTCCGACCGTGGACACAGTCACGAAATCGACGGCATATGACACAGCGACCTCCCGCTTCGTGGTACCCGGCAGGCTACGCCGTCGGCTGTGATGCGGGGGATGGGCAATGTCGCCCAGCTGGCGTGTCCGGGATCGCCGGATGGGTACAAACCGGGGGTCTCATCGGGTGCGTCGTCTGTGTCAGGATGGCCGCATGGCACCTGACCTCCGACTGTGGTGCCGCAACCGCGGCCGGCGTAGGAGGCATTACGGCGCCGGCACTCGGGACACGGCGACACGTGGCTGAGCCGGTGATCGTCCGACGGGTCGGACGAGTGGCCGAGGTCTTCACCGTCTTCCTCGGGCTGGGCCTGACCAGTTTCGGCGGCCCGATCGCTCATCTGGGCTATTTCCGGCGGACCTTCGTCGAACGGCGCAGGTGGATGTCGGAAACCGCCTATGCCGAGCTGGTGGCGCTGTGCCAGTTCCTGCCCGGGCCGGCGTCCAGCCAAGTCGGAATGGGAATCGGCCTGCAGCGGGCCGGCCTGCCGGGTCTGGTCGCCGCCTGGCTGGGGTTCACCCTGCCGTCGGCGCTGCTGATGGTCGGCTTCGGCTACGGCCTGGACGCTCTGGGTGGGGCGGCGACTGCCGGCTGGGTCCTGGGCCTGAAGGCGGCCGCGGTCGGGGTGGTGGCCAGCGCCGTGTGGGCCATGGCACGCACCCTCACTCCGGATGTGAAACGGGCCGCCATCGCCATGGCGGCACTGGCCGCTGTCCTCCTCAGTCCGCCGGCCTGGACTCAGCTGGTGGTGATCGCGGCGGCCGGCCTGGTCGGGCTGCTGTGGCTCAGCCCGTCCGCCCCGGCACCGGACGCGGAACTGGAGATTCCCCTGGGGCGTGCCGCGGCCGTTGCCAGCCTGGCCGGTTTCGCATTGCTGCTGGTCGGGCTGCCGATTCTGGTGGCGGTGACCGGCAACCCGGCCCTGCGCCTGTTCGACGGTTTCTACCGCTCGGGAGCGCTGGTCTTCGGCGGCGGTCACGTGGTGCTGCCGCTGCTGAACGCGGTCACTGTGCAACCCGGCCTGGTCAGCCACGACGCCTTCCTGGCCGGCTACGGGGCCGCTCAGGCCGTCCCCGGTCCGCTGTTCACCTTCGCGGGCTTCCTGGGCTACGTGCTCAATGCCTGGCCCAATGGACTGCTCGGAGCCGCGATCGCACTCGTGGCCATCTTCCTTCCCTCGGCGCTGCTGATCACCGGTGCGTTGCCGTTCTGGAATCAGCTACGCCGGACGCCGCGGGCTCAGTCGGCACTGATGGGGGTGAATGCGGCAGTGGTCGGCATTCTGGCGGCTGCGCTGTACCAGCCGGTGTTCGTCAGCGGGGTGACCGGGCCGGTCAGCCTGATCATCGCTCTGGCAGCCTTCGCGACGCTCACCTTCGCGCGCACCCCGGCCTGGCTGGTCGTGCTGCTGGCCGCCGTTGCCGGCGGTCTGCTGCTCTAGTCGCGCGAGGCCTCGGCGGTGGTGAAGAACGCCACAGCTGCCGCGATCACCTGTTCGGCAGCAGCGGCGTCACTGACGAAGCCGTGGCCGGCCTCGGCGATGCCCACGAGCTCGCAACGGATACTGGCGCGCTGAAGGTGGTGAGCCAGCGACGTCGCCTCGCCCACCAAGGCGTCCCGCGAGCCGACCGCGATCAGCGTCGCGGGTAGTCCTGCGGCGCTCAGGTGGAGGCGAGGGGCCCGAGCCAGGTCGTCGACGGCGAACCAGGCGCGGATCGCGAAGCTCAAGGTGGCGAGGTCGGGCCCGTCCGGCTGCTCCGGATCGAAGCAGGCCAAGGTGAGATCGAGATTCGGATTGGTGAGCAGCAGTCCTGCGGCTTTCGGGCCGAGTTGCCGGGCCGCGGCGAGCGCCAGCGCTCCGCCGGCGGAGTCCCCGCAGAGGACAACAGTGTGCGCCGACCCGTCCGCTCGCTCGTCGGTGCTGGTGAGCCGGTCGGCAACGGCGAGGACATCGGCCAGCGACTCGGCGAAGGTGTGCTCGGGGGCCAGCCGGTAGTCGACGGCGACCACCTCGCGGCCCAACCCACCGGCGAGACGGCGGCACCACCCGTCCTGGAGGTCGAGGTCGCCGAAGATGCCGTAGCCGCCGTGCAGGAAGATGACGGTGGCCGCACCGGGCCGGACGGAGTCGGGCCGGTACCTCCGGATGGGCACCCCGGCAATGCGCCGGTCGCGGATGCGCCCGGCGAAGGAGATCGGTGCCCGGGCAGCAGCGCGAGCGTGGGCGTGCGCGCGGAGCGTGGCTACGTCGATCATCTCGTCAGTCTGTCAGCGCCGCGTCGCTCAGCGCCGCTCCTTGCGGGCCGTGTCGACCAGCCGCCAGATCAGCGGCGTCAGGATCAGCTGCATCGCCAGATCCATCTTGCCGCCGGGCACCACGATGCTGTTGGCCCGCGACATGAACGACCCGGTGATCATGCTCAGCAGGTAGGGGAAGTCGAAACCGCGCGGATCGGCGAACCTGATCACCACCATCGACTCGTCCGGAGTCGGGATCCAGCGGGCGATGAACGGGTTCGAGGTGTCGACCACCGGGACGCGCTGGAAGTTGATGTGGGTGTTGGAGAACTGCGGGCAGATGTAGCGCACGTAGTCGGGCATCCGGCGCAGGATCGTGTCGGTCACCGCCTCGGTGGAGTAGCCACGCTTGGTGCGATCGCGATGCAGCTTCTGGATCCACTCCAGATTGATCGTGGGCACCACTCCGATCAGCAGGTCGACCTTGCTGGCAACGTCGACTGTCTCGGTCTGGACGGCGCCGTGCAGGCCCTCGTAGTAGAGCAGATCGCTGCCCGGGGCCAGATCCTGCCAGGGCGTGAAAGTCCCTGGGCGGCAGCCCAGTGCGGCAGCCTCCTCGTCGTCATGGACGTAGTTGCGCACCCGTCCCGATCCGGAGCATCCGTACTCCTCGAAGAGTGCTTCGAGCTCCCCGAACAGGTTGGCGTCCGGCCCGAAGTGGCTCAGCTCGCTGTGGCCGGCGGCCTCCTCATGAGCGCGCGCCATGCCTTCCCTGTCGTAGCGATGGAAAGAGTCGCCGTGGACGATCGCCGCACTCACCGACTCACGGGCGAAGATCTGGGCGAAGGTCTCGGTGATCGTGGACGTTCCGGCTCCGGACGAGCCGGTGACCGCCACTACGGGGTGCCTGCGGGACATCTGGTCTCCTAGTCGGCGAAGAGAGTGCGGCGATGGAACAGCGGGTGCGAGTACTCGCGGTCCTGGCCGAGCGCATGCTCGGCGAAGTAGCCCTCGAGCCGGGCGACTTCGGTCGTGCTGCCCAGGAACAGAGGCACCCGAGCGTCCAGGCTGTCCGGGACAACCTCGAGCACCCGTCCGGTGCCGGTGCTGGCCCGTCCGCCGGCCTGCTCGGCCAGGAAGGCCAGCGGGGCCGCGGTGTGCAGCAGCGGGGCCAGCCAGTCGCCGGACCGTTGGGTGTCCGGGGCGAGGAACAATCCGCCGGAGTTCAGCACTCGGTAGGCCCCGACCACCGCCGAAGCATTCCAGCGCATGTGGAAGTCCTGGCCACGCGGCCCGTCGCCGCCCAACGTGCACTCCTCGACATAGCGGCGGACGGCCGACGGCCAGTGCGGCGCCTGGGACGCATCGATGGCGAATACCGGCGACTCGGCCGGGATCTGCAACTGCGGATGGGTGAGCACGAAGTTGCCGACATCGCGGTCCAAGGTGAAACCATCCACGCCGTTGCCCGTGGTCAGGGCGCAGATCGTCCGCGGACCGAAGAGGGCGATGCCGGCGCTGACCTGCCGGGTGCCCGGCTGCAGGAAGTCCTCGGCCCGGCAGGGACGATCGGGCTCAGGTCGCTCCAGGATCGAGAACGCCGAGCCCACGGGAAGGTTGTCGTTGAGATTGCTCATTCCGTGCATCGCGTCGAAGAGCATCAGGTAGCGCCCGTGATCAGCGACGGTGAGGGGGTCGGCCTGGCCCGCGAAGGAGATGCCGGCGAGCTCGTCGGCGCCCCGCAGTTGGGTGAGCAGCACCTGCCCGGCCAGACGCCGCAGGCTGCGATTCACCTCGCGTTGGCTCGGCTGGCGTTCCTGATCGAGGATCAGCGGACCTCTACTGGCCGCCGCAGCCGTCAGCTTCACCGCCACTGCCAGCCCGCTGAGCAGCGTGGCATGAGCCGTCTCGGTCATGCCGAGCAGGTACTGGGTAAGGGTGATCACCTCGGCTCCTTCTTCTCGGTTCGCCGCAGCCTATTGAGCAAAGATCACAAACAGCTCACGGTTCGCGCCATTGAGCAATAACGCCAACACCTGCGGCATTGGGTGCGAAATCGTGCACAGGGCGTCCA